>JAEEGJ010027589.1_pt1 | contig 11388 bp, 9 predicted proteins | sample 8958761 | NCBI WGS metagenome assembly JAEEGJ01 (sample SAMN16246546, study PRJNA631951) | gut metagenome | biome: gut microbiome; feature: rumen; material: RS-attached | host: Bos | place: Iran: Karaj | collected 2018-10
TTTTAGAGAAAATTGAGGAAGGTTATGATGTAGTCTATGCTCAGTACGACCACAAGAAGCACTCCGGCTTTAGAAACTGGGGAAGCCACCTTAATAAAAAGATGACAGAAATCATGCTAAGCAAGCCCAAGGAGCTTTATGTATCAAGCTACTTTGCGGCTAAGCGTTTTGTTGTGGACGAGATGCTTAAATACAAGGGAGCGTATCCTTATGTAATAGGTCTCGTTCTTCGTACAACCAAAAATATCTGTAATGTAAAGGTAAATCACAGAGAGAGAATGGCAGGAACTTCCGGCTACAGCATTGGAAAGCTTCTTGCGCTTTGGATGAATGGATTTACATCTTTTTCAATTCTACCTCTCAGATTTGCAACCTATTGTGGAGTATTCAGTGCATTTGTAGGATTTATCTATGCGATTTATGCCATCGTAACTAAGTTTACCAATCCAGACAGAATGCTTGGATGGAGCTCTCTTATTTCTGTAATGCTGCTTTTAGGTGGACTTATTCTTATAACACTTGGACTTATTGGCGAGTACGTGGGACGTATTTTTATCAGCATCAACAACTCCCCACAATATGTAATCAAAAATGTGATTAACTATAATGAGGAAGATTAATGAAGGGTTTATTTGATAAAAAATACTGGCACAGATGGGTGCTTGTCCCTTGCTATGTGCTGGTGTTTGCAAGCTTTGTCTACAGCATATATTATTCAATGCCGGCAAACGACGACTTTGCATGGGCCTTGGATTGGTGGTCAAACAATCGCGTTGTTGAGATGTTCCACCGCATTGCTTACAACTACACCAAGACCTGGGGCAATTCCGGAGTATTTGCCATAGTAGTTCAATTGCTGTTCAATCCACTTTATTTATTTAACAACAGCGGGCACAGCTTTGGTATTTGCATGATTATCGCAAATACGATAATCATGGTGGGCATTCTTTGGAGTGTTAGAACAATTTTCAAATATTTGTTTAAGATAGAGGATGTTAGAACCTGTGACATCCTTACATTTATTGTTGCACTGCTTTTGACAACCAGCTATTACTACAGTGATGTTTACAACTGGTGGTCAGGTACACCGGGCTATTCTGGAATGATGATGATGTGGCTGGTGACTACAGCTGCAATACTTAGATTTCTGGCAGAGCAGGAAAGCAAGAAGCGATACGCGATTATGATAATTGCAGGCATAATCACCTGCACCAGCATGATGTACTGCGTGGCTGTAGGTGCTGTCTATGTGCTTCTTGTGTTTGTAATGGATTTTAAGAACAAGAGCCAGTGGAAAAGAAAGTTAATTCCATTGGGATTTTATATTTTGACTGGCATACTGATGGTCACAGCCCCTGGTATCGGCCAGAGAATGGCCAACGAGGATAGCGCCAAGGATGACTATGGCCTTGGAGATGCTATTTATGTTACGGCTCATCGAATTGTAGACAGATTTATTATGACAGTTCAGACCAAGCCATGGGTGCTGGTGTTGATGGTGCTGATTTTTATAATAGGGCTTTACGCGGGAAGTAAGCGTAAGCTTAATATATTTACTATAGCCTTTGGCTACGTTTGCGTTATGGCGTCTGCCTTTAGCGGAATGCTTTTGTATGTATACGGCGCAGCCAAGCAGATTGACTCTGAGTTTACTCCTAGAGCTTACTATGTAGGGGACTACATGATTTTCATAGGCTCGGCCATAGCAGTTTATGCTTTTGCGGCGTGGCTTACCCAATTGGGTGGCAAGAAGGCAGAAGCTCAAGCGAACAGTGGGCAAGAGCAAGAGGTGGTTGCTTCAGGAAAACTCCGAGGAGGAGTTGCAGTGGTTATAAGCCTTTTTGTGATTATAATAGGAGGCTTATATACCCTTCGCTCTGGAAGCTACAAAGTGATAATTCAGTATGATATCTACCAGAAGTCAGCCCTTATCAAGGAAAGCTGGGAGTTCTGGGATGATATATTAGAGGAAGTAATCGCCGCCGGTCCTGACGCCGACGTAGTCATTGATAGAGATAACGTAGACTGGTGCCAGTACTCCTACTACGTTAGCCTGGACGAGATTCCTAGAGAGCCTCTTGGCGAAGACGCCAAGTACGGCAACTGCAACCAGTGCGCATCTAAATATTATGGAGTGCGCAGCATAATAGTAAACCTACATTAATAGTATGCCTTCCACTTGCAGTGGCAGGAGCAGTTATTCTCTATCTTTCATTTAGAAATAACGGCAAGGATGGCTGGTTTGACAAGACAAGCGTAAAGCATCGATTTGCAGTGATTACATTTATAGCAATGTTCTATAACCTTATGGGATACGGAATCAATCTCAAGCTTTTTGTAAATCGCTACAATTTTGTAAATATGGAGGGCATGGTCTGGGGCAAAGGCTCTGGCTCATGGCTAAAGACCTTCAAGTGGTATTTTGACAGCTTCGGATATACGGATTTCAGTACCAAGGAAGTATTCTCCCTGGGAGGAATCGGTGCAGGCTGTGGTCTACTCCTTGGATTTGCAGTGTTGTTTTCCATCATCAGGCTGGTGATGAACTATAAAAAGCTGGATGAGGCAGGCCAGATTTATGTTGCAAGCCTGATGGCAATGTTTCTTGTGATTGGCGTGGTGTTCACCTACGCCTGGGGCGAGGAGCAGTACTGGCTTCCAATAGTGCACCTTGGAGTGGGAGCTCTTTTCTTAGAGCTAAAGACCGACCCGCTTTTCAAAGAGTTTGAAGTAAAGGCATTGCACTACATAGTGCTGGTGCTTGCAATAATATCTGCAGTTGGAATCATCAAGTGCAACGTGGCACATCCTCTTAGAGCCAATCAGGATTTTGCTCCTGTAATAGACTTTATTGAGGAGAAGGGCTACACCAAAGGAGTAGCATCCTTCTGGCGCAGCCAGGTGGTGGCCGAGCTTACCAACGGTCAGGTGGAAATGTGGACCATGAATGACGAATACGATGATGTATTCCTGTGGCTGCAGTACAATTCCCACCGCCAGATCCCTACAGGCGAGTTCTTTGGCTTGTATCTGGCCGAGGATACTCAGGGTATGGAAACCTTTAGAAAGACATTCAAGCTTGATGAAGAGCTTGTTTATGATGACGGCAAGTACGTGATTTATCAGTATAACAATTAAAATTATTCTTTCACCAAGAACCGGCAGGGTGAAGAAAACAGGAGTCGAGAAATGCAATTTTTAAAAAAGAGAGAAAACCTAGTATTTTACTTGATATGTGCATTTATAGCTGTATTTTCATTTGTGTTCCATTTAATAAATCTAAACGTATTGGCAATTATAAGTGTGCTGTTGATTGCATTTTTTGCAATCAGCGACAAGCAGATATTTGATGATTGGGCGTTGAGATTTATTGTTTTAGTAGCATTTGGTATTGCGATGATGGATATGCATGTTGCATATTTTAATTCGTTATATTTCATGGTGTTTTGGCCATGCAGTTACCTCATCGGAAGGTATGTAGTGGCGGATAAGCAGAAGTCTGAGAAGAGAGCATTTATCACAGTTGGAATTATGACTCTGTTTATGTTTTTGCAGGGAGTAATACAGTATCTAAACCATAACGATGGCCTGGAGGCTGTTGATAGCTGGGATGGATGGAATGACTTTTTTACCGGCGAGCACATGGCTAGAACAGTATTTGTATTCTGTTTTTGCGCGATGGCTTCATGGCTGTTTTTAGGAATTATATATTTAAAAAACAAAAAGCCTTTGGCTGCAATTATTATAGTATTCAACATTGTAGCTGCAGCGTTGGATTTCTTTTTTGCTAAAGGAAGGATATGTCTGCTTATTCAGGTGCTTGTTACAGGCATAATGCTTGTAATATATATCATAAAAGAAAAGAAATATAAGAATAAAAAGATAAGGGTTGCTCTTATATCAGTTATTTCTGTAGGAATTATTGTGGCTATAATTGCAGCAGTATTGGTCGCTTTAAATATAGCGGGCCTGAGAGATGTTTATGCAAATTCATTTTTAGCACGTGACGGTGGCATTTTTGGAAATGTTAGATATCGCTCTATCAAAGAGGGGTTAATTCTTTCATTCCAGCAGCCTATTGGCGGTTGGCAGACCACAACACTTGATATACCACACGACGTATTCCTTTTATTTTCACGTGATTATGGTGTTGTAATATTCCTGCTAATGATGGGATACGAGCTTATGACATTTATTAACGCCATAAAATTGTTGTTAACTAAATGTAGCAAAGTGGACTACGTAATTGTTGCATTACTTCTTTCAATCAATATTTACTACATAATTGAAACATGCCCATGGCGATATAGAGAATACTGGTTCTTTATTTTGTTTGTAGGTGGAATTGTCAAAGGTAGATTAGAGAGTAAAAAGCAGAATAATGAATAGTAAGGATAATAATATATTAATAAGTATAATAATGGGTGCTTTTAATGCAGAGGAATATATTTCCCAGTGCATAGATTCAATCATTGATCAGACGTATCCCAATTGGGAGTTTATTATATGCGATGATTGTTCTACAGATGGCACTAACGATATTGTGGCTCAATATGCCCAGGCAGACCCTCGAATCAAATTAATTAAAAATGATAAAAATCTTCGCTTGGCAGCATCGTTAAACAGGTGTCTGGAGGTGGCAAAGGGAAAATACGTAGCCCGCATGGATGCAGACGATAAGAGCTTGCCTGAAAGGCTTGAGACACAGCTTGAGTTTATGGAAAGTCACCCGGAAATTGATTGTGTGGGCAGCAGTAGAATTATATTTGATTCAAATGGCCAACAGGGAATAAGAAAGAGCGTGGAGCATCCAGGCAAAGAGTTATTATTGTTGGATACACCATTTGCTCATCCAACTATAATGATGAAAAAAGAAGTATATGATGCTTTAGGTGGATATACAGTCTCAAAGATGACTATGCGCGCGGAGGACCTGGACTTGTGGTTTAGATTTTTCGCAAAAGGCTATAAGGGTTATAACATTCAGGAGCCGCTTTATTTGTACAGAGAGGGCGTAGAGGATCTTGGCAAGAGAACACTTAAGGCTGGTATACAGACGGCCAAGGTTTTTGCCCATGGCTACAAGCTTATAGGTGTGCCATTTTATAAGAGGATATTATGTATAAAGCCAATAATTTCGGCCCTTGTACCAAAGAATCTTATGAAGATATATTATAAAAAGTTGCGAAGTTAAAGATAAATCAACAGGTGAGATAAAGCAATGAAGAAAATAGCATTTGTGTTTGACGGCCTTGGTATGGGAGGCGTAGAACGTGTCGGATTAGATTATATAAGAATGTGTGTGGATGAAGGCTGCAGTATAGATGTATTCAACATGAGACCACAGGCGAATGATCTGGTTAAAGACTTGCCAGAGGGGGTAAAATATTACCCATATAATCTTTCAAATAATGGTTGTCCTGAAACATACAGCTATGGTGTACATAATTGGTGGTGGGGCAAATACGCATATGCGATAATCTCACCAATTCTCACTTTAAAGCAGGCGGTACAAAAGCTGTTTTACCCAGGCAAGAAATATGACGTTGCAATTTCAATGGCAGGACATATTAATGATATGTCATTTGTTGGAAAGAATTACATCAAGGCAGACAAAAAAATATGTTGGTGCCATGGAGCATTGATTTCATTTCTTGCTATTTGTGACGCGTACGCAATGCTTTACAAAAGATTTAATACAATTGTCACTTTATCCAGCGTAGATCAAGGACATATATATTATGGCAAGAGCTTCTTTCATGGCATAAATATCGCAAAAATTTATAATCCAACATATATTTTAGATAGAAAGCTAGACAATGAAAAGATTAGCTCGTTGAAAGAAAAATACGGTGATTATATTTTATACGTGGCAAGATTTGATGAGGGAAAAGGTCACGACATTGCTATAAAAGCAATGAAGGCTCTCAAAGAAAAAGGCTTGGATAAAAAAATACTTTTTGCCGGTGAGGGTATCACACTAGAATCAATGAAGCAACTGGCAGAAAAGGAAAATGTGTCTGCAAACTGTGTTTTTCTGGGCAATGTATATGACATTGAAAACTATGAAGCAGCATCTCATATCAATATGCTTACCAGCAGTGGAGAGGGATTGCCTACAGTTATAATAGAGGCTATGACCTTTGGAAAGCCATGTGTAATGACTAATTCCGACTGCGGTGAAGTTTCAGCCAATGGAAGATATTGCTTTTTGGTTGATGTAGATGACTTTGAGGCTGTAGCTGATAGATTAAGCAAGCTGTATTTGGATGCAGATGTATATAATGAGTACGCCAATAAAGCTTTAGAAAGAGCTGCTGAATTTAAACCAGACAACATAAAAGAAAAGCTTTTCAAAGTTATTTTTTAGCGATTTTATTATTTTAGTGTGAAAGTTAGTTGAAAGGAAAAGATTAGTTAAATAATCTAAAGTAAAGAATGAATAAGGTATTAACAATTTCTATTGCAGCATATAACGTTAAAGATTATATAAAAAAGTGTGTTGAATCTATATTTACAGACAACCCTGAGATAGACAATAAAATAGAGGTTATAGCAGTGGATGATGGAGCTAACGACGGGACATCTGCGTTGTTAGATGAATTGGCTAAAGAATACTCTAACCTTGTTGTTGTTCATAAGGAAAATGGTGGATATGGTTCAACAATCAACGCCAGTTTAAAAATAGCAAAAGGTAAATATTTTAAACAGTTAGATGGTGACGACTGGTTTGAGACCAGTAACATGGCGGATTTTGTGGACTATCTGGAAAAGACAGATGCGGATTTAGTGTTATCGCCTTACTACAATGACTATGAAGAGACTGGTGAATGCACACTAAATTCCAATGTAGTCTTTGAGAAGACTGCAAAGGTTACAGACATTAGTGCAATAGATTGTGATATCAATATTGCCATGCATGAACTTGCAATAAAGACAGAATTGGCTCGAGACAACAAAATGAAAATCTCAGAAAACTGTTTTTATACAGACAATGAATTGGTTTTAATTCCATTTTTATATGCTGAAAATATAAGCGCGTTCGATAAAGGGATTTACCATTATCGCATAGGTCGCGAAGGCCAAAGTATGAGCAAGTCAGGAATAATAAAGCATTATAAAGACATCATGATTGTTGCTGAAAAGCTTTTGGGTCTGGTAAAGGATATTAATATTGACAATAATTTCGCTAAAAAGAAATTTATTGATAGCAAAATGATAGAAGTAATAATTGCGGTGTACGTTTACTTCGTATATAAAAATACATCAGCTGCAAAACAAGACCTAAAGGCATTTGATAAAAAATTAAAAGAAGAATACCCAAGTCTCTACAGGGACTCTTCTAAGAGCAATATTGTAAAAATCTTGAGAATGTCACAGTGCATATTATATAAGCCATTGGCTTTTATGTTAAATAAATAATATTTCCATGGCATAATCGTAGCTATAGATATCGAGGAACCATAATTGAAAAAGAGCATTAAGAAAAACTATATATACAATTTAACATACCAAATACTGATATTATTTATACCAGTTATAACTACTCCAATTTTAGCGAGAACAATTGGCGATTCAGGTGCAGGAGTTGTAAGCTTTGTTGAGTCTATTGCAACATACTTCATCATGATTGGAACTCCCGGCGTAGCTATATTAGGACAGAGAGAAATCTCTTACGTACAGGATGACAGAAAAAGTCGTAGTGAAATATTTTGGAGTATTAAATCTCTAGAGCTAATTACGTCTGTAATAGCTCTATTGGCATATGTGGTTTTTTCTTCATTCCAGACTAAAAACCAAACCATATATTTCGCTTTCGCATTTTCTATATTGGCGACAGTTGTTGACGTTTCCTGGTTTTTCCAGGGAATAGAGGAATTTGGAAAGATTGTATTTAGAAATCTTATTATTAAGATGCTAAATATTGTTTATATACTGATTTTTGTTAAAACACCAAGTGATGCATATAAATATGCATTTGGCTTGGCATTTTTTACTTTTTTGGCAAACGCATCTTTGTGGGGCTACATTCCAAAATATGTGGATGCGCCAAACTTTATGAAGATAAAACCATGGAATTATATCAAGTCGGCTATAATTCTATTTTTGCCAACTATAGCCATAAAAGTATATACAGTACTTGATAAAACAATGATTGGTACTATTACCCGTAGCGATGCGCAAAATGGTAACTATGAGTATGCCACTCAAGCCTCAAGATTGCTTCTTGCTGTAGTTACAGCAATCGGCACGGTGATGATTCCACGTATTGGATATCATTTTAAAAGAAACGAAAAGGACCAGATAGAGATATTGATGTACAAGTCTTATAGAGCGGTAATGTTGATTGCTGTTCCTATGTGCTTGGGTCTGGTGTTTGTTGCGGATAAATTTATCCCATGGTTTTTGGGACCTAAATTATATAGGGTGGCTGACTTATTAAAGATTTTGTCTATGCTGTTTATAGCTATAGGACTTAGTACGGTAACGGGTACTCAATACATGGTTCCAACTATGAGGCAAAATAAGCTTACTGCCTCAGTCTGTGTAGGCGCAGTAGTAAACTTTATATTGAATATGTTTCTGATTTCGAGATACAAGGCAAACGGAGCCGCCATAGCATCAGTTATAGCAGAGTTTTCAGTTACATTTGTGCAGTTTATATTTGTCAGAAAAGAAATAAGCTTTTTGAAGGTGCTTAAAAACAGTACAAAGTACATTTTGGCAGGTGCCTTTATGTCGTTAGGACTGTTTTATGAAAGTAAAATCTTTAGCCCAAATATTATCAGCACATTAGTAATGGTTGCTTCCGGTGGATTAATATATGTGATTTCCCTGATCCTTTTAAAGGATGAGTTTTGTATGGAACAGCTGTTGGGGCTTAAGAATAAAGTGTTAAGCAAGATAAAGAAATAGAAGTAGAGAAGATTAATGATTAAAAAAATGTTTAAAGATAACAATCATTTAAAGAATATTATAAAGCTGATGTTTGTAGCACTGGTTATTACAGGTGTGGTCACAGCTGTCTTTAAAAATATGATGTTTGTGCATCATACCAATACTATAATAACCGACTGGAGCAAGTGCGATTCATCAGGATATGAGTTTAAAAATAAAAAGGCGGTGTCAATCGCTGGAGATCCATATATTTACTTTTATTCCGATAAGGCGGTGGAGAAAATCGAAATAGATTTAAAGATGTATTCCAATGTGGAATCTAAGATGAATGCCAAAGTAGAGGGCGAGGAAATGGTCCGAGCAGAACTGTTTTGGACAGATGAAAATGGAAATATTGACTCAGAAAACTCGATTCCTTTCAAAATAGAAAATGGAAGAAGTAACATATCCCTTGATGTTTCCCGTCCAGCAAATACACTATACAGACTTGATGTAGGTGAGGGGGTAGATGTAAAGTTTAAGCCGCTTTCATTTACATTTTATGAAGTGGAAGAGTATAGCAGAAACGAAAAGATAAAAAGCATAATCATGATGTATCTGGGAATCATAGCGGCATTATTAGTGTACTATGCATTTTACAGTAGAAAAGGAATGAAGTAACAATGAAGGGAATTGATTGTCTGAAAACTGCGGCATATCTATATGTTATTTTGCCGTTAATAATATTTGTATTGATGTGGATGAAACTATACCTGGGAGTGCCCTTAGCAATAGCAATAGGACTTGCCACTTATAGGATGATACTTGATACAAAGGTTCAAAAGGATAGTGTAAGCAAAGAGCCTAATCGATACAATGTAATCCGTATAGTAATTGCAATAGCAATAATTTTACTATGGGTATACCTATCAGGAGTGGGTGGATTTACATGGCAGAATGAAGACCACTATTGGAGAAATGAGATTTTCAATCTACTGGTAGAATATAAATGGCCTGTAGTTCAGGGCTCAAGCCTGGGGGCTAAAGGTATGTCATATTATATTGGTTTTTGGATTGTGCCAGCATTGATAGGCAAGCTTTTTGGAGTAGGAGCAGGCTATACAGCTCAATATATCTGGGCGGTAATAGGAGTAGCTATATTCTATGGATTGCTTTGCAGAAGGATAGGTAAATTAGCGTTGCTTCCACTTGTTATTTTTATATTTTTTAGTGGACTGGATGTTGTTGGCCTATTAATTAACAATACAAAAGACTTTATCAATATGCAGCCTGGAGAACATATAGAAATATGGATTAGGGGATATCAGTTCTCCTGCTTTACCACCCAACTGTTTTGGGTGTTTAATCAGGCTATATATGCCTGGGTGATTACGTTGCTGGTGATTGATGAGTTAAACAAAAATATCGTTTTAATCATGGCGGCCGGATTGTTGTCTACGACTCTGCCTATCGTGGGCCTATTTCCAATTGCTGTTTATGTAATGGTAAAAAGTGCGGTTAAAACAGCAACAACAAATAGGGTGAAGGATGTTGTGGCAGAATTGTTTAGGTCTAGCTTTTCTTATGTCAACATAGTTGGCTTTGCTTCAACAATCGTCCTGGGAATGATGTTTATAGGCAATAATGCAACCAGCATGACAGAGAATAAGGCGACAGCACATAACAATATATGGTCATATATATTATTCTTGCTTGTGGAAATCGGAGTATATGTAGCTATCACGTTCAAACAAAACAGGAAGGATGGCTTATATATATCAGCAATAATAATGTTATTGATTTGCCCACTCATAATATTTGGTGTAGGCACTGATTTTTGTATGCGGGCATGTATACCTGCACAGATATTATTGTTCATCTATTTCATTGAATATATATATGATGCTGCTCAACAGGGGAAAAATAAAAAATTAGCATTAATTGCTGTGTTTTTCTTAATTGGTGCGGTTGCACCGTATAATGAAATCTACAGGACTGTACATAGCATAAAAGAATACGAGGAAAAGGGCATAGAGATTGCTAGAAAGGATGAAATATTTGAGGCAATAAACTTTGCCAGTGACACCGACAAAAACCCTTTTTATAAATATTTATCACCAAGACAATAGCTTTGATTATTTCATCGTTATGCATTATAATATAGACCATATGTTAAAAGGTAAAAGTGTGCCTTTTAACCGGTGTAATACAAAGGAGAATATTTAATGAAAGTAGTACTTTTAGCTGGTGGTTTCGGAACACGTATTTCAGAGGAATCCCAGTACAAACCAAAGCCAATGATAGAAATTGGCGGCAAACCAATTCTTTGGCACATCATGAAGGAATATTCATACTATGGATATAACGAGTTTGTTATATGTGCCGGCTATATGCAGCATGTAATCAAGGAGTGGTTTGCAGACTATTTCTTACACAACAGCGACATAACATTTGACTACACTAACGGTGAAAGAAATATAATTGTTCACGATCAATACTTGGATAAGTGGA
>JAEEGJ010027592.1_pt1 | contig 11388 bp, 9 predicted proteins | sample 8958761 | NCBI WGS metagenome assembly JAEEGJ01 (sample SAMN16246546, study PRJNA631951) | gut metagenome | biome: gut microbiome; feature: rumen; material: RS-attached | host: Bos | place: Iran: Karaj | collected 2018-10
GGGCAAGGGCATGGCGCGGTGCCGAACGGAACGTTCGGCAGTCGGAACGACCGGCCGTAGGTAAGCCGCAGAACGCCCGACCGTACATTGGTCGGATTGCATCGCAACCTGACCAATGTTCGGATGCCCCCAAAATTTTCTACGTCTCACTTTTTTTGGAGATTTTTAATATTTTGCACAAATTCTTACATTTTGAAAGTCACTAACTTTACAGAAACAAATTCACGTCTTATACTTTCATTATGGATATTACACTTACTTTCAAGGGCGGCAAGACCGTCCAGGTTCAGGCAGGAACACTGATTCAAAATATTCTGCCTTATTTTGACGTTGATAAAGGAAAAATTCTCGCAGTACGCGTGGACAATGAAATATGCTCTCTTTCACAGACAATAGAGACGAACGCTGAATTAGAGCCTGTTCTTTCTGGAACCACCGACGGCGCGAGCATTTACCGCCGCACGCTTTGCTTCGTCCTTGACGTAGCCGCGCACAAACTTTTCCCATCATCAAGGCTGCTCGTCGGTCACAGCTTGGGCTACGGCTACTACTACACATTTGCCGACCGCGATTCAATATCAAAAGACGACATTGAAAAGCTTCAGCACGAGATGGAAGAAATCATCACGGCGGACAGCATCATCAACCAGGTTAAAGTTTCGTACAAAGACGCTGTTTCGATTCTTGAAAAGCAGGAAATGCCGGAAACACGGAGGCTCCTTGACTATCAGGCAAAACCGATAATCAGGCTCAACTCGCTCAACGGCTTTTACGACATTTATGTCGCGCCGCTCCTCCACTCCACCGGACTCCTTAAAGTTTTCGACCTTATGCCATACGAAAACGGTTTTCTGCTGCGCTTCCCGGCTTCATTTAATCCTGATTCACTCCCGGAATTCCAAGACAACAAAAAGCTTTTCAACATCTACAAACGCTATAAGGAATGGGGAAAACGCCAGAACGTCACAACCGTCGCGTCGCTCAACGACCTTGTTTACAGGCGCAAGACGAAGGATTTCATCAACATATCAGAGACGTTCCTTAACAAGAACATTGCCGATATCGCTGACAAGATAGAACAGAAAGGCAACGTAAAAGTCGCGCTGCTCGCGGGTCCTTCAAGCTCCGGCAAGACGACTACATCAAAGAAACTCGCCATTCAGCTGAAAGTTCTTGGCTACAACCCGCATGTCATAAGCCTGGACAACTACTACCTGGGCCGCGAGAAAACCCCGCGCGACGCTAACGGCGACTACGACTACGAATGCCTTGAAGCGCTCGATGTCCAGCAGCTAAATGACAACCTTGTGAAGCTTTTCAAGGGTGAAACGATACAGGTTCCGTCATACGATTTCCGCGAAGGAAAGCAGTATTTCACGGGCGAGACACTCACGATGAACGAGAAAGACATCCTGATTATGGAAGGAATCCACGGACTTAACGACAAGCTTACGCCGCTCGTTCCAGCAGAGAACAAGTTCAAGGTTTACCTTTCCGCGCTCACGCAGCTGAATATCGATGACCACAACCGCATCTCGACGAGCGACAACCGCCTTATCCGGCGCATCGTCCGCGACTCTCAGTTCCGCGGAAAATCAGCCGCCGACACAATCAAAATGTGGCCGAGCGTCCAGCGTGGCGAAAAACTCCACATCTTCCCGTTCCAGCAGAACGCCGATGCAATGCTTAACACAGCGATGGACTACGAGCTTGCCGTCCTCAAAATATACGCAAGCCCGCTTCTGCGCTGCGTTACACCATGCCAGCGTGAGTATTCAGAAGCTTCACGCCTGTTGAATTTCCTGTCGAATTTCTATGAAATTGCGCCGACATACGTTCCCGGACAGTCAATCATCCGCGAGTTCATCGGCGGCAGCGAGTTCAAGTATTAAATTACTACGGCAGATACAGCGGCTTGACGTTCCGGAGTGCCTGGAACATCCGCTGTTTCTCAGCCGCATTGCCCCCAGTCAGAGCTTCCAGTCGGCTCCGCGCCTTTTTACGCCCGGAGTTGTCCTGATAGCTGCACGTACACGTCTCCGAGATATAACCGGCTTCTTTCGCGTGCGCAATAATCGTCGCGACATCCGCAAAACAGAGCGGCCGGATTACCGTCACTGGGTACTTGTCGTACTTAAGTCGCGGGGGCATGGTCGAAAGCTCGCCTTTGTTGAGCATGTTCATAAGGACAGTTTCCAGTATGTCGTCAAGGTGATGACCGAGCGCGATCTTGTTATATCCGTGCTCGATGGCGTAATTGTTGAGTTCCGTACGGCGCTGCGTAGAACACCACCAGCAGTTCATGCTTCTGCCGGGTTTTAGCCGCCCCAGAACATCAGCATGAAGCGTAACAGGCTCCACACCCCATTGTGTAAAAAGTGCGAGAAGCCTTTCGTTAAGCGGTGGCGTTATCTCAGTTTCCACATGAAGGGCGGTAAAATTAAAGTTTTCGCGGTGCTGCTTTTTTCTGTCGGCAAAATACTCCACGAGCGCTGTCGAGTCCTTGCCGCCCGAAGCCCCTATAAGGATATTGTCACCTTCTTCTATAAGCTTGTATTCAAAAACAGCTTTGTCTATAACGCGGAAAAGGCGCGGTCGTTCCATCAGTTAAGTCCCGCCATTTTCCGAACATACGGCGCAATCTCGTAAAGCGGCAGCACGGAAGAAGCGGCTCCAAGGTCAATCGCGGCTTTAGGCATACCGAAAACTACACATGTTTCTTCAGCCTCGGCAATCGTATAGCCGCCGCTCTTGTGAATATCGACGCATCCGTTCGCACCGTCGCGCCCCATACCCGTAAGAAGAACCGCTATACAGCGTGAACCCGCCACCTTTGCCGCCGACGTAAAAAGATAGTCCACAGCGGGGCGCAGAAAGTTAAGCGGCGGCTCATCCACAAGTTTTGTGATATAGCCGGACGCAGTACGCGCCCCAACGGTCAGATGATAATTTGCCGGAGCTATATATACAGTGCCCGGAACAACGATACCGTTGTCCTGGGCGAGCGTAACGTTCATGCCGGTTGTGTCGGCGAGCCACGAGGCGTAATGCCTGTCAAAAGCAGAATCTATGTGCTGTGTTATAAGAATCGGGTACGGAAAATCGCGCCCGATTTTGGCAAGAACATTCTGTACGGCGACAGGACCGCCGGTGGAAGCGCCGATAACAAGCAAATCTTTGCTGCCGGCGGTGGCTGGCGTGACAAACGGCGTATAAGAATGAAAGCCCGTTGCGGCCGAAGTTGCAGCTGCTGTTCCCGCTCCTGATGTGGTCGCGGACGATACTGATGTCCGTGCCGCTGTACCAGATTGCACTGTTGTCGAAGTTTTAGATGCAGTTCCGGCATGGGACGCGACGCTGACAGAAACAGGCGATGCAGGTGATTCACGTCTTGCAATTGTCGAACCCGCCGCGGGTCTTGCGAACGGCGACGAGCCGCCCGTACGCTTTGCAAAGACAGGCGATTTTCGTCCGCGCTCAGTTACGGCGACGATGCGCTCTATGAACGAACGGTAAAAATCGGGCGAAAAATGCGTTAAATCGGGCTTTTTAAGCATATCGACGGCACCGGCTTCAAGGGCGGCATAACCCATGCGCGCGGAATCTTCCGTCGAGAAAATCATTATTGCGGCAGGCTGTTCCTGCATTATGCGCTTCGTCGCTTCTATGCCGTCCATAACCGGCATATAGATGTCCATCGTTATGACATCTGGCTTTAAAAGTCTGTTCTGCTCTATCGCACCCTGCCCGTCATAAGCCTCGCCCACAATTTCTATACGCGGGTCTTTAGCAAGCGAACGTTTTAGAAGTGTCCTGATAACAGCAGAGTCATCAACGACAAGCACACGTATCATAAGTAAAATCCTTCTATGTAAACATTTAGCATGCACAATGCCCCAAAACACAAAGCTCACAGAAGCGAAAGGCATTGTTCATTCAATTTTTGTTCTGTTCAATATTATATCGTATTCTTAGGCTTAGTAGTAGGCAGACTTACCGTTTTTCAGGACTATATTACAAAAAAAAGAGGAGCCTCAAAACACAATGTTTCAAGACTCCTTTTAATATAGTTTTATTCGCAGTGCTCTCGACACTCACTATTTGCGGTTGTTGAAGTAGCTGTTAAACTCCGCATCGGAACTTCCGTTACCGGCATTTCCATTGTTTCCGTTTCTTGCATCGCGCATGTTGTTGTAGTTATCGTCCGCGTAACCAGAATCAACTGGGCGCTCCGGCATAATCAACGCCGCTACGATATAAATCGGAATACCAGAACCGAAGCCTGCAAAAACAAGGACAAGCATCAGAATCCTTACGATTGTAGGATCAATATTGAAAAACTCTGCGATACCACCGCAAACACCGAACAAAACCTTGTTACGTGATTTGAAAATTCTCTTAGCCATAATTCTTTCTCCTGTAAAAATCTATTCATTCCGCGCCACTAACCGGCGCGAGTCTGTCTTAAACGCCACCAGCCTACCGTAAATCTACGACGACTGAACCCATTCCGCAGTTTATAGAGAAGTGGTTTTCCTTACGCTCCGTGCAAATCATGGAACCAATTCCGCTCTTCTTCTCGCCATTGAACCGGATATCTCCAAGCCCAACTTTCGCACTGTACGAATAATCATTCGGATTGCCTGAAAGCTTAAGGGTAATTCTACCCATTCCGCAGTCGATATCCGAAACACCCGTCGCACTACCGCAAATCTCAAGTTCGCCCATTCCGCAGTGCGCGTTCATGTGACCGCCGTACACTCTGTCAATCACGAGTCTTCCTGCGGCAACGTCGAAGAAGCTTGTGTTGCAGTGAATAGCCACGCTTCTTGTCGTAAAAGAGCCCGCCGCAAGCGAAATCTTCACGATATCAAGCTTGGCGTTCTCAGGAATCGTAATTAAGATTCTCGGCTTCCATGACGAACTCTCATCGTGTCCGAAGAATCCGCGGAACGGAATGTGACGTCTTGTGTCAACAATAAGCGTTCCCTTTTTAGAAATCTCGCAGCGGAAATACTGCGGATCAATGCCGCGTGTCTCAATCACGAACATATCACCAGAAATCATAACGATTTCAGCAGCACCGAGCGAAAAGTCGATGTTCTTTACCTCGTCCGCGCCGAATGTAAACTTCATAGCGTCACGGCTGCTGTAACCCTTGCTTCCGCCGTTCGCGGCAGAACCATTGTTTCTGGCTTCTGCATCTTTGCGCTCGCTGTCAGATTCGGACTCTTCTTTTGCCATCTCTGCAGGAACACAGGCGAATTTCTCTTTGATTTCTTCTGCCAGCTTCTCCGGGTCACCAAGCTCATCTATAACTTTGCTGTCATTGTCAGCATCGTCAAAGTAATCTTTGTAATACTCAAGAGCTTCTTCCTGCTCTTCCAGCGGAAGTGCCTGTATACAGCGCTTCAGTTCACTCAGATACTCTTCTCTATTCATTTTCTTTTTCATCTTTCCTCTCACAAATAACATAAGCGTCTATTTATTCTCACCCATCAAAATACCGTCTATGCAACGGCGGTATTCCAACCAGCCTCTTCGGCTTTCGTCCAACAGAATCATTCCGTTCGAAGTGATTCTGTAATATCTTCTGTTACGCCCGGCGTATTCTCTGTCATACGTTTCAAGGTACCCGTCTTTTTGCAGACGGCGAAGAACCGGATACAGAGTGCTTTCCGACACGTCCATAACCTGGCGGACATCCTGCGTTATCTTGTATCCGTAAGTCCCCTCTGCCTCACCGGCGACAACAGCAAGAACAACGGCATCGAGCAACGCAGCGCCCGTATTAAATGTCATTCGTACCTCCGTTTGTTTTAGGAAACCTATCTGCCACTGAAACCCGTCGATCCCAGCCACAGCCTACGTACGATTTTTCGGTTTCCTTGATTATAACAGCTCTTCAACGAAAAACTGTTACTTTTTTTGTTTCAGCACAATATTGCCTCAACAATTATAATATACAGAATATAATATCATTTCGTCAACTATATTTTCATACAAAAATATTTTTTTGTATGAAAAAACGGCTGTGTCAAGACTTTAAGATAGCCGCAGGCGTACGTGTCTCGCTAGAAGCTTCGCTGCGAATAGACCAGACGTATTTAAAAATTTTTATATTGTGGTAAAAAAACAGGATAGATATAGGGCGACCCGGCGGCAGATTCCTCCGCCGTCGGGCTTGACGGTCGGCTTTGCCGACCTAGCGAGTTTGCTTTGCAAACTCGTAAGCAACCTATGGTTGCGTCGGCTTCGGCTTCCGCCTACGAACTCGCCTAACGGCGAGTTTTCGCTTCGCTCACCCTTCCAATCCCTGTCGCGTGCCTTTACTTTTTCTCCACGGTGATTATTCCCTTGATGTCGCTGTTTCCGGCCCTTGCAAGCGCGTACATCTCTAGTTTCCTTGTTCCATCAGGAACGTTTATTGTAAAAACGACCTCGCACGAACCAGAACCTACGGAACGCTGCTCCGCGAAATACCCGACTGCATTACCGTCGGCAACGAACAACGTCTCGTTAAGGCGAAGAATATCAGAACCGCTTGTATACTTGAACGTAATGGTGTAAGTGCCACCCGCATTCCTGAGTAGAGAGCCGGAGAAATCCCAGCGGCGCATTACGTCTTCTTTTGTGAACGCGCCGTTCTCCCATTTATCGCTCGGAGCAGATTTAATGCTCCTGTCAGCCGATAATTTTGCAGCTTTTTCATTCAACACCGATTTTATCTTGAAATTGTTCTGGACCGCGAACTGATACGCGTAGCTACCGGCTTCAACATCCCATATTATATCTTTTGGCGCAACATTCTTGCCAATTTCCGTGACGCTCGCAGGAATCTTAATCTCCGTAATACCGGTGTTCCAGAATGCCTTTTCGCAGATTTCCTTTACACCATTCTCTATTGTGACTTTTGTAAGGTTAGCGCAGTCGGAAAACGCTTCTTCTCCGATTGTCTCAATCGTTCCAGGAATTGTTATATCCGTAAGCCCGGAACTGTTGAAAAGATTTAAGCTCAGTTTCCGTAAACCGCTTCCGAGTTTTACAGAAGTAAGCGACGTGCAGTTTTGGAACGCGCCAATGCCTATATCCGTCACACTTTTCGGAATCGAAATTGATTTCAACTTCTGACAGTTGTTGAACGCATTTTTATATATTTGTGTAACGCCATAAGAAATATCAACTTTCGTGAGGAACGCACAATCCCGGAACGCTTCCTCGCCGATAATCGCGATGTTTCTTGGAATTACGATTTCTTTCAGGGCGGTATTTTTGAAAACTTTCGTATTCAGCTTTGTAAGCCCGCTGCCTATTGTTGCGGACGTGAGCGCGGGGCAGTTATGGAAAGCCGAACTGCCTACTTCCGTAACAGTGTCCGGAATCGTTATTGATTTAAGCTCCGTGCTGTCCTGGAATGCCGTAAAACCTATTTTCTTCAAGCCGGACGGCAGCTCCACTTCCTCGTATTTAGAGCCGAAATAGGCGGAGTCCTTGATTGTCTCCGTTCCCTCTGGAATTACAAGCTTTGCCGTATTCATATTGCTTACGGTGATTGTTCCTGTGATGTTGCTGTTGCCTGCCCTTGCGAGCGCGAACATCTCAAGTTTCTTTGTTCCGGCAGGAACCGTTATGTTATAGACGGTCTCAGGGTAACTTTTGCCGACGGAACGTTGCTCTGCGAAATACGCGATTGCCTTGCCGTCTGCCGCGAATATCGTGTCAGTAAGGCGGAGAATGTCGGTACCACCAGTATACTTAAAAGTGACAGTGTATGTTCCGCTGCCTTTAATAAAGCCTGAAAAATCCCATTTGCGGCGTTCGTCAGTTTTACTGAAAACTCCGTTCGGCCAAGTCTCGTTCGGGGCGGACGTGGTGTTCGCACATTCCGCAAGAATCTTATTGCCTTTGTCTGCCAATGTACCGATGGTAAAACCGTTCTCTTCCGCATACTTATACGCGTATGTTCCTTCTTTAACATTCCATAATACATTTTTTGACGTTATGTTCTTACCAATCTCCGTTACGCTAGATGGAATCGTTATTTCTGTAAGCGTGGTATTGTTGAAAACATTGTCTCCTATTTTACGAACGCCGTCGGCAATCATGACTTTCGTAAGCTTCCGGCATTCCTGGAACGCCGAGTTCCCTATATACTTCACTGTTCCCGGAATTGTGATTTCCGAAAGAAGGGAGGCGGCTTTGAACATGTTTACGCTTATCTCTTTGATTCCGCTCCCGATTTTTACAGACGTGAGCGACGTACAGTTCTGGAACGCCGACGAGCCTATGGCTTTCACTGTGTCCGGGATGACAATTTTTTCAAGAGAAAGGCAGCCGTAGAATGCTGAATCGTTGATTTTCGTAACACTCTCCGGAATCGTGATTTCTGCAAGGTGCGTGTCATAAAATGCGGAATCAGCGATTACTTCCACCGATGACGGTATGACCACTTTTGTAAAATCAGTTTCCTTTTTGTGGGAATCTATGCGGGAAGATCCTTCGCCTATATAAAGCACACCGTTTTTCACAATATCAAGTTCCGGGTCTGGTTTATGCAGTTCGTCATAAGAAAATAAATCTGAATTAAAAAGATTCGGGTCCATGTAAGGCAGTTCCCCAGCATTGAAGAACTGTTTATAAGTATTTGCTCCCATCATTGGCCAGCATTGCTTGCCCCAAGGAGCAGGACGCCCCAAATTGCACATATTGCCGTCTTCGTGATTCCACCCCATATTGTGTGAAAACTCATGGAAAAAAGCGTGTGAATCTGACTTCCCTAAATTACGGAACCAACCGCTTAATAACCAAAGTCCATTGCCACCTAAAGAGCCCAATCCACCACCATCACAATGGCCTAATTGGAAAGTGTGTTTACGCGTCTTTTCTAAAAGTTTATCCATTTCTTCTTTTGTAAGGAATTGTGTCATTTCTTCATTCGTGACGAACCATTTTTCTTCAATGCCTTTATAACATAATTCCTCATATTCTTTGCTTGCAATGACATAAGCATAATTGCATATCGATGCAATCCATTCACGGCAAAAAACTGGAAGCATCTTTAAAAATGGATTATCTGTATTTCCTGATACGGTTTTTCTTATAGTACCGTCAAACGTAACCGTCCAGTTAATTTTCATGTTTTTGAAAACCTGATAAAACGAATCATCGGAAGTGACTGTAAAATCTCCCAAATTCATAGAAGGCTCCGCATCGCACAGCACAGTTCGCGTAAGTGGCTGTATCGTTTTGTTTTTGATAAGAGCCTTGCCAGTTTTGTCGGTGACAGTCACATTCTTACACGGATAAAGCAAGAAAGAAGTAAGCACGATTTTTTCATCCACTTCCTCAATCTTAAGCAATTCATGTAAATTGAACTTATATGAAGTCCAATTTACATACAGGTCATCGTCGCACAGAATGCGCGTAAAATCTTCTGAAATCTGCTTTGAGCGGTCTTTTGTATAAAAGTTAAGATCAGCAAGAACTCCACAGAGATAATAGCCGTTCGCTTTCATGCACTTGTCTCCGCCCGTGTTTCGTTTTACGCGGATTATCGTCTTGTCGTTGAATGCGTTCTTTCCGATTTCCGTAATGTCGTTGTTAAGGTCTATCATTTCAAATGGCAGATTTTTGAACAGCCCTGCGTTAATCGTCTTGTTTCCCAAGACAGCCAGGTATGACAAGTCAATATTGACGATGTTCTTCTCGTCAATGCCGATAATGTCAATCGTGTAGCCTTTGCTACTTATGACCTGCTGAGCCACGCTTCCAAGGTAACAGTGGAAAATCCGCGTGTTCTTGTTGCCCAGAATACCGTCTGCTTTTATTTCTTTTATGGATTTTGGCAGAGTGATAGAATTCAGTTTTGTGCAGTTGGAAAAAGCGTTTCTATTAATCGTAAGGGTTTCTATACCCTCCTCAAAAACGACTTCCTCCAGGTTGGAACAGCCGTTAAAAGCTGCCCCGCCGATTGATGTAACCGATGATGGAATTGTAATTTTAGTAAGATTACTACACTGTTCAAATGCCCAATTCCCAATTGAGGTAACTGACGATGGGATAGTAACTTCTGTAAGGTTTGAACATTCGTTGAATGCGCTGTTTCCAATCTTAGTGACAGTATTAGGAATAATAACTTTTTTGATTTCTTCGTTACCATAATATTCGCGGTATTTTATTTCCGTCGTTCCGTATTTTATTGTAAGAACGCCGTTACGTATTTCCTGTGCAAATGATGTCACAGCGATAAGCACAAATGTGACCACCAAAATAACTTTTCTAAGCTTCGTAAATCCGTGTGTTTCTGTATGAATCATACAAAAATTTTACCACATTTCTTTATCATGTCAACAATTCGCGCGAAAAATATCCTTGGAAATTAAGATAATGTTTAGAATTGCAAGGTTAGAACGTGCTAGTCTTGACAACCTGCTTTTTATCATTTATATTTTAGCTAAATAATAATATTTTAGCTATTTTTTTAGGAGGTACCTATGCGACAAGTTTCAGTCGGCGAAGCAAAGAACAAGCTTCCCTATTTTTTGCATCTTGTGGAAAACGGTGAAAGCATCCAAATTACCCGCCACGGAAAAATGGTTGCGTTTTTGAACAGTGCTGAGCAAAACGAAGCATTCAGCAAAAAAAAACGGTACCTTGACTTTGTTGCTTCGTGGCGCAGCAAAAACGCAAGCTGGCTTCTCAGCGACACAGAAGCAGAAGAGATTTTTGCTCGCGACAGGCAAATTGAAAGTGATGTTCGACACCCGGAAGATTTTGGACTTTGACAATGAATATATTCCTGCTAGACACAAACATAATCTCCGAACCGACAAAAGTACAGCCCAATGAGACTGTAATAAACAAAATAGCGGAGAATATTGAATACTCATGCATCTGTTCAATGGTATGGGCAGAAGTTCTTAGCGGTATAAAAATACTCCCAGAAGGAAAAAGAAAATCAGAACTTTTGAACTTTTTTATAGAAAGCGTACAGAAAATGTATGAGATTGTTCCGTTTGACGCAAGTTGTGCCAGTATCTATTCCGATATACTTCAACGGCTAAAAGAAAATGATACACCAGCTCCTAAGCTCGACATGCTCATTGCCGCATCCGCGATTGCGAACAATTTGATTCTTGTCACACGCAACACCGCCGATTTTGAGCCAATTGCAAAAGTTTCAAATCTTATGATGGAAAACTGGTTTTAACTGTTATTGTGTGTAGCGTCGTCCGTGCCGTTGATTTTTAACACGTCTAGCCATATACTGCCAACATGGATTTAGAACTGCTCAAATTCCGCGCGGAGATAATGCAAAAAATCCGCGCATTTTTTATAGAAAGAAAGTACCTGGAACTCGACACACCCGCACTCAGCTCATCGCTTATA
>JAEEGJ010027597.1_pt1 | contig 11386 bp, 9 predicted proteins | sample 8958761 | NCBI WGS metagenome assembly JAEEGJ01 (sample SAMN16246546, study PRJNA631951) | gut metagenome | biome: gut microbiome; feature: rumen; material: RS-attached | host: Bos | place: Iran: Karaj | collected 2018-10
TGGAGCAGATCGCCTCCGAGCGCGCGTATCAGGAGCTCTGCGACGAGAACGGCTACTACCTGCCCGCCGTCGTGCAGGAGGCCTGCGACGCGGCCACGGCCGAGCTGCTGGGCAGGATCTCGGATTTCTACGCCGACCATGAGCTGACGCTGCAGCTCATCTACAGCGGCGGCTGGTTCGTCCGCGGCGATGAGGCGCTGGTCTCCGCCGTGCAGGGTCTCGGCTGAGCGAATCTATCGACTCGAATATGATAATCGCCCGGGAGAGCTTTCTCCCGGGCGATCGTTTTTCGGTTTTTTCAGAAGGCGTGGATGACGCCGAAGGTCACACCGGTCATGATGGCCGCGGCGATGCAGACGCCGATGAAGATGGCGGGGATCGCATCTCTCAGGCGCAGGTTCAGAAAGGCCGCCACCAGCGCGCCCGTCCAGGCGCCGGTCCCGGGCAGCGGGATGCCTACGAAAAGCACGAGGCCCCAGAACTGGTACTTCTGGATCTTTTCACTCTTGCCCATGGATTTCGCTTCCAGCTTCTCCACGAGCGGCCGGAAGAGCTTCGTCTTTTTCAGCCAGGTGAAGATGGGGGTGATAAACCACAGAATGAAGGGGACGGGGACCATGTTGCCCAGCAGACAGAAAAAGACGCCTTCCCAGAGAGGCATCTTTAACAGAGCCGCCGCGATCAGGCCGCCGCGCAGCTCAACGATAGGGACCATGGATACGATAAAAACGATCAGCTGATTGGGCATGCCGCTCAGCAGATTCATAAACCATTGCAGAATGGATTCGGTCATACGGTTTCGGTGTTCCTTCAGAAAGTTTCTACTTGATCACTTTGGCGTCCAGCAGGCGGTAGCGGTCAAGGCCGTAGAGCTGGTACCAGTCCCAGCGGCCCTCCACGGTGATCTCCGTTCCGATCGCGGGATAGGCCGCGTTCTGGTCGGCCAGGACGAATTCGATGCCCTGGGAGCAGCAGCCGGCCGCGTCAAAGATCACGCAGGAATACAGCGTATCCACGACCTTACCTTTTTCCTTCACGTCGATCGTGGACATCGCGCCCTGCATGCGGACGATCTTGTCCTGATAGTTCTTTCCATTGTTGACCATATCGTAAACCTTACCGTACACCACGGTGCCGCTCATGCGGCTTAAGTCCACGTCAACTCCTTCCGGCAGCTGTTCCGAGCCGCAGGCGCAGAGCATCAGTACCATGGCCAGAAGAAGCGCCGGCAATTTTTTCATCTTGCTCATGTTCTTCCTTCCTCCTCTGTTTATGAAGAGTCGATGGTATTATATCACAGTACGCGGAAAAAAAGAAGCCGGAAATCGGCCGTCCTCCTTTTCATTTTTCGTTTATAAATGATCCGACGGATTTTACTTTACTTCGGCAGGCGAAACTGCTAAAATGATTTATTACAAATCCCGGGATCAGGTGGAATATGTTTTCTTTTATCAGTTTTGAGAACGTCAGCAAGATCTATAAATCCGGAGAGGTGGAGATCCCTGCGCTGCACGACGTCAGTTTTACCGTGGAAAAAGGCGAGCTCTGCGTCATCGTGGGGCCTTCCGGCGCCGGCAAGACCACGCTGCTCAACATTCTGGGCGGCATGGACACCCTGACCGGCGGACGGGTCCTTCTGGACGGGGAGAACATCTCCGCCCTGTCTCCGCGCGCGCTCATCACCTACCGCCGCCGGGACATCGGCTTCGTTTTCCAGTTCTACAACCTGATCGAAAACCTGACCGCGCTGGAAAACGTGGAGCTGGCGGCCCAGGTCTGCGAAAAGCCGCTTGACGCAAAGAGCACGCTGGAAAAGGTGGGGCTGGGACACCGTCTGTCCAATTTCCCCTCCCAGCTCTCCGGCGGCGAGCAGCAGCGCGTGGCGATCGCCCGCGCCCTGGCGAAAAATCCGAAGCTTCTGCTCTGCGACGAGCCCACCGGCGCCCTCGACTACGAGACCGGCAAGGCCATCCTGAAGCTTCTGGCCGATACCGGCCGCGAGACCGGTATGACCGTGATCATCATTACCCACAACAGCGCCCTGACCGCTATGGCGGACCGCGTCGTGCGGGTCAAGAACGGGACCGTCAGCGCCGTGGAGCTGAATGAGAACCCCATGCCCATCGAGGAGATCGAATGGTAAAAAGCAAGTCCGCGCTCCGCAAGAATACGCTCCGGACGATCTTTCGGTCGCCGGGAAGATATCTGGCCATCCTGGGAATCATTATGCTGGGGGCCGGCTTTTTTGCGGGCTTGCGGGGCACGCGGGACGCGATCATCCTGACGGCGGACGACTATCTGAAGAAGGCCGTCTTCTTCGATTTCCAGCTGGTCTCCACCCTCGGCCTGGAGGAAGACGCCGCCGAAAAGCTCGAAGGGCAGGCGTGGATCGTGGCGGCGGAAGGCTCGAAGCAGCACGACGCCCTCGTCTCCTTCCTGGAGGACGACCAGGTCATCCGCTTTTATTCCCTGCCGAAAAAAGTGAATCTGGTAACGGTGACCGAAGGCCGTCTGCCCGAGAGGGACGACGAGATCCTTCTGGATGCGTCCGCGAGCCGCTCCTTCGCGCTGGGGGACGAAGTCCTCATTTCGGAGCTCAACAGCGAAGATACCCGCTCTCTCTTTACGCACGGCAGCTATATCGTGACCGGCTTCTGCACCTCTCCTCTCTATCTGAATTTCGAACGGGGCAGCTCCGCGCTCGGGACCGGCGCCGTCGCCGCTTTCGCCTATCTTCTGCCGGAAGGCTTCGCCACCGATTATCTCACCTCCGTGTACGTGAGCGGCGGCTTCTTCGGCAGCATCTATACCGATGAATACGATGCGGGCGCGGACGCCATGGAGCCGCTTTTAAAGCCGCTGGCCGAGGGCATCGCCGACGATCGCTTCCGGGCCGTTTATGAGGAGAACCGCCAGGTTTTAGCGGATGCCGAGGCCGAATACGCCGACGGCCTGGCCGAGTACGAAGAGAAAAAAGCCGACGCCCTGCAGCAGATCGCCGACGGCGAACAGGAGCTGGCCGACGCCGCCGGACAGCTGGAAGACGGGCAGAGAGAATATGACGAAGGCGCCGAAGCGCTGGCCGCGGGCAAGGAAGAAGCGGAGGCGCAGTTCGCCGACGCGCAGCAGAAGCTGGACGACGCCCTGCAGCAGCTGTCCGACGGAGAAAAAGCCTACGGCGAAGGCCTGGCCGAATACGAAGCCGGCGAGGCCTCCTATTCGGCCGGCCTGGCCCAGTATGAAAATTCCGTCCAGCAGTATTCCGGCGTTCTGAACCTGCTGGACCAGTACGTGGCGTTCCGCAACGACGCCGAAGACGTCCGGGGCCGCATCACGGAGCTGCTCACAAATTATTCCGAGATCACGCTGGATTCGCTGATGACGCCGGAAGAAAGACTGCAGGCCGTCAAGACCCTGTGGGAAGAAAGCCGCGAGAATCTGAACCGCTCTCTGACCGCTCTGATCGCTTCCTCTCAGGTCCTGGCGGACCGGCTGGGCGCCTATTTCGGCGAAACGCAGGCCGTGAAAAACTTCCGCAGCAGCATCGAAGCGCTGCAGCTGGCGAAGGACACCCTCGAAAACGGCGAGCTGGCCGATTCCCTGCGCAGCCTGCTCGCGAGCACCAAAGCCCTGTACGACGGAGCCGCCGGCATCCTGCAGCAGCTCTCCGACCAGGGGCCCCAGATCCGGAGCCAGCTGGAAAGCGCGCGCAAGCAGCTCGCCGCCGCCCGCGTGCAGCTGAACGAGGCGCGGGCTCAGCTGGCCGAATCCCGCAAACAACTGGACGACGGCTGGAACGAATACTTCGCCGGAGAACAGACGCTGCGCGACGAGAAAGCCAAAGTGCAGGAAGAATTTGCCGACGCCGAGGCCAGGCTGGCCGAGGCCGCCGTGCAGCTGGAGGAGGGCCGCGCGGAATATGAGCAGGGCGTCCTGGATCTGGAGACCGCCAAAGCCGAAGCCGATGAGGAATTCGCCAAAGCGGAGGCCGAGCTGGCCGACGCCCGGAAAGAACTGGACGACGGCTGGGCCAGATTAAGCGAGCTGGAAGAGCCTGCCGCCTACGTGCTGGGCCGCTGGTCGAATATCGGCTACGCCTGCCTGGACAGCGACGCGCAGATCGTCAGCAGCGTCGCCAAGGTCTTCCCCGTCTTCTTCTTCGCCGTAGCCGCCCTGATCTGCGTCACGACCATGGCCCGCATGGTCGACGAGCAGCGCGGCCAGCTGGGCGTTCTTTTAGCGCTCGGCTATTCCCGGCGGAAAGTCATGAACAAATTCCTCTTCTACGCCGGCTCCGCTACCTTCCTCGGCTGCGGCATCGGCGTGCCGCTCTTCAGCTTCGTCTTCCCGCAGATCATCTGGCAGGCGTACCGCATCATCTACAGCTTTACGCCGCGCCTTCTGTTCTTCCTGGACTGGCCGCTGTACGGGATCGTCACGGCCCTGTATCTGGCCGCCATGCTGCTGGTCACCTGGTTCTCCCTGCACGGCCAGTTAAAAGCCATGCCTGCCGCCATCCTCCGTCCGAAGGCGCCGAAACTCGGGAAGCGGGTGCTTCTGGAGAAAATTCCCTTCATATGGAACCGCTTAAGTTTCATGTGGAAGGTTACGATGAGAAATATTTTCCGATATCGCAGCCGTGTCCTGATGATGCTGCTCGGCGTTGCCGGCTGCACCGCCCTCATGATCACCGGCTACGGCATCCGCGATTCCATCCAGGACGTGGTCGGCTACCAGTACGGCGAGATCACCCTCTACGAGTATGACGTCACCTTCCAGGAGGCGCCGGACGAAGAACTCCGGGAGGCCTTCCTGCAGACGGCCCGCCGCTTCTCGGGCGACGCCACGTTCGTATACAGCCAGTCCGTGACGGCCCGTTCCGAGAAAAAAGAAAAGTCCGCCTATCTGCTGTCCGCGGAAAGCGGCCAGGAATTTGCCCGTTATCTCCACCTTCACCAGGGCCAGACGGAGATTCCCTTCCCGGGCCGCGGGCAGACAGCCGTCAACAACGGCCTGGCCGGCGCGCTCGGCGTAAAAGAGGGCGACGCCATCGTGTTCAAGCTGGACGATACCGAATACGAGCTGACGGTCAGCGGCGTTTTCGACAACTACATTTACAACTATCTGATCATCTCCGACGAGACTTTTGAGATGCTCACCGGCGCCGCGCCCGCCAAGAAGGACGCGCTGGTCTTAAAGCGCGAGGGTGCCGGCGACGCCACGGCCCGTCTCCTAAGCGCGGAGGGCGTCACCAACGTGACCGCCGGCAGCCTCTTAAGGAACCGTATCGGCAGCATCATGGACAACCTGATCTATATCGTGCTGCTGACCATCATCTGCGCGGCGGCGCTGGCCTTTATCGTCATTTACAACCTGATCAACATCAATATCACCGAACGCATGCGGGAGATCGCCACCGTGAAGGTCCTGGGCTTCTACGCCGGCGAATCCGCCATCTATATCCTGCGGGAGAACATCCTCCTGACCGGGCTGGGCGCACTGCTCGGCGTGCCGCTCGGCATCCTGCTGAACACCTACGTTATGAGCGCTATCCAGGTCGATCTGGTCCATTTCGAAGCACGGGTCAAATTCCCCAGCTTCCTCTGGGCCATCGGCTTTACGCTGCTCTTCTCCGTGCTGGTCTATCTGATCATGATGCATAAGCTCTCGAAGATCGATATGGCCTCAGCACTGAAGGCAGCCGAATAAAAATACCCTCCCCGGCGAAGGGAAGGCATAAACAGAGACGGAGAAAAACAATGATCCACGGAAGAAAAGTCATCGGTATCATCGGCGGCATGGGCCCTATGGCCACGGCCGATCTGTTCATCAAGATCATCAACAGCACGAAGGCGGACACCGATCAGGAGCACATCCACGTCCTGATCGACAACAACACGGATATCCCCGACCGGACCGCGCACATCCTGATCGGGAGCGACGCGCCGCTGGAGCCCATGGCGGAATCCGCGGCAAGACTCGAGGCGCAGGGGGCGGATCTGCTGATCATGCCCTGCAATTCCGCGCATCATTATTACGGCGGCCTCTGCCGGCGCACGGACCTGCCGGTCCTGAACATGGCGGAGCTGACGGCGAAGACCTGCCTGGAAAAGGGGATCCGCTGCGCCGCCCTGCTCGCGACCGAGGGCTGCATCCGGTCCTGCATCTACGATCCGTATTTCGACGCCCTGGGCATCCGGCTCCTCAAGCCTTCCGAAGAAGGCATCCGGGCGCTCATGCACCTGATCTACGATGAAGTGAAGGCCGGAAAGCCGGCGCACCCGGAGAAGCTGTACCCCGAGATGGAGCGGCTGAAAGGCGAAGGCGCCGAGGTCTTCCTTCTGGCCTGCACGGAGCTGCCGCTGGCCTTTAATGAAAGCACCCCCTTCGCCTGCCTGGATCCGACGCTGATCCTCGCGCATGCCGCGGTCCGGGAAGCCGGCGGAGAAGTTAAGGAATAAAGGAGAAATCCCCTCCCCTGATTCCGGGGAGGGGATTTTTTTACAGTTCCCGGAAGAACGTCTTCCGATCCGTCGGCATGATCCATTCCGGAACGTCTCCCGCAAAGCCCAGCCGGTAGATCCGGCAGGTCCCACCGATCGAAAACGAATCCGCCCAGGGCGCCGCATACAGACCCTCCGGTTCCCGGATATCCCAGCAGAGCGTCCCGGTCTCATCCACGGACAGGCGGTCTCCCAGAACGCCCTTCCGCCCGTACACAACACGGAACTGCTCCGCCGACGGCAGCCCACTTTCCGGGAGCACGGCCGCCCGCAGTTCGGCCCGGTAGCGCTTCCGGACCAGCCGGGTCAGTTCCTCTGACGGCCGGATCTCTCCGTACGGGATATCCAACGTCTCCGTCATGATCTCCCGCACGCCGGCGTCAGGATATGTTTCCAGCCGGTACGTCAGCGAAACGTACAGCGTTCCGTTCCGGACGGTGAGGCTTTCTATGGTCATCAACTCTTCTTCCGCCCGGGGCAGGCGCACTGCTTCGGAAAGATTTCCCGCCCGGTCCATCCGCACCAGCGCATAGCCGTCTTTTCCCTGCCAGGCGGAAAGCGCCAGGATAGCGTCATCGCCGTGAAAGGCCGCCGCATAGACGGTATGACTGCCGATCTCCGCCTGCCGCTCCTCCCGGAGCTCTCCCTTTTCGCCGATCACCAGGACCTTCGCAAAACCGATACCGCTCCGCCACTGATGCACCAAGAAGAGGCAGCGAACGACGCCGTTCGTTTCCTCAGCCGCGAGCAGGATCCAGTCATACTGCTCCGGATTCTCCGCCGTCCACTGCCAGAGACGGTTTCCTGCCCCGTCCCAGCGCTCCACATAGACCCTTCCGGAACTGTAGTCTTCCCCTATCACGCAGCCGCTCGCCAGCACGCCGCCTTCCATACTGATCATGTTTCCCAGATCGTAGGGCAGCTCCCTCCGCCAGAGGATCTCATCTCCTTCCGCCAGCGCCAGCAGCGACTGAGTCTCAGGTGCCGTCTCCGGGAAGATCTCCCGGGCGGATCCGCTTAAGGCGGCCCGCATATACCGCCGTCCGGGCGTGCTTACGCCGTACTGCGGATACCAGCAGGAAAGCTCCTCTTCGTCCGGCACGTAGGCGGCCGGAAAATCCCCGGATTCCGTAAAATACTCCGAGACCACCATACGGAACCCGACCGAGTCCCCGGAATACGAACTGAAGAGGCTCCGTTCCAGCCGGTCCCAGGTCAGCGACTCGTCGTTGACCAGCACGTAGCGCTGAAAGCTGTCGTAAACGGCCTGCGCCGGCATTTCTCCGGTAAAGCATTTCAGATAGCGGAACGTCACGTCGTCGCCGCTTTCGATCTCAGCTTTATCGCTTTTCCGTACGACGTAATGATAGAGCGTCCCGTCAAAATCCAGCCGGCCCAGGAAGCACTGCGGATATTTCGGATATTCGGTCTCAAAATACTCGAAAGCCATCCGCACGTTGTTTTCCGTATAGTAATGCACCAGCAGCACCGAAGCCGGCTCGCCTTTCTGCGTTTTTTCGTAAAACGCCTCCCACAGGCCGCGCCCGGACAGAAGGCCGCTGTCCTTCTGGATCACCACGTTTTCGCTCATCAGCGTCTCCAGCACCGCCTCCGGGCTTTCGCTTAAGCCCAGCGTGTCCCAATTTTCCGGAACGCCGTTTTCTTTCGGATCCGCCGTCTGCATCTGCCCCTCCTCCGTACTGATTCCTCCGAGCCTGATGCGGATCAGCGCCAGAATGAGCGCATAGGTCTCCTCCAGCGCCGCGTTTTCCGTCGAACTCTTTCCCGCGATCAGGCGGATGGTATAAAACACGTTTTCGCGGTCGAAATACAGATTCACCGCCTGATAGTTATCGTTTTCATCCCGCGTTTCCTTCCCCGTTATGCTCCCTTTCAAAGGAATTTGCCTGCCGGCCTCCTCGCTGCAGGCCGTCCCCCGGATCAACTCCGCCGTCAGGATCACCCGCACGGTGCCGTCGGCCGTGCTGTAGCCGGCCTGGAGGCTGATCTGCGTCAGCGAGCCGTCCCGGTCCCCCTGGAAGCGAAGGACCGCGTGCTCCAGCGTGTCTCCGCCGAGCGGCAGGATCGGCGTCCCGGCTGTATTCATTTTTTCCAGAAAGCCGGCTTCCTCCAGCGGATTCCACGGCGAATAACCCAGATACGCCACCGCGTTATCCCAGGTCCAAAAGTACATCGATTCCGAGCCGGGCATCGTGCTGCTCAGGGCCTGCTGCAGCTTGCTTTTCGCGTCCCAGCCTGCCCAGTTTGCCTTGATCTCCTCCGAAAGCTTTTCGGATACGGACGGCGCCGGAGCCGTTGGCTGAGCCGCCGTCTCCGCGTCGGTTTTTTTGCCGCAGGCGGAAAGCAGCACGGCGGTTCCGCAAAGCAGCAGGCAGAAGCCCAGGCGAACTGTTTTTATCAGAATTTTCTTCATCTTGCTTTCTCCTCCCCGCCGCGCTTTTATCCGGCGTTGGTGATCATCACCCAGATGACGGCGGCCGTCAGCAGGGCAAACGCGGCTGCGGCAGCGCCCGTCATTTTCCGATACGAGAGCACGTTTTCAATGCGCGTGCGGACCTTCGCGCCGCCGAAGGCGGAGGCAAAGACGCTCTTCTGTTCCGCGCAGGCCAGCAGCGTCCGCGCGTACGCCTTTCTCTCCGCTTCCCCGTAAGCTGCGGCGGCTCTCTCGTCGCAAGCCAGCTCCAGGTCGCCCAAAAAGGCTTTCAGAAAGATCCAGGACAGCGGATTGAACCAGTGCAGCGCCGCCGCAAAAAAACCCAGGAGCCGCCAGAGGTTGTCCGCACGCCTAATATGCGTCCTTTCGTGCTGCAGAATATACGTCAGGTCCTGTCCTTCCATCACGGCCGGCAGGACGATCCTCGGGCGAATGATCCCGTACACCGCCGGTCCTGAGACCTTTTCCGACAGATACACGTTTCCCTCCAGACGCCTCGCATCCCGGATCTCCCGGCATGTTGCGGCATACAGGATGCCCAACGCCAGCAGGATCGCCAGGGTGACGATGATCCAGATCACGCCCGCCGTCCGGAAGAGGGGCTCCAGCAGCTGTACTTTATAGGTGATCGGGAAATACTCGTTCGCCCCCATCATAACGTTCATAAAGGAAAAAGAGATTGGATCTGCCGGCTGCCAGACCGTTACGGTCCTGGTCGTATACCGGGCCAGCAACGACATCAGGCTTAAGCGGCTTCCGATGCCGAAGGGAACGCACATCCGCAGGAACGGAACGAGCCACAGAAAAACGCTTATCCGGCGCGGCACGGCTTTGATCTGACGCAGCAGCAGGACCAGGCAGCCCATAAACGACGCGATGAGGCTCATATTAAAGATCCAGTAAAACAGCTCGCCCAGCATCTTTCTCACCTGTTGTCGATCATCTCCCGCAGCGCCTTGAGCTCGCCTTCGGAAAGCGTTTCATCCTCCAGCAGGGCGGAGAAAAGCGCTTTCCGCGAGCCGCCGAACAGACGGTTTAAAAGGCCGTTCGTTTCCCGCTGCTGCACGGCTTCCCGGCTGATCAGCGCCCGGCAGACAAAGCCCGGCTCCAGCCGCTCCACGTAGCCCTTCTCCACCAGCTTCTTTACGATCGTATAGGTCGTGTTCTTGTTCCAGCCGATGCGCTCTTCTGCCAGAAGGCTGAGCTCCTTCGCGGTGACGGCTTTCCCGTCCCGCTCCCAGAGCAGCTCCATCAGCTTTAATTCACTGTCAAAGATCCTGTTGTCCACATCTAAAACCTCTATTTGCGCGAAAAAGACTATCGCCGTAGTCTATACTACAGCAATAGTCTGTCTCTGTCAAGCGAAATTTAAAAAGATTTTCAAAAAAGGGCCGAAAGGAACCGTCCCCTTCTGGCCCGGCTTATTTCAGAAATACACAGATCCGCCGGTTGAAGTCCTTTGCTTCCTCATAGGCGGCGTGGCCGAGTCCCGGATAAAGATACAGCCGGCTGCCGGGGATCCTTTCGTGCAGCTCGCGCGAAGCCTCGGCCCCGACGATCTTATCTTCCTCCCCGCCCAGGATCAGGGTCGGACAGGCGATCTTTCCAAGATCTCCCGTCGCATCAAAGCCAAGGATCGCCCGCGCGTTCGCCAGAAAGCGTTCATAGCTCTTCGGCTTTCCGACCATTCCCAGGACTGGGTACAGCTTCCGGTAGCTCTTCAGCTTCGCCTGCGAATAACTCTTCTCCGCCGTATCGATCATCAGGCTCTTGTGGTCGCCGCCCTCCGCCATGCGGATCCCGTCCTCCACGCATTCCCTGGCGGTCTCATTCGCCGACGGCGCCGTGACCGCCAGGATCAGCTTCTCCACCTTTTCCGGGAAATCGACGGCCAGAACCTGCGCGATCATGCCGCCCTGCGAGACGCCGAGCACCTCGGCCCTTTCGACGCCGACGGCGCGCATCGCCGCGGCGAGGTCGTCCGCGAGCTCTTTGACCGTCACGTGCTCCGGCAGCGGGTCGGGATGGTCGAAAAACCACACGCGCCGATCCTTTGCAAAGAGCCGGTAGCTCAAGGCCAGCGACGCGCCGCTGCCGCGCAGGCCCTTGAGCCCCAGCACCAGGCCGGGGATCATCACCAGATCGCGCGTCCCCTTTCCGAAGGAGATCCAGTTCGTCTCCGCGCCGCCGAGGCGGACGCTTCCTTCTTTGAGATCGTACAGCATGACGCGCTCCTTACCAGATGTACGGGATCAGCCGCCAGGACACCTTTTTTTCATAGGCCCGGTAGCCCTCGAGCCCCTTTTCGAGCACCTTTTCCTCGTTGCGGATGCGCTTGACGATGATCGGGACGTAGCAGAGCATGATCAGGAATGCGAAGATCGAGCCGAGGATCAGCGGCATCGAGAGGAAGAGGATCAGCGTCGCG
>JAEEGJ010027598.1_pt1 | contig 11386 bp, 8 predicted proteins | sample 8958761 | NCBI WGS metagenome assembly JAEEGJ01 (sample SAMN16246546, study PRJNA631951) | gut metagenome | biome: gut microbiome; feature: rumen; material: RS-attached | host: Bos | place: Iran: Karaj | collected 2018-10
TTATACCCGGTCCTTTTTTTGTTCTTGCCGAAGCCCCACAGTTCCATGGCGTTGGACACCGTCTCGACCTGATCCATGCTGAGCATGATCAGAGGTATCAGTATGGTGGAAGCGGACTTGAGGCGCTTCACCAGGGAAACTTTACGGCTCATCTCGATGCCCCTGGCCTGCTGTGCCTTGGAGATATCGTTGTATTCCTTCTGGATGTCGGGAATGTATCTCAGAGCAAGGGCCACCGCGTAGGATACGGTGTAGGGCACGCCGATCCTGTTTAATGATGCGGCGAACTCGTTGGGCTGGGTGGTGCACACGAAAAGGAGCACGATGGGTATGGAACTCAGGTACTTGAGCACCAGGTTCAGGTGGTACCAGAGCTGCTCCAGGGTCAGCACATGGTCTCCCCAGAGCTGCGCGATCACGTGGCTCGTCCCGTAGATCTCCACGCCGTGTTCAGGGCTGAACAGGAATACCAGCACGTTGTTGAGCACCATGAACACCAAGGTGAATCCCAGCATGAAGCTGACGTCCCTCAGCCTGATCTTCGACAGATAGAAAAGCAGGAACGCAAGGAAGGGCAAGGCTATCAGTATCCTGGTATCGTAGGTCATCATGGTGGCGAATGACCAGAGAAGCAGGCACACCAGTTTGGTGGCTCCCGTAAGCTCGTGGATGGGCGACTTCCTGTCGATGTAGTTGAAGAGGTTACGCATTACGTTTGTACCTCCTCTCATAGTCTATGAAGTGCTCCACGAATCTGCGGGCGTCTTCGATGCCGCAGATCTCCGCCAGCCGGTAGAGGGATGTCTCCTTAAGGCTGGCTCTGGAGATGATATCTCTGTCGGTCAGTATGTTCGCTGCCGTATCGTCAGCTATGATCTGCCCGTCTGAGAACACCACGGATCTCTCCGCATATTCCAGCATGAGATGCATGTCGTGAGTGATCAGCGCTACGGTCATGCCTCTCTCATTCAGACTTTTGAGGAACTCCATGATCTCCGTGTAGTGCCTGTAGTCCTGGCCTGCGGTGGGCTCGTCCAGGATCATGATCTCAGGCTCAAGGGCAAGGATGGATGCGATGGTAACTCTCTTTTTCTGGCCGTAGCTCAGGGCGCTTACAGGCCAGTTCCTGAAGGGCCAGAGTCCGCAGGTCTTGAGAGTCTCGTTGACCTTTTCGGTCACCGCTTCCTCGGACAGTCCTCTGTTCCTCAGTCCCATGGCCACCTCGTCGAAGATCATGGTCTTGGAGATCATCTGATTGGGGTCCTGCATGATGTAGCCTATGTGGTCTGCCCTCTCCTTTATGGACAGCTCGCTGAGATCCTGCCCATTCAAAAGGAGGCTTCCGGAATCATGTTTCTCGAAGCCGCAGATCACCTTTGAGAAGGTGGACTTGCCTGCGCCGTTGGTGCCCACTATGGCCATCATTTCACCCTTCATGAGGTCCACGTTTATGTCCTTTAAGGCGTGATGATCCTCAGCCTGGGACCGGTCGCTCCTGTATGTGAAGTTTAGATCCCTGACCTGAAGCACCGGCTGGGTGCGGGACGGACTGGCGGCAGCGGATGTTTTGCCGAACCAGTCTCTCACCTTCCCACTGTCATCATCAGAGAGAACGATGGAATCCAGAGACGAAGGTTTCATCTCAGGTGTGAGTTCCACTCCGGCATACTTGAGGGCGGTTATGTACAGGGGCTCCCTGACTCCCGCCTTCTCGATGAGGTCTGTGCTCAGCAGCTCATCAGGAGTGGTGTCCCTGACGATCCTGCCCTCCTCCATGAGGATGATACGGTCCACCTTCCTCCAGAGCACGTCCTCCAGTCTGTGCTCCGAGATTATGACAGTATCTCCGGTCTCCCTGTGTATCTGGTCTATGAGTTCAATGGCCTTCTTGCCGGTGTCCGGGTCCAGGTTTGCCAGGGGTTCATCGAACAGCAAAACATCGGCGTCATTGATCATGACTCCGCCCAAAGATACCCTCTGCTTCTGGCCGCCGCTGAGCTCCTGAGGCGAATGGAGAAGGTGGCTTCTGATGTTCACCACCTCGGCGATCTGGTCCACCCGGTCGTGAAGGTCAGGCTCTTCCACCATGTCGTTCTCCAGAGCGAAGGCCAGGTCCTCAGCCACGGTGAGCCCGATGAACTGAGCGTCCTGGTCCTGAAGGACCGTGCCCACGTGACCGGAGAGTTTGAAGATGCTCAGGTCCCAGGTCTCCTTGCCGTCCACAGTGAGACTGCCCTTCTTCTCCCCCTCAAAGGAGAACGGGATCAGCCCGTTTATGCAGTGGATGAGGGTGGACTTGCCGCAGCCGGAGGGTCCGATGATCAGGACCTTCTCGCCCTTCTCTATCTCAAGATTAATATCGCGCAGGGTTGGTTCCACCTGCGCGTTATATTTGAAAGTAAAGTTTTCGAACCTGATCATTACTCTTGCTTAAGGCTGTCCTTCTTGGGTCTGGCTGCAGCGAATGCTACCAGAAGAATGGTTCCTACGATGGCTGTGGTCACGATGTTGGAAGCTCCTGCCACAAGTCCCTGAAGGAAGACCTTGTTTGCGGGCTCAGCATAGATGACGATGTCAAGGGCAGGTGCAACGATCCCCCATGCGATCAGGTGGGAAATGAGCTGCGTAACGTTGAATCTTACGATCTTGGATCCGCCGAATGTGCCGTCGTTGGGATTGAAGAGACCTCTGAAAAGTCCCAGCACGAAACCAAAGGCAGCTGAGGCGATGACCCAGCTCCACCAGATCCCCCAGCCGAAGCTGAAGTCGATGAGAGCGTGGCCGATAAGTCCGACGAGGCATCCTACCAGGGGGCCGAAAGCAGCCGCAAAGAATGCGAGGACGCCGTACTGAATATTGATCGTAACGTTGGGGATCGGGCTGGGAATTGAAATAAATCTTCCGCACACGAAGAAGAGTGCAGCACCGATGCCGATGGCGACGATCATCTTAACGGGTTTGTTCATGATGATTCCTCTCTTTCCTGAAATACATAAAAAATAACGCAGAAATTATACATCAAACAATGATGTTTTGTCAAAAAAACAGTAACAGTCCCTACGCCCCGGGCATCATGGCGGGTGGATTACTAGTGAATCATTAAAAAAGATGTTTCACTAGTAGTTTGCGGAGTGCAATTACTAGTATTATCGCAAAACATCCATTTCACTAGTAAATTATTGCGCCGCCTTACTAGTAAAATATAAATCTTGCCAAAACACTAGTAATCCTGTATGCCTTCCTTACTAGTGAAATATGAGAATCGAGATTTCACTAGTAAACTTAATGTTTTGCTTACTGTTAATTTTGCTATTTTTAAAAATCACTAGTAAAGACGCCCCAAAACTTACTAGTGGATCTCAATGATCCACAAAATACTAGTAAAGTCACCGGCGAACCTGGATGTGACCATCATTATGACGGCTTTTATTACTAAAATAATCGCCTTCCTCATAATCAATTGGATATGAAAGCGGGACACCTTCCGGTGTCCCGCTGTTCTTGGTCATTCAAAGTGTTACTGCCTGTCTTTTTTACGCTGGAAGTACTTCACGCACTCCACGATGGGTATCATGAGGAATCCCAGGCCGATGGCCACGCCGTATTCCACCATGCTCACGCTGGTGAATTCGAAGGCGTTGGCGAGCACAGGTACCTCGCAGACTACCGTGGTCAGGATCAGTGAGCCCAGGGCCGCTCCAAGCAGGAACCAGTTCTGGCTTCCCAGCTTGAATATGCTCTGTCTCTGAGATCTCATGTTGATAGAGTGGAAGATCTCCGCCATGGAAAGTGTCAGGAAAGCCATGGTGGTTCCGTCAGCGGAATTGGTGATCTCCCAGGTACCGGTCTGCATGAAGTGTCCGATGAAGTAGGACGCAAGGGTCAGGATGGTCACCAGCACTCCCTGGTAGAAGATGTCGAAGCCCATGCCGTTGGCGAAGATCCCCGCCTTGGCCTCTCTGGGTTTCCTCTCCATGATCCTGGGCTCTGCCTTTTCGGTACCCAGAGCCAGTGCCGGGAAGCAGTCTGTGACCAGGTTGATCCACAGCAGATGTACCGGTTTAAGGATGGTAAATCCGATGATGGTGGCAAAGAATATGGCCAGCACCTCAGCCATGTTGGATCCCAGCAGGAACTGGATGGCTTTGCGGATGTTGTCATATACGCGCCTTCCCTCTTCAACGGCGTTTACGATGGTGGCAAAGTTATCGTCAGCAAGGACCATGTCCGCCACGTTCTTGGTAACGTCAGTTCCGGTGATGCCCATGCCCACGCCTATGTCGGCGGACTTGATGGAGGGAGCGTCGTTTACTCCGTCTCCTGTCATGGCGGTGACCTTTCCGTCCTTCTTCCAGGCGTTTACGATCCTGGTCTTATGCTCAGGCTGCACTCTGGCATAGACGGATATCTGCCTGAAGTTCTTCTCAAACTCCTCGTCGTCCATGTCATTGAGTTCCAGTCCGGTCACGGCTCTGTCGCCTTCACGGAGGATGCCCAGCTCTTTGGCGATGGCACAGGCTGTATCGATGTGATCGCCTGTGATCATGATGGGACGGATGCCTGCTGATCTGCATTCCACGATGGAGTCCTTGACCTCAGGTCTCACCGGGTCGATCATACCTGTAAGGCCCACGAATACCAGGTCATGCTCCAGGTAATCTGACTCGAAGTATATGGGCATGTCGTCCCACATCCTTGCGGCGCAGGCCAGCACTCTCAGAGCACGTTCTGCCATTGAATGGTTCTCGCGCTCGATGTACTGACGGTACTCCTCAGTCATGGGCACTATCTGTTCGCCTGCCAGACGATGGGTGCACCTGTTGAGCACCACGTCGGGAGCTCCCTTAGTGAACTGCACGTACTGTCTGTCAGGAGTCCTGACTGCCTCTCCTGCTCCATTATCCACCCAGTGAACGGTGGACATCATCTTTCTCATGGAGTCGAAGGGAGCCTCGCCCACTCTGGGATAAGCCTTCTTTATATCGATCTTGTTGATGCCGTGGGTGTTGAGCCAGGCCACCAGAGCAGCCTCTGTGGGCTCGCCCGTGACGTGCATGTCCTCGTCGTTCTCAGCGTCGCAGCAGAGAGCCATGGCTCTGGTCAGCATCTCCTCGTCATCGCCGAAATAGTCCACCACAGTCATCTTGTTCTGGGTGAGAGTTCCGGTCTTGTCCGAGCAGATGATCTGAGCGCAGCCCAGAGTCTCTACAGCGGTGAGTTTCCTGATGATGGCATTTCTCTTGGACATGTTGGTGACGCCGATGGAAAGCACCACCGTGACTACTGCCGCCAGACCTTCGGGAATGGCTGCAACTGCCAGGGATACCGCGATCATGAAGGATTCGAGGACCACGTCTATGTTGGCTCCGCCGGCCCTCAAAAGCTGCACGGCGAAGACTGCGATACATATCACTATGACCAGCTTGGTAAGGACCTTGGAGAGCTGAGCCATCTTGATCTGAAGGGGCGTCTGGCTGTCCTCTGCAAGGGTCAGCGCCTCTGCGATCTTGCCCATCTCGGTCTCCATGCCTGTGGCTGTGACCACCGCTCTGCCTCTTCCGTAGGCAACGGTGGATCCCATGTAGAGCATGTTCTTACGGTCGCCCAGGAGCACGTCTTTCTGCTCTTCCTTGAGCATGATGATCTCAGTCAGCTTGGATACGGGCACAGATTCTCCCGTAAGAGCGGACTCCTCCGCCTTAAGGCTGGCAGACTCCAGGATCCTGGCGTCTGCGGGAACAGCGTCTCCTGCCTCCAGGACGATGATGTCTCCCACCACCAGATCCTCCGAGGGGATGACCTGGATCCTGCCGTCGCGGATCACCTTTGACTGAGCCTGAGACATCTGCTGCAGTGCCTCGATAGCTTTCTCAGCCTTGCTCTCCTGGTATACGCCCAGCACCGCGTTGATGATGACCACTGCCAGGATGATGATCACGTCCGCAAAAGACTCGCCCTCATACACCGCCAGCACTCCGGATACCAGAGCTGCCACCAGAAGTATGATGATCATCGGGTCCATCATCTGCTCCACGAAGCGCCTCACAAGGGACTTACCCTTGGCCTCCGCCAGCTTGTTCTTGCCGTTTTCCTGAAGGCGCTTCTCAGCCTCTTCAGAGGAGAGACCGTTCAGAGAGGTGTTGAGTTCCTCCATCACGCTCTCTTTTTCTCTAAGATAATATCTTTCTTCCATTCTTTTTCCTTTTCTGCCTCGCATAAAAAAACGAGGCTCATTACGTATAGACTACCTATACATGAGTCTCGCACTTTAATGCAAGCCAGATCTAAAATCGAGATTGTTGACTTGCAACGTATATTTACGCATGCTACTCCCCCATGGGACTTGAAAAATATACCACAGAGGGGCGGAAATGTCAACCTGATAAGGCATCACTTTCCGCCGTCGAACAGCTTTACCTTTTGCTCCATCTCCTCTATGGAGATGACCTCCGAGTGTCTCACCTCTCTCTTGTCCAGGTCCCTTAATCCATAGGGCACGCTGACGCCTGTGAACTCATTCAGTTTCCTGAGAGCCTCGAAGCCGCTTTCAGTTGCTTCGCAGCCGATAGCCTCTCCCACCGCCTGTGAGAACTTGTATGCGGACGCCGTGGAGCAGATCACCGTGGGAGTATGGTCCCCCGTCTCGCGGACGTAGTCGTCGTAAACTTTTTTGCACACTGCAGTGTGGGTGTCCATGAGGTAGTGCTCCCCGTCCCACATCTCTCTGATGGCCCGGAGAGTCTCATCTTCGGTGGCGAAACCTGCGTAGAATCTCTTCAGACCTTCCTGAAGGGGTTCAGAATCCATGACAGTGTAGAACTTCAGAAGTTCCAGTGAATTCATCCAGTCCCGCACCAGCTCTGCGTCCCTGCCGCTCAGGAGGTACAGCAGCCTTTCAAGATTGGAGGACACGAGGATGTCCATTGAAGGCGAGTTGGTGAGCCTGAAGTCCCTGGTCTCAGGTCTGATATCGTAGAGCCCCGTATTCAGGAAATCTGTCAGGACCTTGTTCTCATTGGATGCCACGATGAATCTGTTGACGGGAATGCCCATCAGATGCGCAAAATACGCAGCCAGGATGTTGCCGAAGTTCCCTGTGGGGACCGCCACGTTGATGGGATCTCCTGCCTTGATCACGCCTCTCTCTATGAGCTTCACGTATGAATACACGTAATATGCCACCTGAGGCACAAGACGGCCGATGTTTATGGAATTGGCGGAGCTGAAGATAACGTTCTTCTCCTTGAGTTCCGCCCGGATCGCCTCATCATTGAAAATCTTTTTGACCATGGTCTGGCAGTCGTCGAAGTTGCCCTTGACGGCGTATACCCTGACGTTGTCCCCTTCCTGAGTCACCATCTGGGCGCGCTGAAGCTGGGACACTCCTCCGTCGGGATAGAACACCATAATACCGGTGCCCGGCACTCCGGCGAATCCCTCCAGAGCGGCCTTTCCGGTGTCTCCGGAGGTGGCAGTCAGTATCAGGACCTTGTCAGTTATCCCCTCCATCCTAAGGGATGTGGTGAGGAGATAAGGGAGTATGGAAAGAGCCATATCCTTGAAGGCAGCGGTCTTTCCGTGGTACAGCTCCAGAAAATGAGCGCCTCCCGCCTCGTTGATCTCGCAGACGTCGGAGGCAGTGAACTTCTCGTCATAGGCGCTGTTCACGCAGTGCTCCATGTCCTCTCTTCTGAAATCATCGAAGAACGCAAGAAGCACCTCCAGGGCTATCTCCCTGTAGGTCTTACCCACCATGTCCTCCGGTCTGAAGGGCAGCACCGGGATCCTCTCCGGCACATAAAGGCCTTTATCCTCTGAGATGCCGCGGATCACCGCCTGGGCTCCCGTAAGTTTGTTAAGACTTCCTCTCGTTGATTCGTAAAGCATGCTACCTACCAGAAAATGTATGAAAACCAAGTATTAAGGAACAATCCGATGGTGTATGACGTTATGTTCAGCACGAATGAGAGTTTCATGGACTCACCCATGCTCTCACCGGTCATGGCCCTGTAGCAGACAGCCTCGATCACCACGACCGCCGCTTCCAGCACGAAAACGTAGGGCGCAGTCACGTCACCGCTGAAGAACCACCGCCTCCAGAGCCAGAGATCATTGTTGACTCTGAAAATGATCAGATTTACCGCCGGGTTGGTGATGAGATTCACCAGGACAGAATATCCCACATACTTCTTGTCCTTCCTGAATATGAAGACAGTTATGCCTTCTATCACGATGGTCAGGACAAGCGCCGCACCCAGCAAAAGATAATTGATACTAGAGGTCATCTTCTCTGCCCTCTTCTCTGGCCTTTCTCGCTTTGGAGATCTTCACCACCTTGATGATGGCGAATACTGCCAGAACTACCACAATGGCGATGAGAAGCCAGGGGACCGCGTACAGCACAGTTATTACGGGATCGATGGCCACGTCCCTCATCTTGCGGGACTCGTTTTTTGCGAATTTTTTGAAGTATCCCTTCATGACGGATGTGAATTCACTTAAACAGTTCATTTCTTTTCCTCCTTCTTGGAATCCTGCCCGGTCTTTCTCTTCCTGCAGATCCTGACCACCATTATGACTGCGAAAACCGCTATTACTGCCACCGTCGCCACAAGGAGCCACGGAAAAGATTGCTCCTCTTCAAATACGGGATCGATGGCCGGTATCGGAGCTACGAGCCCCGGCCCCACTCCTTGTCCCTGATTCGGATCTATTATCAGGTCTCTCTTCCTGAGTGAGTCTTTCTCTGTCGACTCCATAGAGTGTTCATTGATCGATCTCATTTTTCTTACCCCCTAATGTCTCTTTGCCTTTCCCCCTGAGCACAGCTGCGATCAGAACTGCCGCGACGAGGATCAGTATCAGTGTCAGATATCTCAGATCTATGCTTCCGGTATCGATCACATACAAAAGTATATATCCGAGAAGCAGAGCCAGTGTGGAAAGTCCGAAGGCAAAGCCCAGATCCTCCGGCATGGCGTTTACCAGGCCAGCCAAAGTTATGGGCATGGCCATGTTAAAGAGCAGCAACGATATGCCCATGATCACCCAGGAGCCGTCTCCGGTGAAGAAAAGTATGGCTGAGATAAGCAGGCTGACCACCGCTGTCTCCAGGGCTCCGAACCTGTCGGCTGCGATCCCTCCCAGAGCCTTCCCCAGGCAGCTGGCACAGGGGACCAGCAGGATCAGGTATCCTGTCCTGTCGAAACCGAAGGGCCATATGAATCCTCCGTAGCTCCTGATCAGCACCGCAAAAAACATGCACGCCACAGTCAGCGCAGGGACTGCGTTTCTCTTGAGCAGGTCGAAACGGACGTACTTCTTTAAAGGAGCTGTGATCTCGCACTTCCTGCCTTCTCTTGAACATGCGACGATGTCACGTGCCCAGTTGTCCGTGGTGAAATACAGCACCGCGATGGCAACGCATACGATCAGTATGGGTAGGAGTGCCCCCTGCCCGCTTCTTCCCAGGACGGTGCCTGTGGCCACGCCCAGAGCTCCGGATGAAACGAAGATACCTGAGGGTGTGATGCGGCCGCCGGAATTCCTGATCACGTCCACGCCGCCCCCCACGTGGAAGCAGGCGTTAAGGATCCCTGCGATGATCAGAGCCGCCCAGGAGATGACCTCCGTTCTCCAGATCCATATCATGATCAGCGGTATCAGCATCAGATCCGTTCCCTCGATCCCCACTATCTTCTGAAGTTTGGGGAAACGGTCCACCAGAGCGCCGATCACTGACTGAAGGCCGAAGGCCAGGATGTTGTACAGGAGGATGGCCACGGCTTCCCTGTGCATATATATCGTCCAGTCCAGGGCAATGTAGATGGTGCCTACGCCCCGGAATGCGATGTACAGGCAGCTCATGTCCACGGCAAAATGTGCAATTGTCCAGCCGGTGAGACTGTTCTTCATGTCGCCTGATCCTCCTGAAGGGTCATAACTAATTGTTGTATTTTACGGTCTTGGTGACAGGGTCGTACACGCGGCCGGATCTTTTGCGCTCCAGCTCGTTCAGGATCCTCTTGCGGAGCCTGATGTCGTCGGGCACCACCTCCACCAGCTCGTCGTCGTTGATGAACTCCAGAGCCTCTTCAAGGGTGAACACTCTGGCCGGGCTCAGCTTGATGTTGTCATCAGAACCTGCGGCTCTCATGTTGGACTGTTTCTTGGCCTTGCAGGGATTGACCACCATGTCGTCTGAACGGGAGTTCATTCCCACGATCATTCCCTCGTAGACGCGGACGCCGGGCTCCACGAACATCTGGACACGCTCTTGGATGTTGAAGAGTGCATAGGGTGTGCAGACTCCCTCTTCCTGAGCTATGGCCACGCCGTTTACTCTCTGGGGGATGTCTCCCTTCCATGTGTCGAAGGAGTGGAAACGCCTCACCATGGTGCCCTCTCCGTGTGTATCGTTGATGAATTCAGTCCTGTATCCCAAAAGTCCTCTGGTGGGGACCAGGTATTCCAGTCTCTGGTAGCCGTTCTCTGCTGCCATCTGGACCATCATTCCCTTACGGATGTTGAGCTTGGAGATCACGGTTCCGGCATACTCGTCGGGGACGGAGATCACCACCTCTTCGATGGGCTCCAGAGTCCTTCCGTCCTCGCCTCTCTTAAGTATTACCTGGGGCTTGGAAACTGCAAGCTCGTAGCCCTCTCTTCTCATGTTTTCTATCAAAACAGACAGGTGCAGTTCGCCTCTTCCGCTTACCTTGAAGCAGTCGGTGGAATCTGTATCCTCCACCAGAAGGCCAACGTTGACCTCCAGTTCTTTTCTCAGTCTCTCCCTGATGTGGCGGGATGTGACATATTTGCCCACCTTGCCTGCGAAGGGGCTGGTGTTCACCATGAAGTTCATGGAAAGCGTAGGCTCCTCTATGTGGATCATCTCCATGGCTTCGGGGTTCTGAAGATCGCATACGGTCTCACCGATGGAAATGTCGGAGATGCCGGATACCACCACGATATCGCCGGAGCCGGCCTCCTGCACTGCCATGCGCTTAAGTCCTCTGTATACGAAGACCTGGTTGACCTTCCTCGTGACCACTTCGCCGTCTTCCTTGCAGACTGCCACCTGCTGGCCCTCGCGTATTCTGCCCCTGGTGATCCTGCCGATGCCCAGACGTCCGATGTAGTCGTCATAGGCCAGGGTGGACACCTGGAACTGGAGAGGCTCCTCGTCCCTGTCGGGATAAGGCTTGCAGTGTTCTATGATCGTATCGAAGAGCGGAGTCAGGTCGAACTTGCCGAAGCCCTTGGGGCTCTTCTTGATCTTCTGGCCGCCCTCTCCCATGATCTCGATGCCCTCGATCTCCTTGGGATCGCGGACCGCGATGCCCTGACGGGCGATGCCGTAGAGTATGGGGAAATCCAGCTGATC
>JAEEGJ010027600.1_pt1 | contig 11385 bp, 8 predicted proteins | sample 8958761 | NCBI WGS metagenome assembly JAEEGJ01 (sample SAMN16246546, study PRJNA631951) | gut metagenome | biome: gut microbiome; feature: rumen; material: RS-attached | host: Bos | place: Iran: Karaj | collected 2018-10
CCGGATATCAATCAGATGATAGGGTATAACAGAGGGACGGTTCTTTTGTGACATATCGGATATCACAAAAGAACCGTCCCTCTGTGATACCTCAACCGTATAATCGGCGAGATCCTTTCCCGTTCCGATATCCATCCTACGATACACCTGACGCGAGTCAGCCGAGATAATCTCTCCGCCAATCTCTGCCGCCAACGCCGCTGCTAAGGGGGTCTTCCCCGATGCCGTCGGACCCAGTATCGTAATCATTCGTTTCATATCAATTGCAAAAGAGAGTGTTTAAACTTGATGGCGAGCATGGTGAGGTCGTCACTCTGCTCAGTATCGCCTACGAATTGGTGTACGGCATCGGTCATGGTCTCAATCAGTTGCTGGGGAGAACCATTGAAATCTTTGATGACGTTGGTGATGCGTTGCATCCCGAAGAGTTCGTAGGTAGCATTCTCGGCCTCTGTCAGTCCGTCGGTATAGAGGAAGAGGGTCGAGTCGGGTGCTATCACGGTTTCCTGTTCGGAGAATGTCATATCGGGCATCACACCGACGGGCAGATTGGAATCACAGGGAAGCAGCGCATCATTGACATAGGGAGCGTCGTGACCCGCGTTGCAGTAGCGCAAGCGACCTGTAGCCAGATCGAACACACCGACAAACAGCGTGACGAACATACAATTGTCGTTGCCCTCGCTGATGCGGTCGTTCATGGTCTCGACAATATGACTGGGCATATCGGTATGCATGGCGATATTGCGGAAGAGCGTCCGGGTGACGGCCATGACGAGCGAAGCGGGCACACCCTTGCCCGAGACGTCGCCGATGCAGAAAAACAGCTTCTCGTCGCGGATGAAGAAATCGTAGAGGTCGCCACCGACACCCTTGGCGGGCGTCAACGAGGCGTAGAGTTCTATATCCTTACGGTCAGGGAATGCCGGGAACGTCTTGGGCAGCATCGACATCTGGATATCGTGCGCCACATTCATCTCGCTCTGTATCGACGCTTTCGCAGCCGTCGATATCTTCAGCTCTTCCACATACTGCTTCAACGACTGCTGCATGGTATCGAATGAGTCGCGCAGCTGGGCCACCTCGTCATTGTGTTCGAAAGTAGGCAGCGATGTATCGAAATTACCTTTAGACACTTCCTGAGCCGAATCGGACAAAAATCCCAACGGCTTGGTAGCACGACGGATGCTGCGATACATGAAGAAGAAGATGACGAGCAAGCCAGCAACCATGAAGAAGAGAATGACGACGCCAAGTGCTAAGCCACTTTCGTACACCCATTTCCAGTGCTGTGCTACAACCAAGGTCCAGCCGGTATTGGCAATCCGCTTAGAATAGACATAATAAGTCTCGTCATTGATTTTCATATCCTCACAACTGAGACTGTCGTGCTGCATGATACTCTTTAGCGTTTTTTCTTCTATGGTCACAGCACCGGCAATCTTCTTACCTTTACTGTCGATGACCTGGATGAAGAAAGCCTTGTCGATGTCGGAATCCTCCGGTTCTCTTTCCAAAGGTCCTATCTTCTTGAACTTCGCCTCCTCATTGACAATCATCATATCGATCCAGTCCAGGTTCAGATCCACACCATAGACGCCCACCTTGCGACCCTTGCTGTCGAAGAGGGGCAGGACATAACTACAGTACATACTGCTGCCGACAGAATCGTCGAAGTACGGATCAGTCAGATAGCCGTCGTCGCCTTTCCCCAGAGCAAACCCTTTGTCATACCACACACCGTTGAAATAGTCATGCTGTGGCGAACCTATTTGTCTGCGCTCAATATGAGTGCTGTCGGTATAATAGGCGTAGGCCTCAAACCATCGGCCCTGACCTTGATAGTAGTCGGGCTCAAAGGCGGCAAAGCAACCCACGAGACGCTTGTTCACCCGCAGTTCGCGCTCCAAGGCATCGAAGACGGCCTCAGGACTCTCCAAGTTGCCTTCCACTTCGTCACGGTTGTTGTAGGTGGCCGTCTTCAACACCTCCACCATCGTCTCTATCTTGCCTTCTACCCCTTCCATCAGGTATTGTGCACGCATGTCGCTTTCCAGCAGCGCCATAGCCAGATCAAACATGAATACCGCGCCAACGATCAACACATTGATGATTGACACGATCGCAATCACGCGCCAGGTGATGCGCTTTGACAGTTTGCTCTTTTTCTTCATATTTTATAGACGGCAGGTCAATCCCAACTTGGTTTCGAAGGTGTTGGCATGTACCTTGTCGTAGTACTTATAATAAGTTCGACGCGAGAAGTAGGCACCAGACAGGGTGATGGACCACTGACGGGCGAGGTGCATCTCCAGAATGGGGTTGATTACCAACAGGGCCGCATTACTTCGGTCACCCTGCACATTCAGGTAGTGCAGATCCTTGGTGCCGTCGGCATAGGCCTGCAGGTCTTTGTTCTCGTAACCCTTCCAGGTGTAGATGCGGAAATACTTGGCATTGAGCACCAGACGTCCGAACTTACCGAAGTCGATCTGCGTCTTCGACTTGATACTGAAGCCGCTACCCATGTTGTAGTCACGCTCGATGACGTTGAAATAGTCACTCTTGGTTCCGCCGAGCAGGATACCACTGAGGAACACACGCTGTTCCAACTTCGAGATGGCTCCCATCTGAGGCAGCGAGAAGATGAAACCGGGACCGAAGCCAGCTGCCTCGCTGATGCGATAAGGTGTCAGATCCGAGCCGTCCTCGATGGGTTTGGCATCGTAATAGTTGAAGTGCTGGTAGATACCAAACTCACCTGCCATATCCTTCTTATCAAGAATCGGCGTACTCCACAGACGGCCTACAATCAGAAGCTGATTGACCATCGGCTGTCCGCCACCAAACGCAGCGTTCGACTCCAGATCGAAGAAGTCGTAGGGCGTGGTATGACGCTCACCGTCGACCGGTGTGCCATACATCAGCGTCAGGTTGATATAGGGTGCATGGATACCGCGGAACAGGGCACCGTCGTCAGCCAGATAACGCCAACCGACGGAAAACGACACATCGACGGGGATCTTATTGAAGTCGTGATAGCGATAATGGTCGCTGCGCACGCGCCAGGCATCACCACTGATGATACGGTGCAGTCCCTGAATGGGATTGACGATAGCGGCAGCTGCCTCACGCCAGAAACGCTTCCATCCGCGGTCACGGTCATCGAGGATGGTATGACTGAGCCTATGGGTCATCTCACCGATAGCCATACCGCCCATCGAGGTCGCAATGACGTCGTTGATGGCGGGTGGCTCTGTCTCACCCAGGAACTCCCACATCAGCGAACCGCCCAGAGCGTATGGCGCCGACTCCCAGAAGGTGAGGCCGTTGGTACGGGCAGCGTTGAAGTAAAGATTGCCGTGATAGGGATGAGCAAACAGGTTGGTGATGAAGAAGTCATTATCCCACACCATACCGTCGGTGAAGTTACGCTTCAGCGTGCGCAGGGTGGTCTGTGCGAAGTCAGAATTGATGGCATAGCGGTCGAACAGCTGCACACCCACGTTGATGCCCGTCACTTCGGCAGCGGCCTGCCAGTAGCGCTTCTTCACGGGCAGTGCCATCGTGGAGTCGGAGAACACCAATGCCTTCCGCTTATCCTCCCAGGCACGTTTCCACGTGTCATGCCGGTTGCGCGGCTGGCGCCACGTCAGACCCAGTTCCACCAATGGCCGGTTACGATAGGTCTCGTTTTTGTCGTAGTAGCGCGTAAGACCCCAACCCACCGAGGCAAAGGCACCGTATTTCTCGTTGAACCGATAGTCGGCATTGATACGGGCCTGCAGGGAGTACAGCCGCTCGGGCTTGTCATTGGAATTCTTCTCGAAAGTCTCTACATGATAGTAGCCCAGGTCACCACTCAGGCTCCATTTCGGCGACAACTGGAAATACTGGCCCAGACGGTAGAACACGGCTCCTGAGAACTTCGAGTCGAGTCCCATGAAGTGTGTTCCCACACCAAAGATACTATAGGTACTCTGGTTGCGATAGCGTACGGCGATATTCGCCTTGGTCGACGAACCGCCATACAACATCACATCAATGTTAGTCTTCGGATTGACGTTCACCAGACCGATTTTATGACCGATGCTGTCGTACGACACGTTGATCAAGCCTATCTGCCAGCCTTTCGGACGTTTGCGGGCAATATTGAACACACCAATCTGTGCACCGTTCAGTGAGTCGGTATAATTGATGGCACCCAACTGCCAACCGCCCATCATGGCTTCCGACACGTTCAGAAGGCCTGATAGCTGCAGACCGCGATCCATGCCGTTGGTGATGTTGCTGACACTACTCAACTGCAAACCGTTGAAGGTCTGTGCCGATGCGTTTGAAACACTCGACAGTTGTAGTCCGTGACCACCATCCGTAGCAACCGACGAGATCACACCCAATTGTACACTCTTAACAGAATCCTGCACACTGACAATGCCCACAGGACTTCTCTGCGCAGAGACATTACTCACTATGATAGCCAAGATGGCGGCTATAACAAATTTTGAAATCTTCATATCAAGATAAATAAATTTCAGCCGCAAAGATACATAAAAATTCCCGTACCACCAAGCGATACGGGAATAATCCACAAAAAAAGGGCAATTTCTCTATCTACAGTCAAAGAGAATCTTCCTTCTGTTTTCCTTCGGCCTCACCGCGAAGTGAATCCAATAGGTAGTGCCCCGCTTCTCCTGAATAAGCTCATCAAACACCCAGCCGTTTTCATCAGCCGTATCCAGCAGCAGACAGGCATACCTGATCATCTGCTCCAGCCCCAAACACTTCACATCCACCGCGCATCCCGTCAGATGATTGCGCCTGTTTGAGCGGGCTTTTTTTGACTCAGATGTGGTCAGACTCACATTGCTCCCTATTCTTCACCTCATACATTTGATTTTCAAACTTAGTACCCCAATTTTTCCTTTTTAATGTGAGCAATGTGAGTCAGGAAATAAACGACGCTCATAAATATCTAATTTATTGAGTGTTACCTCACAATTGATGGTTGACTCACATCGCACTCACATCTTACTCACATCCGCCACGCACCGCGATCTGTGCAATCTGTGGTCTGACCGAGGCCCGCAATGAACGAGCCGTAATCCCGTCCCCGACGGCATTACGGCTCACTCGCAACGAGATTACGGCTCGTATTTCTTTACATTTGAGCTCTTCCTCGAAGCCCTCTTTTAGCAAAAAAACGCCAAAAGAATTGGAATTCTCGGATATTCTTTCTATATTTGCAACCGAAACAAAAGATTAATAAGATGACAGCAATTGATTTACGTGCGAATACGATGCAGATCTTGGATCAGTTTGACAAAGCGGATGCCTCGCTTTGGCAGAAGGTTCTTGATGCCGTCACCTTAATTTACAAGGGCGAGGAAAAGACGCTGCATACGAAAAGGGCTGAACAAAAAGCCAAAATTCGCCAAATGGTCGGCATCCTAAACGAGGATAGCCTTGAAGACTGGAAGCGTGAGAAAGAGGAGTCTGCCGTACAGGCTGGTGCAGACTGTCTTGTTACGCGTAATATAAAAGATTACAGATTTGCTAAGATGGAGGTCCTGGATTCCAAAACCTTCCTTGCAAATTATCAATAAATAAATGTAGAGCAATGTGATGTCACATTGTGTCCTGACCCCGGCGTGACACTTTGTGACACCAAAGATTTGGAAAGAAATGAAGAAGACGTCTTGTCACGAAGCAAATTACCGATCAATCGACCTCTCCTCGTGGGTCAAAGTAGGAGAAGGAGGCAACGGAAGCACTTATGAAGCCTCCGATCAGCCCGACATCATTCTTAAACTTAACAACAGCCGATCCAACGACCTCAAGTCGGTAAAGGAAGAGTTCGATGTCTCTGCCGCTGTCGCCCGTTTGGGACTGTCCACACCGGCTATGATAGAGATTGTCAAGGTTGGCGATGCCTATGCCACTATCTCCCAGCGTATCAAGGATAAGAAATCACTATCGCGTATCTGTCACGACCAGCCCGAACGCATTGGCGAGATGGCCGGGATCTTAGTGTCGCATCTGAAGCTACTCGAAGCCACACCATGCGACACATCCTTCTTTCCCGACCGCAAACAAATCGTACTGAGTGCTCTCCGCGATGCCGGTTTCATCCGAAAGAAAGTGAGGGATTTCCTGATCAGCACCGTTGAGTCGCTGCCCGACGTGACCACCTGCTCTCACGGCGACTTCCAGACTGGTAATATTATCATTGCCGATGGTAAGAGTTACTTTATCGACCTGGGACGCTTTGCATACGGACATCCTATGTTCGACATTGCCCACCTGTACCTTATTTGTGTCGTTTATTCAAAAATGAAAAAAACATGCGACATCTTCCACATGACTCGCCAGCAGCTTCTGCAACTCTGGGATGCTTTTGCTACGGGTTACACGGGCCAAGCCGACCATACCGCGTTCGACCGTCAGGTGACTGCTTTGGCTGGCGCCGACATTATTATGCGCAACGCCTATGTCGCCCCGAGTCTTCTTGAGAAGATCTTCTTCCGATTCCAGGTTCACAACCTTTTCAAACAATTATAGGCGATGACTCCTGTGGTTGTCACACGGTGCCAGGCACGGTGTGTTATGAAATGACATGATTTTCGTTACGAAACGTTAAATATCACGCGTGACACGAAAATATTAAATGTCAAACGGATAATGCTTGTTAATATGTTCTATTTTTCTTCTCTTTTATTTGGAGATTAAGACAGAATTGTCCCCATGACTATTCTGACTACCATTATCTTTAAAACAGATCAGAGAACCGTCCCGTGATCTACTGCCATCCATTCGTAGGCATAGCCGTTATCTATGGCTACTTCACTGACCATAGTACAATAGGCAATGCCGTTAGCCGTGAGGTCATCATAAAAACCTCTTTCCTATGCAGTCCAGAGTTTCATACGTTTATATTATATGGTGTAAATACATAAATCCACTGCTACTGAGCATTTTTTATAAAGGATTACCACTCTATAATTCTTTTCATTTCATTGATAAAAGACTTAATATCAACATCATTTGCTGAAAATAATAATGTCTTGTATTGCTTATCCAATCCTAATTGTTCAATGCGGTACTTTTGACGCTTATCAGTAAACATAATATCAGAAATTACGATCCCTGATGATATTCGTTCCAAATCAACATCGTCATTTATAGTTTCATTCATCTGGTTTAATGCATAGAAGAATTGGAGTCCATAATATGTATTCAATGAAGGAATATTTCTAAAGGCATTCTTCTCAAATTCTTTTGATGCTGAATAAAAATTGAATCCCGTAAAGCGTTTCAAGCAAAGTAAAAAAGCTATTCGTTGTGATTTGTGACATTGAATAACCATTGTGTTGCCAGGCAATTTATCACCAGCCGCTATACCTCTGAATGTATCAACATAAGACTTGGCAATAGTAAATGGAAGAGCTTTCTGCATTATTTCGGCATTCTGCTTCTTGGTTTTTGCCATTTCTTTTATTCCATCCTTACATTTTATCTCGCTTTCCTTCTCAGATTTGTTCGAATTGACATCACGTATTATTTTTCTTATCTGATTGATTGCTTCCTTCTCCTCCTCTTTCATTTTTGTGTATTCTTGCTTAAGTTTAAGTAAACTATCATAGAAATCTTCATCTTTAAAATCATAATAATCATCAAGATTTCTTAAATAGGTTGAATACTTGGGCTTATTATTTTTGAACTTTGTATAATACATTATCTCATCTGCAACGATTTCTTCCCAAAATCTAAAGCGCTTTCCTCCAGATATCGAACGAAAGAAATCATCTTGTTTAATGGCAAATTCTCTATTTCTACCTCCTGTTTCTACATAATGTTCCATAGGAATAGGACATATAACCTTATGCCTGTTTACTGCTTCTACAAGCAAATCTTTTGCCTCTTTCCATAGTCCTTCTTCATCAACCATCTTGCTTGCAGCAAACTGATCCAGATAGATTATTTTCTGTTTATTATTCCTTGCCATTTGCTCTAATAGGATATCATTACATTCCCATCTATCAATTTGATGCAAAAGTACGAATTTCCATTCATATTCCGTCTGAGATGATGAAAAAAATCGCTCAAGGACCACATTTTGCTTGATTCTTATGGTTATGTTGACAAAAAATCGTATATTTGCAGCGTGATCTCGAAAGAGGCACATACATATTGAGGCTCTTACATATCCGAATCACCACCTCGAAATATATAATGAGCCACATTCCCAAAAGAGCGTTTGCGTTAATGCGCGGGCGTTTCTGCGGGGAATGTAGGTTTGTGGTGAACCTGGATATGCGTGGATAATGTCCGCGCATCTTCGTTGGAATAATTACAAAATCTATATGAAAATGAGAAAAGTATTTTATAAGAATCGAATGAGCAGCATAATCGTTATGCTGACAGTTCTTTTATGTTCCTCAAACATTGATGCTTTAGCCCAGACATTCGAATGTCCAAAAGTTTTTGAAGATGCTAAGGTTTGGAACTCCGTTAAGGGCTCTGACACCAAAAGAGCGGTTGAATTAAAAGACAAGGGTATCTATAAGATGGATGTCAATGGTAGTTTTGAGTACGTTTATATCATGACTACAACAGACAGTCTCAGTATTCCAACCATGCGTAAAATCGGCTTTGACTTTATCGCCAGGCATTTCAATGTCAGCAATGCCACTCGTGCAGATATAGAAACTAGTAGCCCAGATGATGGTATAATCTTCAAAGGGTTTATTCCAAAGATTGGTGGGTATAATTCTGGCTTTGAGTACAATCAGGTGGATGCCAGCATCTATCTTGATATTCGCTTTAAACCTAATAGGGTTAGATTTGCAATCAAAGTCGAAGACTACAAAGTCCTGAAACTGTCATCTGTTACAGTTAGCAGTTCAAAACAAGTATATGTATCAGATTGCTTCCCTATCAACGAGAACTCAGACCATAAGAAAAGTTACGCTATGGCCTTTCTTAATGCTAATAGCAAATGTATGAACTATGCTTATTTCTTCTTGGACTATTTAAACAAGAATATTAAGCAGCAGCAACCTACAAATATCGAGGATTGGTAACTAAAATGATAAACTTATGAAACGACAATTATTTCTTGTAGCAGCAGTTATAAGTGCTGCAAACTGTTTCGCCTATTATGATGATTATTCATCTTCTCCAAGTACAGAACTGCCTGGTTGGGTGACGTTCGCGGGATTCCTCATGATAGCATGGGGCATATTGGAAATTATTCTCTTCTTTAAAATTTGGGGTATGACAAATGATATTCGTGCTTTGAAGAAGGATTACTTTCATGAAAAAACTGATGAGTCATATTATTTAATGGCGAAGAATTTGAGAAAGAATCTTGTGCTTGGTAATATTGAGCATGTAAAGAAGACATTGCTAACCAATTTCATGGACGAAATAATTAAATCATACTCAAAAATGCCTTTGCAGGGTTATGAGAAAGATGAGAATGGCAAGGATCGTCTTGTATCTTATGAAGAAAAGAATTTGAGAACTCCAATAGCTCCTTATGTTGAGAACTTGAGAAAGCAGTTTGAAAAGATTGGAGAGCCATTGCCACCATACATTAATAATATGGCGACATATGGCGACTTCTTAAACATTTTTACTAAGGAGGATTTGATGATGAATAAATAGACGATACAGTTCTGATTCCTACTAACAATATCGGGAAAGTGCAAAATACGAAGCATTTTCCCGATTTTCAGTCAATTCTGAGCATATAATTTCACTTTTAGGAAAGATTAACTTATCAGTTTTATCTGCTAAGAGTTTAGGTTATAACTTACAAAAAATAGGTTTTACTCAATCTTTTACTAAACTTTATCGATTATGTTCTATCAAATATCAGTTATATCTGTTAGAGATTAAGTTATATCTTATTATTTTAATCCTCATGCTAAAACTATTGTAAACCAGTGGATTTGGTAGTTTAAAATAAAATGTGTAACTTTGCACAAGAATAAAGACCTCAGTATGATTTCAATCGCGCACAGAATAGAACTGAAACCGAACAACAAGCAGAAGACCTACTTCCGTAAGGCTTTCGGCTGTGCACGACTGGCTTACAACTGGGGATTGGCAGAATGGAAACGGATGTACGAAGCTGGTGAGAAGCCGAGCGGCAGAAAACTCAGAACTAAGTTTAACGCCATTAAGAAGGAACAGTTTCCATTTGTCTATGAAGTTACGAAATGTGCAACGGAGCAACCTTTTGATAATTTGCAGAGAGCTTTTGACAATTTCTTTAGGGATTTGAAGCAGGGAAAAGTTTCCTATCCGCAGTTCAAGAAGAAAAGGGACAACGAAGGCAGCTTCTACATTCAAGCAGACAAAATCAGGTTGTCGGAAACGAACAAGAATTCAAAGGCTTTTAGCAAGTTGGCCCACAATGAGAACGGAAAGCATCAATATATCTGCATGCCAAACATGCAGGGCGGCTGGGTAAAGATGGCTGAGCATATTCGCTTCAACTATGCCAAGATAAACAATGTATGTATTTCGCAAAGTGGCGGCAAGTTCTACGCATCGTTCAGCCTTGAGATAACTGAGGACGAATATCGCAGAACGCATCCGAATGTGGACTTAGTAGATACCAGCAAGAAAGTGGGTATCGACATGGGCATCAAGTCGGCGCTGATACTCTCCGATGGCATTGCCATCGAGAATCCAAAGCCACTTAAGAAGAATCAGAGAATAATAACGAGACTCAACAGACAGCTCAGCAAGCGCGTCCATCCGAAAACAAAAGATGAACGGCTGAAGGGCGTCGGGAAGTCAAACAATTATATGAAACTGTCTGTGCGGCTGGCTCATGCGCAAGGTCGTGTGGCGAACATTAGGCGTGACTTCTTGCATAAGGTCACCACGATTCTGACCACACACTATGGCGAGATTGCCATTGAAGACCTGAATGTGAAGGGCATGACCAGGAATCACCGACTGGCTCAGGCCGTCAACGACGTTTCGTTTGGCGAACTGCGCAGGCAGATAGAGTATAAAGCTGAAACGAACGGCGTGAAAGTCACTAAGGCCGACCGATACTTTGCAAGCAGCAAGACGTGTTCGGTTTGCGGAGAGAAGAAGAATGATTTAACTCTCCGTGACCGCACCTACCGTTGCCCGCATTGCGGAGCAGTCATCGACCGCGACCTGAACGCCAGCCTGAATCTGCTGGGACTTTTAGTGAATCACAAAATAGGGACGGATTATCCCGAATCTACGCCTGCGGACTTGACGGCTCTGCTCTCCCGTTTCTCTGTGAATGGGATTGCAACCAGCAAGGTTGAAACAGGAAAACAACAGAAATCGTATGTTCTACATGTATGAGCATCCTTTTTGTAAGGTTGTTAC
>JAEEGJ010027604.1_pt1 | contig 11384 bp, 7 predicted proteins | sample 8958761 | NCBI WGS metagenome assembly JAEEGJ01 (sample SAMN16246546, study PRJNA631951) | gut metagenome | biome: gut microbiome; feature: rumen; material: RS-attached | host: Bos | place: Iran: Karaj | collected 2018-10
TCGACAAAGAGATCCGCGCCCACAACCGCCTTGAGTTCTCCGTTGTGATCATAGACCGGACAGGATACTACAACTCCATATTCTCCCGTATACTTATCGGGAATTATATCTGTAAAATAGACATCCTTTTTCTCTACTGCTCCCGAATACCAAGGTCTGCTCCTTGCGGGATACTTTATGACACTTCCGTCATCTGCAACTTTTATCTCCGGTCTTGCATCCGCAAACAAAGTGACGCCTGTCTCTGTTGATACATAGCATGCATCCAGAATCGACCTTTCGTATACCGATGTCAGCATGTCGGCCAGATTACCCAAAAGTCCGACTTCATCAGCTATGTCATAGTCCGTAGGATCAACACCGGCGTCGTAAATAAGCTGTGCGCATGTCGTCCCTTTTTGACACAAATCAGGAGTCTTAACCACTATCCTGTGATTGATATCGGGCGAATCATAGAGCTTGGCCGTATAATCCGCAACCATTAATACGGCCGACTTTGCGCTTGAAAAGTATCTGTCGGCTATCTCCGCATCCAGCTCCGTGGTCTTGCACAAATTCTCATCGATTATCGTCTCCATCGTCGCATCGGATATTCCCGTCATGGACTCTATCTGTGCTTCATTTGCATCTTTGACAAGTTCGGAAAGCTTCTTGGATTGGATTCCGAGCGCAACCGTATATACCGTAAGTATCAGCAATACGGTTCCTGCCACGAGGTTAAATATTTTACTGGATATTCCGCCTATTACAAAATTCTTAAATTTCCTCATTATTCATCACTGTCCCGTATACGGTGTTCCCCTCATAATCATACACCGTGGTATCTCATTCTCATATACATTGCCAGCACGGCAAGTCCCACGGTATCCATCACATGGAATATCACGGATGACCATACGATGCCGATGGTATCTCCCATAACGGCAACGGAAGCCATTCCAATACTCGTACTTGATATTAAGAACAAAACGGCAATTATGTATGCAATGATTTTAAGCACTTTATCATCGAGAAAAATGGCCGTAACTATTATACCGAGCAATAAAGCCACAAGCATTCCCTGATACTTGAATCCGTGCGTAAGATTGTATATGAAAGCATAACGAACACTCGAATCAACACTTCCGTTATCCACGGCAAGACTGAGTACGCCTAAAAAATACGTATATAACGATGATGATATATCGTACATAAGCTGGGCTCCGACCAAAATCGAGAACCATATGCGCAAAAGCTTGCGAATTACTTCAGCAGTTAATGCCGAGTTATTCTCGCCGAACGCCTCTTCCTGCAACTGTGCCATATCCTTGCGGTCTTCGCTCGGAATAACGGACACGTATGTATTTACCTTTTTAAGTGAATACATAAAGACTGTCGCCGTAAGTATCAGTATGAATATTGATATTCCGTTCTGGAATCTGTATGCTGCAAGATCATCCACATTAAAGTGCGATTGAAGCAGCCCCATTCGTACAAGAAGTCGAATGATGCCGGATGAACCCAGTTCAACCAACCTTAATATGGCTGCAGCAAATATGGTATTGGATAAGATGTGCTTTTTAGGACTTAAAAACATCGTTAAACCTCAAGCGAATCAATGCCTGCTTTACTCTTCGGTTCCGTGATATTTCACACAAAGCATTGTAAGGTCATCAAAACTCGGTGCACCCGCAACAAATTCACCCACATCATGCATTATATTGGCAAGAAGAACTTCAGGGGAAGCATCTGCATCTTTATTAAGTGCGTCAACCATCCTTTCAAGACCGAACATCTCATTGTCCGCTCTTGTTGCCTCAGGAACACCGTCCGTATATACAAAGATTGTATCGCCCTTATCAAGTGTCAGTTCGTATTCCGTATATTCTATATCTTCGGCCAGACCCGCAACCATTCCGTGCTTGTCTTTAAGCAGAGTAAATTCACCATCCGCTTTTCTTACTGCAGGATATTCATGTCCTGCATTGGCCGCCGTCAGTTTTCCGGTACTTATCTCCAATATGCCTATCCATATCGTAACGAACATTCCCTCTTCGTTATTCTCACACAGCATATTGTTGACTGTTTCAAGTATCTCCTTGGGTGAACCCATCTCCAGCATCCTGCCCTTAAGCAGGGTTTTGCTTACGGTCATAAAGAGTGCAGCCGGCACACCCTTACCGGATACGTCGGCTATCACAAGGCCCAGATGATCATCATCTATAAGGAAAAAATCATAGAGATCACCGCCCACCTCTTTGGCCGGTGTCATCGATGCGTAAATATCAAATTCTTTTCTGTCAGGGAAGGCAGGAAAGATACTCGGGAGCATATTTGCCTGAATCTGCCTGGCAACATCAAGCTCCGCACCTATTCTCTCCTTTTCTGCAGTAACGGCTTTGACCTCCCCGACATATCTGTCAAGTTCCGTAAGCATAGATGAAAAACTCTCAGAGAGTTCTTCTATTTCGTTGTTTGAATTAATCTTGGCCAATTCGTTTGTTGCTTTTTCGACATCCTTATCAGCCTCATACATCCTTATGACATTCTTCTGATTATTAATCGGATAATGAACATATTTCCTGATAAGACGTCTGGTCCATAACAATATTAGAGCCAAAAGCATGGCCTGTGCCACAATAAGCAATATTGAAAAGGCGATAATTTCCTTAATAATATTACGCCATTCCAGGGAAATTCCGACTACAGCCAAGAACTCTCCGTCTGCGGTCACCGGCACAAAGGTATGAACTGACTCGGCTTTGAGATTTTCACCAAATGAAAGTTCCATGCTCGGTGCTATCTTACCGGTCGCCAGAACATAATCCAAAGCAGGAGCATCTCCCTCTTTATATGTTTTCACAGTTCCGAGTTCGAACAGTTCTCCGCCCTGGCTTATTCTTTTTTCATCATGACGGGTTCCCGTCAAAAGGTATATCGAATTATTGTTTTCATCCGGTTTGGTGAAAACATACAGATATTTCGGTTCATAGATATTCTTCATCTTGTCCATGACACCGCTCATACGGCCATAACATATCTCAGCAAAAAGCTTCTGTTCATCGGCATTGAATGCATAAGCCTCTTCACTTGTTATCCTGTATAAGTCATCATTAATACGGGTACTCTCATAAAAATCAATTTCTTTGGCTCTGATCGAATCACTGTCATAATCCAGATCCATATCCTCATAGTTATTAACCCAGTAATCGATTAAGAACGTAAGGGATCTGTAACTCTTCATCTCAAGAGCACATACTGTCGTTAACATCGCAGCACTGTCGTAACGCTCATCCATATGCCTTTTTATATTATAGGCAAATAGCGCCAGCGAATTAAAAAAAATGATAAATACAATAAAGATTATAAGAGGTCTGCTTATCTGACTGAGTATCCTCTTTTTTCCAGTCTCATTTTTTCCCTGTGAATCGGCTGTGGACTTTATCATCCGACAATCTCCTGCCTTCTGCTTATTGATATATTTAACCCTTTTACACCTAATTAACCGACGAAATTACTTCTCTGTATCGGTTCAGCTTCTCTTTGCTTTTCATCGCCCTTGGCTTGTGCCACGGTCTTACGTCCTTTCGGTTTATCCGAAGTTCTCTCCGGGGTACCGTTTTTTTTCTTAAGGCCATCAAGATCAATCTCATTAACCTGTCCTTCACCTTGGCCCCCAGCCGTATGAGTTCTTTCGCCCTCGGCATTTCTTGCTCTTACTTCAGCAAATTTTGCTTCTTTAGCATGCTTTTGTGCAACTGCACTGTCTGCTTTCTGCCTGTCTTCCGTCTCAAGTGCTCCGTGCTTTTCGGCATATATACCTTTGTATACTCCCTCTGCGCGGCTATTCATCTGCTCCATGAAGCTATCCTCGCATTCATCGAAAGCATCAACCACTTCTTCCTCTGTAAGATCCTGCGATTTCATCTCATCTCTAAAGATTTCATTGCGATCGTCATACATTTGCCTATCTTCGGCACTTAAGCTTTCAAGTCTTTCCTGAATACCTTTTTGAAACCAAACTCTTAACTTAGCTTCATCAACGATTTGCTCCTCTATAAGTTCGGGAGACTTGCCTGAATTCTTAAGCTCGTTGTTAAATCTGCGCACTCTGTAATCTCTTACCGCATCCTCACACAACGAATTCAGGATTCCCTCCGTCATCTGTGCTCTGCTGATTTTTTCTCCAAACAAATTGCCGTTTTTAACGTCTTTTACACAATCGAGAAGCGTATCTACAGAATACTTTCCGAGGTCCTTGAAAAACTCCATGGTTTTTTTCGGATCAAGTTTATCATTACTTCCCTCTCGAACAAATGCGGCGTCTTTAAGCATTTCACCCGCAAGCGACTTGAATCCCGAGTCTTCGGATACCCTTGAAGCACAATATAAAGAAGTCACTGAGTCCATACGCTTCGTAAGATCGTTCTTTTCATCCCTTATAAATCCGACAACCTCTTCTCTTGCAAGTGAACCGGCGCGCTTGTCGTTATACTCCTTTTGGACGGCGCTTTGATCTACGGGCTGTACATTTCTTGTCTCAGTTCTTAATCTTTCGTATTTATCCGCGATTGCAAGTTCTTTCTTAAGACCGACTATTAATGTCTCCGCTTCTTTATACAGATCCTTTGCCCCTTTAAATCTGTCTCTTCCTGCAAATGTCCATTTAAAGCCTTTCTTAGCCTCAACGTATTCGGCTGCCAGATCCGAGCAGGTCTTGGCCTCACCCATCAAAGCCCTTGCCTTTGCATTCCATTCATCCGGGTTTTTCTTCTTATCTATGCCGTCAAGTTCGTTTTTAAGATCCTTAAGTCTTTCTGCGGATTCTCTGCAAAGACGATGCTCTTCAGTCTCTTTTCCGACCAGCCTCGAAGTGTTGAACTTTTTTAATGCATCATCAAGGTTTGTCCTTCCTTCACTGCCGTTGTACAACTGCTGCTTACTTATTGCTTCATCTGTAAGCACTCCTTTTCTCTCTGCTGCAGCTATCTTATTGTCAAAAAAAGCTTTGTTCGCATCTACCCATTTACGTAACGGATCGTGGTGATCAAGGGCATCAGCCTTATTCTTGCCGTCCAGGGCTATTTTGGCATCTGTCTCAGCATCTGCGAGTCTTTTTAACGAAGCCATTGAATCAGCCACTTCCTTGGGGCTTGACTGACTCTCCTTACCACATAATCTGATGGTATTATCCAGTGCATCCTTAAGTTCTTTGCTGTAATACGATGAATGAGCATTCTTAAAGTCTTTTAAACTTTCTCCAATCTCTACTCTGTTATCATCAACACTCTGCAGATAATCCAAGTATTCACCGTGAAGTTTTTCATAAAGCTGCCTTCCGGTGTCCGTCATTTGTTCGGTAAGTTTTACGGCATCCGTAACATATATGGCAGTTTTGAATTCTCCTGCCGCCCGATTCGCATCATCTTCAAGTCGACGCTTCTCTGCATCGTCATATTCTGCAGGGACCTGCTTTTTCACCGGATTAAGTGCAAACTTACTATTCTCCGCCGCAAGTCTTTCTGCTGCTCTTCTTAATTCCGACTTATATGCATTGACCTCAGGTTCCGAAGATCCCTCCTGCGGAAGATTGGTAAGCTTATCCTCAAGAGTTGTCAACGCATCTTCAAATTCCTGCGGATAATCAAAAAACTTCCTGCTATCTTCCATCAGAGTCTTTTGTTTATTGAAACGTTCCAAAAGAGTAAGATATTCCGAGAATCCTTCAACGGGCATTGCACTCTTAAGATATGTCTCCAGATTATTGAGGCTTCTGAGGTTACCTATGTATCCTCTTACCTCATGAAATATTCCGTCCACGGCCTGTGCTTCTCTGCCGTCAAACATCCTGTGGATTACCGGATCTTTGGTATCAACATGAGTTATTCTTGCAATCTCATTCTTTAGATTTACAACTTCACCTAATAGCTTATGTCTTAGTATACTCTGTTGCCCGGTTGTTGCGGGGCGCTCTGCCCCGATAGTATTTTTAACGTCATCAAGTGCGTCAACATATGAAAATGCAGCCCTGTTAACCTTGTCAATGCCTACTTTTCTCATTGACTCCTGAATCTCCTGCTCCGTATATGCCGCCCTGTCAGAATCCGCATTGGGAGAAAAGAATAACATTGCGTTATCAGGTGCAAGACCCGCCTTTACTGCGTCACTTATGATCGGAGTAAAGCCGTAATTGCCGGACTTGTTCATAATCTCACAAGCCGGAAACTCATTGCTGTATGATTTATTCCAAGGAGTAGAGTAAAACTCCCTGTTCTTAATTTTGTTTACATTCCATTGTGCATAGTCAAGAAAGAATCTCTGTACCGAGCCGTCCGGATATCTTCCGGACGCAATAGCATCGTCGATTCTTCTTGAAAACTCATTGAGTTTAAGATCATAATCGCGCTCGTTAAAGCATTCATCAGTATAAAACTCTCTCGTATCATTGGGGTCATAAAGAAAAGTTGCGCTCGGAGCGGCTCCTGTAACATCAAATTCTCTCGGATCAACTCCATGCACATAAGCGGGACTCGGAAGATCATATGCCAGTTGGTGCATAAGATCCCTTTCCGGTGTATTCGCAAACATAAGATATGCCCCGCCGAAAGTGGCTCCCAGACTAATGAAATCTCTCGCTCCTGCCGGTATATTTACATTTTTTCCTGGCATTTTCCGCTCCTCCAAATACTATTTTCCCATTCCCTTTACCTGAGGTTTTTTTGCCGTCTCCGTGGTCATTGAAGTTGACGCTTTTTTCGCCGGTTTTGCCGCAGGCTGTGCCTGTGCATTTGCTTCAGAATTTCTTGCCGGCGGTTTAGGTGCCGGAGCCTTTACTGCCTGTCCTTTTGCAGTCTCTTCAGCCTTCTTCGGTGCCGGTTTTGAAAGCATTTGACTCCTTGCAATTATCTCCTTGTCAAGCGACTGAGAAAGCAATGATTTTATCTGTTTTTGCAGATCCGGAGGAAGCGGAGCATTCTTTCCGTGCTCCTTCCTGAAGTTTTTAAGCAAATCCATAGCCTGCTTTCGCTCTGCAGTCATATTCTTTGCTTCCTTCGCTCTGTATGCCTTTTTCTCTTCCGGAGTCATACCGTCTAAAAGCTTCTTTTTCTCTGCAACATATTTTGCCCTCTGCTCCGCCGTAACTACAGGTTTCTTGGCAGCCGGCTGAGGAGCCTGCGGCTGAGGATTTCTGGCTTCCGGTGTATTTCCGCGAAGCTGTTGTCTGTTTCTTGCCTCTCTTGTTGCTGCATTGGCACGGCTGACAGCGTTTGCCTGATCAAGTCTTCTTTCAGCCTGTACAGGTTCCCTGTACATAGGAGCGCCATACTGAGGCATTCCGTATTGCGGCATACCAAACTGAGGCATTCCAAACTGAGGCATTCCGTACTGCGGCATACCAAACTGAGGCATACCGTACTGTGGCATTCCGAACTGAGGGCCAAATGCGGGTTGCTGCTGAACAAAATTTACATTCTCTACAGCTCTTCCGGTCATCTGGGTTATACGCTGTGCTTCAAGACTGACTCTTTGCATATCCTGACGCAGGCCCATAGCCTGTGCCTGCAACAAACCTGCCTGTTGCATAAGATTACGTGACATAAGCTGCAACTGCGGATTATCTTTTGCCATCTGGGCCATCTCTTTTGCCTGATCAGCCAAGGCCTTCGCAGTCTTGTTAAAGCTGTCCATCTGCCTGGTTGTCTGTTCCATATATCGTCTCATGGACATGGTTCCGACAACTCTGGGCCCAAACTGCGGCTGAGAAAAATAGTTATTTCCCATCCAGCCGTATGTCTGGCCTAATTGCATGGGAGCCATTCCGTACATGTAAGCGAACATGCTTCCCATAAGCCCGGGCCTGGTTAACGTCGGGAGCTGTGTCATACGCGGAGGTCCCTGAGGACGAAGCCTTGGAGTTCCCTTAGGTGCCGGGCTTGCTGCTTTTGGTGTCTGGCTCGCAGCATTAGTCCTTGTCTGCGCCTGAGGTGTACGAGCCGCAGCGTTAGTCCTTGTCTGCGCCTGAGGTGCACTGCCTGCAGCGTTGGTCCTTGTCTGCGCCTGAGGTGCACTGCCTGCAGCGTTGGTCCTTGTCTGCGCCTGAGGTGCACTGCCCGCAGCGTTGGTCCTTGTCTGCGCCTGCGCTGCCTGTTTTGCAGGCTCCTTGGGTTTCGGCGGTTCCTTACCCTGAGCAACTGCATTCAAGCCATCTACGGTTCCCGCATCAATGACCTTGTCCGTCGCTCCCAAAGGATCCATGGCAGGATTTGCTTTTTCCTCAGCTACCGGCTCTTTAGGAGCTTCCAAACCCACTCTGACCCTGAAATCTTCTACTGATTCAAGCACGGCGTCTTCCGGCACCATGCCCATATCCTTCATGAATTTAAGTCTATCCTGTTCTATTTCTTCTACGGTTCTGTTAGATTGAGCCGCCTTTTCAATTGATACAAATTCACGCGGAACAATAACATGTCCGTCCGGAGTTTTTGCATACTCTTCATCATCAAAAAGACTTGCGGACTTTTTAGGCGCAGTTGCTTCCGCAGCGGCGGGTGCTGCTGGTGCAGGTGCTTCTGCCGCGGGTGCTTCTGCTGCAGGTGCCTCTTTTGCCGCGGGTGCTTTTGCCGCGGGTGCTTTTGCCGCGGGTGCTTCTGCTGCAGGTGCTTCTGCTGCAGGTGCTTCTTCCGCAGGTGCCTCTTCTGCCGGTGCTTCTGCTGCCGGAGCTTCTGCTGCAGGTGCCTCTTCTGCAGGCGCCTCTGCCGCAGGTGCCTCTTCTGCCGGTGCTTCTGCTGCAGGTGCTTCTGCCGCTGCCGCAGGCTTGTCTTCAGCTACTTCAGAAACATCATCGAGTTCTTCAAGCAACTCATCCTCAGTTTTTTCTTCGGATGCTTCTCCCGCTCCGGAATGTAATGCAGACATTGCTTTATCATGCTCTGCTTGAGTTTTTTTAAACTCATCCATTACTTTTTGAGCTTCATCCTGATTTTGACCGTTATTCTTTGGCATGCTTGTTCTCCTTTATCCCTTTACTTTTCCGAGAGAATTCCCATCTTAAAGCACAAATGTCTGCATGGAATTACCCGCTCTGTAAATATATACAGACAATTGCGGATTATTCCACGCAGACATTATCACATATTAAAACGCAGCTTTTATCTCATACAATCCGCGGCCGTCGCCGGGAATGTATCTCACCATCGTATCTCCGATCCTTACCCATTCACCAAGCTTAAGGCCCTGCTCATTGACATCCATCCAGTGCGAATAGATGGCGCTTGCAAGCAAATCTCCGTTCCTGCTTACGGCATTGGTATAGAATCTTAAAACTTCATAATCGTAATATGCCAAAAGGTCCACATTGCCAACCGCCGTGGAAAAGGCTTTACGATCTCCTATTATCGATGTGCCCACCATAAGTGTGTAGCCGTTGATATCGGAATTCTTATACAATCCGAGTCTGTCGGCTATATATGTGCCGTTCGATGTGTTGGAAGCACTCGAAAGCATCATATAGTTACTGTACACCGTTAACGTTCTGTAGTTCTTGAGGGTTGAATTAAGTGTCTGTTGTACGGTTAAAGCCCATGGAACAAATATATCGAAGTTGTTCGCCTCCTTGGCCGTAAACCACGAATTACGCATCGGCATCTCAGCACCGAGAATATTCTTTGTCAAGAATCTGACACCGCTTGCCTCAACATAAAATCCGTCGGAAGAATAGCAATCGGAATGAAAGACACCGTCAGATGTCGCATATGCATATGCTCCCGGAATTCCCTCAAACGGTATCCACACACCGTTAATCTTGGTTATGCTGTTAGCTTCAGATTTAATCGGTCCGAACTCCCCCTGCTTCGGAGATAAATAGACCGCCGCAACCATCATAAGCACTCCCGCTGCACACAGAAGTCTTATCAGACGCTTCCTCTTTTTCTCTTTGTTACTCACCGTATTTCCCATGAATCTCCTCACTTTACTGTGACCCTTTACATACACAATAAACCACCAATAAGTATACCATAATTTCGCATTAAAATGCTACCTTTGCGTGTATCTTTCTGCACTTTTCAAGCAGTCTTCTAATACGCTCCGTAGCGGCCTTGGGATTGATTCCAAGAATCTCTGCAATGTCCTTAACCTGAAGGTCCATTGCATATCTCATGGACAAAAGTTCCCTCTCCTCACGACTTAACTCCTTAAGAATATCCTCAACCTCTCTGTTAAGCTCGTTAAACTCGATGTGTTCCTCTACGGGATTGTTCTCCGCCGTATCAGGCTCGGGCAGTTCATCCGTCATCTCCTCATGTCGCTTGGCAGCAGACGTCTGATGATTGATAACCGTATTCCTTGCTATCGTACACAGCCACGTCCTCACCCCCGATACTGCGGGATCGTATCTGTCGTACGCATCAAGTGCTTTAATGAAAGTATCCTCCGTAAGATCTTCCGCGGTTTCTTTATGCAATACTTTCATGTAGACGAAGTTGTACACATATTTGAAGTTTTCTTCATATACCGTAGCAAAATCTGCTTTTTCGGACATACTCACCTTTTCATACCTCCGAAAGATTTCACCTTATCTTCCGTCATTTCTTTATTGTTGACCTTCGAATCCGCACGGGAAGCGCGATGTATGGAGTCTCGCTTTGCGGACAGTTTCTGTTCAAGATCTTTGTAGGAAGTCTCTTTGACAGGTGCTATACCAAGTTTTTCCCGAAGTCTCCCTTTAAGATCCGTCTCTTTTGAAAAGTCCGCTCCGGTAAGCATACTCTCAATATCATTTATGCTCTTTACATCATTTCTCTCCTGCATAGACTTTCTCCTTTATAATAAGTTTTCAATTCCCTCTATCTCTGTCTCTACGTCCGCGCCAAGCATCTCGGACATTGTATCACCCTTATTAAGTCCAAGCGCTTCATCCAGTGCATCTCCCTGTTCGATTCCCAGAGTGTCAGCCATGGAATCACCTACGCCCGCACTTATAAGGTCAGCCATTCCGGTTTTGCTCTTCGGCTTGCCGGCACCGGCACCTGCGGCTGTTCCGGACTTTTGAGCCAAATCTTTATTATATATATCAACCGTCTTGGAAATATCTTCGTATACGGCATCGGAATATGCGTGTCCGGAAGGCCTTTTTCCGTCAAAAGCATTACCTCCTCCGGCATAGGCCGTATTGTTATTCCATCCCTGCCCGAACGCATTGCTTCCGTCCTTCATTCCGGCATCTGTAACTCCCGGAACATCCTGCCCCTTATGATTTCCTTTGCCGGATATATTATTCCACGCTCTGCCAAGAATATTGCTGACACCTTTTCCTATAACTCCGGTTAACGCATTAACCGGCGTAGCCATAATACCCGAACCGCGGGCTATTGCCTGCCCCTCCATTCGGCCGGCCTGAACATTCA
>JAEEGJ010027607.1_pt1 | contig 11382 bp, 14 predicted proteins | sample 8958761 | NCBI WGS metagenome assembly JAEEGJ01 (sample SAMN16246546, study PRJNA631951) | gut metagenome | biome: gut microbiome; feature: rumen; material: RS-attached | host: Bos | place: Iran: Karaj | collected 2018-10
AAAGGTCAATAACATCTCGTCGGATATATTCTCCATGACTATATATCCCAAAGTAACCGAAAAATGAGGTTATGTCTTGTATGAAATGAATGTATTCATGAAAAAAAATAGCAAAATCCTTTTCATTCATACTATTTATTTCCAGATCCGCATCTGTGGGCACATTCATAATGAAATATGAACTTTCGTAATTTGCAAATTCTTCTTCCATATGGAGCATTTAAGGGTCATTTCTGATTTTCTTCTATCTCCTCAATGGTTGGCGACGAGGAATGGAATTCTCTGAGTTCTGTGAGTTTGTATTCAGCAACGCCAAGTGGTGTCTATATGCCTTTGAAGGACTATTTTACTTTGTTTTTATCTTTCCCAACCAATTTATATATTCAGCATTATTATGCAGTTTCGCCCCAGAAAGTATTATTTTGTCATCCATTCTTTTTGTTTTATGCAGAATAATGTTGTTCGATTTGCATTGCAAAAGTAAGCATTTTTTCTCATTCGGCATAAAAGACTTTGTAACACGGCTTCGCAAAAGTTGGTTTCACTTGCGGAGCCGTGTCGGCACAAATGAGAACATCCGCCGCGACGGGTGGATCTCCTCGGTGCGCTTGCGCACGGTGGCGAGGTACTCGTAGTGCGCCGCGTTGGCCGCGCGGGCGATGCTGATGGCTTCGATTTGAATGGGTAATTGCATAATATTGTATTTTTGAGTTTTTAGTCTTTTGTATTATTATACTATACTTACGTTTAATGATTAAATAGTAACCTCACCAATACTTTTAATTAGGATTCTAGTTATTAATACAAAGTTTTTAGCTTATTAACTTGTGTATGTCAGTATTATTTGCTATCTTTGCATAAAAATTAAAAGTTATGAATATGTATAATCTTGTTAATTCAATTTCGTATGACGGTTTTCCGTATCTAACAGTGAATGGAAAAGATTTTGTGTGGAACGGTTTCTTTTGGCAGCTTACCTGCTTTGATTAAAGCTCAAACTATAAGATGCGTTTCATATAGTAGAAATATCGGATTGCCATGCATCATAAGATTGCTGCTTTCTTACACGAGAAAGAGAATCTGCTATATGATGGTTAGTGATTATTATTACAGAAAATGCATCTACCAATTCTTTATGTCTCCGTGCATAGAATTCTTCAATAAGGTTCCTCTCATATTCCTGCCCAAAGGCAAAAACAGAGGCCGTAGGATTTATTGGGAAGTCATCACGAACATAAATATCTTTCCCATGAATTGTTGTATCCAGCGAACCATATTTGTGTAAATATAGTGATGACCAATAGTCATATTCACATAAGTGATCGAAATAGCCGAAACTTCCCCTCCAATCATTGCCAGGATATTTGTGTATCTTGCTTACAACAATGATTCGCTCTATTTTATTATTGTTTAGAATAGGAATTATTTTTTGAATTGTCAGCCCATTAAGAGTGGGATTATTCTTTAAGAATATCTTTTTTGCAGACTCAAATTCTTGAGCATTGACTCCCAAATATAGATTGCCAATGGCAGGTGTTTTGTATGCATTATCTGGGGTAGATGCGGAAGAAGACACATTTAGTTGTTGTTGGTCATTTCCTGTAGTAGTCTCTACACCAGACTCCTTTGTTTGTACTGTTGGTTCTGATTGTTGGTTATAATTTCCACATGAAATAACAAGGCCAAGAGTGGTTAATGCCAAGATGTACTTATTGAATCTCATATTAACATATCTTTTTTTGAAGTTGTGGAGGCCTCTCGACCTCCACAACTTGGTTTTGCAATCTATATTAGATTACATTTCCGAGAGTTTCTTGTAGCCCTCGTAGCGCAGTTTGGCGTTGCGTTCGGTGGCGACGAAGAGTTCTTCGGCTTCCTGGGGGAAGGTCTTCATCAGCGAATTGTAGCGCACCTCGCCCATGATGAAGTCGCGGAACTTGCTCCAGTCGGGCTCCTTCGAGTCGAGGTGGAAGCCGTTCTTGCCTTCTTCTTCCTCGGCGGGGTTGTAGTGCCAGAGGTGCCAGTAGCCGCACTCGACGGCCTTCTTCTCCTCGTTCTGCGTGCGGCCCATACCGATCTTGATACCGTGGTTGATGCAGGGGGCGTAGCAGATGATGAGCGACGGGCCGTGGTAGGCCTCGGCCTCCTTGATGACGTTGAAGTACTGGGCCTGGCTGGCGCCCATAGCGACCTGCGCCACATAGACGTAGCCGTAGCTCTTGGCAATCATGCCGAGGTCTTTCTTGCGGATCTTCTTACCGCTGGTGGCGAACTTGGCGACAGCGCCGGCCGGGGTGGCCTTGGAGCTCTGTCCGCCGGTGTTGGAGTACACCTCGGTGTCGACGACGACGACGTTGACATCCTCGCCGCTGGCCAGCACGTGGTCGAGACCGCCGAAGCCGATGTCATAGCCCCAACCGTCGCCGCCGAAGATCCACTGGCTCTTCTTGACGAGGCTGTGACGGAGTTCGAGGAGCTGCTTGCAAATGTCGCAGCCGCAGGCTTCCATCAGCGGGATGAGCTTGTCGGCGATTTCCTTGGTGCGGAGGGTGTTCTCGCGGTTCTCGATCCACTCGGTGAAGAGGGCCTTGATTTCGGCGGAGTAGAAAAATACTGCATTTATTTAATTCATACAATAAAAAAAGGGGGATTGCGTTATTAGAAAAAAAATATATAATGAAAGACTTCAGAATAAACATTGTAGAATTGGGGCCAATAAAAAATGCCTCTATTCATTTAGCACCATTAATGATTTTCACAGGAGAGTCTAGTTTGGGGAAAAGCTATGTGAATTTTCTTTCTTACTATGTGTTTGATTTATTTGGCAATAATGGCTTGGGGCGATTCCTTGCGCCTAAGATTGCGGGGAAAAAATGGAAAGATAAAAAAATCTCATTTGGTTTTACCATTAGTGAACTACGTTCATGGATGGCAGAAGATGTAAAAAACTTTATGAGGGATTTGCTAGCCTTTCCCGAATTGGAATGCAAAATTGATTTCATTTTTGAACTCGATGGTGGGAACGATGTTAATGTGATAGTGAGGGATGATGGTTCGCTTAACGAAGATGCAGAAAGTGAGATGCGAGAATTAAGCGTTGAGGTTGATGGACAAGGAATTATTCATACTTGGTCATTCAACAACCTCCCATTTACAATATCTAACACAGTTGCTCGATTATTATCAGCATCAGTTTTAGGAAAAGTTATTGCCAGTGCCTATTTACTACCCCCAGGCAGAACCTCGCTTATTAGCAATTCTTTTAGTGTAAAGAAAATGGTTAGTAACACAGGGATGTACGATAGATTCCTTCATGACTACGATGCATTGCAAAACCCAGGTTTCAGGTTCAAAGAGACAAAAGACGATAATCAATTCTTTCTTTCTCAAATAAAGAAGTTGATACATGGAGATGTTGTTACAGAAAAAGATGAAACATTTTTACTACTTGATAATGGGAAAAAAATCCCAATGAGTGCAGCTGCATCATCCATTAGAGAGATGAGTCCATTGTTGTTTTGGATTAAAAACAAAAATATAGAATTGTCTTCTGTGTGTCTTGAAGAGCCAGAAGCGCATGCACATCCAGAGATGCAATATGGTATTGCTGATTTGTTAGTATCATGCATCAATAAAGGGGCATACATACAAATGACAACACACAGCGATTACCTGCTTACACGAATAAACCAATTAATTAAGTTATACCAACTTCATCAGAACCATCCTGAAAAATTTGATAATAGTGTATTTGTAAGGAATAAACGTCAAGTGTTAAATCCACAAGATATAAAAGCATACTATTTTACCTTTTCCCAAGACCTTGAATCTGTTGAAATAATAGATCAGAACTTGGCAGAAGGAATCCCTTTTGATAGCTTTCATGATGCTATTACGCGGCAGATACTATTTGATGATGATTTACAAAATATAGTTGGCAATGACCTTGGATGAATTATATGAGAGGATGATACAAATATATTGTCCAGAATACATTCAATTAACTAATTCGATTCAAATAGAAATCGAAGAGAATCAGAATCAAGGAAGTGATAAATTTAAAACGCTACAACTTAATAATCATGCAAACTGTATTGTCATAAAGGATTTACTCCTTAAGAATTCCAACAATTCTTTTTATGGTGAAAAGGCACCAAAATTAAATTTGGAATGCGATAAAATAATAATTACCGAAATTGCAAACAAAAAGTACGTCTTTCTTTTTGAAATAAAGTCTGCTTTCTGTAAGGGAATAGAAGATGGATTGCCTCAATTACGAGCAAGTTGTTTCAAAATACAATCGTTTCTTGATTGTATAGAAGGATTCTCATCAGAAGAATATATATTTCATGCGATATTGGCATCTTGGAAACCAACGACAGAGCAAATGGTGAATATAACCAAAAAGGAAAACGTAAAGTTTCCGCTTAAAGGAAGAGAGGTACTTATGAAGCGAGTGTTTATAGATGATATAGTTAATTCAACAATTGACAATTCTCGCATGGAGCTATTTTATAAGTTGCCGCTAAAGCCTATATATTTAAAAGATCTTCCGATTTCTTTTTTTACTACCAAACATGCAAATACAAGCGCTTTGTTGGATATAAATAGTATTGTTAATTAATAATTGTACTCTTATTTCAATGTTTCAATTATTGCGGCGACATCGGAATCATTGAGGTTGAACCATTCGCCACGGAGACGTTGTTGACTATAAGCAGAATGCAAGGCGTACTCTATCGCTTCAGCAATTTTACGAGTTGGATATTTTTTGCATGCAAGCATCTCTATTGATGGTTTCTCACTCTGCAATGTTTTTTCTCTGTACTCTGGTTTATTTGATATGCCTATTTTATGATAACCATTGGTATTGTCACGCATAAGGTATACATAACACCAATTGTACACATATTTGTCAATGGAAAATCTGAAACTTCGTGTTGGAGAGACATAGTTGGGAATAAGTCGTTTGACTTCGGTTATAAACAATTTCAGATAGTATTGAAGGGCATATTCGGCATGAATTTGGAAAATTCTGTTATAATAATTGCCATTGAGTGGTGTTTTTCCTTCTTTTGAAAATGAAATCCTATATGAAACCAGATTTTTTGACAAGAATGTGTCTATATCTTCTTTATATAGTGTGGAGCTAAAGGTAGTCCCATCTATTGGCTTTGTCTTAGCCGTAAAATCTAGAATAGAGCCATCATCAAAAAGCAAGGAGACATTGTCGCCTTTTTTTAAAGGAACAGGCTCGATATAAGTATCTAAACGAAGATTGTCATAATATAATTCCGCCCATGTGCTAAAAGTAATCATCACAGCATTATTAGCATACACGAATTTTATAGACAAAAATTCACCTATTTCGAAATAGCCATTGCTCTTCATCCATACACCTGACCAATTAAGATTTATTTGATTGGTATGTGTAAAAGGATCAATTTTTAACACACCACATGGTTTACCAATAATATATGAAATAGCGTCATAGCAATCTTCAAATATCATTCCTAGTCTACAAGACAGCAGTTCATCAGTGCTTTCAAAAGATACTTTCTTGACGGATAATGAGTCTAATTTGGATCGTACAAAGACTCCATTTTGGGGGGCTTCAACCGTAATGTTTTCTTCAGTTGACAAACCAAAAGGATTCAGATATAGTTTCAATAATGAATCCCCTTGTACTACAGGACGGATGGGTTGAGAGGTTTCCCAATCAATTTCAAAAGATACCTCTTGATAAATATGAGCATGGAGCCTATCAAGGTCTGATTGGGTGATTTTTATTTCAATGCAATTATTCATAGTTGGTTTTTTTAGTTGTGGAAACCTCTCGATCTTCTAGTTTTTGGTATGAGAGGATATTTTACACTTTCTTGTAGCCTTCGTGGTAGAGTTTGGCGTTGTTCATTTTTTGTTGGTTTTAAATCCAATAGGTTTACGAGGTTGGGCCTTTTCGTCTCGCAGTTGGTCGAGGGCGTCGTTGATGGCTTCTATTTGTAGGGCCACTTCATTGTTGGTCTGCTCCTGCTGGTCGTTGATGTCGTTCTGGTCGTGTAATATTTCTTCAACGTAAGCATTCAACTGGTCGACTTTGTGTGAAAGTTGCTCTACCTTTAAGTCAACCGACAGCATTGTGGAGATAGCCTGACGCATAGCAATGAACGCACGCGTCACCATCACACTCATCTGAACAGCACTTGGACTGTGCAAAACTGCGGCAAGCATTACTGCTCCGTGCTCTGTAAAAGCATAGGGGGTAGCTGCTTTCGGTCTACGTTGTGGCGATGTCATCACAATTTGTGATGAGATAATGCTAGTATTTTCTATATCTTGCCACTCTTCTTTTGTGAGTTGAAACATAAAATCTGAAGGGAACCTATCAAGATTACGCTTGACAGCTTGGTTTAGAATTCGGGTTTCAACACCATAGATAATGGCAAGATCACGGTCAAGCATCACTTTTTGCCCTCTGATTTCATAGATAGCATCTTTGATGTTATCGGCCTGCTTATTATCGGATATGACTAAATTGTCACTCATAAGTCTTTGTATTTCATTATGCAGTCACAATCTGTGACATCATATTTTTTAGAAGTCTGGAAGGCCTCTCGACCTTCCAGACTTGGGTTTGAAGCCGCAATTTACGACCTCAATGCTTTGCGATTACATCTCGCTCAGTTTCTTGTAACCCTCGTAGCGCAGTTTGGCATTGCGCTCGGTAGCGACGAAGAGTTCCTCGGCCTCCTGGGGGAAGGTCTTCATCAGCGAGTTGTAGCGGACCTCGCCCATGATGAAGTCGCGGAACTTGCTCCAATCGGGCTCCTTGGAGTCGAGGTGGAAGCCGTTCTTTCCCTCCTCCTCCTCGGCGGGGTTGAAGTGCCAGAGGTGCCAGTAGCCGCACTCGACGGCCTTCTTCTCCTCGTTCTGCGTGCGGCCCATGCCGATTTTGATGCCGTGGTTGATGCAGGGGGCGTAGCAGATGATGAGCGACGGGCCGTGATATGCCTCGGCCTCCTTGATGACGTTGAAGTACTGGGCCTGGCTGGCGCCCATAGCCACCTGCGCCACATAGACGTAGCCGTAGCTCTTGGCAATCATACCGAGGTCTTTCTTGCGGATCTTCTTACCAGAGGTGGCGGGGAGCGGCGCGCTTACTGGCATTGGGTGAGTTATTGGTTGGTCGACTTAACCTTGAACGCCTTGCAGAGCAGCCAGGACACCCATATCGTCGAGAAGCAGACGAAAGGAATCCAGATAAAGGCCACAGTATGGCCGGCCACCTTGTTGAGCAGGTAGATGCTGAAGAGCAGGATGTGCGCCACTACGCCGCTGACGATAGCCACGGCGAGGCCGCCCCGGGGCAGCAACTTGTATTTGGCGCAGGCGTAGGTAATCCAACAGAAAAGGGGGATGAAGAGCAACACACCTGTCACCACGCCAAAGTTGTCGGCCAGGCTTTGACCCATCACCAGCGAGCCTCCGAGGTGCGTCAATCCGTTGACCAGCAGGAACCCCATGCCCGCCAACCCCACCACGGGGTGCTTGCGGCTCAAGGCGGCAGCGATGGGCAAAGCGACCCATGTGAAGATGATGTTCACCATCGGGAAGAAAGCCGACGGCAAGCCGCCGAACATGGCGTCGATGCCCTGCGCCCTGAAGTTGGTAACGAGCTGGAACTCGCCATCGGCAATATGCAAGCCGTACTCCTCCATGACGTGCAGCAGATATGCTGCCACCATAAGCCACGAGAGCCACACGGGGTCGCGCCAACGGCTTCGGGTTGTGTCGGAACGGAAAGCGTTTGTAAAAAGCCCAACGATGACGGCTATGCCGCCACCAAAACCTATGCAGGGCCACGCAAGACTGAGGATTTCAATTGTATTCATTTTCTGTTTAGTTTAGGAATGGCAGTTTAATTATTCATGCCCCAGTACTTTTGATAGACAATCCAGAGGACGAACAGCAGCACAGCGTCAGCAAGCAGTATCATCGAGCACCAGAAGTCGCTCACGCGGGCGGGCAGCATCAGACCGAGCGTGGTGCCGAACATGATGACGTGGTAGAGCAACCCCATGCCTATGTTGGCCCACACGGCGCGCCCCCTCAGCATACGGCCTTTGCCATAGAAGCCGACAATGCCCCACACGCCGAGCGGCACGAGCAGCAGCAGAGAGGTCGCGCACATTGGATGCAAACGACTGCGTGTGCAGATAGCCATACTGACGGTCGTAAAGTTCCAAAGCCTTATACTGGCTCAGGTACTTCGCAGCCTGTGCTGTCGTCATCCCATAATGCTCAGCAAACTCTGCAATAAGCGCTACTACATATTGTACCTTGTCTGATGCCATAGTTACTTTTTACAGATAAATTCTTTTATAATCAGATAACGTGATTATTCTGTTTTTCGTATGTGTGCTTGTAATTTATGAATTGCTGGAGGCACTGGGAGTATTTGAGCTCGATTGCAGCTTCTATTGCTTTCTTTGCATCTTCCGGGAAACCCATAAACAATATCTTTGCCTTGTTTTTGGACTGAGCCTTCTCGCATTCCACACCACGATGGATGTCGTCGTCGGAAATCGGATAGTACTGACCACAACGCATAGCACTCACGAAATTGCACAAACGAGAATAGCTGTCAGATGTGTTTCCTGCGATGAAACCGTTCTGGAATAGTTCGAATATGTCTTTGTCGTTCATTTCTGCCTAATTTTTTGAGCTTTGTCCAGCCTTCTGTGGCAGTATGATATGATACCTAGTATTTCCAAGGCATCCTGCTCCGTAACTTCCCAACTAACCTTTGGCTCATGCGATTCTGTATTCCTAAACATTCCACACAAACCTTTGAGAATGTTGCAGAACCCCTTATGTTCATCCTTTTCGGATTTGGTCTGGTAATTGTTTATTATCAAAATTGGATCTTGACTAAAAACTTCTTCAATGAGGGCATTACCATCAGTTGTAAGTCCGGATAGTTCTCTTATTCTGGCAAACAATCCTTTGTTTGCTTCAAATACGGCGTGAAAATAATTATTTGCTAGCAGTTCAGCCTTACAATATTGCATTAATGCAGGATGCCCTTTCCTATTCTCTATTTCGTGTTTAAGGTTATCTGCCTTTATCTGGGCATCAGATATAGTTGATGCTATTTCTGTTTTTTGGAGATTTCCGTCTTCTTTTACTTGAAACCCGACAAATGCTAATTGTTGATTTACCCTATTACGTAACAGGTCGAACCTCTCTTTATCAGCAACATACCTTGCTGGGGATAATGCCAGTTTTATGAAGTTCAGAATGTTATTGGAGCATTGATTCCTATTTTGAAAAGTGGCAAAAGCGTTATATAAACGCTTCCATTTGGTATTAGAAGGATCTATATCGTTTATTTGCTCCTGTGCAAGGTATGTTCCTATTTGTGTTCCAGTAAGCCCTGTATTAGTGTCCGCAATTATACGACATACGTTTTCAAGGACAGCTTGAGGAAATATGGGTATTTTGCTCATGGTAAATAATCCTATTTCAATGTTTCAATTATTGTGGCGACATTTATGTCGGAGAGGTTAAGTCATTCAATATGGAAGCGATAATGGAAATATGTATAGTGCATGAAAGCTAAACAGATAAAACTTATGCTAAGAACGAAAATCTTTACTGTTACAAATTGGACATTTGTCTGGTTTAGTTTGGGACATATACTCATATCCACATTTAGAACAAATATATCGTATATTAAATTCCGTATTACCACATGTGGGGCATTGTGCAGGTTGAAGGTCGGACATGACATTATTACCACATAGAGTACAGACGTAGGTTGTATTATTATGTCCATCAAGTAGTACTGTTTTGTCGGCTCCAGTAGTTAACCCGTTTTTTATGTCAACTGCTTTGTTTACCATTGAAGCAATACGAATGACGACTTCTTGTTCTGTTAAAACAATGTGCTCATTATTGTTGTCATAATAGTTTACAAAAGAAGTGATAGGTATTGAAATAATTTGATTTGAACTTAGTGAAATAACAGCCTTGTGTTCCCACCGCTCAATCACGTCCTCCGTTACTGTTTCCGAGTTCTTCTTGCCTGTTGCGCCACCAATAACTGCACCAACAGGACCAGCAATTACTCCGCCAACGGCTGCTCTCCCTAACGTACTGCCGATACTTGTCTTTGTCACAGTCTTTGTTGTTGTCTTATGGATTGGTATGGAGTAACTCTCACACTTGATGATATCTTTGTATGGAATTATTCGTCCATGACAAAAAAGGTTTTGTGATGAGTCAAAACGGATGATAGCATTTGTTAGGACAGTATCATCACCTGCTGTTCGTATTATATCGCTAACCTTTCCATATTTCTTTTCCAAGTTTGCAATTGCAGAGTTGACTGCACCTATTTTTGACAACCTCTCTTTTATTTGTTTCTCTAGTCCATCTGATACCAACTCGTGAACCAGACCCACAATAAAAATAAGACATGCTATTGCGACAACAATGTTTGCAAAACACAAAAGGCCACACCACATGTCATCTTGCCCAAGCAATGTTTGAAAACCAGTTTTTCGTGAACACATTCTGAACCAATCGATAAATTGGAATGAACTCATTATAAATAATATCGAAAAAAGAATAAGAGAAATCTTATGTTTTTTCTGTATTTCTTGTTTGACTACATGGTAATTGGCATCGCCTTTACATTTTTTCAAATCATCACTAGTGTCTTTTTTTACAAGAGCAATGACCGCCAATACGACTTCTGTGACAAAGTATAAAAACATCATAATCTTTATTTTTTCTTTGAAGTTGTGGAGGCCTCTCGACCTCCACAACTTGGGTTTGCAATCTATATTAGATTACATCTCCGAGAGTTTCTTGTAGCCTTCATACCTTATCTTGGCATTGCGCTCGGTGGCGACGAAGAGTTCTTCGGCTTCCTGGGGGAAGGTCTTCATCAGCGAGTTGTAGCGCACCTCGCCCATGATGAAGTCACGGAACTTGCTCCAGTCGGGCTCCTTCGAGTCAAGGTGGAAGCCGTTCTTGCCTTCCTCTTCCTCGGCGGGATTGTAGTGCCAGAGGTGCCAGTAGCCGCACTCAACGGCTTTCTTCTCCTCGTTCTGCGTGCGGCCCATACCGATCTTTATACCGTGGTTGATGCAGGGTGCGTAGCAGATGATGAGCGACGGGCCGTGGTAGGCCTCGGCCTCCTTGATGACGTTGAAATACTGGGCCTGCGAGGCTCCCATGGCGACCTGAGCGACATAGACGTAGCCGTAGCTCTTGGCAATCATGCCGAGGTCTTTCTTGCGGATTTTCTTGCCGCTGGTGGCGAACTTGGCGACGGCACCCGCGGGAGTGGCCTTCGAGCTCTGTCCGCCGGTG
>JAEEGJ010027609.1_pt1 | contig 11382 bp, 6 predicted proteins | sample 8958761 | NCBI WGS metagenome assembly JAEEGJ01 (sample SAMN16246546, study PRJNA631951) | gut metagenome | biome: gut microbiome; feature: rumen; material: RS-attached | host: Bos | place: Iran: Karaj | collected 2018-10
GAATCTCAGCTACCCCGCCTTCTCCAATAATTCCGACAACAAGAACTACGGCAACGGTCTTCCGGAAGACGGCGATCTCGTCGGATGGATCAACCGCGGCCTCGACTGGAAAGTCGTCGCCGACACGCCAGACCGTTATGAAATCACCATCTCCGCCAAACATCCGGACATCGTCTATCCCGTCACGCTGGACATGACGATTCGTCGGCGGCAACAGTTCAAACCGGCTCCAGGCGAACAACTTACCGTGACCATCAACGGCGCGGAACAGCCTGCATTCACCATGCCGGAAGACGGACTTTTGACCATTTCACGCATCGTCATTCCGTCCGCCGAACCACTGTCCGTCGTCATCAGAAAATAGCGTTTATTTTCTGTAAGAGCCTCCGTATCAATGTCTGAGAATCCGCTGTCCATTTTCGCGCCGTTCATCGCCGAATGGTTCCAATCGGCCCATACGAAGCCGACGGAAACGCAGACACGGTCATGGCCTGTCATCGCGCATGGCGACAATCTGCTCGTCACGGCACCAACTGGTAGCGGCAAAACGCTTACGGCTTTTCTCTGGACTATCAACCAGTTGCTGACACAGAAGTGGCCATCCAGACAACTTGCCGCCATCTATGTCTCGCCATTGAAGGCACTTAACAACGACATTCGCGAAAATCTGCTCACGCCATTGGCGGAGATTCGCGAATTAGCCGCCAGTCGCGGTAAGATTCTCCCATCCCCCAGAATCGCCGTCCGTAGCGGCGATTCCACGGCGGCGGAGCGGCGAAGCATTTGGACCAATCAGCCGGAAATTCTGATCACGACGCCTGAAAGCCTCTTTCTCATGCTTCAGTCCAAGCGGGAGTTGGTCGAAAATCTTTTCGGCAACGTCAAGACGGTCATCATTGATGAAGTCCATGCGTTGCTCAACACACGCCGCGGCATCCAACTGGCCGCTTCACTGGAATGGCTCGCCGAATTCGCAGGCGATTTCCAACGCATCGCCCTATCCGCTACCGTCAAGCCAGCCACCGTCGCGGCGTCCTTCGCGGCAGGAGCCTCCGCGCGAACAACACCGCCCTCCCCCCGTCCTATTACCATCGTCGAATGCCCCAACATGCGGCAACTTGACGTGAAAGTCCGTCTCCTTCCCGAACCAGACACGACGGTCAACGACGACAACGCCTGGAAACGCGTCGCGCAAATCGTCTTGCCGCATCTCCAGACGAATCATTCGACATTGATTTTCTGCAACGCCAGAAACACATGTGAGAAAATTTCACAGAACATCAATGATGGACAAAGCAGCCTGCTCGCCTTTTCCCACCATGGCTCGCTTTCAAAGGAAATCCGCCAGACGGTCGAAAAGCGCATGAAGGCGGGGGAGTTGAAGGCCATCGTCGCCACATCGTCGTTGGAACTCGGCATCGACATTGGCGCCATCGACGAAGTCGTTCTCGTCAACGCCCCCTCCTCCATCGCGGCCGCGACGCAGCGGATCGGCCGCGCGGGCCATTGTGTCGGCATGGCCAGCCACGCCCTCCTGCTCGCCACCCATCCGCATGAACTTCTGCAGGCCATCGCCATCCGAGACGCCGTCGTCGAAAAGGACATCGAACTGTCGCAACCGCCGCAAAACTGCTTGGATATTCTTGCGCAAATCATTCTCGCCGTTGCACTTCATATGCCTCGCAAACTGGACGAGCTGTTCAATTTCATCACCTCCATCTGGTCATACAGAAATCTGCCTAGACAGCATTTTGACGCTGTCATCCAACTGCTGGCAGGCCGTTACAGCAATCTCTCCGTCACGGCCCTTCGTCCGCGGCTTAATCTCAATGACGACAGAACCGCCTGCCAGACACGACACGACGCATCGACCGCCCTAAAGCTCTCATCTGGAACGATTCCGGACCGCGGCTTGTACAAGCTTCGTCAAACGGCCGACAACGCCCTCATCGGCGAATTGGACGAAGAATTCGTCTGGGAGGCACGTATTGGACAACGTTTCACGCTTGGCACGCAAGCGTGGGGCATTGATCGCATCACCCATGACGACGTATTCGTCTCTCCAGTTCCGTCCACGGCGGAAGTTCCGTTCTGGAAAGCGGAACCGCAAGACCGCCCCTACAAACTTTCGCTCCGCATGGCGGACATGCTTGCGCAATGGGACGCCGTTTTGGAACAAAAAGGCACCCTGCTTCCATACCTTGTTAATAATAATGGACTTGAGCCGCAGGACGCCGTCCAATTGGACGAACATCTCCGTGCGCAAAAGGTGGCGACTGGCATCCTGCCGAACTCCCGCCACATCGTCATCGAACATGTCCAAAGCCATAACGAGGAAGGCGATGAGCTCTTCCAGACCGTCCTCCACACGTTTTGGGGAGGGCGTCTCAACCGTCCACTTTCCATCGCCATCCGCACTGCCTGCTGCTCGGACGAAACCATGCAGGATGCCGACATCATCGCCGGAAACGATGCCATCTGGATATCCGCTCCAAAACCAATCACCCAAGCGGAAATCTTCTCCGCCATCACGCCGGAAAATATCGAACAACTTGTATTGCAAGGACTTCAGGATTCGGCATTTTTCGCCGCGCACTTCCGTGAAGCCGCCGGACGCGCCATTTTGCTACCCAAAGGACCGCCTGGAAAACGGAAACCGTTATGGATGACGCGGCTCCGCGCACAGAAGCTTTGGAATGAAATCGCCCAATATCCAGATTTTCCAATCGCCGTCGAAGCATGGCGTTCCTGTCTTCAGGATGAATTCGACTTGCCGCAACTGCGTCGCGTCTTGACGCAATTGCAGGAAGGCGCCGTTCAAATCACGGAAATCAACCGTGAAACGGCCAGTCCGTTTGCCGCCCAAGGCAATTGGACGCAGGTCAACACGCTTATGTACGCCAGTGACAGGACGCCCAAGCCTGCTTCGCCCAATTCGAATTGGATTTCCGATCTCATTGGAACGCAGGCATTAAGCATTTCCGTCGGTTTGGAAACCATCCGAACATTCGAAGCCAAGCGGCAAGGCACGGCGGCTGGTTACACGCCGTCGTCCGCAGATGAACTGCAAAACGTCATTCATGACCGTTGGTGCATGCCGTTGGCGGAATGGACGGAACTTGTCGAAGCCATCAAACGGGATTCAGAAGATGTTGCGGATGAAATTCTTAAGGTAAAAACTATCACCTTCAAAGCAAACGGCGCGACATTCATCACCGATTCCGCTAACCTCCGTGAAATCAACAACTTCCCACTAGATGACACTGCCCTGCTCGCCTCCCGTCTGAAGCAAGTCCTCCAATATTACGGCCCGATTCCACTGGCGGATTTCGCATCGCGAATTCCGCTTCCGGCGGACGCCGTCGAGACGGCAATCCGCCATCTGAAAGAGAACGGCATTCTCCTCGAAGGAACGTTCACAAACGCCTTGCCATCGCCGCAAGTCTGTCTGCGCGAAACACTTGAGCGTCTTGCCCGTACAGAACGAAACGCCAGACGCCTGCTTGATTTCAAACCAATTCCATCGCTTCAATACCAGTCATGGCTTGCGCACAACCTATGTCCACAACAGGAGGACGGTGCCCAACATGAAGCATTCAAACAACTTCTGCTGAAATTCACAGGCCTGCCGCTGAAATTGGACAGCCTTGAAACGATGTTCTTCCCCGCGCGTTTTCCAAACTACGATCCGCTGTGGCTCGATTCCATCGCCGCCGACGGCTTTCTCGCCGTCGGCTCGCCAGACAAAACCGTCCGTTTCGTTCAAGAATCCGATCTGCCATACGTCCAGCCACCGTCCACCATTAATCAAAATTGGCCAGACGCCCCGTTCACGCTGGACGCCTTCCTCCGCGAAGAAGATGATTCGTTTGACAAGATCGAGAAAATCCATTCGGATTTTCTCACCGCTTTTCTGAACGGCGAAATCACCACGGATTCTTTCGCGCCAATCCGCCTGTTGTCCATGTCCGCTACGCAAAAGGAAGCCGCGCCGCGGCAGCCGCGCTATTCCACGTCGCACCGCCGCCATCCCGCCACACGCACCAATTCCAGATTCAACGCCGTCGGCAGAATTCCATGGCGTAAAGTTCCATGGACGGACCAAACCACCGATCCCATCGAAACCATCGAACAGGATAAAGAGCGCGTTCGTATTCTAATCGACCGCTATGGTGTTCTGTTCAAGGCACTTCTGGACAGAGAAGCGCCTGAATTCAGCTGGCGGTCACTCTTCCCCGCACTACGTCTTCTGGAACTTTCCGGCGAAATCGTCGCAGGCCATTTTCTAAACGACGTGGCGACGTTGCAATTCGCCGCATTCGACACGTTGGAGGATTTGAAACGTCATACCCCACACGGCGTCATATGGTTCCAAGCCAACGATCCCGCCTCCCTCTGTGGTGTCGCCACTGCCTTCTCGACACCGCCGTTTCCGTCCGCCAGACGCGAATCGTCGTTCATCGTCATGCAAGACGGCCGCATCGTCCTCACCGCCACCACCTCCGGAAAGCATATCCTGCTTTCTGAAAACGATCTGCAGACCATATCGCCTGAATGGTTCGCCCCATGGCGATGCGCTCTCTCCAGACGGATTGCCCCGAAACCATCCATGGAAATTCAGACGGTAAACGGCCAGCCAGCCGTCGCCGTCATCCCGCGACAGACTCTCGAAACAAACTTCCTCGTCGAAAAGAACATCGATAAATGGATCCTCTACCGCAAATAACCGCCAAAGAAAAATGCCTTTCCATTCGGGCCACTTGATTTTTTTTCATTTTGTGCTACATTAAAGAAAATAATATTGCTATTTCATGCGATTGAACCCTCAATCCGATACCTGAATACAAAAAACTGTCAATAAAACTAACAAACTTAACAATTTGGAGACACAACAATGTCAAAGAATGGTGAACGCGTCATTAAAATTATCGTCGAGCAGCTTCAGTGCCAGGAAGAACAGGTGAAACCGGAAGCCAAATTCATCGAAGATCTCGGCGCAGACTCCCTCGACATCGTCGAGCTCGTCATGGCTCTCGAAAACGCTTTTAACACCCAGATCCCCGATGACGACGCCGAAGGCCTCACCACCGTTGGCGACGCCATTAAATATGTTGAAGAAAAACTCGGCACCGGCGACGACGAAAAGTAATCCGCCAGCCATCCTTTTTCCCATGCCGTTTCAAGATTTCTTGAAACGGCATTTTTGTTTTCATGTCCTGACTTTTGTCATTTTGTCATATTTTGTCCATTTTCAGCAGAAGTGAGAGGCCGTTTTATTTGCGAATTTGCAAAGTGATGTTATCTTAATAGGTGTACAATCATCATCTTATTTAGCTACATTACTTATATAAAGATTAAATATGCCATTGCAACCCAAACGAGTAGTTGTCACCGGTCTGGGAGCTGTCTCACCAGTCGGAAACGACGTCGAGTCATGCTGGAAGAACCTTTTAGCCGGCAAATCGGGCATTGGACCAGTCACCAAATTCGACGCGACAGGTTATCGTTGCACGATCGCTGGTGAAGTCAAAGATTTGGACACGGAAACCATCGTCGGCCCGAAGGAAGCCAAACGCCTTGATTTGTTCTGCCATTATGCCGTCGTCGCCAGTGACGAAGCCCTTGCGCAAGCGGGACTTCTGCATAATGAAACGTTGGATCCCACACGTGCGGGCGTGATCGTATCATCGGGCATCGGCGGTCTGACGACGATTGAAGAGCAGATTCGGGCGCTTGCGGAGAAAGGCCCCAAAGGCGTTTCTCCCCTCTCCATTCCCATGATGATCTCCAACATGGCGTCCGGCTATGTCGCCATCCGTCATAATCTGAAGGGGCCAAACTTCTGTGTTGTAACGGCTTGCGCATCCGGTCTCCATTCCATCGGCGAAGCCTACTGGATGATTGTCCGTGGAGACGCGGACGTCATGGTCTGCGGCGGCGCTGAAGCCGTCGTCGAACCGTTCTCACTGGCTGGTTTCGGTTCGTTGAAGGCACTTTCAGCGAACAACGAAGATCCCGAACACGCCAGCCGTCCGTTTGACAAAGAACGCGACGGTTTCGTTCCGGCGGAAGGCGCAGGCGTGCTAGTCATTGAATCAGAGGAACATGCGAAGAAACGCAATGCCAACATCCTTGCGGAGATTGTCGGCTACGGCCTCAGCGCGGATGCTTTCCACATCACACATCCTGCGGAAAACGGCGAAGGCTCCCAGCGGGCCATCAAAATGGCCTTCCAGCATGCAGGCCTCCCGTATGACGCGTTGGACTACGTCAACGCCCACGGCACATCAACCAAGCTAAACGATTCCACCGAAACGATTTCCCTAAAAATGGTTCTTGGCGATAGAGCCAAACAGATTCCTGTCAGCAGCACGAAATCCATGACAGGCCACATGCTTGGAGCGGCGGGCGGCTTCGAATCAGTCGTCTGCATCAAAGCCATCATGGACGGCGTTGTGCCGCCCACGATGAACTACGCGACGCCCGATCCTGAATGCGACCTCGACTACGTCCCCAACGAAGCGCGTGAAGTGGACGTGCGCCTTGCGCTCAACAACAATCTTGGATTTGGCGGCCATAACGCCTCCGTCTTGTTCGCCAGATACCAATAAGTCCTTCATTCATATATGGATGCAACAAAACAACCTGTGCGCGAAATGGGTCACCACCCAGACGCCACACATCATTCGCATGGCATGACCATGTTCACATGCTTTGCGATCCTGTGGACGTCGTGCTGCCTGTGTCTCCTGTTGCAGATCTTCCTCCGAAATACCTATTCATATCTTCCCAAAGAAGTCATGGAAGCAACGACGGCGGAAGATCTTGTCAATGCAACAGCCTCCCGGACCGTCTATGCGGAGCGCAGCTTCCCGTCAACCGTCTTCCAACCTTCTGCGGAAACGTTGTCCAACGACAGCAAGTCAGACACGCAGCCACCATGGGCACGAAAATATAACCCTATGGTGCCCATCGACACATGCCTCATACGCCAAGATGAAAAGTACACGGCAAACAAAGCGACATTGCTTCTTGAATACAAGTACTTGTATTTGAACGAACAACGATTTAATATCAGCGCTTTCATCCGCTCTGCGCTCATGTTCGCGGCCATCCTTTTCTGCTTCGGAGCCTGCCTGCTGGGCTTGCGGGAAACATTTTTCGCCCGTCCAAGCCGTGTCGTACTCAGCTCGCTTTTCATCTTCCTTCACATGCTGATGCTCGTCATCGCAGAGCATGTATTCCATATCTATTCTCTTGGTAACTCCTTCCATTTGAGGATCTTCCTGCCGATGGCGCTTTTCCCGTCGTTGGGCGTCTATCTTCTTGGTGTCCGCTTCGGCATCTGCATCTCCATGCTGCTTTCGCTGCTGACGCCGACGCTTCTGGGCGGCGAATGCCCCTATCCGCTGTTCGTCCATTCCATCATCACATCCTTCAGCGGCATCGTCATCTTCCATAACGTCTCGAAACGCAACGGCTTCCTGCTGGGCGGCCTCCAGCTCGTCGTCATCCTGCTGCTGCTGTCGCTCTTCTTCCTCTGGCAATCGCCCGTGAACGACGTATGGAATGAATGGACCGTCATGTTCCGTACGATCATCCATACGGATGAACCAATCCAGTGGCCGCATTTCTGGACCAAGCTCCTCCTGCTGGCCCTCGCCAACGGATTCTTCGTCATGATCGCCCTCTTCTTCCTCCCGCCGTTGTGCGAACGCTTCTTCGATGTCGTCACGCCCATCGCGCTCCATGAGCTCAGTTCGATGGATCATCCTCTGCTGAACAGACTTAACGACGAAGCCAAGGGGACTTACAACCACAGCGTGCAGGTCGGCCAGTTCGCCTATGACGCCGCGCAGGCCATCGGCGCCAACAAGCTGCTCGCCAAAGTCTGCGGCTCGTTCCACGACGTCGGCAAACTGCGCAATCCGGAATTCTTCGTCGAAAATCTCATCGAAGGCCAGCCGAATCCGCATGAAGGCCTTCCGCCCATCAAGAGCTGCGCGAAAATCCGCGAACACGTCATCTACGGCGGCGAACTCGCCCGCAAATACAGGTTGCAACGTCCTATCGCCGAAGCGATTGTCACCCATCATGGCACGGACGTGATCAGTTATTTCTACCACAAGGCCTGCGTTGAAGCGGAAGCGAAAGGCGAGCCTATGCCGGATAAGAAAGAATATTCATACGAAGGTCCGCTTCCAAGACGCAAGGAAGCCGTTATCGTCGAAATTGCAGATATTTGCGAAGCCGCCTCCCGTGCGGAACTTCAGAAATGGGACCACATTGAATATGTAAAAGTCCGCGATTTCGTCGATAAGCTGATCATGAACAAAATGAAAAACCGCCAGTTCGATGATGCGGAACTCACCATCGGCGAACTGACGATTGTCTGCGATGTCATCGCCTCCTCCATCTGCCGTCTCTATCATGGACGGCCGCAATATGCGAAGCCGAAAGACGAAGAGGACGATGAAACGCAAAAGACCGAACAAGTCCAAGAAAATGCGCCTTTGTCCAGCATCGACCTGACAAAAGACCTGAAGCCTGACCAGCCTGAACCACAAAAGGAACAGAAGCCGCAACAGGCAGAAGGCACTCCCGCCCCGCCGGAGGAATCCCCTAAACCTCCGTCTGCGGATGAACATTAACCCCGCCAGCAAACTATATGCTACCGGTCCTATACAAAACTCACGGCGGCCTCCCGCTCCAAAAACGAAACGCCTTTCTCACGTCTTTGAAACACGCCGTCGTCCATGCCGGACTTCATGAAGAGCCCGGCATCCTACAAATCATTATTTTGGACGCCAAACGGATGGCGGAACTCAACGAACGCCATCTGCAACATCATGGCTCGACGGATGTCTTGACATTCGACCTCCGCAACGAAACCATTTCAATCGATGACGACTCGCAGGATGAAAACGTCACTGCAGAAATCTATATCTGCCCTGAAGTTGCCGTCCAATATGCAACAGAACACAAACTAGATCCGTCACGCGAACTCCTTCTCTACGCCGTCCACGGCATGCTCCATCTTGCCGGATACGACGATATTGAAGACGACGACCGTGCCAAAATGCGGCAGGCCGAAGCGCGGGTCATGACTAAACTGGAAGAGGACGGTGTCACGACAACAGGCTTTCTCAAATTCATATAGCAAAGCCTTGGCTGATGCCGTACGCCGTTTTACCGTCTTCCATTCCATAACCATAAACCAAAGAACCAAAGATGAAACCTCCTTTATGTCCGCTGACCGTCTCCGCAATCGCCACAATTATAGGCCTCGTCTGCTATTTCGGATACCTTGAGCTCGAACGCTTTACAGGTGGTAAATTCAAAAAACTAGAAGAACTGGACAAACAGCTCGCAGACAAATTGGACGAATGGCATCCCATGCCGGAACGCCTCTTCACATCTGCCCGTTTCACAATCTTCCTCTGCCCCATGGTGGCCGTCATCGCCTTTGTCATCGCCATGAAAGGCATCGACGAAAACACGCCGAAAGAACTCTTCATCATCGCGCCTGTGATTGTCGTCATCGGTTTCCTGTTGGCGGAAAACATCGCCGCCCGCACGTCCATCATCGCTAACGCGAAGATTCTTTGCTTCTTCATTCCTGTCTTCAATATCTTCAGTTATTTCATCTTCCCGTTCGTCTGGTTGCTGGAAAAACCAATCAAAACGCGTGATGCGCAAGGCGAAACACAGGACATCAACACCGCCGAAGATGAAATCATGAGTCTTATTGACAAGAAGGAGGAAGGCGAAAAGACGGACTATGTCGATGATATCGAAGAAGATGAACGACGTATCGTCGCCGGCGCCTTCGAACTTGACGATACCACCGTTCATGAAATCATGACACCGCGTGTCGATATCGATGCCATCAGCGCGGACAGCAGCGTAGAAGACACCGTCAAACTCATCCTCGAGTCCGGCCACAGCCGCATTCCCGTCTATAACCAATCCATCGACCAGATCATCGGCGTCATCTACGCAAAAGACCTCTTGGACAAGAACAAAGTCTATGCGGCCAAATCACTTACGGATCTTGTCCATCCACCTTATTACACCCCTGAGACAAAGAAAATCGGCGACCTTCTCGCTGAATTCCAGAAGAAGAAGACGCATTTCGCCATCGTCATAGACGAATACGGCGGCACTTCCGGAATTGTCACGTTTGAAGACATTCTCGAAGAGCTTGTCGGTGAAATCCAAGACGAATACGACATCGAAGAAGTCCATGAACCGCAATGGACGGCTGATGCCGATGGATGGTACACGCTGGATGCCCGTACGTTGATTTCCGACATCCGCGACAATCTCGACATCGATCTGCCCGACAGCGACGACTATGACACCATCGGCGGCTATTTGGCCGATGTCGCCGGCCGCATTTTGCAGGCGAACGAATCCCAAACAACGGATCTCCTTGAAATCCAAGTTCTTGAAGCAACGCCCCGCGTTGTGAAAAAGATCAAACTCCGCCCCATCGAAGAAGAGGAAAAGGAAAAATAAAAGGTAACGACGGCGGGGAGGTGGCACGGTGCGTCCCGCCTGCGCCGTGGAGGTGGCGCGGTGCGTCCCGCCTGCGCCGTTATATTGGCAACTTCATAAGATAAACAGTATTTGACAAAGGCTGTTGCAAAAACTTTCGCAACAGCCTTTTTTGTGCCTCAAATTCCATATCTGAAAGTCATATCTAACTTGAAAAGACAGGGTTGTAACAGCAAAATCATGATGAAAAGTCATCGTCATTCCTAAGAAATCATAGAAAGTCATAGTAAATCATAAAAAGTCATAGTAAATCATAAAAAGTCATCTAAAGTCATAATATATATCTAAATAGATATTTTTTAAGAGGATTATATTGACTTCTGCCATTGCCATGCTATGTTGTGTCGTTGCCAGAAGGCTTCAAGGCCGGGAGAAAGGACGGCACACTAACGGAACATACGGCTATGGAACAGGATACGAAATTGCAATTCAGCTCATTGGGGCACAATCTGCTGGGCGGGCAGGACGATCCGGACGGGGATCCCCTCATCAAGAAGATCTTCAGCAACCGGGAGGTGCTCGCCTGGCTGCTTGTGCATTTCATCAATGAATACAAGGGACTTACCGTCCAGGAGGTCATGACGGAGTATCTTCCGAACGCGAAGGTGGACATCCGCAGGATACCCGTCCATCCGGGGGAGGCGCCGCCGGAGAGCGTCAAGACCGACAACGTGGAGGACAAGCAGCTGGCGGAAGGGACGACGGTGTTCGACGTCGTCCTCCTGCTGCCTTCGCCAAAACAGCCCGGCAAGTCAATCGGCGTGGTCATCAACATCGAAGTGCAGAAAAATGACTCGCCAGGCTATCCAATTGAGTCACGCA
>JAEEGJ010027611.1_pt1 | contig 11381 bp, 5 predicted proteins | sample 8958761 | NCBI WGS metagenome assembly JAEEGJ01 (sample SAMN16246546, study PRJNA631951) | gut metagenome | biome: gut microbiome; feature: rumen; material: RS-attached | host: Bos | place: Iran: Karaj | collected 2018-10
GTCGGCATACGCTCAACCAGGAAGCGATCCTTGAGACCCGACGCGACGATGCCGCTGACGAGTCCGCCGTTCAGGATCGTGACCGCGCCGTCCGTGCCGATCGTCGTGCCGGTCACGACGGCTCCGTCGTGGACCGTCATCCGCCCGGACTCCGAGACAGTGGTCCCGGCGATGTCCGCGCCGGTTTCGGCGTTCAGCAGGCCGCCGTTCACCATCATTTCCTTGTAGATCACGCCGGAGTGCGTGAGAAATACGCCCCTGCTCACGATGCCGCGCGAAATGACCACGCCCTCCTGCGCCGCCAGTTCGCCGCCGTCGAACGCCACGTCCACTAGGAGCGCCCCGGTCCAGACGGTCATGACGCCGCCCGCCAGCGTGCCGCCGGTGACGACCGTGCCGCTCATGACGTCGGCCGAGCCGCCGAACTGGTTGAAGCGGAACGCCGCGCCTTTGCGGAGGTCGGCGGAGCCGCCGGACAGGAACGTGTCGTACACCGTGCCGGTCTCGACTTCCAGCAGACCGTTGCTTACCGTGATCGTCTGGGCTTCGCCCGCGGCATGGACTTTCAGCCGGCCGCCGTTCAGGATCGTCACGTCGTCGGCCATGCCCATCAGCACTTCCATCCGGCCGCCGTTCAGCATGTTTTTGCTCGCGACCGCGCCGGAGACGATTCGCGCGGTCCCCCCGGCCTCGACCGTGGTGTCGCTCGCCAGACCGCCGGAGAGCTGGATCGTGAAGGAACCCCCGCTCGAAACGCGCGTATTCTCCGCATAGCCGCCGTAAACGAGGTACCGTCCGCCGGTCGACACCGCCACGTCGTACCCGCTCGCGGTCGTGTAGATCACGCCCACGCCGCCGTCCAGGACCGTGCCGGAGCTGAAGAGCCCGCTCATGATGTTCGCCTGGCCGCCCGACTGCATCGTCAGGTTCGCGGCCGAGCCGCCGGAGACGAACGCCTCGCCGCTGTCGTGGAGGAACGTGTTTTGCAGGAAGCCGCCCTCCTCGACCCAGAAGAACCCGTAGCGCGTGGCCTCCGCGTCGGTCACGACGCCCCCGTCCAGGACGGTCACTTCGCCGTCGCTCGTAACGTGCAGGCCCGAGGATACGACCCCGGACGATACTCTGACTGTCGTGCCGTTGATGATGATGTCCGCCATGATGTACTCCTTGTTCGCCGGACGGATTCCGGCGCATCGCTGTTTCGTTGCTCAGGGCTCCCGGGCGCTGCGTGGATCGTTTCGGTTGATGCGGCCCGATCTGAGGGGAACTGTTCCTGCTTGCGGGTTATGTGAGGTTGGTGTGTTTCGACGATTATCTACTGATTAGACGTTCAAAAGCCGGTTTTCTTAGCGGAAAACCAAACTTTTTTCGATATTTTTGCGAGCTTTCGAGTTTTATCTCGCCGGTTAGCTGGTTTTTTGTTGAGGTTGGTTTCGGTTATTTGAGGGTGAATAGAGGTTGTTCGAGTTCGTTTGAGGAATCGTCCGAAAACAAAAAAAGCCGGACGATTCCCATACGTGAAATCGTAGGTCCGACCAAGAACCTGCCACTGAACGACAGAGAAGCGCCCAGCAAGTCTGAAGACACACTGATCCCTTGCTGGCATATTTCGATTCAGCGGCAAAAGTTTTTGAGGTTGAAACTTGGTCGGTTTACGATTTCTTTTGCTGAAATATACGATGAAATGAGCTCGGATACCGAGGCCCGCTACAACGGACTCCCGGTTCCAACAGGTAACTTACACCCTCCCGCGAAAAAGTCAAGCCGGTAATCGCATTTTTCTGTATTATTTATGCGAGTTGAAAGTGATTGAGTTCAAAATGAAATAGATTGAACGATCATGGACAGCGAACTGCCGTCTCCGCAGGATTTCCGCCGATTTGTTCCGATTCCGGCTTGCATATTCGGGCTCACGGGTGTATTATTATACGAGATAAGCAACAGGAGACAACGATCATGAAACGACTTCCCGACAAGCCGGAGAAAAAAGATCAGCGGAAATAACCGCCGAAGGTCTTGTCGGAGCGACAATGTACGGCGATCGTCACCATCCTGATCGACTCCGGCAGAAAGGTATTCTGTCTCGTGAAAGAGCTGCCAAAAACGGAAAATGGATCATCCGGCATTAACGATCCGGGCGACGACGCGCCGAAGCGGAACCGGCGAAAGAAGACGCTGATCGCATTTCTGGCGGTCGCGGGATTCCTGGCGCTTCAGGCCGTGCTGCTGCCGGACGCCCCGGTGTGGATCACCGACAACGGCAACAAGATCATCGTGACGCAGGCGATCGCACAGGACGGGACGAGCGCGCTGAAACCGCCGTTCGGAGAAAAAGAGTTTTTCCCGGGGACATTCCATTTCCAGCAGGCGCCGGACGGGACCGTGCGGTCCGTGCTGCCGGACGTCTTCCCGTACCTGCAGACGCCGATTTACCGGGCGTTCGGCGACCGCGGCTGGCTGGTGCTGCCGATCCTGGGGGTGCTGGCGACGATGTGGTTCTTCCTGGCGACGCTGGAGGCCGCGGGATATCCGGGACGATTGCGGACGATGCTGACGGCGCTGGCGCTCGTCTCCGCGCCGTTTCTTTTCTACGGCGGGACCGTGTGGGAAATGACACTCGGGACGGCGTTTGCGGCCGCGGGGATGTATTTCGCGGTGAAAAAACAGTTCTTTGCAGCCGGGCTGGCGCTGGGGCTGGGCGTGTGGCTGCGCGAGGAATGTGGCCTGATCCTGGTCCTGGGCGCGGTCACGGGGGCGATCCGCGACTGGAAAGGCATGCGGAAATGGGCTCCCGGTCTGATCGCCGGAGCGGCCGCGGCCGGTTTGCCGCTGTGCGCGATGAATTACTGGCGGTACGGCCATATCCTGGGCCTGCACGGGGCGCTGTATTATTCGCACAATGCCGACGGAGCGGCCGCGTGGAGTGCAGGTTCGCTCGCACGGAGAGTCCTGAAGGGCTACGGGATGTACTGGTTCCGGTTCGAGGCGTGGGGCCCGGCGAACTGGATGCGGTTCGTGCCGATGATCCCGGTCGCGCTGCTGCCGTTCGCGGGAACCCTGAGGGGTTTCGCGCGGACGAAACGCGTCCTGCTGTGGCTGGGGCTGTGCGGATGGTTCGCGATGTTCGCGGGGCTGCTCTTCAGCCGCGACATGATCCGTTATGCCGGGCTGAACGTGGGCCTGGTCGCGACGTGTCCGATGTTCGCGGGGTTTTACCTCACATGGCGGGATCAGATCGCGTCGGGGCGGACCATGGAACGCGCCGGGGCGGTGTTCGCCGGGCTGTACTGCCTGGTCGTGCCTGCGATCCTGACGCAGACGGACATCGGCGTGATCTGGGGGGCGCGACACTACCTGCCGGTCGCGGGGCTGCTGTTTCTCCTGAGCTGGAAAGGGTTTGAACGACTCGGCCTGCTCCGGCGGAACCACCGCGCACAAGCGGCCCTGACCGCGGTCGCAGCCGTGCTGTTCCTGCTGGCCGGGGAGAGGGCGCTGTTCGTGCAGGCGTACGCGGCGGACGCGACCGAACGCGCGCTCGCGAAAGCGTCGGAAGAAGTGATCGTGACCGACGTCTTCTTCCTGCCGGAAATGACGCCGCGTCTGGCGCGCGAACGGACGATCCTGATGATCGAGGAGGATTCGGACATCCCGGAGGCCATCCGGGTCCTGCGCGCGAACGGCGTGAAACGGTTCTCCCTGGTGCTGTCGGCCTCGACGCCGTATTTCGGGACGATCACCGACGCCGGGCTGGAGACGCTGAACGAAACGCCGGGGCTGCATGCCGGGACCGTGGTCAAAATCCGGCCGGACGACCGGACGTTCCTGGCGCTGGACGTGATCCCGTCGACGCTGGACTGAGCGAAAAACGGCCCGGGATCAAACCGGACTCAGCGGTTGCTGCGGCCGCTGCCCGGGGAGGCCTGCCGGGGATTGTTTCCCCTTGCGCGGCCGGAATTTGATGGCGCGATCGCGCGTTTCACATTCGGGTCGGGCCCGATGGTCAGGATGAGGTCGCGGCCGTCGACTTCGATGTTGGATATCTCCAGTCCGGAGGGGGAACCGTCCCACCAGCGGCTGTCCGGCTTGCTGGAATCGTTGAAGACGACGCGGTTCGGGGGGTAGAAATAATCCGTGGCGATGCCGTTGCAGTCGCGCCCGTGGGTGAGGTGGCCGAAGGTGCCTGGACAGGTCTTTTCGAGCAGGGGGACTCCGCCTGCCTGTTCGAGGGAAATCTCGTAATGCTTCTCGAGGGTCATCTCCTCGTCCTCCTCGCAGTCGGTCACGGCGTCGTCGACGTGCCAGATCGCGAGTCCGTGCGAGGGGAGCGCGCGGTAGAACGACGTTTCGGCGTTGCGGTTCTCGAGGAGGAAATACTCGTCCGGGTTCGCTGGATTGCGGTAGATGTAGCCGTATTCGCTGGTGGCCGGGATGCGGACTTTGCCGGAAGCGGGGAGCGGGAGGGCGCGGAGCCAGCCCAGGCGGAAGCGGAACGGTCCGGCGAGGGCGGTGGGGTTGGTCTGGAGCCCGGTCAGGCGGTCGTACATGCCGATGCCCATGATGCAGTGATTGCCGAGGCCGTGAGAGACTTTCTGTTCGGCGGCGGGGGTCTTGTCGCTCTTCTCGCCGTAGTCGACATAGTCGAGGATGTCGAACGTCTGGTGCATGATCTCGTGGATCAGGATGCTCACGGTGGGGCTGTCCTGAATGCCGCAGATCAGGACCTGCATGCTGTGGAGACCGCCGGGCAGGCGTATCTGATCCATGGGCGTGAACCAGTGCGCCTGGGGCCAGAGACCGTCGAACGAGCTGTTCCGCGAATAGAGGACGCAGGCGGAACGGATCGTGCCGTCCGGCTCCTGCGAGACGGAGGAGAGGTCGAACTCGCGCGGGAGCTTCGCCATGGCCTCCTTGATGAGCATGTCGGCTCCGCGGTAGTTCAGCGCCTGCTGATAGTAGGAGCGTTCGTGGTCGGCCACGACGTAGTCGGAGACGAGGTATTTCAGGCGGCAGCGGCCGTACGACTGGTTGTCCACGAAGTCGAAGACCGAGCACGAATTGCCGTAGCCGCGATAGTTGCGCTCGTTCAGGAAGAACTCGACCTTCTCCTTCGGGATGATGAGGTCGTCGGGATCGTCGGGGAACCTGATGAGGACGGCGAGGCCGGTGATCGTGTCCGGGTGAAGCGGGGTCCTGGCGTAGGCCGGGGCGTTTTTCGGGATGTCGGCGAGGGGTTTCAGGGCCACGCGGAACCCGGCGTCGAAGACCGGGACGGACGCGTCCACGGGCTCGCTCGAAGCCGACGTGCAGTTCTCGGCGTTGTCGTGCCAGGAGCCTCCGCGGCGCGCGGAGAGGTCGCCGGTGTAGGCGGCGGAGAAGTCGCGCATGAACCAGTCCAGGCAGAGTTCCTGCACGTTCCCGTGCATGTCGTAGAGGCCCCAGGCGTTGGGCTTCCTGAGACCGGCGGCGGAAACGGTCGGCTCGGGAATGAGCGAGTTGCCGCGGTACCAGGCGAGGTCGTTGAGGGCGGCGGAGATGTGATTCCTGGCGCGGAGGTCGCGGCCGCTGTTCAGTTCGGTCGTGGTCCCTGCGCGGCAGGCGTACTCCCATTCGGCCTCGTTCGGGAGCGTGAACCGGTAGCGGAACGACGACGGCAGGGAATTGTTGAGGCGGCGGCAGAATTCGAGGGCCTGTTTCGCGGAAACGTCGTAGACCGGCAGCGAGGGACCGACGCCGAAAAGTCTGCCTCCGGGCCGGGCCGCGGCGGAGAGTTCGGTCTGGGCGGACCCCATGACGGCCCGCCACTGCGCCTGCGTGACCTCGAACTTCCCGACGGAAAGAGCGTTCTCCGCGAAAGTATAGATGACGCGGCCGTCCTTGTCGGTCTTCTCGCCCCGGACGGGCAAGCGGTTCACCTGCATGGCGATGGATCCGGCGGGGAGCGTGACGAGTTCGAGCGGGATCTCGCCGGGGAGCATGAAGCGGATGGAGGGCAGCTCGCCTTTTTTGTGCTCGTAGATCGGGGTGACCGCGAGCGTAGAGCAGGAGGCGAAGAAGAACATGACGACGCAGAGACAGCAGGTGAGCAGAGTCTCACGGGAGAACACGGGAGCGGAGAGAGTCGTCATTTCGGCGAAGCCTTGTCGGTAAAAGGGATTCGAGGGGGAACCGGAAGATATATTATAGCATCGGGGCGGAGGTTTGTCAAGCGGGAATCGTGGTAAAAACGTGACGGAAAAGGCGCGGGTCTCCGGGCTGGGTCGCAGAGCCCGCGAAACCGGAAGAAACCGCGCACCAAAACCGGACAGGGGAACCGCCGGATGGTTTTCGCGGAAGAAACCGCGATGCGCGCAGGAAAAAACGGTGGAAAAAACTGCGCGGTGAATTAAAGTATTGGGAAAAGGGGTCCCGCCGTATCCGGAAGGGGGACGGGGATCGGGCCCCAGGCCAACCAAAAACAGGAGGGATCACATGAAAGGCCTCACCCAGAAGCAGAAAAACATCATCGAATTCATCAACGAATTCATGACGACACAGGAAATGGCGCCGACCATCTACGAGATCGCGGAGCATTTCCACATCAAGACCTCGACCGTGTTCGCGCACATCCGGGCCCTGCAGAAGAAGTCGTACCTCACGCGCAGCTCCAAGGCCAGAAGCATCAGCCTGTCGCATCCGAAGAAGCGCACGAGATTCCCGGCGGGCGTCCAGTCGATCCCGTTCCACCAGGTCGGCGGGGGAAACGCCGCGGCCGCCGACGCCGGGGAGAAGGCGCTGGTCTGCGACGTGGGACAGCTGCTGGACAGCACGGGCAAGGAAGACCTCTACGCGGTCCACGTGAAGGGATCGGATTTCACGGCGAACGGCATCTTCGACGGCGACATCCTGATCGTGAAGAGCAATCCGGGGAACATCGGGAGCGAGGACATCGTGGTGGCCGAGGAGAACGGGCGCGAAATCCTGAAACAGGCGAAAGACGCGATCGTGAACGGGACCATGCCGGACGCGACGCAGTTCAAGGGCGTGGTCGTCGGATTGCAGCGGCGCATCGCGCGTCCGTGACGCGCCCCCGGAACCACCGAAAAGAAGCCCGCCGAGCCGGAAGGCAAGGCGGGCAAATCGTTTTCAGGGCAAACGGGGAAAAGCTCACCTGCGTTTGGAGAGACGCTGGACCTCCTCGTAGAACTCCTTGAGTCTGGCGGTGGAGATCTCGCTGGTGTAGTTGGCGCGGACTTCGCGGTCGCTCTCCTCGATCACGCGGGCGCGCAAATCCGGGTCGGCGTCGAGCCTGCGGACGATTTCGGCCCATTCCTCGGGCGCGCCCTCGGCGGGAGCGAAGAAACCGGTCTCGCCGTCGCGGATGAGCGCCTTGAGTCCGCCGGTGGGGGCGGCGATCATCGGGACGCCGGCGCTCCACGCCTCCAGGACCACGGAGCCGAACGATTCGCGGAGAGAGGGGAGCAGGACGGCTGAGGCGGCGTGATAGGCCGCGTAAATGAGGGAGGAATCGGGCGGGACGCCGTTGATCATGGTCACGCGGCCCGAGAGGCTCATGAGGTGGATCTTCTCGCGGAGCTTCTCCACGTACCAGTCCTCGATCGGAGAGCCGATGAAGACGAGATGCCAGGGTTCGCCCAGAAGCGCGAGGACCTCGGGCAGGACGAGCTGGTTTTTGCGGTAGTCGATGGCGGAGAGGCAGAGGAGTATCTTCCGGTCCATGCGGATGCCGACCTGCTTGCGGAAATCGCTGCCGGTGTACTCGTGGAATGCACCGTAGTCCACGCCGTTCGGGATGCGGACGACGGGCTTGCCGGGATACACTTCCTTCGCGCGGGCGAGGTCGGACTCCGAGGTGCAGACGATGCCGCTGGCCGCCTTGAATGGATCGGTCGTGCGCCCCATCAGACGGTCGAAGAAGTCGCCGTAGCGGAACAAGCCCTTCAGAGGCTGATATTTCTTCTGGATCTCCGGCGGCGGGGGAGGATCGAAGTGGCCGCCCGGCATGGTCATGACGCAGGGGATGCGCATCTGGGAAGCGGCAGTCCTGGCGGCGGCAGCCATACGCCCGAAGGAGTGGCAGTGGATCAGGTCGAATTCGCCTTTGCGGATGGCCTTCACGAGACCGGGAACGACGGGATCGCCGCCCTTGCGGTCGAGCAGGCGCGCCTTGTCCTTGGAGAGCGGGAAGACCGGATAACGGTAGGGGAGCCGGTGAATGGGAACGGAGGTGTGGACCTCGTCCTTCACGCGGGAAAGAGCATCCGTGGCGAAAATCTCGGCGGGATCGCCGTTTTTTTGAAGCGTCCTGGCGATATTCCAGACGACCGATTCCGTACTTCCCCATTCGGCGAAGGCGAAACGGCGGATGATTTGAGCAGTCCTCATGATACGGGTAGCGGGTAGTCCATCATGAATAAAATTTAAATGAGTAACAGTTAATGTACCCCCAAAAGGACAAAAAACAAGGAAAAAAAGAGAAAAAAGGGCGAGGAAATCAAATCGTGAGGAGAAAAAAGCGCAAGGAGCCGCGGCGGAAAAGGGGCGCGTCAGTTGCGCTTCTTCGCGACGATGCGGTCCTTGAACCGCAGGTCGAGGCAGCGTTCGTCCTCGTGATTGCGCACCGCGGTCTCAAGCTTCGGGAGGAGACGGCCGAAGATGTCCTCGCGGAGGAGTTCCTCCCGGACCCGGAGCGGTATCTGGATGGTGAAGACTCCGGGGTCGCTCTTGTAGAGGAGATCGCACTGGATGAAATCCTGTGCGATGTAGAAGGACTTGGGGCGGACGTCGGTGAATTTGAGGCGTGTGAGCCGGATGAAGTCCAGGACGGTGCGGATGGAGACGTCGGAGAGGACTTCGCCGCGCTGGAACGGCGCGCCGTCGCCGGATGCGCGGACGGCCGAAGGTTTGCAGGAGAGGGCGGGCAGGGAGCCTGACACGTCGTAGTAGGCGGACTGGTCGAGGACGACGCCGTCGTCGTCGAGGTAGAACCCGGTGCCGAGATTGGCCACGGGGATGCGTTCATGCAGTTCGAAAATGAGCTGGTCGGGGAGCACGCGGCGGATGTCGGCGCGCTCGAGCTCGGGGATCTCGGTGCGGAGTTTCGCGGTCATCGCGGCGAGGTCGTATTCCTTGCGGCCGGAGAAGAGCGGCGTGCGCCCGGGATGGAGCTGGAGGATGGAGCAGATGCGGTCCATGCGCTCCTGGCGTTCGTCGGGGTCGGCCGGGCTCCAGTAGCCGGAATTGCCGGCGAGGCGGATGCTGTTCACGATGAGGCGCGGGTTGTTCGGGAAGAGCGCCCGGTAGGCGAGCCAGCAGAAGACGCCGAGGATGACCGGGATGACGACGGCGAGGGAGAGACCGATCCAGAATTTGGTCTTCTTCGAGAGATTCGGAGCGGAGGACGCCGGAGCGTCGGCATTGGTGGTTGGCGAGGAGGGTTTCACTGGCATCACAAAGGTTCAGGTTCCCGAAAACGGCAGATTTATTTTAATATATCGCAAGGATGAAAAAAAGCGAACGAAAAAAGCGCGAAATACGCGGATTTTTCGAAAAAGAAACCGGCGGGCAATGCAGAAACGCGAAACACGGGGGCAAATATGACGGAATCGCTTGAACTAAAGAAAATCGGCGGTATATTTATGGGCACCTCTACAAATTTGGAATTCGGCGGCTTTTCGCGTCCGGACCAAGTCCAACTGGTAAGATTTTCGGTGGTTACCTTCAGGTAGCCACGCTCAAATCTTCCTGCATTGTCCTTTTGGTCCATGCGCTGAAAATCCATCCGATCGAATTTTTAGAGATACCCTTATCTGAATCACCATACGGAAAACGCCGTACCAAAGACACGAATCACAGGCGCCCCGGAAGGAGCAAGCATGAAACCGAGCCAGAACACCACGAAAGACGACGGATCGAGGATCCGGCGGAGGGTGTCGTCCCACATGACGCGCCTCTTCGATCAGTGGTCGTTCAACGCGATCTGCTTCCTGATCTTCCTGAAGCTGCTGCAGCTGTGCAAGCTGCTGGGAGCGAAACCGCGCGAGAACGGCTGGCGGAAAACGGCCGGCATCTTCCTGAAGGGCGACATTTCGAAATTCATGCTCGGAGTGTTCCGCGTGACGCCGTATTCGGACGGGGCTCCGGCCACCGACATGGAGGAGGCGCGGGCGCGGTTCCTGAACCGCTTCGGGGAATTCCTGCGGCGGCACGGGGAACTGCACTGGGCGATCGAACAGAGGACGTTCCGTCTGCATCGGAAACGCCTCGCCGAAACCGATTTGCTGGAGGCGGATTTCCGCGCCGACGGCACGCTTGAAAACGTGCGGATGACGTTCGATCCGCGGCATCCCCCCGCCCTGCCCGAGAAAGACATTCAGACCATCCTGTCCCTCTTCGTGCGGGTCCACAACCGGCTCGACTCCGGGGACGAGCCCACGAGGGCGCGCAAACTGTACCGGATCGTGAAGCGCCGCGTGCTGTATCTGAACCTGGCGGGCATCGGGAGCCGCATGGAGGCCGTGCACGTGCTGAGACGCGTGATGAACGCCTCCTGCGTGTCGTTCAAACCGCTTCCGGCGGTCAGCGACGAGGACGCGATCCTGGCGGCGCGGATGGCGACCCCCGACTCGGCGGTGTTCCGGCATCCCGGCTGGGGCCTGCTGAACGCGTTCGTGCGCATCCATCCGAACCTGAACGAGGCCGACCTGTGGATCCAGTACCACCACGTCCCGGTGGACGGGCTGGCGATGCAGGAAGTCCTGAGCGAACTCAAAAGCGAGTGGGGCGAGGCCGGCGGGATGTGTTTCCCGGAGCCGGGCAGCCCGGCGGCCGCGGTGGAACTCCAGGAGACTCCGCGCAAAGGATTGTACCGCGCGAGGGCGTTCTACCGGTTCGACCGCCTGCTGGAGATACGGAAACGCCTGAACCGGGATTACGCGGCGCAGATGAGGGGACCGGCGACGATCGCCGGGATGATCCTGTGGGGGCTCGCGAAATCGCCGGACCTGCACGACGTGAAGATGCTGTTCCCGGTGGACGTGGAGCCGGGCCAGGCCGCGGAGGCGGGGCTGCCCCCGCAGCGGTTCGAACGCGAGCTCAGTCTGGTCTTCATCCGTCCCTCGGACTTCATGACGCACGCGGAGGAGATGGGCGGCTTCCTGTCGTTCCAGCGCGAGTTCAACGGCCGCCTGAAAAAGACGCGTTACCGCTGCAGCGAGACATACGAGATGCTGGAGCTGCTGTCGATGATCCATCCGCTCTTCTACTACTACGCCAAATACCTCATGCCGAACGCGTTCCAGGACGTGGTCGGGACGTTCGGGCTGTCGGTGCTCCGCCACGCCGAAGTCTTCATCGCTCCCGTGACCGACCTGCAGATTCGCGGG
>JAEEGJ010027615.1_pt1 | contig 11379 bp, 8 predicted proteins | sample 8958761 | NCBI WGS metagenome assembly JAEEGJ01 (sample SAMN16246546, study PRJNA631951) | gut metagenome | biome: gut microbiome; feature: rumen; material: RS-attached | host: Bos | place: Iran: Karaj | collected 2018-10
CCATGCCGTCGTGCAGTTCTGTGGTTTGGGCAGCCTCCTCGTTGTTGATGGCATACTCACGGATATAGAAATATCGCCCGCCATTGTCCATAGGCACGCCATTATAGCGGTAGCGGGTGATGCGGCGGAACTTGGCGTCCTTGTAGAACGAGTAGCCGCCGGCAGTGTTCGAGATGAGCGAGAAGAAATCCTCGTTACCCAGGTAATTGATCCAGGGCCAAGGCGTACGCGGTTCGGTAATGACATACTCACGGTGAGCGTCGTCGAAATGACCGTATCTCATATTTTCCATTTTGTTATTATTAGTTTGGAGTTAAGAAGATATGTTTGTTTGGGGGAATAACAATCGTCCGCCCCCTTCCTGCTGCAAAGATAATGAAAACCGAGAGCAGAACAAAAGAAAATTTTTTCTTTTTTATGCCGAGGTGCATCTTTTCTTATGTAAAGATAATGAAAACCGAGGGCAGAACAAAAGAATTTTTTTTCTTTTTTATGCTGAGGTACATCTTTTGATGGAAAGTAGTTAAACCTGATACCTGAATCGAGTATGTGGTTTTGAACCGGAATGAGGAAAAGACAAGAGTGCATCTCCGCACCCGCCGAGTAGCCCTCTGTGCTGCCCGAGTTGCCCTCCAACAAGCCCGAGTTGCCATTTCTTTTCTTTAGATGGGAGTTATAGTGATTGATGGGAGATATGTGGAGGTGCTTTTGTCTTTTCATCCCATCCGGGAATAAAAAACGGGGTAACTCTGCACATTGAATGGAGAATTTCATTATCTTTGCAAGCATGAAGCAGATAGAACCCATTGCCCATTTCCGCTCGCCCCTGACCAGTAAGTTCGGGATTCCGCGGCAGAGCGGACTCGTTGAGGAACTCCGTGGTCGTATTGTGTTTGAAGAGCCATATAACCATCCTGAGGCCTTGCGGGGTATTGAAGGCTTCGATTATTTGTGGCTCATCTGGGGATTTTCGGAGAACGATTCGGCTGCCCAGGCTCCGCTTACCGTGCGTCCTCCGCGACTGGGCGGTAACAAGCGCATGGGCGTGTTTGCCACCCGCTCTCCCTTCCGTCCTAACGGACTGGGGCTCTCCTGCGTACGTGTTGACAGGGTGGAGCAGGGCGCGATTCATGTGCTGGGGGCAGACCTGATGGACGGAACGCCCATCTACGATGTGAAACCCTATATCCCTTATGCGGATGCTCACCCCGATGCCCGCGCAGGCTTTACGGACGATACGGGGTGGAAGCAGTTGGAGGTGGATTTCCCTGACGATTTGCGTCGGCATTTCTCGGCTGAGGAGCAGACGGCGCTGGTCAGCATTCTCTCGCTTGACCCCCGTCCGCATTATCATGCTGACCCTCAGCGCATATACGGTATGCCGTTTGCCGGGCGTGATATCAGGTTTAGAGTTTCAGAAAACACGGTCTATGTGGTGGAAATAGTGTAGTTTTTGCAGTTTTCTATGGTTACCTGCGTTTTTTTTGTATCTTTGCACAGAGTTTAGTTTGACAAACGTTTACGCCGCACTGAAGAAATGAGAAAACAATTCAAATCCTTCTCCAAACGACTGACCCACCGTATTGTGTTGGTCGTGTGGCTGATTATGACCATCATCTCCTTGATGGTGTCCTTGTTGGCCATCTCGGGCATGACGGCTCTGTCCAACGAGCATTATGCAGATATTGTCGAGATTACCAACGATAAGGTTTACATCATGTTGTCGTCGGTAGAGGTGTCTGCTGCCAACAACGTCGATGAGATTGAACAGTGTCTCAGCAGTCCGGCAGAAGTATATACTGCGTTGAAGAACGAGTTGAAACTGAATCCTCACATCAAAGGTTTTGCGGCAGCCTTCATCCCTGATTATTACCCCAAGCTGGGTAGATGGTTCGAGCCGTATGTTGTCAGACGCGATAGTACTGTCGAGATGGTGCAAATCGGTTCGGCAGAGCACGACTACCACAAGTCACCCTGGTATAAAAAGGCGCTCACTGAGGAGGGCGGCTATTGGTCTGATCCTTATTTCGACGAGGTGGGTGCCCGCGAGATGCTTTGCACCTACTCGCTGCCCATCCACGACAGACACGGAAAAACGGTTGGCGTCTTCGCTGCGGATTTCTCGTTGGAGTGGCTTTCCGAACAAATCAATGAGACTGACAGAAAAGAGAACGAACATGGGTTGTTCTCTGGGAGGAATGACGATAAAAGCTATTTGACGTACAGCTTCATCATTGGGCGTAATGGTGAGTATATCGCACATCCCGACAAGGACCGCATCCTAAAAAAGAGTTCCTCGTCAAGTAACGACTCTACTTCGAATAGGAGTTTCAAGAAGATTCGCCAAAAGATGCTGGCTGGTGAGACTGGTTACCAATTCACCAACGTAGATGGAATCAGTTCTTGCATCTTCTATGCACCGCTGAAACGGGCAGGTTGGTCCATGGGTATCGTTGTGCCGGTCAAGACGCTTTTGTTTTCCGGTCTTGTGATAGGCTTTCTCATTTTGTTGCACATCCTGATAGGCTTGATCCTCATCTTCGTCATCTGCTATTATTATATCAGGAAAGCCACCAAACCATTGAAGCACTTGGCTGCATCGGCAGGCGAGGTAGCGCAAGGACGGTTTGACACGCCTCTTCCTAGTATCAAGAATAACGATGAAATTCATATGTTGCGCGACTCTTTCGAGGATATGCAGCACTCGTTGGCAAATTATATCAAGCAACTTACGACCACCACAGCCCAGAATGCATCTATGGAGAGAGAGCTCAACATCGCCCGTAACATACAGATGTCGATGTTGCCCAAGCCGTTCCCGGCTAATCCCAAGCGGAAGGACATCGATGTCTACGGAATGCTGAATCCAGCCAAGGCGGTGGGCGGTGACTTGTACGACTTTTTTATCCGCGACGAGCATCTGTTCTTCTGTATTGGCGACGTTTCGGGCAAGGGCGTTCCGGCATCTTTGGTAATGGCGGTTAACAGTGCGCAGTTCCGCACCTTGTCGGCTAACGAGAGTCGCCCCAGTCGTATTATATCAACCATTAACGAGTCGCAGGCCAGCCGCAACGAGTCGATGATGTTCGTGACCCTCTTCGTTGGCATTCTGGACCTCACGACGGGTGAACTGAGTTATTGCAATGCCGGGCACGATGCGCCAATCCTGGTCAGAAAGGGTGATGATGGAAAAGCTGTTGTCTCTTTCCTCACAGTAGATCCGAATATCCCCGTGGGTGTTGACTCCGACTGGACTTTCACCAGCCAGTATATAAAACTTGAGCCCGACACAACTATCTTCCTTTATACCGACGGACTGACAGAGGCAGAGGACAAAAAGCATGCTCAGTTTGGCGAGCAACGTATGATTGATGCCTTGGAGGAAGCCACTGTCGGAAAGCCTAAGGCCATAGTGAACAATATGATTGAGGCTGTCAGCCAGTTTGTGGGCGATGCAGAGCAAAGCGACGACCTTACGATGCTGGCCATCCGATATACTGGGTCTGTGTAGAGTTTTATATAGTCAGCGTAGAGCTTTCACGAAGTTGATGTAGAACTCTCATGAAGTCGGCGTAGTATTTCCGAAGGTGCGCAGGACGCTCACAAAGTTTGCGTGGAACCTTCCGAAGGTGCATAAATACAAGGACAGATTTTGAGCCTTCTATGCACAATATAGCAGAGACAATTTCCGTAGCTGGAAAAATAATGCAGATTTTTTTTGCATATTTATTTTAATTCTTTATCTTTGCAACCCAGATTTGAAACATGAACCAGTTGATGAGTAGCAGGGGTGCCTTGGGTAACCTGCGGCCATCAACAACCAAAGATTTAAACTATGAAAAATGAAGAACTCATGATGAATGCTAACCCCGTGGTGGCATTCTTGCAAAAACCTCCACAGACTTTCACCAAGGCTGATATCATCAGTTTTGTGAAGGAGAATGGCATCAAGATGATCAACTTGATGTATCCTGGCGGTGATGGAAAACTGAAGACGCTGAATTTCGTGATTACACATTTGGCGTATCTCGACACGATACTGACTTGTGGCGAGCGTGTCGATGGCTCAAGCCTTTTCTCGTTCATTCAGGCAGGAAGCAGCGACTTGTATGTGTTGCCGCGCTTCTCGACAGCTTTTGTCGACCCGTTTGCCGAGATTCCCACGCTGACCATGCTGTGCTCGTATTTCGACAAGGACGGCAACCCGCTGGAGAGCTCTCCCGAGCACACGTTGCGCAAGGCCGCACAGGCTTTCCGCGAGGTGACAGGCATGGAGTTTCAGGCGATGGGCGAGCTGGAGTACTATGTAATCAGCGAGGACGAGGAGGTGTTCCCTGCCATCGACCAGCACGGCTATCACGAGAGTGCGCCATATGCCAAGACCAACGAGTTCCGCAAGCGTTGCATGCACTATATTGCACAGGCTGGCGGACAGATTAAGTACGGTCATTCGGAGGTGGGTAACTTCAAGATGAACGGACTCGTGTACGAGCAGAACGAAATTGAGTTCCTGCCTGTTCCGGTTGAGCAGGCTGCCGACCAGTTGATGCTGGCAAAATGGATTATCCGCAACCTTGCTTGGGAAGAGGGCTACAACGTGACGTTTGCCCCGAAGATCACGACGGGTAAGGCTGGCTCAGGACTTCATATCCACATGCGCATGCTGAAGGACGACAAGAACCAGATGCTGAGTAATGGCGTGTTGAGCGAGGCTGCCCGCCGCATGATTGCCGGTATGATGGACCTGGCTCCGAGCATCACAGCATTCGGAAACAAGAATCCTACGAGCTATTTCCGACTAGTGCCGCATCAGGAGGCTCCCACCAACGTTTGCTGGGGCGACCGTAACCGCTCGGTGCTGGTACGCGTTCCGTTAGGATGGGCGGCCGACGTCGATATGTGTCAGAAGGCGAACCCCAACGAGTTGCGCTCGGATTATGATATGAGCATCAAACAGACCGTGGAGATGCGCTCGCCGGATGGTTCTGCCGACCTCTATCAGCTGCTGGCAGGACTGTGTGTTGCCTGCCGTCATGGGTTCGAGATGGAGAATGCCTTGGAACTGGCAGAGAAGACCTACGTGAACGTGAATATTCACGATGATGCCAATGCGGACCGCTTGGCTCAGTTGGAACAGCTGCCCGACAGTTGCGAGGCTTCGGCAGATTGTCTGGAGCGACAGCGCAGTGTCTTCGAGGAGCATGGCGTATTCTCACCAGCTATGATTGACGGTATCATCGCCCAACTGCGTGCCTACAAGGACCGCACTCTGCGCAAGGATACTGAGCATGACGGAAACGCCATTCAAAAACTGGTGAATGAGTATTTCCATTGCGGATAAAGACTAGTAATGGTGGCTGACTATTTCCATTTCGGAAAAAGAAAGTGATAAAAATAAGAAAACCTGAGGAACTGATGCGCAGTCCTCAGGTTTTCTTATTTTTGTTATCCAAGCCGATGAGGTTAACTCCCCTATATTGGCTGGATTTACTTCTCAATCAGTATTCTGGCATCGACAGCAATGACGCTCTTGTCGTCTGCCAGCAACGGGTTGATATCCATTTCCTTGATTTCAGTGGCAAAGCGGAGCAGGGTGGAGAGGCGCACGATAATCTCGGCATACTTCTGTTCGTTGATGCCTTTTTGTCCGCGAGTACCTTGGATAATCTTATAGCCGCGCAGAGAATGAATCATTGAGTAAGCCTCAGCGTAAGACAGGGGTGCCAGACCGCTCGACACGTCTTTCAGCGCCTCGACGAAAATACCGCCCAATCCACAAAGCACAACGTGGCCGAAACGTTGCTCATACTTCGCACCAATAAACAACTCTGTACCGCTGAGCATCTTCTGAACCATCACGCCAGTAGCATCTTTGATTTTCATCATACGGTCGAATTCCAAGGCGAGATGCTCGGGAGTGCGGACGTTGAGGGCCACACCACCCACGTCGCTCTTATGAACAGGTCCTACAACCTTCGCTACCACGGGATACTCCACCTTGTTGGCAAAGGCGATGAGTTCGTCTTTCTTGGATGACACAAACTCCGGAACCATAGGAATACCGGCGCACTCCAGCAGCTGGTGAACTAGGTTGGGCGAGATATAGCCGTTGCCCTTAATGCCGGCGATGATGTCACGGATTTTAGGAACGTCGACTCCGAACAACTCTACTTCGTTGGCGGCAGGCAATGGGGTCTTTGTCACTTGTGAGAGGGCTGTGGCAAGCGTTACCTCATCGCTGAAGTTCACGTGACCTTTCTTCAAGAACTCCTCCACCTCCGGACCAGCGGTGTGCAAACTGGGAAGAACAGGGAAGATGGGCTTGTCGCTCTCAAGAATCTTCTTGTGTAATACATCATAAGCCTCGTAGAGCTGTACCAGGCCCGGTGTGCCGAAGATAACCATGATGGCGTCGATATGCTCAAACTTTTTGTCGCAGTAGTCGATGGCTATACCCAGCTGCTCGGGTGTACCCGTAGCGAGAATGTCGATAGGATTAGCAACAGATGAGCCGGGGAAGAGCTGTGCCTTCAGTTCGTTGGCAGCATCTCCGCTGATAGGAGGCACGTTCATGCCGCCTTTCGAAAGCGCGTCGGTGAGCATCACGCCAGGGCCTCCGGCATGGGTGACAATGGCAAAATTCTTCAGTGGTGCAGTCGGTTGGACATTCTTGCTGTCGGACATCACCTTGAACACACAGCCCACGGTGGTAAGTTCCTCGCGCGAGAAGCAGCGAACGATACCGGCCTTGCGGAACAAAGCCTCTACGGCAGAGTCGCTGCTGGCAATGGCACCTGTATGGCTGCTGGCGGCACGGCTTCCGCTCTCGCTGCTTCCTGCCTTGATTGCGGCAATACGACAGCCCTTGCGGATGAGTGAGCTGGCGTGGAAAAGCAGCTTGTCGGGGTTGGATATATTCTCAATATAAAGTAGCTTGACAGGCGAGTCGGTCTCTGGATTGTAATTCTCGTCCATGTATTGCAGGGCGTCCTCGATACCAATCTGTTTGCCGTTTCCGATAGACCAAACGCTGTTGAATTGCAGACCTTTGATGACTGCCGACTCGAGGATGAACACAGCGGTGGCTCCTGAGCCAGATATGAAGTCGACACCTTTCGGACTGAGCTCGGGGATGGGCTTTGTGAAAACACTATGGTGCCAACGGTTCATCAGACCGATACAGTTCGGGCCAATGAGCGCAGCTCCGTATTTCTCGCAAGTATCCAGGATGCGCTGTTCAAGTGCGGCACCAGCCTTTGTCTCCTCGCCAAATCCTGCCGAGATGATGATGAATGCCTTGACTTGTTTCTCTGCGGCCAGGAATTCCACATAGTCGGGACAGAACTTGGCTGCGACGACTAGGATGGCAAGGTCTGTGGGAGGCACTTCCTTCACATCATGGAACGCCTTGACTCCCTGCACCTCGTCTTCTTTCGGATTGACGATGCGCAGTGTGCCTTGATAGCCTCCGCTAATTAGATTGCGCACAATGGCGCCACCGGGTTTGTGCACGTTGTTTGAGCCGCCAATGACGACGATGCTCTCCGGCTGTAACAATTGTTTGTTGATCATAGTAATTCTTTTAAGTTTTATGAGATTGTTTAGGATTATCTATATGCTTATTTGAACATACAAGCGCAAGTCGCGACTCATCTTGACTTGCGGAATTCCTTCAGCACATCACACTTCGAGACATAGTCGCTCATGGGATGGTTGTCGTAGAGTGACAGCAGCTTGGTGAGTGCATGATACTGGCGGCTTTCACGACGCGGTTTCTTGATGAAATCACTCATGTCGCTGTCCCAGTCCTCCTCATACCAACGGTCTAAAGGGATGTAACCGATGGCATAAAGTGCTTTCTCCTTCAGCAGGAAGTTATTGCTTTGTGCGGCACGCTCCAGATAGTCGCGCGAAAGAGCCACGAAGTCGCGCTCACCAATGCGCGCGGTGTCGCTGACGCTCTTGCCATAGTGGGTGAGGAACCAACAGTCGCCCATGTAGCTGGCCTGGAACAGACGCACGGCATAGTCGTAGGCCAGTTGCAGACAAGTTTCCTTGTCGGCTACCGACATTTTGTGTTCCAGTTCGTTCATTTCCTTGGCGAACTCTATTTTCTTGTTGCTCTTCAAATGTGTCTTGTTCATCAGGTCGCTCATGGCCTTCAGCTGGCTTTTGCGCCACTGCTCAGTTGTAAACGAGCGTGTAGCCATATACTCGCATATGTTCTGACTGTCGAGGAACTTCAGAGGCACTTTACTCAAATATTCTATGGCTTTGCCCCATTCGAGCGTGGTCAGGTATTTCGTGCCGATAATATCGTTCAGGTAGTCCTCATTGCGGTATATTTTATCCATTAAGTAGCCTTCCAGCTCGCTGGAGGGCTGCTCCTTGATGAACGCAAGGTACTTTTCTACCGTTCTTGCGTTCTTGGCGTTCATTTGCTCGAAAGCATAGGTGCTGTAATAGGGGTTAAAGTCGTAATTGTTACCATCGTTAGTATAGGTACCAAAATTGTTGTCAACATAGCTTAAAAAAGCAATGCTGATCTCAGGCCGTTGCCAGCGGTCGTACTGCTTGGTCAGTACCTCAAACACGGTGCGGTCGATAACCTCATTATAGTGGTTGTTCCATCCATGTTCATCAGGATTGTCCTCTAAGTTTTTTGCGCGCAGCCATTTCAGCTCGCCCACCACAAAGTCGTCGAAAGCCTTCCCCGGGCGTGCATTGGCAGAAGTGATGTAGAACCTGATGGCACGTGCATTGTCTTTCATGCGCTGTGTGCCTTCCATCTTCACAGCCTCGTCGATGTATTTCTGCGCCTTCTGATGGTCGCCGAACATGAATTCCATCCATGCTGCAGCGGCCTTCCATAGCGCAGGCTGGCGACTTTGTGTAACAGCTTTGTTAGCCATTGCGATAAAGCTCGTTACGTCTTTGCGGTACGAATCGAGCAGAGCCTTGTCGCTGTCATCACTGGCAAATGAGCCTGCGTTGCTCAAGGTCGACTGAGCGTCATTTACGTATGTCTGTACGAGCCAAGGCAGGGCAGGGGAGTTCTGGTTTTGGTCGTAAACCTTTTTGATTCCCTGATACGACAAGTTGTCGTACATGCAATAGCGAATACTGGTCATATCACCTTGCTCTGCAAAAATCTCGCATGCCTTGTCCTGTAGCCCTATTTGGCACAGAGCACCGGCATAGATGTTGCGCATCATTTCGCGGTAGACAGAGTTGGGTAGCTTTTGTCCCCATTCGTTCCAAAAACTGATGTTCTGCTGATAATCTCCGAGCATCATATTGCATCGCATCACCAGGAGGGCATTCTGACTGCGCAGCCGGGAGCGCAAAGCCGACTGAGCCTGAGTCCTGATGGCGCGCAGCCGGTTCTTGCATTGTGCTATTTGTGCTTTGGTTGGATATTCCCACGGGTCAGCCAGCTTTGGACAAATCTGGAAGGCATACTCATTGAGCAGGCGGATGTATTTGACCATCTGCACATCATTCTTCCGTTGCGCATATGCCAATAAGGCATCGTAGTCAAACTTGTTAACCTCGCCATTGGTATATGCAGCCCAGTTCTGATTGCTAAGATCTTCGAAGTGAGTTTTCAGCTCACGGTTGTAGACACTAAACAGATAGTAGTCGTGATCAACCATGTAATAGCAGGCCATGGCCGTCATGGCCATGATGGCCAAAATGCTACTCATTAAAAATCTTTTCATAATCCTCTGTTTTGTAATTGTTGATGAACCTTTGGTCCAAATGATATAATATCACTTGCCTGTGCAAGTCTTTCCTTTCTTTTTTTACAGCCTGTTTCACTTTCAGCAATTCGTCAGCTGTGCAGTACCAATGTATCAGCGTGTCGCCTTTCAACTTACATTGCTCATCAGTTTGGTTGTAGGCGATGTGGCGGAACTCGTCGTTGTGGAACAAAACCTTCCATTCGAATAGCGGATAGGCTGCGTTGAGCGGTAGTTGGTAGCGCCCAAGGTGTCTTAAGTAAGGGGCCACGTCGCGTATGTCTAAAATGGGATTCCGCTCGGAGCGCTTGGTTACGTCGCCTGTGTTATAAAGCATCAGCGTGCCTTCGTCGACAGGTGGAGCAGGCATGCTCAACTGGTGTAGTCGTATTGTGGCAGACAGCTTGATTTGGTGTTTCCGCAGTTCATCACGCATCAGTTTCAACAAGCTGTAGTATCGTTCCCGAGAGCGTTTCGTGTAGTCGCAGTCAATCTGCACCTCTTTCACAGGTCCGATGTCGTTTGTTTCCGACATTTGCAGGACACGTCTGACAATCTTTCCTGCCAGTCCTCCCGTCTCCTGCCACAGGCAGTTCTCCATGATGAACACGGTCGGCACAATCTCAACACTATCGGGCTGAGCCGACTCAAACACGCAGGTCGCAGTAGGCACCACCTCATGCTGTTCGTTTACCACTACATCGAAATACCGCAGGTAAAGCCTTCCGATATGCTGCTCTGTCAGGAATGCCAGTTCGGCAGAGTCGGGCTGGAAGGTCGTGCGCCAATAATACATGGCTCTTTGTGATGTCTGTGGTTGCGATTCTGACGAGCAGCCCGAAAACAGCATGAGACTGTATATCATGAAAGCCAAGCATCCAATACAGGATGCCTTAGCCCAGAATCTGCTCGGCATGTTCCTTCACCTTGATTTGCTTCGGACCTATGATTTGCTCAACGACACCATTCTCGTCAATAATAAAAGTGGTGCGGATAGTGCCCATATAAGTGCGGCCCGCCATCTTCTTCTCGCCCCATACGCCAAATGCCTCTACCAGCGAGTGCTCTGTGTCGGCAATCAGCGGGAAGGGAAGCTGATACTTCTCGATGAAACGCTTGTGCGACTTCTCATCCTGCACACTCACGCCTACCACGGCGTAGCCTTTGCTCAGCATACGCTCATAGTTGTCGCGCAGGTTGCAGGCCTCGCTGGTGCAGCCAGGTGTAGAGTCCTTCGGGTAGAAGTACAATACCAGCTTTCTGCCCTTGAAATCGCTTGTCTTAATTTCCTGCCCATTCTCATCACGTCCGAGAATCTCAGGTGCTTTATCTCCAATATTCATATCGTTCACTTTAGTATTAAGATTATCTTTTGCAAAGGTAATGAAAAAAACGGATAATTGCGCAAGGAAGTTGCTTGTTTATTTTGTCCTGCATGAGTTTTTTTATTTGAAACTATCTGAAGAAATAACAAATATCAATGTATTTATAATTCTTCTTTGCCCCCTTTTGAGTCGTTTGTCGTCCATACGAGTCAAATCGTATGTCGCTCCTATCGCTAATCATTACCATTTGCATTCTTCTCCATTCCTATATACGACCCGGTTCTCATCTTTGCCGGTGTTTGCCACATAAC
>JAEEGJ010027617.1_pt1 | contig 11378 bp, 11 predicted proteins | sample 8958761 | NCBI WGS metagenome assembly JAEEGJ01 (sample SAMN16246546, study PRJNA631951) | gut metagenome | biome: gut microbiome; feature: rumen; material: RS-attached | host: Bos | place: Iran: Karaj | collected 2018-10
CAAAATCACGATGAGCGGGTTCAGGTTTGCACCGTAGAAATACTTCTTGTAGCAGCTGTAAAGGTGCTTGCGGTAGACTTTGGAAACCCACGGGATTTCGTTCAGGTTTTCGATCTTCGGACCTTCGGGCTGGAAGTCCACCTTGCCTTCGGCGGTGCGGTAGGCAAGGCCAGCAAACTGACCCACGGGAGCGCCATCACCACGGAGTGCGCGGACGAGGTTCCTGCATGTGTAGTCGGCTTCGCCAATCACCACGTAGTCCAAAGACGGTTCCATTTCCATGGATTCGAGCGGTTCGGCCGTAGCGTGCGTGCCCATGATGGCCACCTTCACGTTCGGCATGGCTTCCTTAATCGCATGGACAACCTTGAGGTCATTCAAAATACTTGGGGTACTCGTGCTGCAAATGACAAGTTCCGGGCCAAACTTCTTAATGCCTTCAAGCGTCTGCGGAAGGTCGAGTTCCATAGCGGGACTGTCAATCAGCTGGATTTCATTACCGTCGGCTTCACAAACGCCGGCTGCGTAACTTAAAAACATCGGCCAGTAAAGCGTACTGGATTTCGTAACACATGGAGAACGGGATTCCCGACTGAACATCGGGTGAAACGGGGGATTTAAAAAAGTAACGTTCATGACGCTCACAAAATACATAATATGAAATGATTATGCTACATTATAATGCAATGAAAAAGCATTTTTTCACGTTTTTGGTGCCTTTTGTGTTTGCTGGCACAGCTATGGCCGCGCCCAAGGCTGCTCCTGTAGCTTTGGATACTGTCCGCACGACTTATGATGACGGTCGTGTGTCACGAATTTACACCGTTCTAAAAGGGACGGACGTGCGCGAGGGGGTGTCGCTTTCTTACCACCGCAATGGAAAATTGGCGATTGAAGTGCCGTACAGGAATGGCAAAATAGATGGGGTTTTTCGTTCGTACGATGAAAATGGAACGCTCCACGAAACCATCGGGTATCTGGAAGGCGAGGAAGAAGGCTATAGTACCATTTATTACGCGAACGGCAAAAGAAAAAGCCGCGAAACGTATCGCCATGGAATCTTGAACGGCATGTCTGAAGATTGGGACGAAAAGGGAAAACTTCGTCGTCAAATTCCATACGTTGACGGACAAATTCACGGCGTCTTCAAAATGTACGATGAGTTCGGAAAAATTAAAGAGGACATGAATTTTGTTCATGGCCTCCGCAATGGCGCTTATCGTCGATACAAATACGGCAAACTCGAATTCGAAGCAGAATTCCAGAACAACCGCTGCGTCAAGAATTGCAATTTTTAGATCGCTTCGCTCTCAGCTCGCTCGTAAACTCGCTTTGGGCTATGGGGTCGGCACGTTGTGCCTTTGGGGTCGCTTCGCTTTGGGCAATTGCCCATACCTCATACCTCAAAGGGGCGATAGCCCCGTGCTCATAGCTATTACTTTTTCTTCGGTTTCATGGCGTTCCAGACCATGTAAGCGATAAAGAGCACGCCAAAGCCGAGCAACGCAATGGCGAGTTCGGAATTATACTTCTCGATGATGTCTTTTTGCCCGTGGGCGAGGTAGCCGAGCAGTGCCAAAACGCAGTTCCAGATGGCTGCGCCAAGGAATGTGTAGAGCGTGAACGGAGCGAGCTTCATCTTTGCAAGACCTGCCGGAATAGAAATCAACTGGCGGATCACTGTGATGAGGCGGCCGACGAATGTCGAAATAGAACCATGTTCACGGAAGTAGTTCTCGGCCTTTTCAACTTTCTCGACATCAAGCAGCAAGAAGTGTCCGAGACGGCTATCTGCAAATTTGTAAATAATTGGGCGACCGAGAATTTTGGCGAGATAGTAGTTGATATAAGCGCCAATCAAAGCGCCGAGCGTTGCAAAGAATACGATGAGTGCAATGTTGAGGCCAGAACCCGGTTGCAAGGCCTTGTAAGCGGCAGGCGGCACGACAAGTTCAGACGGGAACGGAATGAACGAACTTTCAATCGCCATCAAGAGCGTGATCGTTCCGTAGTTTAAGTTGTCATTGTACCAATCAATTATTTGGTTGTAAATGCCTGTTGATTTGGTAGCCTCGGCAGCTGCGGCGCCGGCATTGGCGACCGTATCAGCGGCAATTGCATCAGAAGCAAAAGTAAAAGCGGTAAAGAAAAGAGTTAAAGCAATAGTTGTTTTAAGGACTGAATTTTTCATTGGACGCAATTTAGAAAATTTAGAAGTAGAAGTAAAGACCAACGCCAAGGAGCGCCGCTGCTGTTCCGAGCAAAATGCCGCCGGCAATGGCTTTGTTGTCTCCTTGATTGACTAGTTTCTTATTTTCTTTGACTTTGTTCTGGTAGTTTGTTCCTTTGGTTGCGCCTGGAATTTTAAGATCCTTCTTGATATCGTCGGCGTCATTGTAGTCTAAATGCGCAAAGTACATGAGCAATCCACCGATAAGGGCTGTTCCTGCAGCTCCGCCAATAAATGCTTCGCCGAGGGTTTGCATTTTCTTTTCGTGTAGCCACTTGTTCTGCTTTTCGATTTCATCATAGCTGGTCAGCTTTTCTAGATCAATGCTCAAGTCTATTTGCGACACTGGCGCGACAAAAAAATTGACGAGCGTATCTCTGTAGCCAGCTTTGCGGATAATGAGACTGTCAGTTCCCATGCTGTAAACGGGGATTTTTTCAGGCGTTTTGGCAATAGCCTTGGAACGCTTAGTGATGGGTGTATTTGCCTTGTAGACGCTAGCTCCTTCGGGGAATGTCAAAATTCGAATTTCGGGAGCGACGCGCTTAAGCTTGAGCGAAACATGGACGGTATCGCCGGGAAGGGGGACGATGTTTGTGCTTGCTCCCCAAAGGTGCCTATCGACATCCCAATAGGCGTAAAGTGGGAATTTGGTGGTATCCGTAACGACGAATGTGCATGGCGATTTGCAAATGGCGTCTTTTTCGGAACGAGAAATTGTAGCGCCATCGGGGTCTGTTTCAATGTGAATGTACGAACGGTTCTTTTTCGTTTTAATCGTTTCTTTGCCTTGTGCGTCTAAAAGTTGATTCCTTAATTTATTGTTGGTAATGGCGTCGCTGAATACGGCTTGCCTTGAAATGTTCATGCTTGCTCTGTGCAACATCGGGAGCGAATCTTCGTAGAATGCATGCGTGAAGTTTAACGTTAAGCTATCGGTCTTGATGTTCGGTACAATTTCACCAAAGTAAATAGACTTGTAGCCGTAAGAAGAAAGCTCGTTTTGAATACAAATGTTGTCATCGCAATTCTTGATGTCGCTCTTGCGAATGAGTTGCGGATTTTCGCCAGCTTCCATGAGCAATCGCGCGGTAAGGCCTGTAAGTTGGTCTGCAATAGACGGGTTTACACCTTCTCCGGTGTAGGCGATAAGAACGGTCTTGATTGGCTTTGGTGCAGGCTTTTCGCTAGACGAGCTGATGCTAGATGAACTTGCAACCGGTGCTTTTTCGCTTGAAGAACTGGAGCTAAATATTTTTGCGCTAGAAGAACTCACGAGGGGTTGTTTTGCGCTTGAAGAAACGGCGACAGAGGAACTTGAAATTGCCGCAGAACTTGACGATGCTGCTGAACTTTCAGCTGCCGAACTCACTGCGATGGAACTTGAACTTGGCTCCGTTTTTTCAGCCGTTGTTTTTGTTTGCGGAGTTTCGCTTAAAAGGTCGTTGCCCTTTTCATCTACAATTCTCTTGAATTGCTTCTTGGCAATCCTTACAATTGTAAACTTGTTCTGGATGTACCCGCCAAGGCTTACGGTATCGTTTTCAATTCCCATGAGTTTTGCGCGTTGCTTTGTGCCCGACAAGAGCTCGACATCAACGAAAATGCCTTCGGAATTAGCGAAAGCGGCTGTTAAGGCGATTGCAATGAGTAAGAAAATCTTTTTCATATTCTACCTAAAATGAAAGAACGAAACCTGCGGTAAGGATCGCTAGACCCGTGGCAAAGAAAATTCCGGAGACCGTTTTGGCAGTTTTAGCGCTACCTTTGTGGTCTTTGAAATCTCGCATATGCTCGTCATACCTTTCGTTCACAAAGTGTGTATTTTCTATAGCTTTTTTGTGGTCGTTTGCTTTACCGATGTTGTAAAGAGAAACGATTGCAGAAATTCCGCTAATGGCAAAGGGGGCGATGGATGCCCACTTGAGGTACCCACCGAGTATGCGCCTGTTCCTGTGTTTTAAAAGGTCTTGATTCCTTTCGATTTCATCATCGTCATATGTTTGCCGGAGTGCTACAATAATGAAAGATGTATCGTTAGGCGAGAGCGCGATATTGATTGTCGTGTCCGCGTAATTCGGGTGGAAAAACGAAACGATGATGCTGTCTTTTCCATCGGGTACAGGGATAAATGCGGGGGATGTGTAATTGGGCTTGCTTGCAAAGTCTGGCAAAATCAGGCCGGTGTACAAATCCACCGTTGACGGGTTTGTCGAAATTTGCAAATAGCGGACTTTTGCTTTTTCTGTTGTGCTCTGTTGTGCAATTTGCTGAGAGCCTTGTTCTGCAAAAACATTCCCGCAAATAGCGAAAAGCAAAATGAAAACCGCGGTGAGGACGCTCTTGATATTAATCACTTGTTGTCCTCCTGCTTTGCGAATGGTCCATAAATTTTTGTTTCTAAACCGTTGACCTTGATTTTCCAATAAACATTTGGTGCCTTGTTGCGAGCATAGTCTTCGGCATTGATAACAAGCGTACATTCATTTGGGCATGTGTTGACTATGGATACAATGTTGTTTTCGTATTTTGTCTGGACTGTATCTGCATTTATTGTTGCTAAAATCTTTGACGCGTTAATGCCAGAGCCGTTGTCGAGAAGCATGAACTTTATCGGTTCTGTTGTCGAAAAATTTGTATTGACGGGCGTCATGTTCGGCTTGACGTTGTCACGCAAGAACAATGTGTCTGTTGTTGTTTTTGTGCTGGGCGCCAAATTGATGGTCATGGAATCGCAACCATATTCGGTACGGACTTCGTTGCAGATTACAATTTTTATGTTGGATTGCGGATTTAACGTTTTCTTAATATTCGCCGTTGCTTTGTTTTCTGAAATCTTTGAAAGTGTATCTCCTGCAGCCGAAAGAATGGCTCCTGTCAATTTTGATCTTTCAGGGAATAAGTTGTATAGGCTTACGACTGGAATTTCGACAATGGCTGCACCGTCATTTTTCAGCTTTGTAGAGAAGTTGAATACTTCACTATATGCTTGTTCATGTTGGCCACTTTCGTTCTTGATGATTGCGCGTACGCCCCAGTAAATTGTAGATGTTTCTTCGCTGTGGTTTATGGAATCGCCTTTTTCATTTGCATCTGCGTTTAGCACTCCGAGCAGATTGACGCTGCCCATGCAATCCATGTTTCCAAGCGAAGAATTCCAAATATCGGATTTTTTGTAACTTGCAAAGAGTGTACAGTACGAGGTTTCCCAAGGGTCAATTCCAGAAATACTCCATGTGAGTTCGAGCCCGTTCTCGTTATCCCCATCGACTTGGTTGTAATTGTTGGCCGGAGATTGTAGCGCGATTGTAGTTGGCGTATTGATGTAAATTTTGGCGTTTGTTTGTATTGTATCGCCAAGAAGGTCAATGGTTTCAAACGTTATATTGTGAATTCCTGCTTTGTCAAAACTGGAATAGACCGATGTAGCGCTTGCTTCATTGTTATCGATTTTCCATTTGTGCGAGATGTAATAAGGAATGGACTTGTCTGTTGAAATATATTCACCGTTAATTGCATAAACACCGCATATGCGGATTTTTTCATTAACATTGACGTAAAATTTATCCGATGCCTTGTAACGGTTGCCGTTGTAAGGCTCTCCGTAAAAGCTTTCGGGGACGACGAAAATCGATTGTGTAAGTTCTGGAACGTCCGAAGAAAGAATCTCGGAATCGGAGCATGAAATAAGCGAGAAAGTAATTGCGGTAGCGAATGCAATTGATAGAGGAAGGAACTTGTAATTCATTAGTTTTCCTCCTTCGTTGCGGCTGGATTAACATAGAGCTTCCATGTCTTGCTATGACGTATGCCGTTCTTGTAGACGACGATTGATCTTATGGTTTGCTCTGCCTCGAAAATTGTTGCTTTAAGTTCTGTTGAAATCGTACTTGTATTGGGAACATAAATGATGTTCCTGTTTTTTGTAACGTTGAAAAGTTGCAATGTATCTACGACAAAACCAAATGGATTTTTGTCTTGAATGAACATTCTGATGAGTCCGTTATTTGCGATTGTCGTATCGTTATTTGTGGTAAACCAATGTATGCTTGGCGTTATGTAGAATGTTTTGTTAAGTACATTCTTGCTTCCGTCTGTTGCCGAAACTGATAGGATTCGGTAAGCCCAGCTTTGGTCGGTTTCTTTGAGTACGACGGTTAAAATGTTGTCTTTGTAGGATTTATCAAGGATTACTTCGTTTTCGAGAGAAACGTTGATGTTTTGCGATGAAATTTCGCCACTGCCATCTTTAACGATGAATTGTAATGTGTCGGCGAAATCAAGCGTGTCTCGGTTTGCTGTTGAAATAATCGTTGGTGCAATGGAATCGACAAGCTTTAGATTTTTTTCAATTGTTACAAAGCCTTCGTTGATTATGACGTCTTTTATAATCGCTCCAAAATCAGAATAATCCGAGCTAAGTATCAGTTGGTATGTTCCTGCAGGGAGAACGCCAAGCGAAATGTTGTTGTTCGACGATGAAAGATTGAACTTAAAATCAAAATGCTTGTTGAAATCGCCCTTGTTTTTTAATGTCAGCTGCACGGGAACCGATGCTGCACGCCCGATATCTACAGTTGCTTGCAAGGAACCTTCGCCTGGGAAACCTTTGGTGTAAAAAGAACTCTGGATTTTTTGCGATGATGCAAAGCTGTATTCGTTAAACGCTTGGACTGTCCAATTGTATTTCTTGAATTGATTTAATTTGTTGTGAAATGTAAAGTTGGGCTCGTATAGAATGGTGTCAATCCTTGCGAACTTTGATTCGATGTTGGCGAAGTCTTGCTCGCTCAGTGTAAAACGGTAGTAATGGGCGAGTTTGATTCCTTCGGTTTTGGCACTCCAGGTAAAGTAAATCGCTTCGAACGGATCGATGGCTTGTGTCCCGTTGGCTGGGGTGAATACACTGTCATTTAAAGTCGGATTGTCTGCAATCCAAACGTCAAGCGAGTCGTAGTGCATGTCGCCAAAGTGGTCTTTCAACACGAAAGTAAATTTGTGGTGACCGGGATCGGTAATCTGTTTCTTGAAATTGTATTCCGAGGAACAGTATTTGCCGTCCATGAGCCAATGGTAATCCTGAACTTTTATGATTTTGTTTGGACTGATTCTCGCTATGAAAAATATGGTGTCGTTGACATGGAACGTATCGGCCTTGACTTTCGATGTTACATCTGTGATTGTTTTTGCAAGGGCTACATCTACGTTTATGTCGACGGCATCTGCTTCGTCAAAAATATGATCGTCTGAATTAAAGCATGACTGGAGTAAACTGGCAAATGCGGCAATGGCAAAAATCTTCAAAAATTTCATTTTGCCTCCAGAGTATCAACAACGTAAAATTTCTTAGGCGCGAGCGTGTCGGCATCGCCATAAAGGTCACGAACGATAATGCGGAACGAGTGCTCTCCAGCTTTGAAGCCGGACTGCTTGACTTGCAAAAGTGTACCGACATCGTATTGTTTTCCGTCAATTTCAAGAATGTGGAACAACGTATCGCCGTTGCTTAAATCCATGTCGAGACTGTACCATTCAAACAAAAAAGCAGATTCCGGTGAACCGTAAAGTTTTTCTCCATTTGAGGGAATTGTAGAATCCGAAAGTACTGGGGGTGTGTTGATGATTATTGTAAAATCGTAAACTTTCTGGTTGCCCTCTTTGTCGGAAACTTTAAGCTTGTTGGGGAGGTCCTCTCCGGACCTGTTTGGGTAGAATGAATAACTACTTCCGTTCTTGAGGAGACTGTCTTTATTCTCGTTCGAATAGAACCACTCAAACGAGAGCTCGTCATGGAATTTTTCGGGAATGACGCTTGCTTTGATGGTTGCAGAATCGGAAGGATTCACTTTGAGCATGGTTGAAAAAGCGTTTTTATTTTGCTTGATCATGATGCTAATGGATTCGACCGTTTGTGGCTCTTGCGGGTCGCTGGGAGCGTCGAGGCAACCGGCAAGAAATATGCCGAAAAAGGCGAAAAACGCTAAAAGGGGTAATATGGAACGATAGAACAAATTCATTTGAATTAAATCTAACTATATTCGTGAACATGAGTGAGCAAAATTTTGAATATAAAAACGCAATGGCGCGTTTAGAAGAAATTCTCTCGAAAATCGACAATTCCGAGATGGAAATTGATGAACTTGCTCTGGAGGTTCAAGAGGCTACGCAACTATTGCGTAAGTGTCGCCAAATTTTGATTGCGACCGAAAAGAACGTTCAGGACGCTCTTGCCGAGTTGGACGCTTGATGAATATCGAAAAATTTGATAGTACAGTCCCTGCCATCGAAGTAAACGGGCTTACGGTAAGGTTCCCGATTCGCGGTGGCGTTTTTAGCAAAGTCAAGGATTATTTTACTGCTGTTGACAATGTTTCTTTTACGCTCCCGCAAGGGAAGATTCTTTCGATTGTGGGGGAATCGGGTTGTGGAAAGTCAACGCTTGTAAAGTCGCTTGTCGGGCTTGTTCCCATTGCTAAGGGGAATGTTAATTTGTTTGGACTGTCGGTGAACGGCGGAAAAGTAGGCACGGCAAAGGATGCTGCCCGAGTTTCGGATTTGGTGCAGATGATTTTCCAGGATCCGTTCAGTAGCTTGAACCCGCGCCAAACGGTAACTGAAATTTTGACCGCACCTGTTATTGCTCGTGGCGTTTCGTTTGATGAAGCCTGCACGCGCGCTAGGGAACTTCTGGACCGCGTGTCGCTCCCGGCGGGGGCGATGGACAAGTTCCCGCATGAGTTCTCGGGCGGTCAGCGCCAGCGTCTTTGCATTGCGCGCAGCTTGATGGTTCGCCCGAAAGTGTTGCTCTGTGACGAAGTGACGAGCGCCTTGGACGTTTCGGTGCAGGCGCAAATTCTCCATTTGCTCGATGACTTGCGCAATGAACTTGGACTCTCCATTCTCTTTATCAGCCACGATATGCAGGTGGTCCGAGCCTTGAGCGACGAAGTTTTGGTCATGTACTTTGGACACGCTGTAGAACACGGCCCCGCCGATGAAGTTCTCACGAACCCGCAAAATGATTACACGAAAAAATTGCTGGCCAGCGTCCCGACCATCCGCCGGGATTAATAAAAAAAGCCCACTGTGTGGGCTTAAATGCACTCGTCATTCTGAGTCCTTTAGGACGAAGACAACTCAGAAGGCGAGTGTTGCGGCCATGCTTGCATGGGCATAACCGAGCCAAAGAGTTGGGGGCAGTCCCCATCCAGTTAAATTATGCTCTGGATCCTTCGGGGAGAACCCCTCAGGATGACCTCGGAACAAGTCCGGGGCAGGCTCTGTGGACTGCCTACTATCACTTCACGTTTGCAATGTTTGCGAGCGCATCCTGCATGTACTTGGCGTAAAGCTTCGAGAGCGCTTCGGCCGCAGTGTGTGCATCGCGCTTGCCCATGCTTTCGCGTTCGTCGTAGCGCTTTTCCCACAGCGGAGTATCTTCTCCGACCTTGCGGAACGTGAGCTGCACAGCGAGGTGTGCGTACTGCGAACTGCCTTCGTCGATTTCTTCAATCGCATCGACATTGCCCAAGAGTTCAAATTCCGGTTTGCCCATCGGCTTTAAATCGACGGATTTGAAGAGGTTGCTCTTGATCAAGTATTCGCCTGTAACCTGCGTGAGCATCTGTTCTGGGCGCGTTGCCCACAAATCCAGATCGTAGAACATAAAGTCATACGGCGATTCGCGATAGACAATGTTGCTGCGCTGGTATGCCGGGTCAATCGTAAATTTCTTGACGTGCACGCGGGTATCGCTTGTAGCGCCCGAGGTCGAAATCGATTCTGCCGAAATAGTGTAATAGCGGGAAGGTTCTGTGGAGCCGCCGAGGCAACCCGTGAGCGTGAATGCCGAAAGGAGGGCGGCTACAGCCAACAAACGATTTACTTTCATAATCAATTCTCCTTCTTAGCGACCGCTCTTGCCTTCGGTGCGAATGAGTGCGGACGGGTTGTTCTTAATCTTCTGGGTAAATTCTTCGAGGTTCTCAAGAATCGCATTGAGCTCTTCCACGGCGTTTCCGACCTGGTCTTCGTTCTTGTAAACCATGGCGTCAACACGCTGTGTGAGTTTGTTCATAGATTCTGCGGTTTGCATTAAGTTTTCGTTCAAACCCTTGGTGTCGATAGCTTCGAGCTTTTCCTTGAGCACGGTGAGGTTTGTGTCTGCCTTGGCGGCAAGCTTAGCCTCTTCGATTTCCGCAAGAATCTTTTGCAGCGAAACCGCAGACTTGCTCATGGTGTTGAGCGGCTTTCTGATGTCGGCGGTCAAGTGGCTCAAGTTTTCGGTCGTCTTTTCGAGGTTCTTGAGCGTGCGCGAAATGCTCTCGGCGTTTTCTGGATTCAGTATGCGGCCCAGCCCGTCAATGATTGGATTTGCCTTGTTAAAAATGTCGCCCATCTGGCCTGTAATTTGGTCGAACATCGAAGCTGCTGCCGGAACGTAACCGCCTTCGGGTACGTTGGGTTCGCTGAAAGTACCGCCAGAAAGAATGACCTGCTTTTCACCGGTGAGGTTCATGCCTGCGGTGAGCCCAGCTCGTGTCCCTTTCTTGATCGGCGTTCCTTGGGTGACCTTGAATGCAACGACAACCTGATTCAGGTTTTGTTCGTTAATCGTGATGTTTGTAACGCTACCGACGGCAATGCCGTTCAGCTTCACCTTGGCATCGACAAAAAGTCCGTTCACGTCCGTGTCGAAAATGGTGTAGTAGTTGTCGAACTGCTCGCTCAGGTAACGCTTGAGCACATAGCCTAGGAATATGCAAATCAATACTCCGCAAAAGAGCATGAATGCGCCTAGTTTAATTCTTTCGGATCGGGTGGTTTCCATATATCTTCAACTCAATCAATAAATTCAAAGTTGTAAAAGTCTTCGGCATTGTATTCTTTGGGACATTGCCTGTTGAAAAAATGCCTGAGAATCGGGTCGTCTGATTCCATTCCCTCTTTGAGTGTCGCATCCTTCAAAACGTATCCGTCTTTGAGATAAACGAATCGGTCGCAGACGATTTTAATGCTTTCCAGTTCGTGGCTCACAATCACCATCGAAACGCCGAGCGTGTCGCGCAGTTCGAGGAGCAGTTCGTCGAGCGAGCGGGCGGTCACCGGGTCAAGGCCTGTCGAAGGTTCGTCACAGAATAAGAGCTCC
>JAEEGJ010027620.1_pt1 | contig 11378 bp, 7 predicted proteins | sample 8958761 | NCBI WGS metagenome assembly JAEEGJ01 (sample SAMN16246546, study PRJNA631951) | gut metagenome | biome: gut microbiome; feature: rumen; material: RS-attached | host: Bos | place: Iran: Karaj | collected 2018-10
TAATCTAGAAGCTTCTTTGAAATATTTGCATGCAACTTCGATAACTTCATCGACTTTCTTGTTTTGTGCTTCTCTACCTTGGAAGTAAATATCGTCGTTTTCAGCACCACCACGTGTTACTGGGTGAGTGTGTGGATTTAAAGCTCTTGCTCTAAATTCTTCGACTTTTTTCATTGGTAAGAGTTTCTTCCATTCGGCGTCATCAACGAATTCAACGTTTTGAATTTCGTGGGATGTTCTAAATCCATCGAAGAAATGACATACTGGATAACTTGCATCAATTGCTACTAAGTGAGCAACACTTGTTAAATCAGCGATTTCTTGAACACTGTGGGAGCAAATCATAGCGATACCAGTTTGTCTAATTGCGTAGATATCTTGGTGATCACCGAAGATTGATAAACTTCTTGTTGCTAAGCTACGTGCAGAAACATGTAAGACTGCAGGAAGAAGTTCACCGACCCATTTATAAATGTTAGGAATCATGAGTAATAAGCCTTGTGAAGCTGTGTATGTAGCTGCTAAGCCACCAGCTTGTAAGACACCGTGAACTGTACCAGAAGCACCAGCTTCAGATTGCATTTCACTAACTTTTACTACACTTCCAAAGAAATTCTTTCTGTTTTGTGAGGCATAAACATCGATATTCTCCGCCATTGGGGATGATGGAGTAATAGGATAGATACCAGCCACTTCAATAAAATTATAAGATTCAATAGCTGCAGCAGTATTTCCATCAACTGAGAGCATTGTTTTCTTAATTTCAGGCATATTTTTTCCTCCTTAAAATACCACAATAAATATACACGCGTGTATGTATAAATACAAGGTTAAAAATCATTTTCTAAATACAGATAAATTTGCTAAAAAGAAAAGGTTCGAATTTAATTCGACCCTATTTCTTCTTTTTTCTCTCTTGTTGCTCTTCAACGATTAATTTCTTAAGTGTCTTTAAATCGTTATCTGTAAGAGTCATGTATTTATCTAGCATGCCACCGATGGTCATCTTTTGATAGATGAAGTCACCAATGCCATCATATTTAGTGAAATCTTGTTTTCTAATAGCAGTTTGGACTAAGTGTGGTTTCTTTTCCTTAGCCTTTGCTTTTTCTGCTTCTATATCTTCTATATATTGCTTAATTTGAGGAACTAATTCTAAAAGATTGTATTCATAATCCATATTTACCATTGGATCAAAAAAAGAAAGTGTTTCATTAATAACTTCAGGATAGATTCCTACTTCTTTACTTAACCTGTCAGCAGTAACGTATTTTTTCTTAATTTTGCCCATAGCTGACAAGTATTTTTTTAATACAGAAATACTTGGTTGTTTCATACTATTTCCTCTTTACATAAATTATAAATAAAAAAGTGGGTATTTCCAACCCACATTTTCATCAAAATGGTACCCCCTTAGGGACTCGAACCCTAGACCCACTGATTAAGAGTCAGTTGCTCTACCAACTGAGCTAAGGGGATATGTTTGCTTGATTATTCTAATACATACAAGTCAATCAAGCAAGATTTAATTTCAAAGAAAAAGGGCTACGTATGTAGCCCCTTATTTGTGTTAGATATGACTAAGCAGCTGGTGCCCAAATAATTTCAATGTATTGGAGGTAAATAGCACCACTGTTGGATCTGACACCAACATATGTGTAATCACCAGTCACATCAATTTCAAGAACGTTTTCAGTTTGATCACAAGTGAGTGAACCAACTAATGTTCCTTTGTTAGATCCATAGAGGTCTGTAGCAGCTGTGTATGCTGTATTGCTAACATAAACATCTAACTTATTACCGTTACTTGTCTTTGTAGCGAAGACTGCTCTAACTTTCTTAACTTTTCCACCACTTGTTGTTGAAACGATACCAGAATTAGAGTTTTTGGATCTTAATTGGATATTAACATTACTATCTAATGCACTTTGACCTTTGTAAACTGCAGTAGAACCGTTTGTAACGCTAACATTATCAAAGTCTTTATATGTGCTGTTTGTAGCAGTGAATAAGCTTGCGACTAATTTATCAGTCTTTGTATTGCTTGCTTTTGCTTTCACAGTAATTGTACAAGAAGCGACTAATGTACCTAATGTTGCTTTAACTGTAGCTGTAGAACCAGCGACTGCATCATTAGCAACTGTAACTAAACCAGCATCAACTGTAACTTTGTTATTTCCTTCAACGGACCAAACGACTGCATCAGAGTATGCATCTTCAGGTGTGAAGACAACATTTAGTTGTAATGATGCGCCTTGTTCAACTGTTGCAGAAGTCTTATCTAATGCAATACCAGTAACTACTGGTGCTTGATAAGCTAAGACTGTTGGGTTTAACAATTGATATGCACTTGCTGGAACTTTGCTTAAATCTGTTGTGCTAGATTTATAAGCGCTGACAAAACCAGCGACTTGAACTGTATAACCTTTTTTGAGTTTGCTTACTGCATCATTGTATGTAGCTTCTGATGGATAGCTCTTGTGTAAGTAAACAGTCATTTCTTTGCCTTCAGCAACTTTTACTTTATAAGTAACGTTATCAGTTTTATAAGTATGTTTTGCTGGAGCAGTTGTAACAACACCTTCAACAACAGCGTATCTACCTTGATCTTTAGCTGCTAATGTATCAATGTTTGTTGTATCGATAATTAAAGCATTAGGTTGTGTTAAATCTGCATCAGCAACGATTTCTTGAGTTGTTGGAGTAACTTGTTTACCACCATTGAAGTTGCTAATAGCACCTTTAACGTGGATAATGCTACCCATTTGAACGTTTGCTAATGGAGAACCATAGATGTACATACCGCTATCACCATCAGCGATCCAGTAACCTTTAGTTGTACCGTTTTCATAACCACCAATGTAGTAGCCATATGTATCGACTTTAGTACCATAGATACCATCATCTAAGTCTTTTAATGTTTGTTGTCTAACAGTAACTTTACATTCAGCTGCTGCATTACCTGCTCTAGCTGTAATGACTGCGTTACCATTACCTTTAGGTGTAACAACACCGTTTTCAACTGTTGCAACAGCTTCATTTGATGAAGACCATTCAACTGTTTCACCACATGGTTTGTCAGCTTTTCTAGCTGTTCTTGTAGCTGTTAATTCAAGTGTAACGCCTTCGACGTTTACGAGTTCAGCTGTCTTTTGGCTTAATTCGACTTTAACACATGGGTTATTATCGACTTGAATGAATGTGTATACAGGGAATAAAAGTCCTTCGACTTTTGCTTGAATGCAGACATAACCATTGCTGACACCAGTAACTTCACCTGTATCTTCGTCAACTGTAGCGATTGATTCATCTAATGAATACCACTTAACAGCAGCTTCAGCTGCGCCTGCTGGAAGAAAATTTGCGATTAATTGTAATTTGTTTCCTGGAGCGACAACTAAGTCACCTGTTTCAGATGTAATTGTTGCGCTTGTAGGAGCACTTTGATATTGTCTTGTAACTGTCATCTTTAAGTATTTGGATGAGGAGTTACCACCAACCATGTAACCTTCGACGTTAGAATATTTACCTTCTGTGTTGTCGACTTGACATGCATCTGTAGATGTAATGTTGATTTTACCTGAACATTCACTTGTATCGCCTTCAAGTGTCATCATTGCGTCTTTGCCAGTACCACCAGCACCTTTAACTTGTTCAATCTTAATTGGTTTGATTGATGTGTACTTTGTGGAACCGTTAGTGCCGTTTGCTTTAGCTTCTGTGTAGTAGCTAGCAAAATCAGCAGCAGAGAATTCTTTGAATGATTGAGTTTTGAATGTTCTGTTGATGACGTTTAATTGATCTGGGTATAAAGAATTTTGCTTATCTGCTGTTGAAACAGGAGCGATACCTTCTAAAACGCCATAGTAGTTTGTGAATTTGACATTAACTTGGACAGAATCACCAACTTTAGCTTTTAAGTTGGATTTTTGACCATAAACGACTAATGGACAAATCTCTTCACCATCGTCGATAAGGATAGTTCCGTCATATGTTGCATCACTACTTGCCTTAGAAACAGGAATAGCGACGACTTTACCAGCGATTGTGTAAGTTGTTTCTGTCTTTGCAGAAGCATTACCTGCACTACCGTTGAATGGAGCTTCTTTAATTGCTGCTTCAAATGCTTCTTTAATGCCTAAGACACTACTCTTTGCAATGTTGAGTTCGAGTTCAGCAACGACTTCATTGTTAACTTTAGCAACGACTGTAGCTTTACCTTCCTTCTTACATTCAACTGTAGTTGCATCTTTGAATTCTAAATATTCAGCATCTGCAGCGGATTTTAAAGCGAATGTAGCTTCACCGGAATATGGGTTACCATTTTTGTTTAAAACAAATGTAACTCTTTCACCGACTTTTGCATCGCCAGACATTGCGATAGCATATTCGCTTACAATTGGACCTGGACCTGGTTGAGAACCACTGTCAGGTTCGGATGTATTGCTATTGTTTGCTGATGGGTTATTTTGTGTACAACCAGTTAAAACAGGAGCGGCAATAGCAAATGTGACAAATAATGTCGAAAAGATTTTCTTGAATTTCATAACCAACCTCCTTCTTATGAAATTACTTTTTGTCAGCCATGTTATCTTTGAGTTTAGCAATGGCTGAAATCTCTTTTTTATAAGCAATTCTATATTTTAAGTTAGTGAGAACTTGGACTAACCCGAGAGTTAACAAAGTTACTCCACCAACTGCGCAGGCAATGCAAATCCAGAATTGCAAGGATAAGACATCTATACCTGCTGGTTTATTCATCTTCCTAGTGAAAGAAAGAATAAAGAATAAAACTGAGACCGCTAAACAAATGCCACCTAAAACAACTAAGCATAAACCATTGTCTTGGTTATCTAGTGTTTTAACGATGGATTGATGGTCTTTTCTGCTCTTATTAGTAAGCTCATCGTATGGTAAAGACCCCAATTCTTCTTCAGAAATAATTGGGTTTTCTTGAATTACGGATAATTTTTGAGTCTTTACTTCTTCCATATTAATCAGCTAATTCGGATAATGTGATGTCTGTGCCAGAGCAGATTTTAGCACTCATCTTCTTTTTACCACTAGTTGATTCATAACCAGTGGAAATAACGACTGTGTTAGTCATTTTCTTACGTTTTGCAGTAACTTGAATTGTGTATGCCTTATTTGGATTACTTTCATCAAGGTTAGCGTATTCAGCGCCTTTTTCGTTGAAGTAGTAAGATCCACCAGTGAAGAACTTATAGCTACGGCATGTATTAATACCATATGTAACTAAGATTTCTTGGTCAACTGTGAATCTAATAACGCTTGAAGAATATCTTAATCCTGCGTTTTTGCTACCACCATAGCTAGCTGGATCATCATTCATTGTTTTACAGTTGTCTGTTCCAAAACCAGCGTAGAAGATAGGAGCGTTAGATGTATTGTAGAAAGGATAAGCATCATTGTACTTATTGATTTCTTCAGAACCACCTTCGCCGATTTCTTCTGGTTGATTGTTATAGCTACTTGTGAATGGATAGCAGAATACATCATCAGTAATCTTTACTAAGACTTGTGGATAGCATTTGCTATTAAATTGAGCACCAGTCACTTCAATAGGTCTAATTTCGTGACCACGAGAAATGATTGTTGTGTCTCTATTTGGGTTTGGATTTAATGTGTGGTATGAAATACCTTGCATTTGATAACATCCACCATAACTTGAAATTGCGCCAATAACTTGGACATAGTCGCCAGTTTTAATTGGAGTTTCAGAATATGTGAAGACGTATAATCCATATGGATCGCTAGCTGCTAAATCAGCTGCGGAGTAAGATGGCTTATCTTGAATATAGAAAGATGTGCCAACCTTACGTGTAACGTAACCTTTAACTTTGTATAAAGATTTTTTATTACAATAAATTGAATCTGGATAGTATTTTAAGTCAGCGTCATCATGTGTGCCACTTGTGTAAAGACGGGACATTGATAATTCATCGACTTCTACTTTTTCATAATCAAAATAGTTGTCATCTTCTTTATCAGAGTAAATGTGACGTTTATTTGCTTTTGCAGATAAGTTTGCTTTATCGAAATATCTATAGAAATAGTCACCTGTATCTTCTGGAGAACCGACACCGAATGAGAATCCTTGATAGACCATTTCAAGATTTAAGCATCTGAAATCGTTTTTTGTTGGATTATCAACTGTTGCATACCAAACATAAGCCAAGCTTCTTTGGTTACCATCAGCAGTTGCATAGTATGTACCTTGTTCACTAGAACCTAATTTGAGATCTTCTAATGTCATCTTATCGCCATTTAAGCTAGCAGATTGACCAACAAGGATTAAACTTGTAACGCCTGCGTATGTAGGAGTTACATCTAAGTATTTAAGTAAGGAGGAATCGCCTGAGTAAATGTATTTTGAATAGTAAGATGCTGTTAAGCCCCACTTTTCAATTTCACTTGTAGATTCAGGTGTATCAATACCTAAATAACGAATTTTAATTGTGTAACCTAAGTTTTTAGCTTCAACGTGTGTTGTATCGCCATCGACATAGTTTACGAAAGCATCGGAATCAACTTTTTGTCCTTTATTGTATTTTTTAGGAGCATTAGCTTGTTCGATACCACATCTACGGAAGTCGAGATTTTCTTTCTTATCAGTAGATGGTTTTGATGGATTCATAACTTCGTTAAAGACAGCATCAGAAATGTTGAGTTTGAATTTTTCAACAAAATCAACACCTGGATCAACATCATAACTTGCCTTTAATTTGTTAGTTCCAGAAGTAATTTTTGTGGAATAAATTGCGGAACCATCTTCGTTTTTCTTAACGAGTTCACAATCTACACCATTATTAGTAACACTACCAATGAAGAAGTCTTCACTAGGTGTAACTGTAAATGTTAATGTATCGCCTGGTTTAACAGCGTTTGCTTCAGCGGAGAAATTAGATAATCTACCATAAATTGATGTAGTAGTTGTATCTAAATAGGAAGTCTCAACTTTCTTAGTTTGTTGACAACCTGCTAAAGCGAATCCTGCAACAACAAGGCCAATAACGTATTTGAAATTCTTTTTCATACTTTATAAATCCTTATTATTATGCAGCGGACTTGCATTGGTTGAATGCATATGTGAATGCATCATCAATAGAACGGTTTTCAAGATATGTGTACTTGATTAAGCTACCAATTTGAGTTCTAGCTGTACCAGATCCAACAAATGTTGGAGATGTGTAATAGTAGTCTTTTAATGTGGATGTGATTGATGGAATAGCGTATTTTAAGCCTTCATCTTTTAATGCGATCCAGCTCTTGTAGTTTGCTGTATCGTAACAAGAGATTCTAATTGGGTCATATGAGTTTTCAAGTGCTAAAGCTGTGTTATTTTCTGTATCAGCAAGCATCTTATAGAATAACCATGCTCCCTTGTGGATGTAGTCATCATCGTTATTGAAGAAACAGATGGATGGACCTTGTTGGATATATTTTGGAGTTTCTCCATAATATGGAACAGGTGCTAAATCGACTTGGAAGTTACTTGAAATGTTATAGCTAGAACCACCAGTAGAACCGATAGTCATACCGAGTTTTGCTTCACCAAAGTAATCGTTAGTGTATTTTGTACCACCTAAGCTACCTTTAGTGACCATAACTTTATCTTTAACGTTTTGTAAAACGTCACCGACAAATGCTTTAGCATCGTCATTAACGAATGCGAAGTGTTTCTTTGGATCACTTCTACTTGCATCATCGTTGACTGTATAAGGGATGCCTCTTTGTGCAAATTGAGTAATGAACATATTTGCATCAGAGTCATAACCGATTGGATAGAATTCACCAGCAACTTGGTTATCGCTTCTATCTTTGATGATTTTTTTACCAAGAGCAATCATATCGTCCCATTTTTGTGGAACTGTGTATGTATAACCTTGATGGCCAACAACATATTCTTTTAATGCAGCTAAATCTGTATCATATGTTGCGCTCTTTTCTCTTGTTTTACCTTCAACTTTTGCAACTAAACCAGCAAAAGTAGTATCGTTTGCGAATTTTACTTTATTTTGTTCATTTAAACCATCCATATATGCACGGTTATAGTACATAACTTCAGTTGATTTATACATAGGCATAGACCAAACACCATCAAATTGATATTGGTTACCTTCAGCATAATATCCAGGAACAAAGTCAGCGATTTCACTATCTTTGTAACCGAAGTTTGGATCTTTAATGAAGTTGTCTAATCTTAATAATGAAGAATCTGCTAAATCTTTTGAAATGTATTCAGCAAAGCTGTCTGGATAACCCATTGCTAATGCTGGAACTTCACCAGAAGATAATTTTGTTTTAGCAGCAGAATGTAAACCATCATAGTCACCAGCTAAGTGAACGAGGTTCATTTTGTATTTGCCTGCATATAAAGCATCAAATTTGTCTGCGACCTTTCTAAGTTCATCAGTTTTAGCATGACCTAAGCAGTGCCAGAAAGTGATTTCAACTTCTTTTGCAGGATCGTCAGTTGGTAGATTTCTATCGACATCGACAGTTCCACCACATGCTGTTAATGTTAACAATGCACTAGCAGCAATCAATAATAATTTTTTACGCATAAAGATTCCTCCTAACCCTTAATGCCAGCACGGCCGACACCGCGCATGATGTATTTTCTGAAAAATACGAACAATAGTAATAATGGAACGGTAACGATAACAGTAGCAGCCATTTGTGCACCATAATCGTCAACGTTATCTGCAACAGAGAATGTTTCTCTTAAGCCGTTTGTGATTAAGTAAACGTTCTTATTACCTGTTGCGATTAAGTTTGGCCACACGTATGAGTTCCATGCGCCCATTAACTTAAGAATAAAGATAGTAGTTAAAGTTGGCATTGCTAAAGGTACCATAACTTGCCATAAGAATGACCAGTCTGATTTACCATCAACTTTAGCTGCTAAATATAATTCGTTAGGGATTTGCTTGAAGTTTTGTCTTAAAAGGTAGATGTAGAAGACACTAACCATGAAAGGCAAAATCATCGCAGCAAAGTTACCAACGTAATTATTCATTTGAGTGAATCCAAGTCTTGAAACGGAAATGTAGTTAGAAATAACCATCATTTCACCAGGAATCATCATTGTACCTAATAAAATTGTAAATACTAGGTCTTTGCCTTTGAAATTAAGTCTAGCGAATGCGAAAGCCGCTAGAATTGTTGTTACTAAAGTACCAATTGTACTTAAAATACCAACTAGTAATGTGTTTCTCAATAATGTTACGAAATCAAGTCTTGTTAAAGCTTCACCATAGTTTGCCCAACGAATTGTCATTGGGAAGAATGTTGGAACTAAACGTTTGATTTCTGCACCAGTTTTTAAGGATGTAATAATCATCCAATAGAATGGGAAGACGATAAGAACTCCCATTACTGTTAAGAATGCATAGATAATAACCAAAGAGATGATATGAACGATCTTATCAATTCTTTGTTTAGTCTCTACTGATTGATTGCCACCGCGTAGTACTAAGACCATATCAGATGTGTCGGCAGCGTATTTAAATGTTTCGTTGCTTTTCATACTAATAGTGAACCCTCTTCTTACTTACTTTATTTTGTACAACCGTGAATATCATAATAATGATAAACAGGAAGATTGACGCAGCGGATGCGTATTGGACTTTATTCTTTGCAACTTGGTCGTAAATAAAGAAGACCATGGTTTGCATTGAAGTTGGACCTGTGTTGATATCAAATGAACCACCACCAGCGCCGAATAAACCAATAACTGAGTTATATTCTTTAAATGCACCGATGAATGATGTAATCATCATGTATAAAATTTGTGGAGATAATAATGGAATTGTAATCTTCCATGCAGTTTTAATTTTGCCAGTGCTATCGATTTGAGCAGCTTCGTAGTATTGTTTATCAATATTTTGTAAACCACCTAAGAAAATCAAAATCTTGTATGGTAATGAATGCCATACAATGTAGAAACAAATTGCGAATAATGCTCTAGGATATGCAACTGTTGCACCTGTCATTGGAGATGGAGTAATCCAAGTTAAGTTTGGACTTCTCAAAATGGAGTTGATAATACCATAGTCGGAAGAGAAGATAACTGAGAAAACCATACCAATAGCGATTGCGTTAGTAACATAAGGCATGAAGAAGACTGTTTGGAAGAACTTCTTTAATGGTTTAATGCTATTTAATGCAATTGCGATTACAAGTGAAAGAATGATAGAACATGGAACAGTAATAATTGTGAGAACCAATGTGTTTGGTAATGCAGTTTTCATAACCAATTCAAACATTGAACCAGCACCACCACCAAGACTGCCCCATGGTGTTAAGACAGATGCGTAGTTATCTAGTGTAAAACCAGAGAACTTACCTGTCATGTAGTTATAGTCTTTTAAGAATGAGACGAAGAAAGTGTTGATAATAGGGAAAAATGTAAACACCGATAACAATATGATTACCGGAGCTAAATATAACCAACCTTTCCAATTGTTCTTGCTTTCCATAATTACTTAGTTCTAATGCGTTCTTCAGTTTGACCGTCGAATACGAAGATCTTTTGTGGTTTAATGCCAACTTTAGCTTCGCCAATGTTGACTTTGATAAGGGAATCGATAATAACTTTTGCTTCAGCACCAACTAAATTAGGGTTTGTGCAAACAAGAGATAAATCTCTACCCATTGTAACGATTTGATTGACATTGAGTGTTAAAACTCTGTCTTTTGCAGGAACATCTTCACCACATAAGAAACCTTCAGGTCTGATTGCAGCGAAAACTTTATATCCATCTTCGTAGTTAGCGAATGCTGGATCTGCAAAAATCTTTTCATTTCCGATATATAATGCACCCTTCTTGAGAGTAGCGGAGAATACGTTGATTGGAGGTGTACCTAAGAATTTAGCAACGAATAAGTTTGCAGGATCGTTGTAAACATCTTGTGGATTACCACGTTGCATTTGAACACCGAGTTTCATAACGACGATATCGTCACAGATTGACATAGCTTCTTCTTGGTCGTGAGTAACGAAAATCGTTGTAATTCCTGTTTCTTTTTGGATTCTTCTAATTTCTTCACGTGTTTGTAAACGTAAACGAGCATCCAAGTTAGAAAGAGGTTCGTCGAGTAATAAAACTCTTGGCTTCTTAACCAAAGCACGAGCGATAGCAACACGTTGTTGTTGACCACCAGATAATTCGCTTGGTTTTCTTGTTAAATATTCATCGATTTGGACTAATCTAGCGGTCTCTTGAATAAGAGCGTCCATTTCATCCTTATCGAGTTTTTTCTTAACTTGAATCTTTTCGCCATTTTGATCGAGAATGTTGAACTTTTCGTCAACGGATAAGCCTTTGGCAGTTAAAGCATCGCGTTCCTTA
>JAEEGJ010027621.1_pt1 | contig 11377 bp, 7 predicted proteins | sample 8958761 | NCBI WGS metagenome assembly JAEEGJ01 (sample SAMN16246546, study PRJNA631951) | gut metagenome | biome: gut microbiome; feature: rumen; material: RS-attached | host: Bos | place: Iran: Karaj | collected 2018-10
TCGACGAGCCTACATCCTCACTGAACGAGACAGACTCCAGAGCTCTCCTCGATCTGATGAAGGAATTCAAGAAGCAGGGAATGACGATGATCATCATCTCCCACAAGCTGAACGAAGTATCTTATGTAGCAGACAAGATCACGATCGTCAGAGACGGTTCCACGATCGAGACACTCGACTGCAAGACAGACGAGATCTCCGAGGACCGTATCATCAAGGGTATGGTTAACCGTGATATGACCGACCGTTTCCCGAAGCGTCATGACGTCGAGATCGGCGATATCATGATGGAGGTAAAGAACTGGACGGTCTACCATCCGGAATTTGCCGAGAGGAAAGTTGTTGACAACGTATCGATCAACGTCCGTAAGGGTGAGGTCGTAGGTATCTATGGTCTCATGGGTGCCGGCAGAACGGAGCTCGCGATGAGTATTTTCGGGCGTTCCTACGGCGTAGGCATCTCGGGCAAGCTCATACTGAACGGCGTGGAAGTCGTTCTCAGAAGCCCCAAGCAGGCCATCGAGCACAAGCTCGCATACGTAACCGAGGACAGAAAGGGCAACGGCCTTGTCCTCACCAATTCGATCAAGCACAACACATCGCTCGCGAACCTCAAGGACCTGTCCACAAACCTCGTCATCGACAAAGATAAGGAATATGCGGTCGCAGCAGAATATGTAAGCAAGCTCAAGACCAAGACACCTTCGGTCGAGCAGCTGGTCGGCAATCTCTCAGGCGGTAACCAGCAGAAGGTCCTTCTCGCGAAATGGATGTTCGCGAACCCGGATGTCCTCATCCTGGACGAGCCTACGAGAGGTATCGACGTCGGCGCCAAGTATGAGATCTACTGCATCATCAACGATCTCGTAGCAGCCGGCAAATCAGTAGTAATGATCTCATCCGAGCTTCCCGAAGTCATCGGCATGAGTGACAGGATCTATATCATGAATGAAGCCAAGATAGTCGGTGAGCTCCCCGCTTCCGAAGCAACTCAGGAGAATATCATGGCCTGCATCGTAAAGACAGGAAATGAAGATGCACCGGTCACAGAGGCAGAGACTGTTTCTGAAGACGAGACAGGAAAGGAGGACCAGGCATGACAGGCAGTAAGATCTCATCTTTCTTAAAGAAGTACATGATGCTTATCGCCCTTGTTGCGGTTGTTATCTTCTTTAACTTTGCAACATCTGGCAGGGCCCTCTACGCACAGAACATCACCAACCTCATCGCACAGAACGCATACGTATTCGTACTCGCGACAGGTATGCTCCTCTGCATCCTGACGGGCGGTAACATCGACCTCGCAGTAGGTTCCGTTGTCTGCTTCGCAGGCGGCGTCGGAGCCATCATGATGGATAAGAGCATCCCGTGGCCCGTGGCAGTTATCGTAATGCTCGTTATGGGACTTCTCATCGGCATGTGGCAGGGCTTCTGGATCGCTTTCGTCAAGGTTCCGCCCTTCATCGCGACCCTCGCCGGAATGCTTGCCTTCAGAGGACTTGCAAACGTCGTAATGGGCGGTTTCGCATACTCTGTAACTGACACAACATACCTTAACATCTTCGGCGGCGGCGCTGACTGCTACATCCCTGATCTGTTCGCAGGCATCGGACCTGCCCTCGAGGCTTCAGACGGAACCGTCATGAACAAGTTCTGTCTGGTAACGGGAATCGTAGCTGCAATTGCCATCGTTATCTATACGTTCCTCCATCGTGCATACCTCAGGAAGAACGGTTATAAGCTCGAGTCTTTGGTCGGCACGGTCATCAAGACGGTGATCATCTGCGCTGCTATCGTCTGGCTGTTCTATAAGCTCTCATCTTACAAGGGTATCCCGACAGCACTTATCTGGATCGGATTCATCCTCGGACTGTTCGCTTATATCACAACAAAGACTACCCTCGGACGTAACCTCTACGCCGTCGGCGGCAACGAGAAAGCAACAAGACTCTCAGGTATCAACACAAAGATGGTAATGTTCAAGGCTTACACTCTAATGGGCCTCCTCGCGGGCTTCGCAGGTGTCCTGAACATCGCACGTTTCGTAGGTGCTCAGCCTACATACGGAATGGGCTACGAGATGGATGCTATCGCAGCATGCTTCATCGGCGGCGCTTCCGCATACGGCGGTACAGGTTCGATCGGCGGCGTCATCATCGGCGCTCTCATGATGGGTGTCATCAACCAGGGCATGGACATCATGGGTACCAGCTCGAACTACAAGCTGGTCGTTAAGGGCCTCGTATTGCTGCTCGCAGTCTTCTTCGACGTGATCATGAAGATGCGTAAGAAGGGAGGAGCAAAAGCATGAATAATTTCAGCATAAAGAATGTTCTGAAGAAGAACACGATGATCATCGTAATGTTCGTCGTCTACATCTTCTTCGTCATCATGACAAACGGAGTCATCTTCACCGAGTCTCAGTTTACAGCTCTCATAACACAGAATGCCTATGTATTCGTTCTGGGCGCCGGCATGCTGATGTGTATGCTCACAGGCGGTAACATCGATCTCTCAGTCGGTTCGTTCGTCTGCCTCGTGGGTGCGATCGCAGGTGTCATATCGGTTATCCATATGGTCAACACTCCGCTGACACTCCTCATCCTCGTAGGCATCGGTGTCCTCTATGGTGTTATCCTCGGATATCTCATCGCATTCCTGCACATACCTCCGTGGATCGCTACCCTCGCAGGCTACCTCGCATTCCGTGGTGCCGGCACGGAGATCCTCACTTCGGTTTCAACTACCAGTGCCATCTCCAACTTCCCGGCTGACTTCCTCGCTATCTTCTCCGGAAGAGTGTTCGAGTCACCCGCAGGCATCCTCAATATCCCGTGCCTCATCTTCGGTGTCATCTGCATTGCTCTCGTAGCAGTAATGAACTTCACCTCCAGAGCAGGCAAGGTCAAGAAGGGATACGAGGCAGAGCCCATGGGCTATGTCATGGGCAAGACCATTCTCGAGGCTGCCATCATCGGACTGCTTACATATAAGCTCGCGATGGACGGCGGTATCCCGACAGTTCTTGTATGGGTCGTAGTTATCATGGTCTTCTACAGCTTCATCTGTGAGAAGACAGTCATCGGCCGTCACTTCATGACAGTCGGCGGCAACGCAGAGACAGCACGTCTGTCCGGTATCAACAACAAGATCGTCATGTTCGTGGCTTACCTCAACATGTCCGTTCTCACGGTCATCGCTTCGCTCATGGTTACTGCAAGATTCAAGGCAGCTAACTCATTCGCAGGCCAGAACTTCGAGATGGATGCGATCTCGGCTTGTATCGTCGGCGGTGTATCCGCATACGGCGGCGCAGGTACGGTATTCGGAATGGCTATCGGTGCTACTCTGATCGGTATCATCAACCTCGGCATGTCACTCATGGGTCTCGACCAGAACTGGCAGAAGGTTGTTAAGGGCGGCGTTCTCCTTGCGGCAGTTGTTTTCGACATCTGGACCAAGAAGAACAGCGGCAAGAAATAAGCTTTTCATAACCACTCCAAAGGTTTTACCGGCCGGGGGAAAGAGATTTCTCCCGGTCGGTTTTTTATTGCAGTCTTTCCCTGTATAATGAGGAAGGAAGATACGGAAAATGTTGATACAAAGGAGAGATTCTTATGGCAGAGATAGTTTTGACCAATGATAATTTCGAAGCGGAAGTAATACAGTCTGAACTCCCCGTATTGGTGGATTTCTGGGCAACATGGTGCGGTCCCTGCCGCATGGTAGGCCCGGTCGTAGCCGAGATCGCAGAAGAGTACGAGGGCAAGGTCAAGGTAGGCAAGGTCAACGTTGACGAAGAAGACGAACTTGCCGAGAAGTTCGGAGTGCAGAGCATCCCGACGATCATCCTGTTCAAGAACGGCGAAGAGGCTGCAAGGCAGGTCGGGTTCGCGCCCAAGGCAAAGCTGGTTCAGATGCTGGGTTAAGCAGGAGACAACATAATGCGACTATGCAGGGCTGCTTATGCGGCCCTGTTTTCTTCTTTATTAGTGAAGTTCGCGCACATTTGTGATACAATCTTGCAATCTGCGCAGCGGTTCTGCGCATAAAACTCTAGAGGAGGATTTTTGACAATGGAAAAAGAAGAAGTATTGAAAGTGTACCGCCACTCTCTTGCACACATTCTGGCTAAGGCCGTGATCGAGATCTACGGCAAGGAGACACAGTACGCGATCGGTCCTGAGATCGACGACGGATGCTATTATGATTTCGTTCTGCCGAGGACCGTTACTGAAGACGATTTCAAGACAATTGAAGACAAGATGCATGAGATCATCAAGCGCAGGGAAGACTGGACACGCAAGGTAATCTCAAGAGCAGAGGCACTGGAACTGTTCAAGGACCAGAAGTTCAAGACAGAGCTCATCTCGGATCTTCCCGAGGACGAGACCATCTCGATCTACTACACCGGTGATGACTATGTAGATCTCTGCCGCGGACCTCACGTTGATAATTCACAGGAACTCTTCAGCGCTGCATTCAAGATCAAGAGTGTATCCGGCGCATACTGGAGAGGCGACGAGAAGAGAGACCAGCTCCAGAGAGTATATCTGTTTGCTTTCCCTTCCAAGGACGAGCTCAAGGCTCACCTTGCATGGCTCAAGGAAGCACAGGAGAGAGACCACAAGAAGATCGGCACACAGCTCGATATGTTCATGTTCCGTGAGACTGCTCCGGGCATGGCTTACTGGCTGCCGAGGGGATGGATCCTCTATCAGGAACTCATGAAGTACTCCAGAGAGATCCAGCTGAAGCACGGATATCAGGAGATCTCCGCACCTCTCATCAACAACAAGAAGCTCTGGCTGATCTCAGGCCACTGGGCGCACTATGTAAACAACATGTTCATCGTTCCCGGCGTATCCAAGGATACTTCCGCCGAGGATGCGGTAACATCCGACAACACATGCTGCTGCTATTCGATCGAGGCAGAGGACACAATGGCTGCCAAGCCGATGAACTGCCCGAACGCCATGATGGAATACAAGCGCACGATGCACTCCTACAAGGAGCTGCCTATCAGATACAGCGAGTATGACGTTCTTCACCGTAAGGAGAAGTCCGGACAGATGAACGGTCTGTTCAGAGTTCAGGAGTTCCGTCAGGACGACGACCATACTTTCGTTACACCCGATCAGATCAAGGACGAGATCAAGGACGTTATCGCGATAGCTGACGAGATCTACAAGACATTCGGCGTTACATACCGCGCAGAGTTCTCGACAAGACCTGACGACTACATGGGTGACATCGAGTCCTGGAATTCCGCTGAGGCTTCACTCAAGGATATCCTCGACGAGAAGTACGGCGAAGGCAATTACGAAGTAAACGAAGGCGACGGTGCATTCTACGGCCCGAAGATCGACCTTCAGATCAAGGATGCGCTCGGCCGTGAGTGGCAGTGCGGTACAGTCCAGCTCGACTTCCAGCTGCCTCACAACTTCGAGCTCACATATGCTGACAAGGACGGCGTTCAGAAGATGCCCATCGTTATCCACAGAGCTATCTTCGGTTCATTTGAGCGTTTCATCGGAATCATCACTGAGCACTTCAAGGGCGCATTCCCGTTCTGGCTCAACCCTTATCAGGTTGCAGTAGTACCGATCAGACCCGAGCATAACGCATATGCAGAGAAGGTCCAGGAAGCTCTCATCAAGGCCGGCGTAAGAGTCGAAGCTGACTACACCGACGTCAACATGAGAGACAAGATCAAGAAGTTCAAGCAGATGAAGGATCCTTACATCCTCGTTGTAGGCGACAAGGAAGCTGCCGAGAACACAGTCTCCGTCAACTTCAGAGGATCCAACAAGCAGCAGGCCGGCGTACCTCTCGAGAAGTTCATCGAAGTCTGCCGCGACCTCAACGCGAACAGGACACTGGAGCTCCCTCAGGAATTCTAAGGTCTTGCACAACTGACTGCTTTACATGCGCCCGGGTTTCACACTGAACCCGGGTGTTTTTTTGCCCGCTGTTCCATATCTGTTTCGCAAAATCGCATTTTTGCAAAACGAAAATAAAACACAGGTGACTACCGCGCCCTCCGCCGTCAGAATCTGATATAATTTAAACGGTATTTGGGAATACCGGGATAGATAATAGGAGGGAATAATTATGGGCAGAGGCGGAGGTCATTCCGGCGGCCATCACAGCAGCCACCGTTCAAGCAGTCATTCACATCACTCATCACACCGTTCGAGCGGAGGAAGCCATTATCATTCTTCCGGCAGCTACGGAAGGTCACATCACTCACGTAATTACAGGAGCGGCGGCAGCGGCGGATCAGGCGGCGGCTGTGGCGGCGGATGCGGAACGATTTTCTCGTTCCTTCTCATCTTCGTCATGGTCGGAGTATTCGGTTACATCAAGACGGGCAGGATCCCGTTTATCGACAAGCTAGGCTTCGGCATTACGCGCTCGACAGTGGTAAGAGAGATGCTCCCGGCTGATGATTGCGATCCGATCGATACATGGTATCAGGATGACTGGGGAACCTGGATCACGGCAGATTCAAGCGAAGAGACAGATCTCATTGAAGGACTCGAGTATTTCTATGAGAAGACCGGCGTTCAGCCGTATCTCTGGATAACGGGCGAAGAGGTCGGAAGCGAATACCAGTCGGAGGGCAGTCTCGAGGATTGGGCTGAAGACAAGTATGTGGAGCTTTTCGGCGAGGATGAAGGACATGTTCTCATCGTGTTCAGGGAGTACCCGGACGAGTCGGGAGACTACATCTGTACGGTAACGCCCGGATACAATGCAAGTACCGTTGTTCTGGACGATGAGGCAAGAGAGATCCTCCTCGACTACATCGATTACTACTACGAGAAGACGGAATACAACGAAGGCGAGTTCTTCGAGATGGCCCTGAAGAAGGCTGCGGACCGCATGATGACGAAGCAGCTGACGAACAGGGAGATCATTACGATAGTTGCCGTTGTTGCCATTGCTGCGATAGTCATAGTCATCATCGTCAACGTCAGGAAGAAGCGTAAGATTGCTGTTGCCAAGGAGCAGACCAGACAGAAGGAAGAGGCTGCAAAGCAGGCTCAGGCCGAAGCCGTGCAGGCGCAGGCTGAAGCCGAGACCGCCAAGACAGAGTTCGCTCATCAGGTCTATAATGACGAGCTCGAGAAGCAGTATGTCGGCGTTGTATGTCCCAGCTGCGGAGCTTCCGGCAACAAAATCAGGCTTGGAACCGTAGGTTACTGCCAGTACTGCGGAACTGCGATCAAGGCTGTCGGAGCCGAGGGAAGCGTGGCGCAGGCGGCTGATCCCGCTGAAGCAGCGCAGGCTCAGGCGGCAGCTCAGGCACAGGATGAATTCCTTGCAGGGCAGGATATTCCAATGCCTGAAGGCGGCGACGATAACGGCGGCATGTAAAAAAACGCAAATTAATTTGTGCGAAAGTTAGCAAAATATACCTTAACGGCGGGTTTTTCTGTATGAAATTTCAGTAATTTCAATATAGAGGCCCGCCTTTATTATCAAATTCGGTTTTGCTATCATTCAAAATGCATTAACAAGGGGGTTAAAGCTTATGTACAAACAAGAAGGCACCAAGGTCGCCATTATCGGCGCCGGCGCGGTTGGTTCGACCACGGCATTTGCTATCGCAATGCAGCAGATCTGCTCGGAGCTCGTACTCATCGACGTCAACAGAGATAAGGCAGAGGGAGAGGCTCTCGATATCAGCCACGGTTTACCGTTCCTCGGCGACATGTACATTCACGCAGGTGATTATGACTCGGTCAAGGATGCAGATGCCATCATCATCACTGCAGGCATTCCGAGAAAAGAAGGCGAGACAAGACTTGATCTTGCCAAGAAGAACATCAAACTGGCACACACGATCACAGACAGCATCATGGAGCACTACAACAAGGGTGTCATCATGGTCATCTCCAATCCTTGTGATCTTGTTACTTATAAGGTTCAGGAGTGGTCCGGACTTCCTACAAGCAAGGTAATCGGTTCCGGTACAAACCTCGACTCCGCACGTTTCAGAGTCCTCATCTCCCGTAAGCTCGGCGTTGACGTACGTAACGTTCACGGCTACATCATGGGCGAGCACGGTGAGACACAGTTCCCTGTATGGAGCCACACTCACGTAGCAGGTATGTCTATTGACGAGTATGCAGAGGCAGTAGGAGTTCCTTTCGGTGACGATGTTAAGGCTGAGATCGCTCAGCAGACAAAGTCTTCCGGCGCTGAGATCATCAGACGTAAGGGCGCTACATTCAACGGTATCGCTGTAAGTGCAACAACACTTCTCCGCAGCATCCTTGAAGATGAGCACACGGTAAGGACCATCGCTGCAAGACTTAACGGCGAATACGGCATGAGCGGCGTAACACTCGACGTTCCTGCACTCATCGGAGCTAACGGCGTTGACAAGATCATCGACATGAAGCTTACAGCTGAAGAGATCGAGCTTCTCAAGAAGTCCGAAGCAAACATGCGCGAGGCTATCGCTTCCGTAGAGGGAATGTAATCCCGACTGCGCATAATAAAAGCAATCATCAAAGGTGCCCTTTGCGGGCACCTTTTTCTTACTTGAACAGAGTTCCGGTTTCAACGAGATGCTTTTTGATGTTAAAATGACGCTTAATCAGATACAAAGGAAGTATTACGTGCCGGACAGGGGATTACTGAAAGCAGAGGATTATCGGGATCGCGCGCAGGGCTTCGGCCTGTGCACATTGGCGATACTGGTTTTGTATCTAGTGACCGGCATGAACGCCGGTAATATGAGCGAGATCGAAGTATCCGTTCTTATGGCCGGTTTTACGGCCGGCTGCGCACTGTATGTTACAAGTGCCTTTATTACGACAGCCAAAAGGTTCCTCTCACTGATCGCATTTGTGCCGGCTTTTGCTCTTTATCTGATCATTCTCAAGTCTGTATTCGGCAGCCTTCAGAATAGCCGGCTGGATTGTCTGGTCGCGATGGAGAATATCATGATGTGGTGCGGTCTGGGAACTGTCCTGGTGTCTGTCGTGACACTTATCGTGAGTCATAAGTTCACAAGTAAAGATCTGATCACAGTCATCCTCTGTGTCGGATTCATGTTAAGAACGATCGTAGTCTTATTTACGCCCTTATATTACTATCAGCACGATCTGTCTGATTTCAGTGTTCTTGAGGGCGGTTATCATGATGATTATATAATGTTCATTCACGATTATCTTACACTCCCCAGCGGAGATGTCAGAGATATGGGCTTGTTCTATCATCCGCCTCTTCATCATATGTTATGTGCTGTCTTTTTGAGAATACAGGAAGGTCTTCCACTCCGATTCTCAGGGGATTTCAACGGGCTGAAGATGCTGCCTGCGTTATGGACATCTTATCTTGTGTTGTTTGCAAAAAAGATCCTGGATTACTTTGAGATCAAAGGCAAAGCATTAGTTGTATCCTTACTGCTTATCGTCTTTTGTCCCCAGATGATCTTCCTTGCGATCCAGCTCAATAACGATGCTTTGGGACTAATGCTCTTTGTTGCTTCTTTCTATCTTGCTCTCAAGTGGTATTCAAAACCCGAACTTACAACTATCCTCTTCCTTGCTCTGGCGATCGGATGTGCCATGATGACAAAACTATCCATGGGATTTGTTGCTTTCCCTGTGGCTTGGCTATTTGTTGTGCGTTTGTTCAAGGCAGCAAAGACAATGAGGAGCAATACAGACAGAAAAGCAAAGCATGTCCTGCAAAACCTGATAAAACAATTTGTTTTCTTCGCACTTCTGGTCTTTCCTTTGGGCATGTGGTTCCCGCTGCGTAATCTGGTCTTATACGGAACCCCCATTACATATGTTTTTGCTATACCGTCTACGGCAAATCAAGATGTGTCAACGTACTCTGCCCTGCAGAGAATATTATTGCCATCAAAAGAGCTGCTCCGGTATCCGTATCTGGTTCAAGGTGAAGAAGTCAATGATTACAACATAATCCTGGCCCTGACAAAATCCGGTCTGTTTGATGATCGTGATTTTGGCAGTGATTATCTGACATTGACAGGGCGCATCATGCTTCTGACATCATTCGTTATATTATTGCTGATAACCGTATGTGCACTTATCGAAGTCTTCAATATTGTGGCGGGAAAAGGGGATAAGAAGCGTTTCAGCACGGAACACATCTCGCTTTGGTTAATCAGCATAGTCCTTATCGCTTCTGAAGTCTCGTTCTGTTTCTCTTACCCCGTTGTCTGTACAGAAGCTTTCAGATATATTGCCCCCATAATCGTACCGGCAGCTGTCTGGAGCGGAAGGCTGATGATGGAGAGCGGGGATCCAAAGAGCAACAAAGCATATAAAGTCTTGTCAACCAGCCTAACAATCGTTGCTTGTGCCTTTGTCATAACAGTTATCCTCTTCTACGGAGCATCGCCTCAGTACCATCTTATCTGGAATGACCTGTTGAATAAGTAGAAGCCGGCCAGAGTAGTTTTTGCCCCATTTTCGCGGGATTTGGCCCGGGGAAAGTTATAGTATAATAAGCCATTATATAAAAACGGGGATCTATAACATGAACAGATCATTTCTGAAGAGAACTCTTACGGGACTCGTCACGGCTGCGATATTCGCCACGGGAAGCCTGACGCTTCTTCCCGGTGATAAGGTGTCTGCGGATACGACTTCGCTCTTTACCCTGTCGGGCAGTGCGCACGTCCAGGACATCGGCAACGTGGCTGCGACCCAGGATGAATCGGGACTTCTTAAGCTCGGCACCGAAGGCCAGTCCAAGCGCCTCGAAGAGATCACCATCAACTTCACCAATAATTCCGGTATCGAAGGTTCGCTCGAATACCGCGTGCATGTTCAGGACATCGGCTGGATGGACTGGGTCGCTGCGGGCGGCGCCGCAGGCACCGAGGGCCAGTCAAAGCGTCTTGAAGGCATAGAGATAAGGCTCACCGGAGCGCTGGCTGCTACCTATGCGGTCGAGTACTCCGCGCACATCCAGGATTACGGAGATGCGCAGGGCAATGTCTATGACGGAGCTCTCGCAGGCACAACAGGCGAATCCAAGCGTGTGGAGGAGATCCGCGTTAAGATCGTCGAGAGAGCGGCTTATTCAGCCATGGGCGTCAAATACCGCACTCACGTTCAGGATCAGGGCTGGGAGAGCACATGGGCAACTGACGGCTCACCTGCGGGTACTACCGGCAAGTCCAGAAGGCTCGAAGGCATTACCATCTCGCTCACGGGCGCACAGTACTCCGGAAGCATCCAGTACAACACTCACGTCCAGGATTACGGCTGGCTCCCGGAGAAAGCCAAGGACGGCGAGATGAGCGGCACTCAGGGCAAGTCCAAGCGTCTGGAGGCTATCTCCATCGAGCTTACGGGCGACATCGCGAACTACTATGACG
>JAEEGJ010027624.1_pt1 | contig 11377 bp, 10 predicted proteins | sample 8958761 | NCBI WGS metagenome assembly JAEEGJ01 (sample SAMN16246546, study PRJNA631951) | gut metagenome | biome: gut microbiome; feature: rumen; material: RS-attached | host: Bos | place: Iran: Karaj | collected 2018-10
CATAGAATTCTGTCGCACAGTTCCCGCAGGGTGTTCTCCTGATGCGAGACAATCAGCGCCGTCCGGTCTTCCTGTTCGATCAGCTGGCGCATCTTGTCATAACTCTTTCTGCGGAAATGGGAATCACCAACGCTGAGCACTTCGTCAACCAGAATAATATCGGTCTCCAACATCGCGGTAATGGAAAACGCCAACTTGCTGGCCATGCCGCTGGAATAGGTGCGTACCGGCATGTCGATGAACTCTCCCAGTTCCGAAAAATCGATAATTTCCTCTATCTTTTCCTTCAGATGCGTCCGGCTGAAGCCCAGAAGGAGACCGTTCAGCATAATGTTTTCCCTTCCGGTAATTTCCGGCTGGAATCCCGTTCCCAGCGACAGCAATGAAATGCTGTTTCCCTTCCGGTCAACGCTTCCCTCATCCGGGGCAAAGACACCGGCCAGCGTCTGCAGAAGGGTGCTTTTTCCGCTGCCATTTTTCCCGACAATGCCCAGCACTTCGCCTTTGGCGGCATCAAAAGAAACGCCGCGCAGCGCGTCCACTTTTTTCCGTTCGCTTTTTTTGAACTGAAACAGTGACTGCTTGATGGAAAACGCCCGCCTGCTAGTGTAGGACAGCTTCAGATTTCTGACTTCAATTGCGTTTTCGCGCATCACATCACCTTAAAATAACTGTTTTCATTCTGGTAGACGGTTACAACGGACAGCGCCGCCAGCAGTGTGCTTACGCCCGCCCATGCAAGCAGAAGACCAACATGGGTAACCCTGCCGAAAAGAAGAACGTTTCTCACCTGCGTGATAAACGCCGCCACGGGATTGAAACGAAGAACCCAGTAGTTCCACGGGGCCGGAATGCGCGTTTCGATTTCAAAAAAGATTCCCGTGCAATAAAACACCAGACGCAAAACGATATTGACCACATTGGTAAGGTCGCGGATATATACGCCGAGGTGCATCATCAGATTGCCGACGCCAAAGGTGAGCACAAAAAAACTCAGCAATACGGGAAGCAGATAGAGCATGTTCATACCGGGCGGAATCCTGTAAGCAAGCATCATGAGTGCGATCACGAAAAAAGAAATCAGCATTTTAATCGCGTTCACAATCATGTCAGACAGCACCAGGATATGCTTGGGAAGGTAGACTTTGCCAACAATGTTCCGGTTCGCGCTGATGATTCTCACGCTTTGAACCACCACCCGCTGAAAAAAATCCCACATTGTCAGACCAATGAACACATACAGCGGGAAGTACGGCTCCGCTGCCTGAAAGATGACGCCGAAAATCAGGATATAGATCAGCATAAAAGCAATCGGATTCAGAATCCACCAGAGCCAGTTGAGATACGAGCCCGCAACTTCGGCTTTCAGGGCAGCCTTTGCCGACCGGACTGCATAGGGCCAAAAGGAAAACAGATCCTTGAAAAAACGACGAATCATTTTCTCTCCTTTAGTTCACAATCGCTTGTCCTGCCCGCCGATAGATTCCCCGTTTGGCGTCGATCGCCTTCAAACCCATGGACTCAGGATCAGCAATCAATTCAATTCCCTTCTGATCTTCATCCACGGACACAAACAGGAAACTGTTTTCCGATAGAGAAGCGGCCAGTTTTCTTTGGACCTGGGGGATCGCCTCGCGTGAGAAGAACTTCAGAACATTACGGCAGAGAATCACGTCAAAACCGGTCGGGAATGGATCCTTTAACAGATTCAGATTTTCTGTGTGAACAACGGCCTTCAGTTCTTCCCGAATACTGAATTTTTTTGGTCCAGTTTCCACATGGCAGCGATACCGTTCAGGGATCTCCGGAAGATGCATATTAAAGTACCTGCCTTCCCGACACCTTTCCAGCAGTTCATCGTTATAGTCCGTCGCCAGAACATCCATATCCTCCAAAGGCACATAATCCATCAGTGCCATCACAAGGCTGTACGCCTCTTCACCGGAAGAGCATGCAGCGCTCCAGATTTTCAGGTTTTTCCGGCCTTCCAATTTAGCAAGGCACTCCTGCGTAAAAAACTCCCAATCTTCCCCGCGAAAGAAGTGCGTTCCTTTGAATGTGAGGTTTGTTTTCAAAGCATCCAGCTTTTCAGGATTCTTCCGTAACATCAGGTAATATGAACGCAAATCCGGATATCCCTGTTCCTTTGCGCAGTCCAGAAGGAAGAGCCTTGTTTCGTTTTTATAGAACACCAGTTCTGGGATCAACGCTATAATTTTTTGATAGTCCCTCTCGTTAGAGGAAAGTAACTCAAGTCTTTTCAGAAGTTTTTTTATCATTTTTATTCCACGGTTATTCTCTAGTAATCTCCGTTACAACCCGAGCCATGTTCATGGCTTATTTGATGCTAATTGATCGAATTCATAAATTGCCAGCAGTGCATTCATGGGCTGAGCCTTTGAATTCATTTTTTCTTTTGCCGTTGTTTTAATAGTATGTTCTACCAGCATTCGGTCAAGATACTTCTCTGTTCTTTCTTTAAAGTCATTCTTTAACCAAATCCCTTCCAAAAACTCTCCCATTTTAGCAGATCCAATTGTTTTTTTTCGAATAGGTGAAGGAGTATATATCATTTTTTCTTTTTGAATGGTTCTCTCTAACGGGTATTTGCCATTCAGAACCCGAAGTTGCTCAAGCGTTTCGGGCTTGATTTTTCTACCCTGAATCTCGTAGTTTAAAAGTTTAGGACAGTATCGATCTAAAATCATCAGCGAAAGAAACAGCATGTCCCTGCGGTCTCCCCGGTTATAATCGAATTTAACAAGCTCCGGGTCTATAAACGGCGACAACACCATGTGATTATTCGCTAGCCAATCCAACGCCTTTCCGCAATCCAACCGCTCTGCGATCAGTTTCTGAAATATAATACTGGCATCCCGGTCGTCGTGGAAGCGACAGTTTTTAAGTATAAGGCCGATCTGGCTTTTTATATATCTATCCGCTTTCCTGGAAGAGAAGTGAAAGAAATATGGTATGCCCTTGAACAATTCTCTGTAGTTATCTGTATACTGCCTATAAGCAACAGAAACCTTACCTTCCCAAGTATTGCCCTTGATGCTGCTTGAAAGGCCTTTAAGGAAAACAACTGGCTCAATATACTGTGTAAGTCCATACTTGTTTGTGATCGTTTTCCCATATGAGCAGAGTCGGCAATTAGAAAAAGAATCGAGCGGATCAATTGTACCTACTGAAACAGCGTCATATGGATCTCTGTTAAGCGAAAAACCATAGTCATGGGCGATTTCAGAAGCAATTCTATAATCGTCCTTGTCCTTTGCCAGGTTTATTTTTTTATGAGACAACACACAGACAGAATTTAAATCAATCCCTGCGTTGATCAACATGGAAATGATGATGCGGGTGTCCAATCCCCCGGACAAATCAGAATATATTGGATATCCCTGTGATGCAAGATTCCGAAGCAGTGAAACCCAGCGTTCATACCACTCGTCCAGTGCCCTGAATCCGGCAGCATTATCCAGCTTTCTCTGAAAATATGGAAAGGCCTTGTTTTCAACCTTCATTGTCTTTGCATTAATATCAATTATTACTTCGGACTGTGAATCCAGCTTCACAATTTCCGCCGCCAGTGTATCTGTATAGGAGATTGGCACATATACTCCGGCAAACAGCGCAGTAGCCGCCTCTTTATTCGGTGTTAGTTTTCTTCCTTTTAAATAATCGGCGAGAAAAAAGAAGGAATTGGATACTGCAAAATGCTTTCCCTCCCGATAAACATAGATTCCAAAAGAGCCCAGAAAATCCTGCCTGACCCGGATCAGCTCATCCTGGACCGTGATCATATCAAAATAACCAATATTCGTAATCGTGTCAGGGACCGTGCTTTCATAATAGATGTTGCCATCACAGATCATAACTCCGAATAATCCGGGTCTGACATCTCTCAGCTTTTCTGAATCAATTACAAAAAAACAATCCTTATTTCTGTTCTGGATCATACTTTGCTATCCCCTCACGTTAAAAAACAAATCTACTTCGTGAATTTATTTTTATATTGCTCTATTAAATCATTCAGATAGTTGAAATCGATAACCTGTGAACAGATGCTTTGGTCCTTTGTGATTATGTGATAATAGCTACATACACACCTATTCGAGGAACATTCCTGCAACTGGCATAGCGGAGAAAACTCTCCCTTAGCTGCGTCTCCTATCGGTTCTTTATTGACAGTATTGGGACAACGATAAATAATCCCTTTATTGCTTACGGTAATCGCAGTCCAACCCGCATCACAGTAGTATTCTTTCGGGTTAAAATATGGAACATCATCCAGCGCTACTCCCATGGCCTGTATATTGATAAATCTTCTGTATTCCCCAGAAGTCAATTCCACGATCAAATTCTGTTTATTGTCATCAAAAGCCGCGATTTTCTGGCGTATTTCGTCTGTAAAGTGTGTTGGATAATCACGTATGATAATTGGATTACAACTAATACATGTTTTTTCCAGCCTTTTTTTGTATTCAGAAACTCATAGAAATCTTCATCCGAAATAAGCGGAATTCCGATACTTGCTGTACAAAAATGCTCTTTTTGAATCACTTTCTTTTTTCTGAGCAGATTCAGGACTTTGTCCCGGCGCCTTGTGCGGTCGATCTGAGAATGGTTTCTGATGTATTCCAATTTCCCACATATTGTTTGTAATGTTGTGTAATCTTTATAAAATGAAGCCCCAATATGTAATGATCTTTTGCCCGCATAATCCGTTTTTTTAAACACAGCTAACAAATGATCATAATAATCCTGATCAGCAGATAGATTTGTTGTGATGTGGACTGCGATTTCCCCCTGAAAGGGCATATTGATGATATTTGCAATTAATTCAGGTAATTCTGGTAGAATTGTAACCTCTCCACCGATTAGGAAAAGGCGAATAGCTGTAAAATTTTCCGAATTTATTTTTTCTATGATATTCCTTATACCCAGACTAATTCTCCAGCGTAATTCTGCCGATTCACCCTTTGCATGTTCTGCATGTGCTTTCTTGTTTCCCTGAATACAAAAGCTGCAATTGTAATTACACAAACGGGTAACATTCCAACGGATGATATAGGTTCTGATACTCTCTTTTAAAAGCACAGCCGTCATAACATCGTGATTGTTCATATCTACACTTCCGTTTCACTTTCTAAAAGCGCTTGATTTTAATCTCCGATTAGTCTTTGCCACTGAGCAACCAACCCCTCTTTTGAAAAACACAGTGCTCGTTCCAGGCTCTTTTTCCGGTAGTGCTCCCAGAGATCCCTGTCCTTTATCAAAGAAATCATTGCCTTGGCAAGGATTTCTTCCTCCGGTTCCAGGGGTTCCATCATAAGATGATTACCGGAACACTCTGGAACAAGAATGCCGTACTCTGCGAAATCCGCCGTGCAGGTCTTCATGGCATAATCCGTGTCTGGAGCAAGGATTTCCCGTGGGCCGGAACGGCAGTCCGTTGAAATCACCGGTAGCCCCATTGCCATCGCCTCCGCCAGTGCGTTGGGAAAGCCCTCATTGAAGGAAGTCTCCACAAACACATCACAGCGCGACAAAAGCGCGTAAGGATTATCGCACCAACCGGGAAGCAAGACCCTGCCGGTCAGGCCGTTTTCCCCGATGACAGAGCGCAGAAAGTCCGCCACATTATCGCGGCCTTTTCCTTCCCGCCCGGGAATGACAAGAAGCGCACCCGGATGAGACTGCAGCACCGTGCGAAATGCGCGGATCAGATGCCACTGTCCCTTTTTCTCCGTCAGCCTGCCAGTGGAGACAAAGACAAATTCTGCTTCCGCAAGCGCTTTTTCCAGCCAAGGGTTCTGCAGGGGCAAGTCACGCTTTCTGCTGATCTGTTCCAGATCCACCCAGTTATAGATGACCTGCATTTTCTCAGCCGGAATCTCATAGATCTCGGTAAGGCAGTCGGCAATCTCCTTCGCCACAGGGACAATAATGTCGGCGCGATCGCTCACGGTGCGGATTTTAGCCCGTCCGCTTTCCGTCCAGTTATCCGCCGGTGCATATCTGCTTTCGGGATAACTGCGGACGGAAACAAGGGTGCGCTCGCCAGAACAGGACATGACGTTAATGTAGTTGGCGGAATTCAGAAAACTGATTGCGCAGTCCACACCGAACGCCTGTTTCATCTCTCGCACAATACGAATCTGAAAGGCAAGGTCGGCATTCTGCACTTGCTCCCTGACAGGGTCCACAAAGGCGTCCGGCAAAGATTTTGCCCAACGAGCCATGCGTTTTCTGATTCTGAGCAGCAATTTCTCCGGCCGGTTCGCGACACTGTTTTCCGGCTTTCCCGCCGCTTCACACACAGCGTCGCTTTTATGATCTTCCACCCAGCGGTATACATTATAGCAGACAACCTTGCTGGAACAGGGGTAACTCTCAACCCCGTCCTCCCGGACTGTGGTGACAAGGTACACCTGATGTTTTTCCGCCATCCGGGACGCCAAAGAAACGATTACTTTTTCAGCGCCGCCGCCTGAAGTGCGCGGAACTAAAAACATCAAAACCGCCATTGCTTTCTCCTCTATTAAAGGCATTCCGATTTCCGTTCAAACAGGCCGTGCCGGTCAATACGACCATCATCCAGACGGGTCGGCTCAACGCCCAAATCGCTGTGAACAAACTGCGCGAGAAACACACGCTCCACGTCCGGGCCGTTTTCTGCACACGGTTTTCCGGGCTGAAGATCTTCCAGAACGGGTTCAGCATCCTCCCGTAGACTGTTCAGCTTATAGTTGTCCTGCCAGCGGTTTTCCCCGTTGCCCCAAGAAACCAGATGCTGCAGATCCAACGTCGGGTTTGTGTTGGCGTTAAAGCCGGTAAAGCAGTTTGCATATGCGAGACAGTTCCGAACAGCATGCCGGACTGGCATGGACTCGCCGCCCAGCTTAAAGCCGGAACCGGCCGGAATTGGAGCATTCTTTCTGCCGTTTTTATAGGCAATGCAATCAGAGAGCTCCACAGCACCGACGGGGCCGATTACACGCTTTGAATACAGGTCAAACCCGTCGTCAACATTGTGGTGCGCAATGCACTGAGAGAAGCGGTTGCCCTCGCCGACAGAGAGTTTTGCCCCGAATCCGTCCGCATTGCACTTTGCCGGGTCGGCGTTCCGAAGCGAATCACAGTTGGAAACCAGATTATCCGTCGGCCATTCTTCCCTCCGCGCACCCGGGTAACTGCAGATCAGAATCCCGGTATCGCCGTTTTCACAGGCGATACACCGCTCGATGGTGTTGCCGCTTCCACTGATCATCAGGCCAACCGACGGGCCGCACCGAAAGATCAGGTTTTCCAGGCGCCAACCGCTGCCCTGGAGCAGCATGACGGGTACTCTGTTTTTCAGCCGGGATCCGTCCAGAACAGCCACTCCCGGAGCGAGGGCCCGAAGGCTGGCCTCGGGATCCGGCTGACCGGAAGGGAGCTTCGGAACGAGAACGGTATCCAAAGGCTGGTAGATGCCGGGAAGCAGAATGATTTCACTATTCCGCTGTGCAAGCCAAAGGGCCGTCTGCAGGTCGAACGGCCGCTCCGGCGTCCCCTTCCCATATGGGCGGCCGTTTGGCGAGGCATAAAGCGTACCGGAGTGCCCGCGCCGAAGAAGCAGCGGGCGGGTTTCCTTCAGTTGCCCGCGGGAGAAAGGATAGTCCGGAAAACGCAACTGAATCGCATCCGGAGGAGTCCGACTGCCTTTGCCGGAAGAGCGTTCAAAGGCGGGCTCACTGACCTGTACTGACAGACGGCCCGCCACTCCGAAACCGACATAGAGCTTTCCAGCGTCCTGGACCTGCAGAAAGTCACAACCGGGAAAGCGAATGTGTTTTGTTTTTCCGTCGGCCTGCACAGAAGCGGTAAAACCCCGGTCGGTCTTCCGTAATGTAAGGCGGACCGATTCCCCGGTCCGCAGCGTTTTCCCGGGCGTTATCCCAGTAAAGACACGGGAAGCGTCTAACTGCCGGGAATTACCGCACAGTTCTGCCGCAGGATCCGTATGCCCGGAAACCACCCTGACTCCACAGTCATATTCATCATAGATCAGAGCTCTGTGTCTACCAACAGAGAGGAGGTTTCGAAATCTGCAGCCGCTGCGGGCAGACGCAAGTGTGTCTACGGCGAAGAGACCGAAGCCCGACTGCCAGCCCGGAAAGCGGTCCGCATCCGTGACTGTAAACGTAGCGGAAATGACGAAGTTCTCTTCATCGGGCTGAATTTCTGTACAGAAGAACAGGAAGCTGTCCTCGGAATCCCCGAGTTTGCCGACTTCAGAGCGAAACATGAGGTTCGTGCCCGAGGTAAGCACCGCACGGTACGAGACGCTTTTTTCCCCTTCCGGGGAGAGCAGGACGGGTATCCCGTTGATCTCCACCACGCCCTTTGCATTCGCGATTCTCGTCAGAATCCATTCCACGGAAACACACCCCTCCTCTCTGAAATCACTGATTAAACAGTAGTTATGCGGAGTTCAATCCCTATAATACAGATCTCGGGTATAGACTTTCTCTTTCACATCGCCCAGGGTGTCCCTGTCAAAGCGGTTGGCAAGGATTACAGCGCTTCGCGCTTTAAACAATTCCAGGTCGTTTACGACGGTTGAGCGGCAAAACTCGCTCCCGTCTTCCAGCAACGGTTCATAGATGATCACCGTAATTCCCTCGTCCCGGATGCGCTGAAGGACGCCCTGAATTGCCGAAGCGCGGAAATTGTCACTGTTGGATTTCATGGTCAGACGATACACGCCGACCGTGTCGGGATGCCGGGCAATAATCTGCTCGGCAATGAAATTCTTGCGAACTGCATTGGACATGACCACGGCCTGAATCATCGTCTGCGGAACATCTCTGTAATTTGCCAACAGTTGCCTTGTGTCCTTGGGCAGACAGTATCCACCGTAACCGAAAGACGGATTATTGTAATAGTTTCCAATACGCGGGTCCAGACAGACGCCGTCAATAATCCGTTTTGAATCAAGCCCTTTTGCCTGGGCATAGGTGTCGAGTTCGTTAAAGAAACTGACCCTTACTGCGAGGTAAGTGTTGGAAAACAGTTTGACTGCTTCGGCCTCAGTCGGGCACATAAGCAAAACCGGAACGTCTTTCCTATGCGCTTCCCGGCTTTCCTCCGTCTTCTCAACACCTTCGAGCAGCAAAGATGCGAACATCCTTGCTTCCTCCGTCTGGTTCTCTTCGCAACCAATCACGATTCGGCTGGGATACAGGCTGTCATATAGAGCTTTGGACTCGCGCAGAAACTCAGGGCTAACCAGGATCCGGTCCGTGCCGTACTTTTTACGGATCGACTCCGTATACCCTACCGGAACCGTCGACCTGATGATTATCAGCACGCCCGGATTCACGGCAAGCGCCTGCTCCACGGCATCCTCTACGGCGGAGGTATCAAAAAAGTCATGCTCTTCGTCATAGTTCGTCGGCACGGCAATAATCACCAGGTCGGCGGAGCGGTACGCTGTCGCCTTATCCGTGGTAACATGAAGACGAAGCTTCCTGGCTCCCTCTTTTGCCTCCCGGAAAAAACGCTCGATCTCAGGGTCGCAGATCGGGCTAATCAGATTATTCAGTTTTTTCGCCTTTGCAGCGGTCGTCGTAATAGCCGTAACCACATGATGCTGCGCAAGGAGAACAGCCAAGGAGAGCCCAACATATCCTGCGCCAGCGACGGTAATGTTCAAGTTCTGATCCCTCCCGACTCACAGCAAAACGTCGTTTTCCATCTTGCATACCACACATTATTACATTAGTCCGCCGAGGAAAACAGCGACTGTTTTAATATTATACTACTAAAGTCCTCCAAAACGCAATATGCTGACATCACCACTATCCGAACAAGAAGCTGTGGTTCCCACCTGCAGATGGGCATCCCATTTCCCATCAGCAGGCATTAATCATCAAAAATTTTTTAAATGCGCATTTTTGTGCCGGTTATTGATTCTTCTGTTGATTCCTCCTTTGTTAGAATCCAGCCATAAGATCAAGAAATGATTTGTTCCTAAAAAAGGAGGACATAACAATGAAGCGCAACGGAAGCAGTTCTTCTGGGTGCTCCTCTGAAAGAATGTCCACTAAAAGACCGATTGCTTTGATTCTTGTTTTGTAATATGCTACGCTGCCGTTTAGATACTGCTTCAACAGGTCACTTACCAACTGATGCCGGTTGCCCTCAAATTCATAAATACGTCTAGCCTGGTTGTATTGGCGATTCTTATCATCATCACCCCAAGGAAGCGGCGTTTTGGTGCGCTTCTGAATATAATCTATCTCATCGTCGCTATACCCTTGCTCTTTCAGCGTTTCAGGATTTCCAAGAAACTGCTCCGCAATCTCTCTATTCCCGTCAAGTAGAGCCTTTTCAAATGCAGTTTCCTCGCCATCGACCCTCGGGGAAACCGGAGCTTTTTGCTGATCTGAATCTGCCTGTGAAATACTTATAACGTCTTCAGCGCGAATAATAACCTTTTCTGTCGGCGTAATTAGCGCAAGAAGCCCATTGCGAATATCAAACAAGAAACCCGATAATTCTACCTGATCATCATCTTTTCTGCACACAATCTTCACCCAGTGAGCCTTATACTCCTGGAAAACAATCTGTGCAGTGGTTTCTTCTGCGGATTCTTGTACTTCCGTATATGGTTCAACAGAAGCAATAGACGGTAGCGACAATTGGCGGCCCTCCATCGTTATGGTTTCACCATCAAAGAACTGAATTGTCCCGGTGAAACGTGAGCCGTCTTGCAGTACCAAAACAATCTGATTATGGCTTGAGAAAGATTTGAATAATTCTTTTATGATATCCAATTCGGTCATGATAACTCCCTCTTTCTCAACAAAATATCTATTTGGAATAATTGGTTTTATCTCAAGAGCTTACAATAAACCAGTTAAATATTATACCATATCCAGTCGATTCCTTCCAGTCCCATATGGCAAAAAAGAATCCTGCCAACGGCTGAAAAACAAGTGGTTTGAAATGCACCCCACCCATCAAAAATGCACCCCACCATAGCCCCGGGGTGCATACGTATCAAAATTAGCGTGGAATCCCAAAAACAGACAGACCGCCGTTGGCGGTCTGTCTGTTTTTCGACGTTTTCAGAGGATTCGAACCCACGGGCACCAAACGCGAAGCGTTTTTGAGCGAAGCGGAAAAAATGTGATCGCGGCATCGCCGCGTTCACGGGGTTCGAATCCCCGCTTACGGCGGAGCTCTCCTTTTTTCCCAAAAAACAAACCCTTTCGCAGGAACGCTTTTTCTGATATAATGAGCGCGGCAGCAGAAAAGCGTTCTGAACACGGAAGGAGAACAGGGGATGAAACACCACATCATCGTAAAGTTTGCCGAGGGAACG
>JAEEGJ010027626.1_pt1 | contig 11376 bp, 10 predicted proteins | sample 8958761 | NCBI WGS metagenome assembly JAEEGJ01 (sample SAMN16246546, study PRJNA631951) | gut metagenome | biome: gut microbiome; feature: rumen; material: RS-attached | host: Bos | place: Iran: Karaj | collected 2018-10
TTTGAGAGTCGCATAGGCATCTGGAAGATGCGGCATTAGGGCTCGCTGCCAAATTCTCTAGAGAATTTAACAACAACACTTAGACTCAAGTCTTACGAGATGGTAAGTAAGCATCAGCGACATCCCTGTGCAGCTGCGGTTAGCACAAAAATCGCTAACCGCAACCCCAAAAACGTACAAATCATGTCATTTCTATGTCATTTTATGTCATTAACATGTCGTTTCTATGTCATTAAGTAGAAAATAAAAATGAAACTAAATATCTAATTATCAGACAAATAAACTACAAGCTATGTCGAATGTCATTAAGTTTTGGAATTTTCAGAAAAATTTTCTTAAAAACAGCGATAGAAGGTCTGGGCGATGTCGGCATAACAATACCTCTTGGTGTGACGGGTGATGATCATATCAACTATGGGCACAAAAAAAGGCGCTCCCTTTCTTTTTTCCATTCCTCGTGGTTAAACTCCAGATATTCTCCAAAAGCATCTTTCAGTTCGTCAGGATGTTCACTCACTTTCAGTAAGTAGAAAGACGGTATGATGATGTTTCCATACGAATTGACATAAGTCTCAAAACGTGTAATGAAATAGCCTTCTGATAATAGTATCTTCAATTCCCGATTCACTTTTTCATATTTTTCTTTTGATGGTTTAGCTTTCCAACTGTCTAATAGATCATGCTCTTTAGTGCCAGGAACAAATGTGACGACAAATACTCCACCATTAACCTTAATCGACTCCACATAAACTGGAAACGATTTCAAGCCAAGACCATTCACAATCTTCAATCTATTAATAAGCAATTCTGAATATTCATCAAACATTGATATAATGTTGTATTCACCATACCTGAACCTGACGCCACTGTGCATTTCCAGACGCCCACCATCTTTCTCCTTAAAAAGCAGTCTCTCCCCATCTCTCGCCCATTCAACGTGCTTAAGCTCGTTGATCAGACAGCGCAGATAGCTATCATATCCACGCCTTGCCGTCCAAACCATCCACCAGGATCTTAATTTAGATAATTGCATAACTATCACTTATTTGTTTTATTGTCATCTTCCTTTCTTTAAACACAGCAACTGGCATCGGCTCCTTTCCGTTCTGCTCTGTCAGATAATGATAGAAAGAGTTGAGCACCTGCATAATCTTCCCCGTATCGTGACCCTTTTCCTTGAGATAACCCACAAGCACAGGTGGTTCCTTACCATGATCTGCCCCATAAAACACCCAATAGGTACAGAGTGCAATATCCGTCCGATGCAGTCCCATCGCACAGGAAATAAAGAAGTCGCCTTGGTCTATCAGTTCGCAGAAGCGTCCGAAATTCTTAACCATATTGGCTATTCCCTCCCTACTCCTATCAACAGCATAATGGAAATAAGCAATTCCATTTGCCTCACAGATCTTTTTGTACCGATCTCCTTGATAGTCCTGACGCAAGTCAATTACCTGCCTGACACCAGCCTCAACCAATGCCTTCCAGGCATAAGCCTGATGCCTGGATGACATGGTGCGCCCTCTGATGCCTCCATACACTGGAGTCAAATCTGGTATCTTCGTTTGCAGGACTCTTTCAATATTCATTTCTTTTTCATTTTTTATCTTCTGGAAGGCTTGCAGGTTTCTTATTCTACTTCATTTTCAAATAGTTCATAAAACATAGTTTCACCATCCCATCTACATATAATCTAGCGTCTTCTTGCAACAGGTTCCATGATAGAATACATCCAGCACCTGCTCAAAAATGTCATCAGGAGAAACAGCATCGAAGAGCGTCATACACGAACGTACCTTCATCGCATCCAAGTCGCCAAAGATGTCTGTTGCAGCCATCTCTTGATGTGTAAGAAGTAATCTTGTCACTTCACGAAGCCTTTCTCCGAGTATGGAGTGCTTCAGGTATGCTTCTGCCTCGTCATATCCACTTATACCATAATACTTGGCATTCCAACTATGTCCCAGAATAGCAAGTTGAGGGAAGATAAACCATATCCAGTGCGACCGTTTCATACCGTCTTGTATTTCTTGCAAAGCCTGTTCATAATATAACTTCTGTACCTCTACAAACCGTTCTAGGTTATATTTGTCACCCGCAGTAATAACCTCTACAAACTCTTTTGGCAAAATGATATTCGCGACATCAATGGCTTTCTGGAATAGTGGAGCAATCTCCGCAACTTTGAAGCCAGCAATGCCACAGCCAATTTGTGTGACATAAAACTTCAATTCTGGCCGTAATTTAGCAAACGCAATAAACTCATCCACGTAAGGCTTGATAGTTTCCACACCACCTTGCATGGTAGGGATAGCATAACTCTGTCCTTGCAAGCCGACACCTTGCCCCCATACCGCACCGAATCGCTCATGCGCCAATCGTGCTGCACCGCCACCATGTGCTCCAGCAAGGTTGCTTCCAAAGACGAATACCTCATTCGGCTTTAGTTCTGAAATTCTATCTGGTGTATAATCTCTGTTGTACATAATCACATTCCCTCAACTCTTGCTTAATACATTAATTATCTTCTTTCGCTCCTTAAACACCTCTATAGACATTGGTGGATTTCACCTCCTTCTCAGGTTTGTACTTATAGAAGGCATTGAGAATCCGCATCTATATACACTGAATCGGGAATAAACTCTCCTGGCTCATCAATGTGCCCACTCAATATCTGTAGTCGTCTCAGTTCCAAAGTATCTATCTTGATGTTGTTGCGGTCGTAATAATTGATTAACCATCGTGCTGGCCGTTTACCTAGACATCCCTGTTCGTCAGCTTTCTTGTAGTATAAAGCGGCTAAAGACTCGTTGATATTACTCGTCTCACCATAATGATAACCAGAGTAAATGTCACCCAACAACTTGTTGGCTATAGGTAAGTAATCCGACAGTCCCTTTAGCATATCCATGTTCGGGTGTTTCCCATTATCCGTATCTGATGACGGGAGTGTGCATTGCAATAGTTTAGCGAGGGAACTTCCCATTTCTGCGCCAGCCTTGATGGACTGCTGCCCATCAAGCGTATCACCCCGTCCAATCTGAATAATACCTTTCAAAGCATAGCCGTCAGAAGAACCTGTCGAGATAAGAGTCTCAACGATACTATCTGTAGGCGAAGTATTCTCCCTATCAAATTTGGCAATAGCTTCAAACATTATCTTTGCATGATCCGTTTCAGGCAAAGATCTAAGATAGTTGTCAATGCTACAATTACTAATGCCATATTGATCTGCCATCATCAGCATGGTCAGCGTACCCATGAAATCCTGCTTCACGCCAATCCCGTCATGATAGCACTCTGCAAGTTTTAGAAAAGCCGTACCATCGCCCCATCGTGCCTTTTCCAGATAGGAATTAAGAATACCTGCTTGAGCGGTTACCTGCCCGGTCTGCGGAACTGCAACTTCACTTACATGCTCGTCAAACAATTGCTGTTCAGAACAGCTTGACAACATCAGGATGGCGAACATCGCCAATACAATAAAATTCTTCATGTTTAATCCTTTCTACGATTAGCTACCAGCATAAAGCCACCATCACCACTGTAATAGATTAGTGGCAAAACATCAATAGGTATATCCTCATTTATTTTTCTCAAACTGTCATTTGACGGGAGATCCTTTACTTGCTGCATATCATCATCTGTAATTATTTTCTTTCGAATGACAAAATTCTGATAAGTTCGCGTCTCTGTTGCGTAATCGTGTGAATCAAAGCAAGGGTAACTCTGCCACACCTCACCGACATGAATACGCCCCCGTTTTTTGGGCATCCTACGACTAGCCGACATATTTGAGCCATGTCTTTCACAAAGAGAAATCTCCCTATGCGCTGCAATATCCTCTAACCCATGAAAGGTAAATCCAAGAATCTCAATGTCCTCAATAACTGAATACACCTGAATATCAAGATTACCAATAAAACCGTCAGGATAATTATCTATAAAACGATTAAACCGCTCCTCCAGTTTCTGGCCTTTTGGTGCAAACCCTCTGATACGGTCAACCACCTCCTTTACACCATACTTCCGCATAGCATCTCTAAGCACAATGTTATGCAGCATCATGCCGTCGAACATATAATAATTCTCATCACAGCAGATATACTCCAAAGCTTCAGCAACTGTAAACTCATATTGAGTATGGTGATATACCATATAATATAACTCATCCTCTTCACTCTTTCTCAATTCAGAGGTTAGCGGAGTCTCTAACTTTACTTTCCAGTTTGATATCTGTTCCATAACTTCCTCCTTCTTAAACTTCTTCGTTTTTATGATATAGAGCGGGAAAACGATTAGTTTCTATCACCTCATTCTACTTTTGTAATCTTATACCCTAATTTCATGATAAACTTCAGAGTACTTATAGCCGTATTTCTGTCATACTCCTTTTCTTCCTCTGGCAGTTCCTCGTATGGCACAAGGCTGGGATGTGTTTTCTTTTCATCGTCCCGTTGTTTCCCGTATGTCCAACCTTGAGATATACGAGATAGAGCCCATACTTCGTGAACGTTCTTTGCCATTAGCTCTACTAATAAGTCTAAGTCTTTTGTTAAGACAATAGAATCTATATTTATTGGGTGTGGATTATACTCTTCCATCTTTATGTTATTCTAAATAAAACTTCTTCTTTTCTGCATCAGATAACTTTCTACTTGAGAATCTAATCTGGTTTTCTTTTATTATTTCTGCCAATGGCTTAAATTGATATAGTAATAAATTTCCATTAGACGTTGTTACAATAAATGAATCTTCATTTATATCTGGATTAAACCTTACACATGTAACACAGGCTTTAACTTGGAAATCTTCAACTATTATTCCACTTTTAATATCCCATATACATATTTTTCCTGATGTATAGCCTGCAATTAAATATTTACTATCCGGGGAACAGTCTATTTGAGTACAATCGTCACTACTAATCAAAAGATTCGAATGTACCTTTTTCCACTTCTCTGTATCCCAAATATTTATAGTTTTTCTATTAACCACACTTATGTAATATCTCCCATTTGGAGTGAATCGACCATTACACTCATCAGAACTATCTAATTTAACGACTTCTTTGCAAATCCCATTACTCATTGCTTCTAAAGAAAAAACCGTAATAAATCCTTCTAATGTTCTTATGACCAGATATTTTCCTTTTTTATCAACAGCCCATTCTTTTCTGCATGGATTGTAAGGACATAGGACATTAGGGATGGTCCCAATCTGCTTTGGCCCTAATTCAGATATGATCAAAATAGATCTATTCATATCAGACTCCTTCCATTCTTCAAAATAATAGAGTTGACATATGATATTCCTACCATCTTTGTCTTGCATAGATATCGTATCAATATAATGAAGAAAACGATTCATATCACTATTCCTGTATTCACATAACCATTTATTGTTCTTTTCTTGAATTACATAAGTTTGATATTGGTTGTCAGATATGTAAATACGGCTTCCGCAAGGACTAAAAACAAGGCTATTAATATAAGAGTGACCATAAAGGTGAACGATGTCTCTTTTTTCTAACGTATTAGCATCAATAATATATATGTTTGAAGCATCTCTTATTACAACAACAATAAATCTTCCTTCATTATTATATTCAGAATGTGTAATCTCTTGTGGAAATGAAATTTTCTTTATAGGTATTCTATCTTCTTCATTCCAAATTTGAATTAGACCATCTTCCGATGCAGAAACAATCATATTAGTCTTTTCATTGTAGTTGACAAAAGTTATTTTCTCTTTGTTTATTGCAGATAATTTCTTTTCTACATTACCATCCTCAATATTACATACATATACCGTTGGAAAATAAAAAGAACCTTCTTTATATGTACTACATAGAAAAACTTGCTTGTCATCCTGGGAAAAATATACAGAAAATACTACGTCTGTATTACAATAGAATCTCTTAATTACGTTGAAATCTTCTGTGTTTCTAATCTCTACGTTTCCACTTTTTGTAACTGCTAATAGACTTTTTCCGTTATGACTAAACCTTACGAAACGAATGCCAGGATATTGTATGGAATATATGCACTTCTTTCTATGGATACTCCATATGTATATTTCACCTCTTCTTAATGCGATAGCAAGTTTATCGTTATCAGAAGCAAGTGATAATGAATCCAAATTGTTGCGATTGAAAGAAGGGATATTATCTTCATCTATGATAATCTCGCCCACCAGTTCTTTTTGTGTTACATCCTTTTTGTTTAGGCTGATTAAATGTATTATTGGTTTATGATAAGAAGCACTTGCATATTGAGTGGCGGCAATAGCAAATCTCCCATCTGATGAAAAATCGACGTCTTTAAAAAAATGACGGATAGGCTTTCCATTTATTTCTGTGTCTTTAATCCCCCATAACTTGGATGAGCCTTTGGGATCTATAAGTTCAAAACCTCTATAATAAATCCCAACAAGTATTCTCCCGTTATCCATATATAATACTCTTCTCGGTCTTTTGCTACATTTTATTCTTTCAACAACTGCTCCAGTATTTGAATCCCACATTGTTTTTATCTCATTGGCAACTATTATTATCTTTCCATCTGTATTAAAGAGTACAACATTACCCTGTTTCTTTATGCTTTCATCTATTATAATACCTTTATTGTTGAGTACAACTTTCCTTAATGCCTTTTCCGCTTCTGGCGTTATTATTCCCATACCAGAATTATACATATCCATTATAAGCGTTGCAGCAAGATAAGAATCACCACTATCAACTAATTCGACTGCCTTTTCACCTAAATAGCGTCCAAAAACTGTTTGCAATTTTTCTTTTTGCTCCCGTTCTTTTCGCTCTTGTTCAGCTTTTTCCTTCTCATAATGTTGCCATAAAACGTCAACGTCAACATCTAACATTCCTGCTACAATCTTTATGAAAGCCAGATCTTTACCATCCTTGTTTACGTTACCACCAACGCGTTCCTTATCTTCTGGAAGATTAAGTAGAGATGGAGGAAAAAACTCCTTTGGTTCTTTTCCATCAACTATAAATGGGTAAATGTGGTCAAGCCTTCCTAATTCAATAAAATACTTAATCTCTTCATTTACCCATGGATGGCCTTTTACATTAGCAGAATTAGGTGAACATATCACAATTAAATTTGTAGAACAACTCAATTTGCTCTTAATTCCGTCGTTTAATCCACCTGCGGCAAGTCTGCTGTCCCAGAATACGTCGCGTAAGTTGTCACGTATCTTTTCTTTATGATGTGTCTTTTCATTTGGATCAAGATTAGATGGCAAATGATAAAATTCAAGTTCATGCTCCAACCATTTTGCCCATTCTACATCTTTGCTGTTATAACTTATAAAAACGAAAAACTTCTTCATTGCTGCTATTGATATTGATTTCCATTAATATCTATTGTTATGATTTCTCCATCCTTAATAGCCTTCAGTAGTTTCCCTTTCTCTATCCATCTTAATTCTTCGTACATTGGTGAAATATGAATTCTCATGTCTATGACATTAAATAGTCCAAACTTGTGTGTAGATTTATTCCCTCTGGCAAAAATAGCATAACGTATGTCTCTACTTGTATAATCTTCTATATAATCATTATCATATAGTTCCTTTCTTTTCTTTCGAAGCCTATTAACAAAAACATAGTTTTTACAGCAGGAAAAGACTAATATAATACCAATAAGACTACCTAATAATACATTTTCGGAAACACCATCACAAAAGCCTTCTCCTTCAAAAACACCTCCGACACATTTAATGAATCCCATTAGAAAAAGAAGAAATAAAGGAATTAATAAAAGGAACAGCAATATGGTACATGTCTTTGACCTCTTAAAACTGTATGTTCCTACAGGAAACAAATTATAGTGATTCCACCAGTTATTAGAAGTGTTATCATATGTTGAATGAGAAGAGTGTTTATGAGGTCTATCCTGAATACCAATGATGTTGTTCTTACCTAACAATCTTGAAACACTATCCAACAGCTTGCCAAAGAATAATTCAGGTCTTGGAAATGCATCTATCCAATTGATATTCTTAAGATAATATTTCTTGACTCCAGAGAATTCTGCATCAGCAATTTTATAAGTTAAGATAGGTATTTTGTTCTCTGATGCCAATTCTAATTCTCTATCTGTTTGAATAGATAAATTAAAATCACTTGAAAAAACAACAACCATCATTTGACTTTCATCTATTGCATCTGCTATAGCACCAGCCCATACGACACCACGCGGGATGTCACGATAAGCGACAAAGCAACGATAGCCGTTACTTTCTAAATAGCCACATATTCCCTCCGCAATCTTCTGATCTTTTGAGGAATAACTAATAAATACATCGTACTTCATATTTGTTGCTTCCTAATTAATTCAAATCCGAGTTTCTTCACCAACTTAATCGTATTAATAGCCATGAGACGGTCGTATTCCTTTTCACTTTCAGGCAATGCAGAGTAGGGGATTAGATCTGGATGCTGTTTCTTCTCATCATCACGGATAGGGCCATAAGTCCAACCTTCAGCCATTCGCGTAGCAGCCCAAACTTCATGGGCATTCTCGGCAATGGACTCAGTAAGGTCGTTGAGATTATCGCCTAATGCGATGTCTTCAATCTTTATGGGATGGGGATGGTAGTCTTCTATTCCACATAAAACTCTTACCATATAATAACGAGACTCTTGCCAAGCGTTCTCAAATAGATTTCTTGGTATTGTACTTTGCGAATCCTTTTGAGGGTCATATATCTTAAAAGTTTCTTCTACAGAGTCAATATCGAGAACCATAATAGCATGATTGGGAAGGTCTTCCTTGTCGATCTGATCAGGATAGAGTTTGTCACTATCAACCACCGCAATAACATCATTATCTCTGTCTAGTGCCTCCTCAATATCCTCAATAGTTGCGTCATATTGACGAGTAACCATCAGTTCAGACTCTTCCAATAAACGACCGATGCAATGCAGTGGTGTCCCCTCTGGCTTTAGCCATTTGTGGTTACGGGCAGAAGTAAGTAAGGAATTAATATCGAAATCTATTCCTCTCTGCTGGAGGATTCTGGCTTCACAAAGCACACTACAAATGTTCTCACCACTCTCTGCTGCCATTTGTAACATTGGCAGAAATGCATGATCTTCCTGTTCTCCCTCTGAATTGACGGCGATGTTCAGAACTTCTTGAAGTGTCTTGTCGTGCTTCACTGCTTCCAGTACTTGTCTGGTTTCTTTCTCGTTGGTATTACCGTCAAGATAAGCTGCCAACAGTTCATCAGAAATATATGTATCTTTATTTGCCATAGGTCTCAATGTCTTTAAGAGCGACACGAGTCAGAGCAGACATCGCACGTCGCTTGATGTTATACAGGTTTGCGGTTGTTATTCTCATTTCTTTTGCCAATGCTTCAGGCTCCATATCTTCAAGCATGAGTCTGCGGATGACATAAACGTAACGTTGATTGTGCATCTGACCGAACAGACGCTCCAAATCGTCTTTTGCCGAAGACTGTTTATTATCTGCAACATTATTACCCATACTATAAAGAGTACTGTGGCTGTTGTCTTCTATCAGGGCATCCCTTTTCTTAATGAAGTAGCGGATAGCAAGTATTTTCAGCCATTGGTATACGGTACTGCGATACTGGAACTGCCGAAGTTTCTGGGCATCATCTTCCATCAGATAGGCATACAACTCATTGACAAACTCGTCGTAGTCCACATCATAATTATATATAAGGTGTATGATGCTTTGGAACAAAGGGCGACACTTGCGGAAGAAAAAGTCCTCCGTCACCCGATTGTCCCTTGCAATCAGCCCTTGTATGATTTCGTGGTCAGTCATTCGGCTTCAGTCATTTTAAGAATCCATGGAATATAACGAGAGAATTCCGCATCCAATTCTTTTATTTCATCCAGTTTGTCAAATGGACGAATATCGTGATGTATAAAACGTCTTTTATTATTCCCTAACTGGCTTAAGTAAACAGGATAAGCGTATTTGTCCTCATTCTTTTGTGCCTTTCGGAAGCCCATTAGAAGTTTCTCCACATTCCATCGATTATGTTCCACTTGTGCAATCGCTTTCACTTCATCATTATTAAGCGGGCTAATGTCGTGGCTGTTATCTTCTGCTTTTAGTCCGCGCATAGCTCTCAAAGTTGCAATCTTTATTCTGATAGCATAGGCGTTATAGAGGTTTGACCATTTCAGTGCAACACTTAGACCTCTCCATGCTTCGTCAGCCTCATGCCATATTTGTTCTTTCGACATGGATTCCAAAACTAAAAGACTTTGGAACTTATTGTCTGAAGGCATAGTACAGTAAAGATAGTTGATGAGTTTGGCGCGTTCTAATGATTTCTCATCGGCACTATAGGCGGTTTCATTCATGCCGAAGGGATAGATATGAGCATAGCGTCCCCCTTGAACTTTAGATATGAGTTTTCCGTCTATTACTTCATAATAAGTGTTCTTTTTGGTATCATTCTTAATGGACTCGTCGGCCATTCTCAAGTTTGACACAAAATTGTCAGAACGATCCTGACGGATGAACACATTCACTTCGTTATCATAGACCTCATCAGGCATATTCATTCCAAAAATGAAGTTCTGTCGTTGGTCTGCAAGAGCTAAGAAAATGGAAAGATATTGTTGTTCATAATCATTTGACCAATCTTTAATGAGGTTTTGTACTTTAGATGAGAAAACATCCCCTTTAATGAATTCGAATTCAACATCAAGGAAGTCTTGTTCATTATCAGTATATCCATTCTCTGAATTAAATAATGTCGGGGCAATTCGTTGCCTTGTTTCAGACTTAGAATCTTCACTTAAGTCTTGGTAGTAGTGAGACTGCACTTCAAAGAAATGCCTATTGCGGGCTACAAACACATCTTTTTCCTTGTCGGCATTAATGTCAATGAAAGTGATGAGTGTTCTCAGCTTAGTGTTCTTGCTGAAATTGGGGAAATGCAGTACGTTAGCAGCTTCCATGGCGAAGGCTACAGCGAAGTTGGTAGTACCAACAAAGACAAGATGAACATATTTCTTGTCATCCTCTTTGATTCCATCTCCATATACCGCAGGATAGTGAATTTCCTCACCAGGACGATCCATATCTCTGTGGAATCGTTTGACAAACACTTGCTTTGCCCAGCCCGAATAGAAATTGTAAGGAACAAAATCAATGTCGAGCTTTTTCGCCTCACTGAAAATCTCTGATGTTTTAAAGGCGGCGTAGGTATCTAAGTCTTCGAACACACAGGTGATTCGCTGCGGTTTTTGCAAACCTCCAAGTTTGTTGAGATAGCGGCAGATGCTATCCACACATTCAACATTGATTGCATCATGGGCGGACTCCGAACGCTTTCCTACAATATAAATCTGTTCGGCTG
>JAEEGJ010027631.1_pt1 | contig 11374 bp, 8 predicted proteins | sample 8958761 | NCBI WGS metagenome assembly JAEEGJ01 (sample SAMN16246546, study PRJNA631951) | gut metagenome | biome: gut microbiome; feature: rumen; material: RS-attached | host: Bos | place: Iran: Karaj | collected 2018-10
AGTTCCAGGCTCGCGACCTGCCCGGCGTGAAGACCTATCTGGAGCGCAAGGGCGAGCTGCCTAAGGGTCTGGTATTCGGTCTGGCTGCCATCATCACCTACTACAAGGGTGGCAAGCGTGCCGACGGCGTAGAGATTGTTCCCAACGACGACCAGAAGATTATGGATCTGCTGAAGCAGCTCTGGGCTACTGGCGACACACAGAAGGTGGCCGACGGCGTACTCGGTGCAGAGTTCATCTGGCAGGAAGACCTGAACAAGGTTGCTGGTCTGAACCAGATGGTGAAGCTCTTCCTCGACCTGATTCAGGAGAAGGGCATGCTGGAAGCTGTGAAGACCATTCTGTAAAGCAAACAACAATAAACAATAAAGCGGGTTGCACTGAGCAATCCGCTTTTTCTTTTATGATAGGTCGAAAAATGTTTTTTCTTTATGGTAGGTCAGAGAAATGTTTCCGTCCCTTTGCGTAGTACTGCCAAAGCAAGGAGAAACAACGTTGCTCTGGTATTTCTTTCGCCACGCGCGAAGCCTGTATCTCTTGACGATCCCTATCGAAATCGTGGCGCCAGCGCTTGAAAGCACGACGAGCGCGATAGATAGCCTTGAAGTCGCCCCAGTTGCGTTTCAGGATAAGCGTTTCCCATGCTGCCAAGTAGTCCAAGAACCAGCGCCAACGCATGACATGCTGCAGTTCGTCATCGGGCAGACACTTGTAGAGCATCGTCAGGTTGTTGCGGAAATTGAGGAACGTCTTCATGGGGTTTGACTTGGGCAACGTGCCACCACCAACATGATAGACGTAGCTCTCTGGCAGACAATAGAGCTTACGCCCACGAATGCGCAGACGCCAGCAGAGGTCTATCTCCTCGTTGTGGGCAAAAAAGCGACCATCCAGTCCTCCCACACTCCAGTAGTCCTTGGCACGAATCATCAGCGCAGCACCTGTAGCCCACAGTATCTCCGAAGCATAGTTGTACTGTCCGTTGTCATCCTCTACGGTATCGAAGATGCGACCGCGACAGAACGGATAGCCATAGCGGTCCAGATATCCCCCACTCGCCCCTGCATACTCGAACGCATCCTTATTATATATAGAGAGCAGCTTGGGTTGACAGGCGGCTACCTCCGGATGAACATCCATGAACTCAATCATCGGAGTCAGCCAACGGTGCGTCACCTCAATGTCGGAGTTCAGCAACAGATAGTACTCAGCCTCGATTTCTTTCAGCGCCTTGTTATACCCCTCAGCAAAACCCCAGTTCTTGTCCAGCACGATGGTCTTGACCTCTGGGAACTTGCTACGCAACAATTCCATCGAGTTGTCCGTCGACGCATTGTCGGCTACATACACCGTTGCCTCGTCGCGCGAGTAGTTCAGCACCGAGGGCAGATACTGAGCCATCATCTTGGCTCCGTTCCAGTTCAATATGACGATTGCTACCTTATCCATTATCCTTTATCCGTTATCATTTATCAATTAGCGAATGCGTCAACAGTGCTGTTTTATCGTGATTCCACTCACCAAGTCGTACAGTCATCAACTGGTTGTCGTATTCCTCGCGAGCCTCTGCTGCTGGCAGTTCCACACGGATATAGTTCTTCGTGAATCCGTGCATCGCCTTACCACGAGGAGCCTTCTCAAACAGCACCTCTGCCTCCTGGCCGATATAGTGTTCATAGAAGGCGTAGGTCTTCTCGTCAGACAGTTCCAGCAGTCGCTGGCTGCGGGCTTTCTTGTCAGCATCCGATACCACATAGGGAATCTTCAGCGCCGATGTACCAGGACGCTCAGAATATGGGAAGACATGTAGTTGGGTGACATCCAGGTCGTGCAGGAACTCGTAGGTTTCCTCAAAACACTCTGGCGTCTCACCACGACAGCCCACCATTACATCGACACCAATAAAGGCATCGGGCGTCACCTCCTTGATACGATGTATTTTGTCGGCAAACAACTGACGATTGTAATGGCGATGCATCAATTTTAGCACCGTATCGCTACCACTCTGCAAAGGAATATGCCAGTGAGGCATGAAAGCCCTGCTCTGGGCACAATAGTCTATCAGCTCATTAGTCAGCAGGTCGGGTTCCATACTACTGATGCGATAGCGCTGCACACCCTCCACAGCATCCAAAGCCTTCACCAAGTCCACAAAACTTTCGCCTGTCGTCTTGCCAAAGTCACCGATGTTCACACCCGTCAACACAATCTCCTTGCCACCCTCGCGAACTGCCTCCTCAGCCTGTGCCACCAGCGAGGCAATAGTCGGGTTACGGCTGAATCCACGAGCATAGGGAATGGTACAATAGGTACAGAAATAGTCACAGCCGTCCTGTACCTTCAAGAAGTAGCGTGTCCTGTTACCACGCGAACAGCTGGGCGCAAAGGTCTTGATATCCTTCGTCTTCTCCGTACAGTGGGTTGCGTTTTTATCGCGACCAATGAAACCATCAGAGAGGTATTGCACCAAGTTCGCCTTCTCGTTGGAGCCCAGCACCAGGTCCACACCCTCAATCTTGCTAATCTTCAACGGCTCCAGCTGCGCATAGCAACCCGTCACCACCACAAAGGCACCAGGGTTCTGGCGCACCAAGCGATGAATGGCCTGCCGACACTTGTGGTCTGCCACCTCAGTCACCGAACAGGTATTGATCAGGCAAATGTCTGCCTGCTCCCCTTTCTTGGCAGGTTGCACACCCAATTCACTAAGCATCTTACCAAAAGTAGAGGTCTCTGAGAAGTTCAACTTACATCCCAGCGTATAATATGCGGCTTTTTTCCCTTGAAAAGCGGAAGTATCTATCATATATAATAAGGTATATCTATTATATCAAATCTTGCTCTCTTGTTTACGAGCACAAAGGTACACATTTTTATCGTATTTTGTTCCATTTTTAGCAAAAATTCAGTATAGTGTAATTTTTACATGATTTTTAACATTTCATAATTTATTGATTTTCAGCATCTTGTAAAAAAGTTACAAAAATACCCTAAAAAAAAACGAAAAAAATGATACGTCGTATTAAAAAAATGCCTAACTTTGCAGCGTTTTAATAAACAAATGATTGTTTTACAGATTTAAAAAGCTTAGAAAAATGAAAAAATTAGTATTTATGTTCGTTGCTGTTGCAGCTATCTCTTTCGCTTCTTGTGGTAACAAGACCGCTCAGGCTGAGGCTGTTGATTCAGATTCAATCGCAGTTGTTGATAGCGCTGATGTTGACACTGTAGCTGCCGACACTGTTGCTGCTGCTGATAGCACTGCTGCTGCTGCTGAGTAATTCAGGCACGAACTCAAAAGAAATTGAGAGAAAAACCGTCGGATGTGAATCCGGCGGTTCTTTTTTATTTTGTATTCTATGAATACTTCATGGAGTCTTACCCTACCCCTCTTTAATAGAATATCAACGAAAGAATATATGCTACAATTGTCGATGTGGTGACACAGATGAGTCCTGGCATCATGAACGAGTGGTTCAACAGATACTTACCAATAACCGTAGTACCTGAACGGTCGAAGTTCACCGTTGCAATATCACTGGGATAGTTGGGGATAAAGAAGTAACCATAGACGGCAGGCAGCACACCCAGAAGAACTGGACCAGGAATACCCAGATTATAAGCTAATGGCAACATGGCTACCACTACAGCTCCCTGAGAGTTGATAAGCACAGAAACCATGAAGAACACGAAGGCAATGCTCCAGGGATAAGCCTTTACGACATCGGCCAGCATATCCTGCATCTCATCCATGTAGTTCGAGAAATAAGTATCTGCTAGCCAAGCGATACCATAGATAGCTACGACAGCCACCATACCCGACTGCCATACTGGACCAGCCACGGCCTTCTTGGGAGCAGCTTTGCAGAAAATAATCATTAATGCAGCAGCAGAGATCATCACAATCTGGATGACAAGGTTCATCTTCAGGGCTACCGAACCAGTCTCTGTCAGACCTGTAGCGACAACTCCTGCCTTAGCGAGTGCAGCCGCAGATATCTTGGTTCCGCCGACAATCATCACGTCACCAGCTCCCTTGACAACTTTAATGGTAGCATAAGAGGGTAACAGCTGTGGCAGGGCGGCGAACAGTACAATAACACCCAATGCAGCAAGGAAGATAAATACAGCATTCTTAGCCGACTGGGGAATCTCCTTGTCAAGCGTGGTAGCGTTAGAACCGTAGATGTAGTTATACTGCTCAGGATCTTTCAACTTAGCCTGGAACTTCGGGTCTTTGTCGAGGTCGAGACCACGACGATAGGAAGCCGTAGCTGCTGCCATCAGTCCACACACACAGGCTGGAATGGAAATCATCAGCACACGGGGAATGGTGATGTCGAAGCCATTGGCATTTGAAATAGAGACGAAGGCTACAACGGCAGCAGCGATAGGTGAACACGTGATACCTACCTGTGAGGCGATACTGGCCACACCACAAGGACGCTCTGGACGAATACCCTTCTTCAGCGCGATATCACAGATGATAGGCATCAGCGTGTAAACCACGTGACCAGTACCTACCAGCACCGTCAGAAAGAAAGTAGTAAGTGGTGCCAGAAAAGTGATACGGCCTGGATGCTTTCTCAGCAACTTCTCTGCAATCTGAATTAACCAGTCCATACCACCCGATGCCTGCATGATACCTGCACAGGTGACAGCTGCGATGATGATGTAGATAACGTCAGTAGGTGGTGTTCCTGGTTTCAGGCCAAAGCCGAAGACCAACAACGCAAGACCAATACCGGAAATGGCACCCAGTGCCAGACTTCCATAACGAGAGCCAATCCATAGTGCACCCAGCACTATCAGGAGTTGAATAATCATTGTAATTGTCATGTAATATCAAGTTTTAGTTATGAAATGTCAATATTTGTCTGCAAATATACTCAATTCTTTTGAATTTGCAAACAAATTGACACTTTTTTTTACGAATGGATTAAAAACGGTTGCCAAAGCCTCCCCCAGCACCACCAAAACCACCTGGGCCGTCGCCAAAACCACCAGGTCTGCCAGGACCGTCGGAACCACCAGGGCCATCGCCCCAGCGTCCGCGTCCTCGACCGTTGTTGCCACGTCCATTATTGCCACGACCGAAGAAATTCAGACGGTAGCTGACGTGCAGCATAGCGTAACTGGTGATGGCATTAACCTCCTGATCGCGCCAGCCGTTGGCATTGACGGTTCGAGTGAAGTTGGTCTGTTCGCGTAGAATATCGTACCATTGCAGCATGACAGTAAGCACCTTGCCTCTGAGGAAGCTGTGCGACAGCTGGGCATTCCACAGCAGTTCGTTGGTATTGAGCGTCTCGTCGTCGTAGCCTCGTCTGCTAAAGCAATGGAAGTCGGTAGAAAGGCTGGAACCCCACGGGAAGGTAATGCGTGTGTTGCCGCCGTAGTTGTAGTTCCACGTGGTGAGGTTGTTCGAGGCTTGCAGGCGATTGTCGGTATGCGCATAGGTGACGCGACAGTTCAGCGATAGGTAAAGCCACGAGTTGCGGAAGCTGAGCGACACATCGGGTGACAGATTATAGGTATGTGTAACGTTGCGTTCAGCAGTGGCTGTACGGTTCGGGTTGACATAACCCACCTGATGGCTGTAGCTGGCGTTAAGACCACCGCTAAAGTCCCAGCTGTTCAGCGTATCGAGGGCGACGTTGAAACTCATGCCCAGATTAGCGCTCCAGTTGCCGTTGATATTATCAGGGCGTGTGGTACGGGCACCGGTCTTCTCGTCGTAAGTAACAATGTTTCCGATGGCATTATAGGTGTTTCGCAAGCCTGCGTTGACGTTGAAACTCCAATGGCGCTGCGCCTTGGGAATCTGCATACCCAGACTGTCGGTAACGAACGTTGGTTGGCGCATCATTTGGAAGTTAGTGGTGAGGTTGGTGGTAAACGAAGGCTTCAGGCCAGGATTACCAATGGTGATGTTCAGCGGATTGGTATTGTCGTAGATGTCAAGCAGTTGCGTGATGTTGGGTTGTTGGCTCTGTCCGCGGAACTGTACCTGCAGATTGGTCTGCTGATTGAAGCGATAGCGCATGTTCAGCGTCGGCGATATGTTAGTAACGTTACGTACAGTGTCAACCTGTCGTCCCAAGTAGTTCTGTATGAAGTGGGACCTCTGCGGCTGGACGGAAAGGCCAATGTTCATGTTCATCTTGTTACGAACATAGCGCAACTGGACGTCAACCTGATGATTATATTCGGTACGCTCAGAGTAGCGGCTCAGTTCAGTACTCAGGTAGCTCTCGTAAGGGTTGTCGAGATAGCCGAAGAGTGCAGTCCATTCGCGATAATCCTGCAAAACAGCGTTGAAGGCCTCGTCACTGAAATCAGGGAAATCATAAGTGGCTGGATCGCTCTTCTGGCGACTATAATTATAGCGGTAGCTCAGTTGCAGGAAAAGGCCCTGCTGACCGAACGAGCGGCGCTGATTGCCACCACCAAAGGGACCTCTGTTTCTTTGCTGGCGACCAGCAGAGCGCTCGGTGTCGTTTTGCTGTTGAGTCTTGAAGGTGAGAAGGGGTTCGGTATAGGTGATGCCTAACGAGTAGTTCAGACCATCGCTAGCCGACTTTGTATAGCGGTTGGTCTGATAGGTGGAGTCGTTGCCGAAGCGGTCTTTCTCCTGATAGAGGTGCACCCTTGACAGGTTGGCGTTCTGGTTGTTGCCGTCGCTGTAACGGAAGTCAGCGTTCAGGGCGATGTTACGACCATTTCTGCCCAACCTGCGGTGTAGCTGCACCTGTGTATTGATGTTCTTGCTGTCGCTGTAGCCAAGCGATTTGTTAGGACGACTGTTTACTGCCAGACCACGACGGTGCATCTCTTCCAGTCCTTCGTCGCTCAACGGATCGGTGACATAGTCATAAGGATTGGCATTGAACGAGGCCGACCGAGAGTAGCCTCGGTTATCGTTCTTGGAAAAGTTTATGTCTGGACGGAACGATAGTGTTGTCACGGAGTCTATCTTCCATTGCAGATTCATGTTACCCGTCCAACTGTTGTTGCGCGAGTAGTTCTGGCTGACGCTATTCGAGAAGGCACCACCACGGGTGATAACAAAGCTCTCGCTACCTGTTTTGTTCCAGTTGTCATTGTCGCCGTGGTTCCACGTCACGCGACCGCTCAGCTTCAGTTTGTTCTGCTTCTCGTAGCTGATGTCCAGCGCAGCCGTTTTCGTCTCTCGCTGTCCATTGTTATTGCCACGTCCACGACCACCACGTCCTGAGAAGTTACGGTCGTTCACGTTGTTGGCGTTACCCATGAACGTGTAGCGCATATCACCAAAAGGTTTCATGGCTGTCAGTCGGATGCCGTAGCGTCCCTCCGTACCGTAGCCAATGTCTGGGTTTGCCTGCACACCACGACGGGCACTACGCTTGGTGACAAACTCCAGTACGAAGTCATCGTTGCCGTCGTCAATACCCGTCAACTTCGACAAATCGCTCTTCTCATCGTAAGCTTTCACTTTGTCTATCACGTAGGAAGGTAGGTTTTTCATTACCGCATCATTGTTGCCTGTCATGAAGTCACGACCATCCATCTTAAAGCGTTTCACATCCTTGCCATTGATGCTTACCTTGCCATTGTCATCAATCTTCGCCCCAGGCAATACCTCGACAAGCGCCTCGATGACAGAACCCTCAGGCACGCGGAAAGCATCGGCATTGTACTCTACGGTATCGTCCCTAACAACCATTTTCGGTACGTTAGCCGTCACCACTGTCTCTTTCACTTGCATGGCATCGGGCTTCATGTGGATGTTTCCCAAAGCCGTAGGACGATTGGTAACAGTCACCTGGCGCGCTGTAGTTTTATAGCCGAGGAAAGAGATGCGAAGCAGATAGTTGGCAGGCGATGGGTTTAGCGCAAAGTGGCCATTGCCATCGGAGTAGGTTCCTGTGACAAACGTGGTGTCGCGGACACCTCCACGTTGGCCCAGTCGGTAGAGTTGTATGGTAGCGCGGTTAAGGGGTTCACCAGTGTCGTTATCGGTAATGCGACCGGTGATTGAGGCGGTTTGTGCTGTTGCTCGCAAAGTGCCGAACAACAAGAGGAGAAACATCGTGAGTCGTATCATGAAAGCCTTTGTGTTCTTTATACGATTATAAGACACATACGACACGCAATGGTTCAAATGCTTTTCGATTATTTAACAAAGATTGGAGATTAGATGTAGAACTCGGAGGAGTCGACAAGACCTGCGCGAAGGGCATATTTGATGACTTCGTGAGCTGTGTTGACGCCAAGTTTACGGAAAATATTCTTGCGATGGGTGGTGATGGTATGCACGCTGGCAAAACGTTCTGCAGCAATCTCCTTGGTGGTCTTGCCCTGAGCAATGGCACGTACAATCTCTGTCTCGGTATCTGTCAGAATGCTGTGTTGCTCCTCGTCGTTTTGCTGTTGGTTGATGATAACTTCCAGGGCACGCTGACTGATGTAGCGCTGGTGATTGCTGACAGCTTTCAACGCTTCACGGACTTCCTGCAAGGGACCGTCCTTGAAGACGATGCTGAACTGGTGGGACGAATAGACCACACGGCGCAAGAACTGAGGTGTCAACTCGTCGCTGATAAGTATCCAATCTGATAGTGAGAAACGCTCAGCGACAATCAGCAACTGGTCTTCGTCAGAGAAGTCGAACAGTGTGTAGTCGAGGAGTACGACGGCTGCCTCATGCTCCTTGAGCAAGGCCACCAACGAGGCCTTGTCGGATGCGCGATACACGGTTGCCTCCTTGTCCTGACGGAGCAGGCTCTCCAAGGCGAAGCGCGTCAGTTCCTGATTGTCTGCTAAGATAAAGTTTCTCATATCGGGTGCAAAGTTACGAATTTATTCGTGTAATTCGTGCAATTCGTGTTCTTTTTTAAATCTGGTCAAGAGCCTGCGACAAATCGTCGATGATGTCGTCGATATGCTCCGTACCAATGCTCAGACGAATGGTAGCAGGTGTGATGTGCTGCTCCTTGAGTTCCTCTGGCGACAGTTGTGAGTGGGTGGTGGTGTAAGGATGAATCACCAGACTCTTCACGTCGGCAACATTAGCCAGCAGCGAGAATATCTGCAGGGCATCGATGAACTTCCAAGCCTCTTCCTGACCACCCTTCACCTCGAAGGTGAAGATGCTACCACCGCCATTGGGGAAATACTTCTTGTAGAGGGCGTGGTCATGGTGGTTCTCAAGAGCAGGATGATGAACTGCTGCTACCTTCGGGTGCTTGTTGAGGAAATCAACGACCTTTAGGGCGTTCTCTACATGACGCTCTACGCGCAGGCTCAGCGTCTCTACGCCTTGCAGCAGAATGAAGGCATTGAATGGTGAGATGGCTGCACCAGTATCACGTAGGATGACGGCACGGATGCGGGTAACATAAGCAGCAGCTCCTACAGCGTCGGCAAAGACGATGCCGTGATACGAGGGATCGGGCTTGGAGAGCGTGGGGAACTTATCGTTCTGCTTCCAGTCGAACTTACCACCGTCAACGATGACACCACCCAGAGAGGTTCCGTGACCGCCGAGGAACTTGGTAGCAGAATGAACGACGATGTCTGCACCATGCTCCAGCGGACGAATCAGGTAAGGCGTGCCGAAGGTATTGTCAACGATGAAGGGGATGCCGTGCTTGTGAGCTACTGCTGCCACACCTTCCAGGTCGAGCACATCACTATTGGGGTTGCCGAAAGTCTCGGCATATACTACTTTTGTGTTAGGCTTAATAGCAGCTTCCAGGGCATCGAGGTCGTTGACATTAATAATGGTGTTGCTAATACCCTGAGTAGCTAAAGTATGGGTGATCAAGTTGTATGAACCACCGTAGAGGTTGTCAGCAGCAACGATGTGGTCACCAGCCTGAACAATGTTCTGAAGGGCGTAGGTAATTGCTGCAGCACCAGAGGCAACGGCCAGACCAGCTACACCACCTTCAAGGGCAGCAACACGATCCTCGAACACACCCTGGGTAGAGTTGGTCAGACGACCATAGATATTACCTGCATCGCGAAGGCCGAAACGGTCGGCAGCATGCTGTGAGTTACGGAACACATACGAGGTGGTCTGATAGATGGGCACGGCGCGAGCGTCAGTTGCGGGGTCAGCCTGTTCCTGGCCTACATGGAGTTGTAAAGTCTCAAACTTGTAATTCTTCTTACTCATAACCTTATCCTTTCTTTATTTTTAATTGTTAATATAATCTACAGCGGTAGCAAATTCTTCACTATTCACTCTTAACTTTCTGGGTGCAAAGGTACGAACTTTAGAAATATCCTCCAAATTTCTTGCAGAATTCAGAAAATATCCCTAAATTTGCAGCCGAGAAAGAAAATCTTTCCACAAAAGGCACTTTAAAAGCCCCTAAACAGAATAAAACTCTAAAATATGGCTGAAATCCTCGACGAAACCGACCTGCAGATCCTGAAAACGCTGCAAAAAAACGCGAAATTGACCACAAAAGAGCTGGCTGATGCCGTTCATCTGACCCCTACTCCCGTGTTTGAACGTCAGAAACGACTGGAAAAGAAAGGTTATATCAAGAAGTATGTAGCCATCCTAGACCCAGAGAAATTAAATCTAGGCTTACAGGTGTTCTGCAAGGTCAAATTGAAACAAATCAACCACGAAATAGCAGATGCTTTCGTGCGTCGTATCCAACGCATTCCGGAAGTGACAGAATGTTATAACACCTCAGGCGCATACGATTATCTATTAAAGGTACGCGCACGCGATATGAAACAATATCAGGAGTTTGTGCTTAACAAACTCGGTGAGATAGAGAGCCTAGCCTCTATCGAGAGTACTTTCGTCATGAGCGAAGTGAAGCAGAGCTACGGCATCAACATCTGACGGCTTATTTGCTCGCAATCTTCTTCTTGCCGTTCTGGATATAGATACCACGAGCAGGCGGGCTACTGAGCTGTTGGCCAGAAAGGTTGTATAGAGTGCTGTCATCCGTTGTCTGACTCTTGGTTTCCGACTTCTGAATGCCTGTACCGTTTCCCTTTGATCCGCGAGTATTGCCCATAAATTGTCCCATAAAGAAAATAGCGCCTGTCGACTCCTCGCTGATGATATAGAGGAACGGACGATTCGCATGGAAGTTCACACGTTTAGGCTCAGATCCTACACTTGTGGCTTTCTCTCCGATGATAGTGATGGCTGCAGCCTCCGTTCCCTCTTCGTTCACCTTGATCTTCGCCACCTGTTTCATCAGACCGATATAAGTCGCCACATTACAGAAGTCAGGGAACTCTGCTGCAGGCGTAAAGGCCTTCGGCATACCTAGGGCACTCATCACCTCCACCAGGTCGATGCTGGTGTTCGACTCGAAACGTGGTAGCTTCACGTCTACGATAGCCTCTTCTCTGT
>JAEEGJ010027633.1_pt1 | contig 11374 bp, 9 predicted proteins | sample 8958761 | NCBI WGS metagenome assembly JAEEGJ01 (sample SAMN16246546, study PRJNA631951) | gut metagenome | biome: gut microbiome; feature: rumen; material: RS-attached | host: Bos | place: Iran: Karaj | collected 2018-10
AAGCATCGAAGCCCGACTGTAATCCAACTGTCCGTCATCGGCGAGATATGTCCTTTTGTTCACCTCCAGCATCATCGAGGTATACGGAAATCCGCACTCCGGGGTGATGGAATTCGAATAGGGATCGTTGACCTCCGCCTTGTAGCCGTTCTCCCGGAAATGAGTCACCACCTTGTCCAGCAGGGCATCCCCCGGACGGCTCCAGTCGTCATTCACGCCGATGCAGATTTCAACGTCGGAAAGGTCGGACGGGAAGGAATGGCAGTCGACCAGGAGCGTCCCATCGCTGGATACTGCCCGCCTGAGCCTATCCCTGTGTTCGGTGTAGGAACGCATCGCGAATTCCCTTTCCTGTCCGGACACCACCCGCTGCAAACCGCCGAAACGTTCATAGACAATCCCCTGTCCGACCGACTCCAGAGGATCGTTTTCCAGTCGCTCGGCATCGCAGAAGAACCGGGAGAAGGGATAGTGGACGGACACGATCCGTCCGTCCAGTCTCGACGAGGAAGCGAAGAGCCAGTCGGTGTACCAGTCTGTCCACCTTTCCACCTCCGCCGCTATCCCCTCCTCCCAGCCCGACACTCCGAAGGGGAATACCGGGCTGGCATGGGGGATATGGAGGACGATACGCTCACTATTCTCCATCGGAGCTCTGCTTCCCACAGTCCGTGAGGCGATCGATCTCCTTCTCGATCAACCCCCTGGGACCATCCCAGTTGCGGAAGGTTATTCGCCGGTCGGTGCTGATGACCACCGAACCGCCGTCGGGATCGTCCAGGATGACCGTCCCGTCCGGCAGCTCGGTACGGTTTACCTTATGCTCGAGCGGGGGAAGCACCAGTTCCTCCTCCGGCACCCCAAGGTCGCGGAGAAGGTCTCGGAGGTCAGCCGCATGGAAGTCGGGATGGAGAAGCCTCACTTTCTTGAGGACGCCGGCGTCCTCTTCCTGGGTAGCCTTCAGTGCATCACTCCGCACCTTCCAGCCCCTTTGCGTCACCCATCCATTCCACCCGCACTCGGGGCATGCCATCCCGAGGTCGAAGCGTCCCGACAGGGGTGATCCGCTGTAGGCGTACGCCCATGCGCGATGCCCGTCCGGACATTCGCAGGAGAAGAGGTCGGGGTTCTTGAGGGAGTTCCGGATGATGGTTCCCATGTGATAGGGAGGATCGGCCACGCGTGCCGCGAAACCGGCGCAGACGTACATCATGTCGAGCTTCAGCTCGATGAAGTAGTACTCGGGCCTGTCCTTCCACCGGTCGAAGTGCCGGATGATGGTGGCGGCCTGGCGGAAATAGAGTTTTCTGAGCGAGACCTCAAGGTCGCGCTGACGGCGGACTTCCCCCGCCGACGGGCTTGCTTTCTGTGGCATAAGACAGATTTGTTTTTGAATTGAACATTCCGCATCGCTTTGCCACCGTGGCGTCTGGCCCGCTCGGTTGGCGCTCCTCATAGGAGACTCTTGATGCTATGGTGCAAAGATAATCGTTTGTTTTCGAATAAAGCAATGCCTTGCAGGAAGGTTTTTTCATTCTTTCCTTCCGACGAAGGGATGGTTCGCTCAAAGAGGAAAATGCCGCATCGGACCTAACAATGAGGGGATCCGATACGGCTGGTTTCGAGGGGCAATATGTCGGGCTCTCCCCTACATCATCCCTGCCTTCCGCTTCTCGTCGATGACGTACCGCAGCTCGCTAGCCGCGAAGTTGCGGGTGACCTCGTCGCTGCTGTTCAGAAGCTCCTGGAGGAGGACTTCCGCTTCCACGAACCGCTGGGCGTCGGAGAGGATGTAGGCTTTCCTTCTCTTCAGGAAGAGTTTCCACCGTTCAAGGGCATCCGCATCGGCGCCCTCCTCCTGGGTGGTTTCGATGACGTGGTCGATGTACGCGAGGGTCCGCAGGTCGTGTGAATTCGCGAGGCAGTTGATGTACTCCTGGACATGCTGTGACGAATGGTCCTCGGCCGCGATGCCGAGGTAATAGTTCGCCTTCTCGGGCAGTCTGAAATCCATCAGCGAGAAACCGGCGACGAACAGGGCGTCGAAGAAATCTCCCTTCGCGCCGTCATCGAGCGAATCCCACCTCGCCTTGCTGTAGTCGACGACGAACCTCGCCGCCCGGAATCCCTCCAGGAAGCGGCATCTCTTGCCAAGCGCATTCGCGAAGCTCCAGGCCTCCTCGGGCTTGACGGTCTCCGGCCATCCGCTCCTTTCGCCCCCAACAATGAAGGAAACTCCCTCGGGGACGTTCTCGCCTATCGCGAACTGACGGTCGGAGTCGAACGGTGCCGGGGGAATCATGACGAAGAAACGAAAGAGGTCGTCATCCTTCCCCGTCGCGGCTTTCCTCACCCTGACGATGGCCACATTACTAGAAATCAGTATTGACTTGTCGGCGTCGTTCTTCGTTATGTACGTGACGGGGCTGTAGCCTATGACGGCCGTGACGCCGTCTTCGGCAAGGGACAGGACGGGATAGTCCCATGTCTTTCGGGCGTCCTTCTCCTCCGTGAAGGAGTCGCCGCCGTCCCGGAACACCGCGATCGAGGTGAGGCATCCCTCCGGAGCCCGGAAGAGCTCCTGCATCATGAACCCGACGGAGAGCTCTTTAGGGACGTAAGGGCCGGCCGTCCCTTCGAACGCGGCCTTGCGGAATTCCTGAAGTCTTTCCTTCTCTGTGGTCCGGATGTCATCCATCTCCGCTAGCAGTTCCATGTACTCCGGTCGCGCTTCGGCAATCCTTCCGGCGGCGAGGGACAGATAATAGTACGCTTCATCGTGGCGCCCCATCTTGTGCAGGCACTTGCCGACGTCATGCGCTAGGTGGACGAACGTGTTCACCCATCCGCCGTCGTCCATCCTGTTTAGAACGTATCGCTGGCTGGTCCAGAAGATACGGCTCAACTGTCTGAAGGCGTCGAACCAACGCTCCTCCCCCATGAGCCACCTCCCGTAGCCGACGCCGTGGGCGGGGTCCTTCATCTCCAACCGTCCCCGGGCGATCTCCTTCTCCATCTCCGTGAGCTCCTCGCCCTGCTGCTCCTTTTGCATCATGGAGGCCTCGCACTGCTCGTACCCGCGCATTGTCTCGCCAATGTCGCAGTTGTCCTGCATGATGAGAAAGCTCGTGCTGTAGTGCCTGAAATCGTTTCCCTGGATGCTTTCATCGGTTCCGGGTCTGCAGCCATGCAGAGAGTCCGGCCCGTTGCCCTGCGGGACCATCAGCGAGACCCTCATGCAGTAGCACTTGCCGGGAATTCCGTATGTCCCCTTCAGGTGAAGGACGATCTCCCTGATAGGGCTCTTCTCCTCCAGTCCGACGAGAAGTATGACATTAGGGGTGAAGCCTGCGCTTTCTCCGTATTGTCCGCCGAGCAGCAGCGGGAAAAGCTGCATACCGGCGATGGAACGAGGGTCATTGTCTTCCTTGATCGTTCCACTCTCGGACAAAACGCGGAGTGACTTGAAGGATGCGTCAATGCCCGTGAAAAGGACGGAAAGGACTTCCCCCAGCGTCGCCGGGTGCTCCAGGGAGAATCTCGGGAAACGCCGGTGCTGGTTCCGGAAGGTGGACTCGTTGGAGTAGAAACCTTTGAGGAACATCTGGTCAAACAAATCGGGATCGAACGGGTTGAATCCGGACTCCTTTTCCACGGACTCTTCCTCCTCCGGCTCATTCACGACGGGCGCTTCTTCCGAGGATTCTATCTTTTCAGGCTCCTCCGCAGCGGGCGCACTCCCGGCGGATTTCTTTTTGAACAGTTTATCGAACAGGGACATGGCTGACAGTTTCTGATGTAAGCGTGATGATGCAAAAATACAAAAAAGTCGGAAGACGAAGGGCGGTGATATGAAACACTTTGGCCACGGGGACGTTTGGCGAAACAACAGTGCGCAACAGTCGCACTGGGTCAGAAGCTAAATACTTCTTTTAGAAGGAGCGATTCTGACATGTCTTGATAATTCCTCCCGCGGCCATCTTTCAGCTTCCTCATCACAAAAATCCGCCAAGACAATCCTTGATCCTAGAAAGAATCGTATCTTTACGCCATGGATAAGTATTACAGGCATTTCAAGGGCGGGGTGTACCGTTTCATCGGGATTGCGAAGGACAGTGAGACCCAGGAAGAGATGGTCGTTTACCAGGCCATGTATGGAGACAGGCAGATGTGGGTGCGTCCGGCAGACATGTTTTTCGGCAAGGTTGAACGGGACGGGAATACCTTCGATAGGTTCACCGAACTTAGTGACGCCGAAGCCCTTCCTTGGGAACTCGGCATCGACCCGGAGACCTGGAAGAGCGAGCCTCCCTTCTAGGGGAAGAACGATTTCATTGCGGAGAACAGTATCCTTGCCTCCACAATCTCCCACAGCCCGCGCCTGTAGTCGTGGACTCCGTCCTCACAGAGGATCTCTTCCAGCGTCCCTCCTTCCTCCAGGGCCGCCTTCCTGCAGCCCATATACAGGTCATCCATGGCTTGGAGGAACGGATGGGCTCCGCCGCCATCCGGGACGGGAAGGAACCTGACCGCATCCCGGCAGACAAGGAGCCCGTCGGAGAAGCGGTCGTAGGCCGCACGATAATCCCCCATTCTCAGAAGGAGCGTTCCCCACTGCCATGCGACATGGGAAAGGCGTTCATAACGCTCCCAGGAGTGGTCCTCGGAATTGTCAAGGGAACAATACTCATCCCACAGAAGCATCTCCTGCTCCTGCAAGGCATTCTCGGAGAAGAAGACCTCTCCGTTCTTGGTCCAGGCGACCAACTGGTATTCCTTGTTGGACATACACACGACGATATGACATTGAACAGTACCGGGTCCCCGGCCCGCAAGGGTATGGTTCACCCTGCTGCGGCCTTCGCCCGGAGTTTCGTCGTGTGTTGGGATTGCGGGTGCAAAGGTATGAATTCTCCCGAATAAAACAATGGCTTAAAACATGGAATCAGGATGAAGCAGCGTCTTGAAGTACACAGACTTGTTTCGAGTATCCAAACAATGTGTCACGGTCTGGCACAATCGGCGCCTACCTTTGCGCGCGAATAATACTTGATTAACCATGACTACGATCGAAGACATCATCCGCATCGCCGTCAACGCCCATGACGGGATGAAGGACATGGTGGGGAATCCCGCCGTACAACACGTGCTTGCCGTGGGGCTTATGGGCAGGAATCCATCGGAACAAAAGGCGGGGTTCCTTCACGACGTGGTGGAGGACTCGGACATCACCCTGGACGACCTCCGTGCCGAGGGCGTGGAAGAAGACGTCCTTACCGCGGTCGACCTGTTGACCCATCGGCCCGGGGTGAGCTATGAGGACTATGTGAAAAACATCGTCCTTTCCGGGAACGAGACGGCGATCCAGGTGAAATTGAACGACCTGCATCACAATCTCCACCGTGCGGAACTCGCCCTTGCCACCCTTGATACAAGCACGCGCGAGCGTCAAGCCCTTCTTGACGAGATCCTGGTTATCGCAGCGCTGCATGACCGGGCGGAGCGGTATATCAAGGACGCAATCAAGCCAACAGTATGTTGAGCGGATTAGCAAGGGTAAAGTCTCTCGCCAAAACGACGGCTGATGTCCCGGCCGATTAGAATCATGTACATCGACTATATCACCATCAACTGGGACAAGATCGAGTCCGGGTCGTACCTTACCCGGATTCCGGCCATCCGCAAACTCGAGAGGCTTCAGTTCCGGAATCCCGTGACATTCTTCGTGGGCGAGAACGGCAGTGGGAAGTCCACCCTGCTGGAAGCTATCGCCATCGCCTACGGGTTCAATCCGGAGGGCGGGTCCTACAACTACCGGTTCTCGACGTATGATGATCATTCCGATCTCTATGGTGCCGTCACTCTCGGAAGAGGAGTTGCCGGACCGAAGGGGGGATTCTTCCTGCGTGCGGAGAGTTTCTATACAATGTCGACGAAACTTGTTGAGTATGAGCGGGAGATCGGGCGCCCTATGTACGGGAACCGTACACTCCATGAACAGTCGCACGGCGAGAGCTTCCTGAGTTTCATCTTGACTTATGGAAGGACCGGTCTCTACATCATGGACGAACCGGAGGCCGCCCTATCCCCCGGAAGGCAGTTGGCGCTGTTTTCCCGCATCGCTGAAATGTCACGGGACGGATCGCAGTATATTATCGTGACGCACTCCCCCATCCTGCTGGGTCTGCCCGGTGCGGATATCATCGCATTTGAAGAGAATGGGCTTGTGAAGCAGGAATATGAGGACACCGAGAGTTACCGTATCACGGAGATGTTCATCAACCACCGCGAAGCGATTGCCGGAAGACTTGTCCATTCATTAGGATAATGAATGGCTTTTTGCCAAAAAAACATTAGATTTGTAAAATGCCTATTTATTTACACGTGTAACCAATCGAATAATGCCTAACCATACAGGAAAGAAAAGTCCCTATAGTGCATCCTTCACGGCCCGCGCACTCGGGTATTACGAGATGGAGTCCATCCTTCCCGTGATGCTTGACGACTTGATAGCTGACAAGGTAAAGGTCCTCAGTCAGGATTCCACCCATCTGCAGCTCGCCACACTCCAGAGCCGGAAGAGGGTCCTCGCCGAGATGCTCGTCCGTTTCAAGGCCGTGGACCGCTCGTTTTGGGACCGTTATGTCACCCTCGGGGAAAGGGAGAAGAGGCTTGCGCTCCTTTTCGTCATACTCAAGTCGTACAGGCTCCTGTTCGAGCTTCAGGTCAACCTCGTAATCCCGAAGTATTATTCTCCGGACAGGGTGCTGACCAAGAACGACGTCTTCGCGGCCATCAGCGAGGTGGCCTCCCGTGACGAGTTCGTGGATTCATGGAGTGAGGACACCCGCAACAGGGCCGCCTCCCAGTATGTGACCATCCTCCGCCAGGCCGGCCTCATCGACGAGGCGACCGGCGAACTGAGGGAGCCGAACGTAGCGGATGAAGAACTCGCCTATTACGTGAGGATCGGGGAAATCTGGTTCCTCCAGGCCTGCCTCCTTCCCGGGTACAGGGTTGAACAGATCAAACAGATTGCGCTATGATCCCGATGACCGTCGAGCAGCTGTACGACAAGCTCTGCAGCAAGACATTCCAGGACACGGAGAACGGAGACCTCTTCTACAACTTCTATCTCTACCTGTACCCCTGCGACAAGGAGTACCAGATGCGCAACCAGATCGCCGAGATCAAGGAAAGCATCAAGCGTCCGCGCAACAACGTCGATGTCCTCACCCTTGACATCTTCGAGGAGTTCTGCCGGTTCATGGAAAAACAGTCTTTCGGGAAATGGCCGTCGCTTCTCCAGCACATGCTCGAGAAGGACAAGAAGATGCCCGCCAACGTGACGACCGCCCTCTTCCAGAAGGCCAATTCGGACCAGTTCATGGAGTACATACACAACCGGATCATGGAGCATGTCAGCAAGATTGACGACGGCTTCATCCGCCCGTATGTGTTCATGTACGGCATCGGCAACATCTATCCCTATCTGCGCACCAGCAGTTTCCTCAACAGGTACGAGAAATACAACCGTTCGAACCGGTACAAGATTATCCTCTTCTATCCCGGAGATGCCGACGGCAGCTCTTTCAAGCTCTTCGGGACCCTTGACGACCACCACACCTACAGGGCAATCGTCCTCATGAACGAATAATACATCAGCTATGGCACAGGCTCAATTATACAAGCACGACATCGCTCGTCCCCTCAATCCCGCCGTATCGGTCACCGATGAAAGCGCCTCGACCGTCAAGGTCGAAATCGAGGAATACGTCTTCACGGACGAGATCCTCAACGGTCTCTACCGCGTCCTGGACGCAGTCCGGAACCGGACCGTCAGTCACACGGGTATCTGGATCAATGGTTACTACGGATCCGGAAAGTCGCATTTCCTGAAGTACCTGAACTTCTGTCTCACCCCCGCCCACAGGGACGAGGCGCTGGGAAGGGTGCTCGAGGCCGTTAAAGAATTCGACCCTCTGACCAATCCCAACAGCAAGCTGTATCCGACCATCTCCGATTTCAAGGACCTGGTCCAGTGGCTCGGGAAGGCCGAGATCGACACGGTCCTGTTCAACATCGGCGACAAGGTCGGAGACCGAACGAACAGCAACACGACCTTCGCCAAGGCGATCTGGGAGGAGTTCAACGCCTTCCGCGGGTTCAACAAGTTCAGCATCGCTCTCGCCCAGTACCTGGAGAAACCGCTCCAGGAAAGAGGCAAGTTCGAAGAGTTCAAGGCTGCCCTCGCCGAGGACGGCTTCGACTGGGCCACGCAGGCGGACACCCTCGCCATCACCGACCTGGACTATGTCCTCGAGAAGGCCGCGGAGGTGACCACCCTGTCCATCGACGTCATCCGCGACCAGATCGCACGGGGCGGCGTGGACACCACGCCGGAGAAGCTCAGCCTCGAACTGAAGTCATACGTCGCGTCAAAGGGAGATGACTACCGCCTGCTGTTCTTCATCGACGAGGTCAGCCAGTTCATCGGTTCGCGACAGGAACTGCTGCTCCAGTTCCAGCAGATCGTCACCACCTTCGCGAAGGATTGCGCGAAGAAGGTTTGGGTGGGATGCACGGCCCAGCAGGACCTCTCCGAGTTGTTGGACAGCTGCCATATCAGCGACACGTCCGACCAGTACGGCAAGATCCTCGGGCGTTTCGAGACCCGGGTCGCCCTCCAGGGGACCAATACCGAATACATCACGCAGAAGCGTATCCTCGACAAGGACGGTGATGCCGTCGTCGAACTGGGCAAGCTCTTCGACAAGGAGAAGAACTCCCTGGACATGCAGTTCACCCTCCCGACGGGTTTCCGCAAGTTCTCCGACAAGCAGGACTTCATCGACTACTATCCTTTCGTCCCTTACCAGTTCCAGCTCATCATGAACGTCTTCGACGCGTTCGTGGCCCTTCAATACGTTGACACCGAGGTCAAGGGCAATGAGCGGTCCGTCCTGAAGATCACCCACAAGACGGCCCAGGACCATCGTGGCGATCCCATCGGGAACTTCATCTCCTTCGATATGATGTATTCCTCGATGTTCGAGGCGGGCCTGAAGCATGCCGGACAGCGGGCGCGCAAGAACGCGGACACCATCATCGAGACCTATCCCGACAAGGCCTTCGGCAAGCGGGTGGTCAACCTCCTGTTCATGCTGTGCAACATCAGCGACACCAACAAGCTGCTCTTCCCCGCCACCCTCGAAAACATCGTCACCCTGATGATGACCGAGATCGGTCAGGGAAGGCTCGCGCTGCAGGAACAGGTCTCCAAAGTGCTTGATTACCTGATCCAGAACAGCATCGTCCGCCTGGATAAGAAGGAGAACAAGACCGAGGTGTACTGCTTCCTCACGGAGGAGGAGTCCGAGGTCAACCGGCTCATCATGAGCCAGACGGTGAACAACAACGCAATGGCGGAGACCCTGAAGACCATCGTCACGAAGTACATCACCGTCAGCAACAAGGAGTCCTTCAACGGGAATCCATTCAGCGTCGGCGTGAGCATCATGGACCGCTATATCATCGGCCAGTCCAATTCGAACCTCCTCGTCGAGTTCAAGACGGACTCCATCTATCCGAACCCCGAGCAGTTCGCCTTCAGCAACGAGCCGAAGAAGATGGTCTATTACCTTGTCGACGCCTTCGCCGCGGACGCGAAGCTCAGAAACGATTTCCAATGGTACTGCAAGGTCTCGGAGTATCTCAAGAACAACGCTTCCAATGCGACCGAGCAGCGCTCGAAAACCAATGCCGAGTTCCGCCAGAGGGCGGCGGAGCTGCTCACCAAGAGCATCCAGCCCACGTTCAACGCGATCCTTGATACCTGCCCCGTCGTTTCCGGGCAGCAGGTCATCCAGCCTGCCCTCCTCGGGACGAAGAAGGCGACGGAGCGCTACAAGGCCGCCCTGGACGAGCATTTCAAGAGCGTCTATCCGCTGGCGACCCTCGTCAAGTCCAGCGAGACACCTGCCACCGTCGACGCGTTGAAGCAGAAGATCAGGAGAGCCGTCGGACCAGACGATTACGGTCCGCTGAATCCTGTCACGGAGGCTGAGAAGGAGATTGAGAACTACCTCAACCGGAAGGTCGGCGATCCCACGGTGGCCGACATCATCACGACCTTCGGCCAGCCGCCTTACGGCTGGAACGAGGTCGCAACGGTATACTTCCTCAACGAGTTGGTCCGCCGTCACATGAGGGCGTACTCCTACAAGGGTAACCCGAACATAGACAAGAGTGTCGTAGCCGAGACGATCCTCAAGGACCGCAACAGCTACACGGTAACCACGGCCCAGAAGATCGACCCGCAACTGGTCAACGACTTCATCAAGGCTTGGAAGGATATCTTCAACGACTTCAGCAAGACTTACTCGATTGACAGCACGGAACTCTTCAGCCAGTGTCACAATGATGACAAGTCACCGCTGAATACGACACCTCAGCTGTATGCGCAGTATTCGGGCAATCTCAAGGAGGCGCACGCTCTCTCCCTGGCTAAGATTCTTGATGACGCAACCAAGAAACTGGGCGATTGGAAGGCGGAGAGGGACACCGAGAAGTTCTTCAAGCTCGTCATTGCCGAAAAGGATTCCGGCAAGCAGATGATCGACCAGTGCAAGGACATCATTTCCTTCCATGAGAACCAGCTGCCTCTGTTCAAGGACATCTATTCGTTCGCAAAGAGCAACGAGGACAATTTCAACTTCATTACCGATGCCACGGACAGGGCGTTTGTCGACGAGTTGAAGGAGATGTTCACGGACGAACGGCCCGACCAGAACCTCCCGAAATACAAGAAGCGCAGGGACATCCTTCGTGTTAAGTTGGATGAAATCAAGAAGGGACTTGTCAAGAACGTGCTTGACGCATATGATGCCGTATTCACGGAACTGGAGGAGTTTGCAAAGAGCAATGGCGTTACCTTCGACCGTTCCCAGTTCAAGAACATGGTCAATGCGAAGACCACGACGAATAATTTCTACGCTCTCCAGAGCAATGCAAACGTCGACGCCTTCAAGCAGCAGCAGATCAAGGATATCCTTGACCGTGCGGCCAAGAAGACCCCGCCGACTCCAACTCCCGGCGGAGGCAAGGGGCCCCAGCCTCCAAAGCCAGTCAAGCGGGTGTATATCCATGCCAATCAACTGTGCAAGGCGCAGAAGATCCGTAGTGTGGATGAACTAAACAAATACGTGGACAGCATCCGTCAGACGCTCATCAATACTCTCGGCGACAACGACGAACTCATAGTTTCATAACATACTCGACCTTGCATGGACACCTCGCAGATAAAAAACTTCGCCATCCAGTCCCGCAACATCCTCAAGGCGGGCGTCCTCAACCGCATCATCGCCCTCGGTTT
>JAEEGJ010027638.1_pt1 | contig 11372 bp, 9 predicted proteins | sample 8958761 | NCBI WGS metagenome assembly JAEEGJ01 (sample SAMN16246546, study PRJNA631951) | gut metagenome | biome: gut microbiome; feature: rumen; material: RS-attached | host: Bos | place: Iran: Karaj | collected 2018-10
GCCCTCATTTTCACGGTCTTCGTCATCAACCACGACCAAGAACTTGCCGTTCTTGAAATCCTCAATGGCCTCTTCAATCGTATTAAGCAAGGTCACGTTCCTTTAGATAGTTTTCAATATATTTGCCGAGCATATCGACTTCGACATTTACAACGGTGCCGCTCACCCAGTTCCTGAGATTCGTGCGGGCAAGCGTTTCGGGAATAATGCAAACGCGGATGAAATCCTCCCCTTTTTCGGCAACAGTCAAGCTAATGCCGTTCAGGGAGATGGAACCGCGACGAATCACGTAACGACGCAAATCCTGCGGAAGCGCCAAATCAACTTCGACACCCGTTTCACGCGGAGTGACTCGAAGCACTTCGGTAGTGCAATCCACATGCCCCATCACGAAATGACCGCCCATAAAGCTATCGGCACGGCAAGGATACTCGAGATTCACAAGATCCCCGACTTTTGCCTGCTTAAAAGACGTATTCACGACTGTCTGGTGCATAAGACAGAACGTCGCCTCGTCATCTGTGCAGCTTTCGACCGAGAGACACACACCGTTATTGGCGATGCTGTCGCCCAGTTTGCTGTTTTTGAAGAATCCCGGCGACTTCATGCGCATCGTGAGCGCGTCTCCCCTGTTTTCAAGGGAAACGATTTCGCCGGTTGCTTGAATTATACCCGTAAACATACGCGGCAAATATAGAATTTTAGATGAGAGACGACAAATGCGTAAGCTGAGAGTCGCGGCCAAATTCATTTGGACATGACCGAAGCGAGCATTTGGGACTTGAGCGAAGCGATAAATGCGTAAGGCGAATATTGCGGCAAAAAACTTGTTTTTTGACATAATTGAGCCTAGCATTTAGCACATTTGCAAAGCCCAAAGACGAGAGACGAAAGAGGACGGACTTTTAAGGCATCAAAAGAGAACAACGCAACAAACGTTCTCTAAACGAGAACCATTAAACTATTCGATTCTTTTCAAAGAATCCAAATTTATTTTCCAATGATTTCTTCCTCTGGGAGGAGGAATTAAATACTTTTTACCATTAGACAAAACAACTAACATATTAACGACATCGCCTCCGCGACTATCAGTCAGTTCACGCAAACTTATTCGTTCTACAACGTTTGAATCAACTAGCCATTCTACAACGCAAATATCCTCACAATCTCCATAAATCATAGCTTTCGTTTCCAACGGACCACCGTCTTCTTGCATAATAAAAGTATCATCAACTTGTCTAAGAGGATCACCGCGATAAATCTTCGCACTCAATAATCCTCCCCTTTCTTTATTAAAATCCTGACTATAAAACGAAACCGAGCTAAAGGCCCTTGGAGATTCACACCCGCTCAATAAAAACAAAATTACAATCAAACATATTTTTTTCATTAATACCCTGATATATATTAAAAAGTTTCAAAAAGGGCGTAGCCTCGAGCAGCTTTCAACATATTCGCGGTGGTATCAACTTGAATACCTATAAAACCGGTATAAAGCTTCAAAGGAATCATTTCACCTAAATAATTCCATTCAATCCGTATCGAGGTCACACCTCTAGGAACATTCCGAACATCCAATCGTTCATTCCAATCCGGAGAATGCCTTTTATAAACTTCAACAATTTCGTCTAAATTACTCGCGCTTAAATCTAATCCTGTGTATGGGAAAAATCTAGAAATCCAACCGTTAAAAGTCACATTGCCACACCCTTCCGGAATGTAATGCTTGTATATTCCTCTCCAATGATCCATATTTATCTTGCCATCAAAGACATTGATAAACTCATCTAGAACAGGATTAAGCCCAACAGCCCACCAATCCATATCCAGACGCGATGCAAGTCTGTTGAAAGAATCCTTTAGCAAAATCCAGTCTTCTTTTTTACCATTTATCTTGATTTTGGGGATTCCGCAAAGCGTAGAAACCAAATGAACATAATACTCCGCAGCCGCAGCCATGACCATCGCACTAGAAATGTTGTAATCCACCGGACTTGTCGTCGAGAACTTTGTTTTTAGCGGCAAACCAGTTTCTTCAGGCAACTTAGACTGCAATGCTTCAAACAAATTCGCAAGCGTCCAGAACCATTCATAATGCGTTGATTCGGTGGTCAGCGAATTGTCCTCAAAAGTAACTACAGTATCCGTTCCCGGAGAAACAAATTTATCTTTCAAAGCTTCGCGATTGCTTTTGACATGGTAGCGGAAACCATCCAAAATCATAAGCCAAATATCATCCGGATTTATTTCCAGGGAATAATGATTGGCAAATGCAAGTGCAACGACATCAAAGAATGATGATTTATCAGACATTCCTCTGACAAAAGGACTTATCGAATCGGAATACGCATAAAAAATCTTGCGTCCTCTTTCTTGTTTATTTTTAGAAAAATGTTCTGCAAAACCACCCTTTTCAACAGGAACAAGTTTCTCTTTAAAAGGTTTGCTTTGAACGCTAGAATCGACAATCATGACATACGCACTCGTATCGCGGACAAAGCCTTCGAAACTTTGCTTTGCATTCGAAGATAACTTGATGACGTTTTTAGAATCATCGGCTTCGCATGAGAGCAGAAGGAATGCAGTAAGCAAAAGGAAAAAATATTTATAGAAAGAATTCATGAAAGTAATATAAAAAATTTATTTTTCCGCAAAACAGGGCGGCAGCTTCAAATGAACGACCTGTTGCAAAGAGAGGTCTTCTTTGACGTACATCGCATGGTATCTATCAAAAAGATCCTCTACAGACATCATTTTAAAAGATCTATTTTTGAGCTTACCACATTGCAAATAATTTATCCCGCCTGTCGCAAGATCCTTCGTGTAAGTAACTTCATCACATTGTTCCTTGACGACACCGGAATACCCCGTGATTTCAATAGAATCCTTTTTCCCATCATCTTGGTTACATCCTTCTTTGAAAAAAGATCTTGAAAAAGAAAGATGGACCTTTTCGGACTTGACAATATCTTGAGCAGGAACCTTGCTAAAAAGGCGTCGTGAGCGCAATTCAGGCGGAAGATATTCAGTAAGTACGATATGAGATTCACGTACCAAAAGTTGCGTTCGCACTTCGCGTGGCATCCACGCATAATACAAAATGGACTTCACTTCTTTCAAGAAATCGCCGTATTCAGAATGCTCCGTATTCATATCGACACGGACAACTCGGCCGCTATCGCCAAAAGTAAGCGTTGCATCAACAGATAAATTAAAACCATCTTTATAGTGGCGTTTAAGAGTTCTTTCAAGAAGTCTACTGCAAGGCTTTTTTATGCTACTGATAAATCCAGTTTCGAATTCACGCGGGCGTATAGTATCGTTAAGAGTTTTGCCATCTTTAAGTTCAAAAGTGTCAACATATATCTCCACATTTAACTCGGGTTGACCCGATTGGGTTTTAAATTCCGCAGTTTTGCCTTCTGTAGAAATTTTCCGTTCCTTGAAAAAGGCTTGAATCGAATCTAGTTTTTTCAAATAGCCCTCGCCCTGCAACGAAAACAATTTACCTTCGCCCATAAAATCATTTGGGTACAATCTTTCATAGTACAACAAATAATCTACAAGTTTTCCTTTTCGATACAAGCTAATTGACAAATTGGCATCTTCAAACAAAGAACTTCTTAATACTCGATCAACTTCAGGATATTCTTCGTCGAGCATGGCGGCCTTGGCAAACCGTTTGATTTCTTTCAATTTATTCGTCTTGTAAGCCAACCCCTGCGCATTGTATATGACTAAGGAATCCGCTAGTGCTAAAGATTCTTGCAATCGGAGCGGTTTTCCGGGAATGAAATTAACGTTTTCATCGGAGCGTTCCTCATCACAAGAAAGGAGAAGGATTGCGGAAAGCAGCAACAAAAAGAATCTACAATAGTTCTTCATGCCCTTTTTAGAAACGCCAATCTTCATTAAACTTTCCTTTTTCCGTAATCTTTTCTTCGACAAAGCAAGGCGGAATCTTAAGGGAAGCGCGTTGCGATATCGGCATGTGCATACGGTCCCATTCTTCATAAATAGCCTTATCCTTATCAAAATAATGATTACTCCAATTCTCTTGAGAGTTTCCATTAGGCAATTTCTTTTCGTATTCCAAGCATTGATAGCGGATTACCTCGCCTGTCGCAATGTCTTTCGAGAACGTAATCTCATTGCAAAGTTCTTTCTTTGCATTTGGTGCATTAACAATTTCAACGGAATCTTTCGCAGTGCGGCCATTCTGTTTGCAAACCATTCGGTAATCCCTTGAAAAAGAAATCCAAAATTTTTCAAAAAAGACAATTTCTTGGGCCGTCACGTCATTTCCGACATTCGAGTGAACTTTTGGAGGCAACCACCCATACTTCAAAATGGATTTTATTTCCTTCAAGAATTCTTTATTTTCATAAGGCTTTGTTTCTGCAGAAACAGAATACACACGACCATCCAAAAAATCAATATAAGCAACAAGAGATAAATCAAAAACATCCTTGTAATAACGATACATTAATCTCTTAAGCCGCCAACCCAACGAATGTTTTAAAGATCGAGCAATCCCTGATTTAAGTTCATTCATATTGATATTTTCATCAACATTCTCCCTTTTTTCCAAAAAAACTGTATCGACAAATATTTCGACATTTACTTTCGGGAGTGAGGTCTCATGCGGGAATTCCTTGACGGTTCCACTTATAGGAATCTTCCGTTGCTTAAAAAACTCCTTGATTTTAGCATCCTTTTTCCAGCGTCCAACGCCTTGCAGCGAAAGCATTGCGCCATCATTATCGGATAAATATTCTAAAACACGGTCCCTTAATTCTTCCCTTTTGGGATGCGCGTAATAAAGCAAATGTTCAATCAATTTTCCTTCTCGATACAAATTAATCGACAAATTCGGTTCTCCAATTCCAACCATTTCTCTTTGCCAAGAATCATACTCTGGATATTCCTCGTCAAAGAACGACTTCTTTGCAAATTCTTCGATTTCATTAAAGTCATGCGTTGCATAGAGCAACCCCTTTTCTCCATAAATATTCATTGAATCCGTAACAGCAAGCGTCTCGTGCAAGCGCATGGGTTTACCGGGAATATATTTGACATTTTGAGCAACATCTTTCAATTTTTGCACACCAAAAGACAACAACGCATACCCTCTAGCCGCCTTCAAATAATTTGCCGTAGTATCTACTTGAATTCCAATAAATCCCGTATAAAGTTTCAAAGGTATCTTTTCACCCAAATAATTCCATTGAACATCGACAAAGGTGATTCCCTTGGGGATATTATAAGAATCTAGTTGTTCTTCCCAATTCGTATGCTTTACATATTTTTCTTCATCCGAGCGATTGTCCTTTGTATAAGGCAAGAATCTAGAAATCCAACCATTAAAATAAGGATTGCCACATCCTTCCGGTTCGAACCTCTTATATATATTCTTCCAATGTTTTAAATTGATTTTCCCGTCAAAAGTATTGACAAACTCATCCAGTACAGGATTCAGCCCATTCGCCCACCATTTCATATCTAGTTGTTCAGCAAGTCTATTAAAAGAATCCTTAAGCAACAACCAATCTTCCTTGGTACCGTTCACCTTGATTTTAGGGATTCCGCAAAGCGTGTACACACTATACGAGTAGTATTGCGACGCAACCGCCATAGTCATTGTGCGAGAAATGTTATAGTCCACCGGACTTGTCGTCGAGAATTTCGTTTTCAACGGAATGCCGGTTTCTGCAGGCAACTTGGCTTGCAAGGAATCAAACAAGTTCGCAATTGTCCTAAACCATTCCTTGTGCGTCGATTCAGGAGTTAGCGAATTATCAAGAACAGCGATAGAGGAATCCGTTCCCGGAGCAATAAAGCGGTCTTTCAATTTTTTGCGATTACTCTTGACATGAAGCCGAATACCGTCCAAAATCATAAGCCAAATATCATCCGGGTTGATTTCTAGGGCATAATGCTTGGCATACGCAAGCGCCACAACATCAAAGAATGACGGACTTTCAGAAGAACCTTTAACAAAAGGGCTTATAGAATCGGAATACGCATAGAAAGCCTTGGTGCCATTCGAGCCCTCGTTTTTGGCTTTTCTAGAAAAATATTCTGCAAAGCCACCCCTTTTAACAGGCGTTATTTTTTCATTAAACGTGCTATCGTGAACGCTAGTATCCACAACCATGACATACGCGCTCGTATCGCGCACAAAGCCTTCGAAACTTTGCGTAACGTCCGAAGACATTTCGATGGTCTGTTCAGCTTTTTCCTGTTTACAGGAGAGCAGTACGAAGGCGGCAAGCAAGAGGAAAAAGTATTTATAAGCACTAGTCATGCTTATAATATAACAAAGTAAGTGCAAAAAAAAATATTTACTGGATCCTTCGTCCCTTCGGGACTCAGGATGACTGCAAAAAGGTGATCCCGGCATCCCGCAACTAGTGCGGGACAGGCTCAGGCCGGGAGGACAATGAAAGCAGGGTATTACGACAGATTGCCCATAATCGCATCGATGTCGGTGCGGGTCAAGCACGTTTTTTCGCTTAACCCGGCAGCAATCGCCCTGAGCGACTTTTGGCAAGCCATCATGAGGTTATAAACTTGTTCGACAACGCTTGTTTCGGCAAGCTGGTAGTAATAGCAAGCTGCCTGGAAACTCTGGTAATCGGGATCGCTCCTATAAAGTTCCATCGGGAGTTCTTTCATGACAGTGTCGAGGTCGCAAGCGAAATTTTTGCGGATTAAAAAGTCCGACATGTGGCCAGCAATGGCGATGTGGGCGGCACCATCGAGGGAACTGCCGGGCATGCGCGTGACGCTCGGTTTTTCCTTGGAATTGTTGATTCTGACGTAGTCAATCTGGCGTTTGAACAGGAATGCGATTAGAGCGTGGCCAGCCTCATGGCGGCAGAGTTTTTCAAATTCCTGTTCACCGAAAAATTCAATTAAGCTTTCGCGAGTTAATGTTTGTTCTGGCATTTTTCAATCCACCTGTCTAAAAAAGCCATCTGTTCGTCGGTATGGAACCAATGTTCGCCACCATCCATAATCGTAAGCGTTGCACCCACTTTTTGCGCAAATTCGCGCATCGTTTCGAGGTCGGTCAAATTGTCATTGGAGCCATACAAAATATGCGTCGGGATGTTCCACTGGAGCGGATGTTCCCGCACGTAGCAAAGGTATTTCCACGAAAGAGTCTCGCCGAATGCCGTCGCAATTTCGCCTTTTTCACGGAGTTCATCTTCGGAGACGTTCGCCCATTGCATCATGTTGCAAATGAGCTTTTCCAAGTTGACCATCGGCGAAATGAAGTAAGCGTTCTTGATTCGCTTACCGCCGAGCGCGTTCATCGAAAAAAATGCTCCGATGCTATTTGCGATAAGCACGACTTCGTCGTAGTTTGCAGCAACCGAGTCAAAATACGCCGAAAATTCCTGATTCGCGTCCCACGGGGTGTCCGACTTGTAATCAAAACCGATGACATCAAAATCTGGGAAAAGGGGCTTGTAATGATTCGCTTCGTTGGCGTTGCCGCCTTTCCCATGAACATAAATAACGAGAGATTTCATTTTGGATTACATCCAGAATTCGTTCAATAGCACCACGAATATAATAAAAATCAGCGAATCATGGCAACATACCCCGCACTCACTCATCCACAAAGCAGGGCGGAATTTTAATAGAAACAAAGATATCACTCAGTTTTTTCAACGTTCTCTCACGATCTTCGTATTTATTTTTATTAAAACTAACTTTTATATCACCACGAACATTTTTAGCTGATTTTAATTTTTCATCTTTTTCATCGAACTTTTCACATTGAAAACGATATATTTCACCGGTTGCAAGGTCTTTCGAAAAATCAATTGCGTTGCAAGGAACGTAGTTTCTTCCTACACGCCAAGCACCAAAGACTCCAACGAAATCATTTGCAACAAACCCATCCTTTTTGCATACCATTCGATAATCCTTTGATAAGGTTATACGAACTTTTATTTTATCGACAATTTCTTGCGCAATTTCATCACCCATTTCATAATTAACTTTTGGAGGCATCCACGCATATTTCAAGATAGAACGAATTTCTTCCTGAAATGAACTTATCTCAGGTTTCAAATCCATCAAAACAGAATCAACACGCCCTTCACCCTTATACGAAATTGTAGCCACAAGAGATTCATTAAAACCGTATTTATGATGGCGATATATAGCCCGTTCAATCCGCCAACCACAATTTTTTCTCAAAGCCCCCATTATCCCTATTCTAAGATTATCCATTTTTCCAACAACGTTTTTCCCTTCTTTCAAAATAACGGTATCGACGTACATTTCAAGATTGAATTTAGGGAGATCCTTTTCATTTGAGAATTCATCGACTGTTCCGTTTATAGGAATTTTACGCTGTTCGAAAAATTTTTTGATAGCAACATTCTTTTCCCAAAATCCAACTCCTTTTAACGAACGCATAGCACCATTACGATACTTTTTAGGATAGGCATAATAAAGCAAATGGTCTTGCAATTCGCCTTTTCGATACAAATTAATCGACAAATTCGGTTCATTCCAATCATAGTCTTCCAGTATCCAAGAACCAGGTTCAAGATATTCCTCGTCTAAATAAGACATATCCGCAAAACGTTCAATTTCTTCAAGGTCATTGGTTGAATAAAGCAAGCCTTTTTCCCCGTAAACATTCATGGAATCCGAAATTGCCAACATTTCATGCAGGCGGAGAGTTTTCCCCGGTATGTATTTTGTTTCTTTAGCGGTCTCCCTAAAATTCATCAAGCCATAGGCCATAAGAGCATACCCTCTAGCCGCTTTCAACATTTTTGTCGTGGTATCGACTTGGATTCCAACAAAACCTGTATAAAGTTTTAAAGGAATATCTTTAGAATAATGCCACTTCACATCTACAAACGTAATTCCCGATGGCACATCGTGAAAATACATCCGTTTATTCCAATCCGAATGCTTTACATAGGCATACCCATCGCGAACAAATTCTTTCGTGTAAGGCAAAAACCTAGAAATCCAGCCATCAAAGCTAGGACTGCCGCATCCTTGGGGTTTGTAATATTTGTAAATACTTCTCCAATGTTCTAAATTTATTTTACCATCAAAAACTTTGATAAATTCATCAAGTACAGGATTAAGACCTTTCGCCCACCACTTCATATTCAATTGCACGGCCAGTTTGTTAAAGGAATCCTTAAGCAAAATCCAATCCTCTTTAGTACCTTTAATTTTGATTTTGGGGATCCCGCAAGTAGTCCAAACATGATATGAATAGTATTCCGAGGCTACAGCCATTACCATAGTCCCTGAAATATTGTTATCTACCGGACTTGTTGTCGAAAATTTCGTCTTCAGCGGATTTCCCGTTTTTTTAGGCAATTTAGACAGCAAAGATTCATACAAGCTTGCAATTGTCCAAAACCATTCATTATGCGTGGATTTATACGTCAATGAATTATCTACAATTAAAATTACAGTATCGGCACCTGGAGCAACAAAACGATTTTTCAGTGTTTTACGATTGTTCTTTACATGGAGGCGAAAGCCATCTAATATCATAAGCCAAATGTCATCAGGGCTAATTTCCATTGGGTAATGGTTGGCATACGCGAGTGAAACAACATCAAGGAATGAAGATGATTTGGAATTTTTTTCAACAAATGGGCTTATAGAATCAGAATAGGCGTAGAAAATTTTAGTTTCATTCGTCAGATTTTCTTGGGGATAATGGGAAAAAATACGTGCAAAGCCACCTTCTTCAACGGGGACTAGCGTCTCTTTAAAGGCACTATCATGAACGCTCGTATCCACAACCATGACATACGCACTCGTATCGCGCACAAAGCCTTCAAAACTTCGAGTTGCATTTGAAGAGGATTCGAGAACAGGTTCCGATTCTTTCGCTTCACAAGGATCCAGGACAGAGACGATAAAAGCAAGTAGAAAAAAAATACAGAGCCATTTCATACACACAATATAGCAATATTAAACTCCTCAGATTTACGAAAACAGAAGCCAATTAAAAACACATACAAAATCAAAAAAACGCCCCTGCGGGGATGCAGGAAGCGATTTTTGTTATTCGAAATGTTCAGGATACTTCGATTACTGCCTCATTTTGCATTGAGCAGTCAATGCCTGCATTATTTCTTCCTTGGAGGCGTAATTTTCCTTATAATTACGGTGGACCGTAGTTACTGTCACAATCATATCATCGCCACTGCAGGTTGTCTCCGTTTTTTCTGAGCCAAGTTCATCGGAATCTTCAGAATCATCCTCTTTCAAGGAGGGACAGATAGACTTCACTAAAGAACCAGTTCTGGTGGACTTATCCGTAATGGTCACATCCTTACCTTTGAACTCATAACGAACAGTCCCCTTCACAGATGTGCCGGAAGCATCCTTTCCTGTATCGTAGGAATATTCCCATACGTCATTGTTGAGCTTAAATTCACACGAGGACGTGGTTGTAGAAGACTTAGCTGAAGAGGACGATTTGGCTTTGGAACTGCTACTTGTAGGGACATCATCATCGGGATTGACCCAACCGTTGATATCTACCGTCTTACCATCCATTTCTTTGCATTTATTAGCCAAGTTTTTGGTATAAGTTTTAAACTGCGCTTCTGTCAGTTCGTCATCGGTATAGGCAACGATTTTTTTGCCGTCGCAAGTGACCTTAGTGTAACCGGAGCTTTCTTTCATGTCCTGGCATTCTTCCTTAGCTAAGGCCGAATCGTCGAATTTATAGGTTTCTACAACCTTGCCGTCTTTTAGCTCGTATGTAACGTTGCCACCAAATCCCGCTTCAGAAGATTTGATGGTGAACGGATTCTCACTTACAACCTTGCAAGACATGGTTACCGTCCCGCCACTGCTAGAACTGGAACTGTCTTCACAGGACATAAGACCGAAGGTTGCTGTAAGAGCAATACCCAACCCGATTTTTTTAAGCATGTTTACTCCTTGATTTTTGATGTATTTCTTTAAATATATATAAGAAACGGCAAAAGTGTCAAAAATCGTTCAAAAAACTTACAATCAATATTAGTGTCACAATAAGCCAATATGTTTTGGTTGGGCGCATTCCACAGAACTTGGAACGCAAGGTTACAAAAAACGCCCCTGCGGTAAAGCGAGGAGCGGTTTTTGTTTTCACAGTGATGTGCGGGCACTTCGGCAAGCTCAGTGACCTTGAAAGGTTGGTGAGCCCGTCGAACCATTAGCCCACAAAGATGCGTCCGTTGCGGAACAGCTGCATCCACGGACCATCTTCGCCCCAGTCCGCCGGGTGCCAGGAATACTGGCAGGTACGGAACACGCGTTCGGGGTGCGGCATCATCACGAGGGCACGGCCGTCTTCGGAGCAGAGGCCGTTGATG
>JAEEGJ010027640.1_pt1 | contig 11371 bp, 10 predicted proteins | sample 8958761 | NCBI WGS metagenome assembly JAEEGJ01 (sample SAMN16246546, study PRJNA631951) | gut metagenome | biome: gut microbiome; feature: rumen; material: RS-attached | host: Bos | place: Iran: Karaj | collected 2018-10
CGCGGTACGCTAACCGTTCAGGCGGACAATGTTACGTCCATCCAGTTACCGTTCTCAGTCACCGTCTTCGATTTCGCGCTTCCAGACCAGCCGCCGCTACCGACCGCCATTTCATGGAACCACCCATCCTTCGAAAAGACCGCCATGCAACAACGCGGCGGAGCCGAAAACTGGCCTAAGATGAAATTCGTCTATGCGGATTTCCTGACCGACTACCTGCTCGACTGGGGCAACATCTATATCACGACACCGCCAGATTTCGAAGTCATTCAATACCTCCACGACAAAGGAAAACTCACTACCTTCGGCCTTGGCGATGCGACCGTCCGCTCGGAGGAAAAGATTGCCCCCGAAATCGAACGGCTTCGCCCCATCTATGAAGAAGCCAAACGCCGTAACCTCTTGAAATATGCTTATATCTATTTGTATGACGAGTGCCAGGCGGACTACTTCCCCCTCATGGAAAAATGTGCAAAAGCCCTCAAGGAGGCCTTCCCGGACGTCATTCTCATAACCACCAGTTACGACCACAGCTACGGCGCGAACAGCGTTGTCAAATCCATCGACGCGTGGTGCCCACTCACGCCGAGTTACGACGTCGCCAAAGCCAACGTCGCCCATGCCTCTGGACGCTATGTCTGGTGGTACATTTGCTGCGGCCCCCATCATCCCTACGCGAACTGGTTTGTCGAATATCCCGCGCAGGACATCCGCACGCTCATGGGCGCCCAAACCGCCAAATACCAGCCCGACGGCTTCCTTTACTACTCCATGACCATTTGGAACGACAACAAGCCAATCGTCACTGGCCCGTACACGACGTGGAATCCCGTCTCATGGACCACCTACCACGGCGACGGTTGCATTTTCTGTTTCGGAAAAGATGGCCGTCCCATCCCGACGATCCGCCTAGAGAACTACCGTGACGGTCTTGAAGACTACGCCTACCATTGCATCCTCCGCGAAGCCGTCCGCCGCATGAAGCTTGTGGAGAATCGTTCTGCCGAACAGTCCGCCTGGCTTGCCGAAGCCGAAAAAGCACTCGTTGTGCCAAACGAACTCGTTCAGAACATGGCCATTTTCACGCAAGACCCGCAGGTGACCTCCGCATGGCGGCTGAACATGGCCAAGCTCATCGAACGCAGCGGTTTCCGCAATCTCGATCCATGGAAGGACGGCGGTTTTGCCGTCCGCGGCTGGCGCGGCGTGAGTAAGTAATCCCAACCATTTCCAAAATATCCAGAACTTCCAGAATATCCAGAATATCCAGAAAAAAGACAACAACTATGAAAGCGTTCAACACCATGATTTTATCGATGATGCTCGCAGCCAGCGAAGCAATTGCCGCCAACGGACCGTATTTTCTTGAAGCGACCCTGACGCCAGCGGATGGCATCGTCAAATCAGGCGAAGCCGTCACGCTTACCTACAAGTTGCAGAAGGATGGCCAACCTGCCATCGGCGAAAAGCTCCGCTATACTCTGAAATGGGAAGGAAAAGTTATCAAGCAAGAAACTGTTGTAACGACTGCGGACACCGCTAAAATCGAATACACATCGGACAAGCCCGGCTGGCTGTACATTGCATTTGAAGTACTTGATGCGGACGGCAAGCAAGTTCCAAATCCCGGTAGCCAAATCCGCCAAAGCCCGAAGAAGAATTTGCTGTATGAAATCGGCGCCATGTTTGAGCCAGATGGCATCATTGCCAAGCCGTCGCGTCCCGCCGATTTCGAAGCGTTTTGGGCCATCGAACGTAAACGCCTGCAGGATCTTCCGATGGATGTCAAGCTGACGCCATTGCCCAACGCCCCGAACGCTGACAAAGTCGATTCGTTCGCCATTTCCATCAACTGCCTCGGCCGCCTGCCTGTCACGGGATATTTCTCTGTACCGAAGAACGCCGCGCCAAAGAGCGCTCCGATTCTCGCCGATTATTTGAGCATGGTTTCGGCGGACGCGTCGCCAAACGTTCCCGCGCAGGCCGCCTTGCAATACAACGCCATCGCGATTTATGTCACATGGCACGGATTGGAAACAGGCCACGAACCTGCGTGGTACGTCGAACAACGCAATATTTTCTACAAAAATGGTGGTCTCGACAGCATCGGCACCAATACAGATTGGGTGTTCCACGACATGTATCTACGCGTCCTCCGTTCATTGGACTACATGAAATCGCGTCCTGAATGGAACGGAAAAGATCTAATCATCCGCGGCGGCAGTCTTGCCGGTATTCAGGCCATCGTGGCGGCGGCTCTCGAGCCTGCCGCTTCGCTCGTTCTGATCAACGTGCCGACGGCCTGCGAATTCAATGCGGCGGAGGCTGGCCGCATGTCGCCATGGGTATTGGCCGGCCGCGATCCCAAAATTATGGAGAAAAAAGCCGTTGCCCAAGCTCTCGCCTACCATGACGGCGTCAATTTCGCACCGATGTTCCATTGCCCCACGTTTGTCTGCACGGGTTTCGTCGATGAAGTCTGCTTCCCCAGTAGCGTCTATGCTTTCTACAACGCATTGCCGTCCAACATCAAGAAGGTCATGACGACGAATCCTGCAACAGGCCATTACGGCACCACGGTCAACACGGCCGGCAACGCCTATCTTCGTGAACACGGCCAGATGACCTCCTTCCCAAACTAAAAAGTCCCGCGTGCGTCCCGCCTGCGGGCGGTGTGCCGGCGGCGTCTCGCCGTCGGGCTGGAAAGTCCCGCATGCGGGCGGTGTGCCGGCGGCGTCTCGCCGTCGGGCGGGCGGAACGCCCGCATGCTATTTGCTTGCCAAAACACGACTTTTAGCAAATTGCAATCCTCTTGATAAAGCCAAAGCTAAAACAAAAATCAACAAGGGCTTGCTATGAATATATATCATATTTTTGCTTATTGATATATATTCCAAAACCAAAATGAAAATCATATGATATATGTAAATATTGGCTGAATCATACCGACCGATGTCTGCCAGTATTTTCATCATCGGCGATGAATGAACAGTCTCATCTGTTGCGGCAAATATGAATATGGAAACGGCCAACGGAACAGTCAAGATGAAAATACTGCCTGTTGACATATATCCCAAACGATGGAGTATGAAACGTTCGACGACAATCGCCATTGAAAAAACGATGATGGACAACCATGCATATCTGTGAAGATGCTGTTTTTTATTTAAAACAGAAGGAAGCATGTATCCTATTGCTATTGAGGGAATTCCAACATGTATAAAATTTCGTGACACGTAGATTGGAAAATCATTCTTGAAAATGACTTTGGAATAAATACCCAAACCAAGAGCTAAAATCAAGAATAATGGCATATATGTAATCACACAATTGATTTTGTTTTTTGAAATCAATATGTTAAAGATGAACAAAACATATAATATCGAACCGATGTACCATAGATGATAGCCAAATGGTGATTCATTCAGAATGAAGAAATTGAAAATTGATTCACATGTTAAACATTTCTTCCAAAAACCGACAAGATCATCATGGTATATCAGCATTAAAATACTTATACATATGGCATACAGGACATTTGAAATGATGAACAATTCTCCGATCTTTTTGAGCTGTCTTGATGCATATTCTGTTTTTCCGACAGATACATTCAACGAGAGATAATAGCCCGATACCAGAAAGAAGAACGGAACCGCGCATGTGCAAATCACCTTGAAGTATGTCTCTACGGCATTGTTTTCACCCGCATGAAGAAACACAACCATCAGTGTACAGATGGCTTTTGCGATATCAAGTGCATTATTTCGCTGTTTATTCATTTGGTATATCGAGTATTATATCTTAAAAAGTGAATGTTCTGAAAAACAACTCAACAGAGCATTCAGCATTCAACATTCAACTTTAAGCCATAAGCCATAAGCACGCTTAGCCTAAAGGCTTAGCGTATCCCAACCGGCCCGCCGTCGGATGCCGCATGCGCTCCTGGCGAATTGGGTGTCAGATGGAAATCGCCATTTTCTGGATGCGCCGCATCCACCTTCACGAATATTGGCTTGCCGACAAGCGAATGGATGTCCTTTCCATCATTCTTCTGCCATTTTTCAAATTCACTGAATTTCAAATCGTATTTCGCACCGAAAATGCGCAACAACAGACTGTCTGGTTTGTCCTGCCACCAGAGGTTGTGGTCGCAGTCCATGACCTTCCGCAGATCCGCATGATGCAAGATCAGTGCTTCGATCGCGTTGCAGAAAACGTTGTCGCGGACGATGATATTGCGCGTCGGCGCCGTCACTTGATAGGCGAGCAGATGACATGAATGCTTGTTCGGCCGCTGCCAATGCGCCCAAACTTGCCCTGCATCGACACATGTGTTACCAATGAACTGGATGTTTTCCGTCAACGCGCTTCCCGGTGAACGCCAGTATTCATAATGCTGTTCGCAATTGTGTAGCAGATTGTTGCGGTAGGTCAGATTGCGTTGAATTTGATTGGGAGCGTTGCCTTGGTTCGTGATGGCCACATCGTAGCACTGCCAGATATGGTTGTTTTCGACCAGGCAGTCCTGCGCCTCGCACCAGAATTCGATGCCGTTTCCATAGCGCGTCGTGTCATACAGCACGCTTCCGCCGATGTAGCAGATGTCGCAGTTGCGAATCGTGACACGATGCGTGTTGCCGCCGCCAAAACCATGGCCGCCCGCATAGCGGCACCACAGGCCGTCCACCACGGCGTCATGCGCTCCGCCATGGCTGACGCAATGCGTCTTGTACACGAGTTCCAACGACTTGTACGCCCCGCCCGGATTGCCCGTATGACGGATATACAGGACGCCTTCGCGCGTATCATGGTAGTAGTCCTTTTCCGCCTTCAGCTGTTCGATGTTCCACCGTTTCCAGCCGCAGGCTTCGCCATGGTTGAAGATGATGTTGCCGACATCGCTGAGGAGCGGCCTCTCGCCAATGAAATCCGCTTGCTGCAGGCTGATCGGCTCGAACTCCACCGTAGCGCCATCGGGAACCGCCTTGCCGAAGAAATTGTTGAGGCGAATGAGCGTTCCTTCCGCACAGGACGTGTTGTTGAGCAGAAAACAATCCACATCCTGCCAGTCCTGCGTGACGTGGACGTGCTTGCCGAACTCAATACTGTATGTCGTCCATGGCGAACGCGACATCATGATACGGAAAATGCTCATATCGAATGGCTTGTCGCTCCGGATGCGGTATTTGAAAACATAATGGACGCTGCCGTTTTCCAGATTCGGGCCGAGCAGCTGCACGTTCGTCTCCCGTTCGCCTTGTTTCGTGCAGGAAATTTTGTAAGTCTTCTGCCCGTCATGGACTGTGGATTCGCAAGTTACAGAGGCAGGCTTTTCCACATAGACCGTCCAGTTCGACATGCGCAAATCAATCATCGGACCATTCGCCTTGACACTGCTAGCAAGATTCGTCTTCGTCCGCCACAAATTCTCGCCGCAAGCCTCCCATTTTGAAGCATCGTTGAAATCAAGCGAAGGCTGGATGATCGGTTTGTGACCATCGCCATAGGCGGAATATGTAATTGGCTTGCTGGGCTCGCCTGAATGAAGTTGTAATGTGCTGCCGCGGAATATATTGCCACGTTTGAAAAGAATCGTGTCGCCCGGCTTGAAATTCTGTGCGTTGACTCGTGCGATGCTCCGCCAAGCCGTCGCTGCGGACGTTCCCGCCGCCTTGTCATCGCCATGTTCGGCATCAACATAATATGTTGCGGCAGAAGCCACGGAAACCGCCAACAGGCTGCTATAGATTATTGAATTTTTCATACTATGAAATGACATGTAAAATCTCCTTGTCGTTTGAACATCAAGATTTAAACAATTCTCCCATCATATATCCACCTTCAGTTTTGACAAAACTTAAAATAAAGCATATTCAAGTAATTGCAATCACACCATGAATCCTTTCAGACTGGAAAGGAAGCGTTTGTCCTCTTCGATGGAACGGCCGCGCGTCGTCAGATAGCCACCCGTGATGAAGGAATTCATGCCGGAAAGCATTAGCAGGCCTTGGAAATCTTTCATCGTCGTCTCGCGACCTGCTGCGAACTTGATGACTTTCGTCGGATTCACAAGACGGAAAATGGAAAACGCCTTCGCGACGTCGCATGGCTCCATGATGCATCGCGCCTCCAATGGCGTGCCCGGAATCGGCAGAAGAACGTTCAGCGGGATGCCGTCCACATCCAATTCACGACAGGCAAACGCCATCATCACACGATCACGCCATGATTCACCAAGGCCAAATATGCCGCCGCAACAAATCGTCACACCGTATTTTTGCAAGTATTTGATGGTCTGGATCTTCTCTTCAATTGTATGCGTGTCTGAAATCAATTCTGCATACCGTTCGGGATTCGTTTGCAAATTCATGTTGTAGCGGTACAGGCCATGATCGGCAAGAGCCTTCGCTGTTTCATCGCTCAAGACACCGATAGACGCGCAGACACGCAGATCTGAAAACACCTCCTGCAAAGCGTCAATCGCCGTCAGTATCTTCTGGAATTCAGTATCTTCCACCTTCAGATATCCATAGCCGCTTGTCACGATACCATACATGCGCACGCCTTCGTCATAGACAGCTTTCGCCGCTTTTACAATCTCATTCACATCCAACAGCTCATACGTCTTGATGTTCGTCTGATAATGAGCGGATTGTGCACAGAATTTGCAATTCTGCGAGCAAACGCCTGACTTTGCGTTGATGATGGAACACGGCTCGCTTTTCACCGCGAATTTGTCACGAACTTTATTTGCAAGTGAAACAAGATCCAATATGTCGTTGCCTTCCAATTCAGTCAATTCCATGGCGACGGATTCCGTCAACGGTTCACCGTCCAAAACACAATAACTTTTTTCAACAGCAGGTGCAATTCTCATTTTCATCCAAATCCTTTCAATCATAGGAAACCTCATGTTTCCCGCTATAAATATAATCCTTCTTCTCGATTCAGCATGAAAATGCACCGCATCCTTTCATCCTTCCAAGCAATTTCATGCTTGAAGAGACATCTACCCCATCCCGCTTGCAAAGCCTCTACCGACCACTATAGTATTTTGATTTTCAACCATCAGCCCTTCTCGACCAATGGTATGTCTTCCGAGATGAAGAATACAGAAAAGAAGCTCAAGAATGGCTTGAAGACAACGGCATCGATTTTGTCGATGGTAAAATCATTCAATTGAGAGAATGGAAAATCAATCATGGAGAACATGTTATGAACATCGGAGAATACGCGCCTGATTTTACATTGTTGGACAAAGACGGAAAGGCTGTCTCCCTGTCGGATTTCAAAGGCCACAAAGTCGTCCTGTACTTTTATCCAAAGGATAACACGCCTGGATGCACACGACAAGCCGTCGGTTTTGCTGAGCATGACATAGAATTCAAAAAACTCGGCATCACGGTCATCGGCATCAGCAAAGACAGTGTGGATTCCCATGCAAAATTCACTGAGAAGAACAACCTCCCGTTCATATTGCTTTCCGATCCAGAACTAAAGGCGATTCAGGACTATGGCGTCTGGCAAGAGAAAAAGCTCTACGGCAAAACGTCTATGGGTGTCGTCCGCACCACCTTCATTATCAACGAAGAGGGAATCGTACAGGATATCATGCGGAAGGTCAAGCCTGACACCAATGCGGAAGATGTTCTCGCCAAATTCAAATGACATGACTTGACATCTGAATCTTTCCACGGCCTCTATATAAAGAGGCCGTCTTTTTTGTCAAGAATAATTAGAAATAAGATGATCGTTTCTTACAGTTTGTTAATTGGCCAGTTTTTTATGCCAATTTGATTGAATACTGGCCTTTTTTTGAGCAATTGATGCAAACGCAATAGTTTTGTCACAAATTTTCTGCCCAATTTCAGTCACTTTTTTCATATTATCCTATTGTAAAATAAACGATTTATGTTATTGTAAATACTTTTTAGTATATAAAAGTGGATTATTATCAGTGTTTTTCCCAAAAAGACCTTCTCCATGTTCGATTTCGCTAACTTCACTCTCATCATTCTCTCGATCATCATCGCCATGGGGCGGGTGACGGGATTCTTCCTGTTGCTATCCCCCATGTCGGATTCGATGATTCCGGGCTTATGCCGCCGCGCCATCATCGTATCCTTCTCCGTCATCGTCGCGCCGATGGTTTTCAAGCAAATGACGCCCGGAATGAGTCCATATTATCTTGTATTCATGGCACTTAAGGAAGTCCTCATCGGCGCCATGCTTGGACTTTTCGCAAACTTCCCATTCTATCTGGCCGAATGTATCGGCAATCTTATCGACAATCAGCGTGGCTCCACCATGAGCGAAGTCTATTCGCCTTTGAGCGGCGCGCAGGTCTCCACCACAGGTATCCTTTTCACGCAGACAGTCACCGTCCTTTTCTTCGCCTCCGGCGTGTTTCTCATCGCCCTTGGTGCGCTTTACAAAAGCTTCAGCATCTGGCCGTTGTTCATCGACAGTCTCATGCCGAATTCCAACGCGCCATCCGTCATTCTCGGCATGGGAGACTCCCTCATGAAACAGACACTCGTGCTCTCGTCACCGATTCTCATCGTCATGTTTTTGGCGACGGTCGGCCTAGGCCTCGTCAACCGCACCGCCCCGCAGCTGAACGTCTTCTTCCTTTCCATGCCCATCAAAAGCGCATTGGGCATCTTCATGCTGATCATCTATCTGCAATATCTCCTGAGAATTATGATTTATGATTCCGATGACGCAATCCTTGTTCCTGTCCAAAAATTCTTCTACTAGCCTATGAGTGAAGGCGGCGAAAAAACCGAAATGCCGACCCCGAAAAAGCTGCGCGACGCACGCGAAAAGGGTCAGGTCAACAACAGCAAGGACATTACTTCCACAGCTTTGCTGCTGGTGTTGTTGACTATCATCGGCATCCTGACGCCCATGATGATGCGGGACTTGAAGGAACTTTTCATCTTCTTATCGCAACTCTTCCGCGCGGAAAGCGAGGCAGCCATCAACGAAGGGCTGAAAGAAACGGCCATCATTATCGTCAAATATTCGTTCATCGTCTGTGTCGCGGCAGCCGTCACAGGTGTGGCCACACAACTCGCGCAAATCGGCTTTCTCTTCACGTTCGAGCCAATCAAGCCAGATCTGAACAAAGTCAATCCCGTACAGGGCGCGAAGAAGATTTTCAGCATGAAAAATCTGTTCGAGCTCTTCAAGAACACATTGAAAATCACGTTCTTAGGCTATCTCATCTACAAACTAATCGTCGAATCCATTCCTCTCCTTTTGACGCTCTGCTACGGCGATTTGGAGGAGAGTATCCTTCCTGTTCTCGGCAAAATGCTGAAGAATCTCGCCATCTACACAGGCTTTGGCTACATCGTCATCGCCTTCGCGGATTTCTTCTTCCAGAAAAAGAATTTCATGAAGGAGATGATGATGACAAAGGATGAAGTGAAACGCGAATACAAGGAAATGGAAGGTTCGCAGGAAGTCAAGCAGGCCCAGAGCCAGTTCCGTAATGAAATCCTCAACGAGCCACCTTCACAGCAGGCCGTGAAGGATTCATCCGTCGTCGTGACGAATCCGACGCATCTGGCCGTCGGCGTCCGCTACATGGCGGGCGAGACGCCGTTGCCGAAAGTCGTCGTCAAAGGCGCTGGGACGGACGCGGAGCTCATCAAGAGGTATGCCGCCGAATTCGACATTCCCGTCATGGAGAATGTCCAGCTCGCCCGCTCCTTGTATGCGCAGGTGAAAGTCGATGACTATGTTCCGGAAGAGTTGTTCACGCCGCTTGTCGAACTGCTGAAGATAATCAAAGACATCAAGCAGACCAGACAGGAGGAAGAGGAACTCGACGGCATCAAACTGGATGACGATCTCGATCTTGACGAACTGGATGACGATCTCGATCTTGACGAACTGGACGACGATCTGGACGATTTAGATGATTTAGATGATCCAGAATCTCCCAAAAATCCAGAATCTCCAGAATCTCCAGAATCTCCAGAAAATCCAGATAACATCATCTTAGGCAATGGCAAAATAGACTTGGATGGATAACATTAAACTAGAACAATTTACGAAGCAATGGAGCACGTCGGAGCGCGTCATCAGGCTTTACCTGAACAGCGCCATCTACAACCGTTCTGACGCACAGGACATCCTTCAGCGGGTCGCCCTGTGCGCCTATCGGAAATACGATGAATACGACGCATCACAGCCGTTCCAGGGATGGCTCTTCGGCATCGCGAAATTTGAAGTACTCGGCTATTTCCGCAATCTCGGACGGAATCCAGAAGTCATTGATACCGAAATATCGGAACGGCTTGCGGACAACATGGAAGATCAATCCGAAGCCATTTCTCATGAAGACGACGAGCGTCGCGAACGGCTCGAGCAGCTTCTGGCGCAACTTCCAGAGAAAGCACAGGAACTCATCCGTATGCGGTTCTTCGATAACCGCGAATACGATGAAATCGCACAGCTTCTCAATACAAATGAAGGAGCGGTTCGGACCGCTATCAGCCGCATCATCGCTAAATTGCGCGGCATGGCCAAGACATCCATGCAGGAGACGATATAATATGTCAGAAAAACAAAAACAACTAACAGAAAAGGAATTTCTGGCGTCCTTGGGATTGGACGACATCGATTTGACAGTGGAAGAGCAACAGGAACCGCAGGACGGCCAGTGGCTTTTGGAGACGATGGACACGCTCACTCTCCTCCGACAGCTTGGCGCCATGGTCAACAACAACGCCCCCGTACTGGAACCGCCACCGAAAGACTCGTCGGACAAGCCGCCTATCGTGGCGGAACTGCTGGATTTGCTGAAGGAAAATCAAAAAAAATAAAAAAAATCAAAAAGAGGTGTAACAAATGAAAAAAACATGGAGAATTATTTATGACGGAACGAAGAACCGAGAGGGAGACACGGGATTATCTGGAGGAAATCCAGAAAACCGTCCAGAAATCGAAAGAGCTTCTGGAGGTAGCAAAGGGCAAGATTGAAGAGACACGCAAGAAATGCGAGGAGCTCGGAATCGATCCTGAAAGTCTTAAAAACGTGGATGTGAACAACATCCAAGGACTTCCGGAGGAACTGAAGAAAGTCCTCGCTGATGATCAGGCCAACTGGGAACAGGGCCTGAGGGAATTGACGGGAGAAGGGCACGAAGATCCGGATGCCGTCAGACAGAACAGGTTGGAGAAGCTTGGAGCACTCAAGCATCCCTACAGGCTCTGAAAAAAAGAAAAACAAACAAAACTAAATAAAAAGGAATCATAAAAATGGCTAATTACGACGAAAACAAGAAGTTGGCGAATGCGACCCCCGAAGACATCGCAAGCATCATTGACGAAATCGCGAAAGGCAAAGATCCGCAGA
>JAEEGJ010027641.1_pt1 | contig 11370 bp, 8 predicted proteins | sample 8958761 | NCBI WGS metagenome assembly JAEEGJ01 (sample SAMN16246546, study PRJNA631951) | gut metagenome | biome: gut microbiome; feature: rumen; material: RS-attached | host: Bos | place: Iran: Karaj | collected 2018-10
ACAGCAACGGCGACTGATTCCGACCAGTCGCCGTTCTTTTTGATATTCTGCCATACTTGCAAAAATCGGCCTTAAAACCTAACGACTCTGCAAGTATGGCATCAAAAAAGCCCAAAAAGCCCGTTTTCCCGGCCATACCTGTCACCACAGCCCGCACAGCCCACATTCTCTGCAAGTATGGCCACTTTTTATTATTTTTGTGGGACTACAAATTGGGATTATGAAGAAGGTACTGCTTTTCTTGATGTTACTTCCGGTTGGTTTGATGGCTCGTGAAACCCGCAGCATTGACAAGGGCTGGGAGTTTGTGTTGAGCGAGGCTGCTATTGATGAGCTGGCAGGGATTGAGGGATGGTGCAAAGTGGATGTGCCTCACGACTGGAGCATTGAGGGGGAGTTTGACCGCAGCAATCCTACCGGACAGGGCGGCGCGTATCTGCCTGCGGGCACAGGATGGTACCGCAAGACAATAAGGGCCGATATCGGGGCCGATGAAAGGTTATTCCTGGAGTTTGACGGCGTGATGGCCTGCAGCAGCGTATACGTGGACGGCAAGTTGGCTGGTTACCGGCCAAACGGGTATGTGGGATTTACTTACGATATCACCGATCTGGTTACTCCCGGAATGGATGCTGTCATTGCAGTGAAGGTGGACAACTCAGTCCAGCCGGCATCGCGCTGGTATACCGGAAGCGGCATAAACCGACACGTACGTCTGGTAAGCAAGAGATCCTGCCACATCACCATGAACGGAGCGTTTGTATCTTTTAATGACGGAAAGATAGACATCAAGACAACCGTTGCCAATATGGCCAAAACCGGCACCAAGGTCAGTCTGCAATACATACTTAAGGATGCCGACGGTAAGACGGCAGCACGAGGCAACAGTCCGGCAAGCCATATAGAAGCCGGTTCGCAGACAGAGGTGAGCGGAAGCATTGATATAAAGAATCCTCATCTCTGGTCTGTTGATGACCCCTATCTCTATACGCTTGAGGTATCGGTCATGGAAGGTCGCAAGCAGTTGGACACAGAGACCGTGACCGCCGGACTGCGCACCATCCGCTTTGACAATCAGAAGGGATTCTTCCTGAACGGACAGAACATAAAGATGTACGGAGTCTGCCTCCATTCCGATGCCGGAGCGCTTGGCACGGCAGTTCCCCTATCTGTTTGGGAATATCGGCTCCAACAGTTACGCAAACTTGGCGTGAACGCAATAAGGATGGCCCACAATCCGGCCGATCCGGCATTCATGGAGCTGTGCGACCGCATGGGATTCCTGTTCATGGCCGAATCATTCGACACCTGGAACTCGCCCAAGAACCACGCCGAGAAGGGTTACAACCTATTCTTTGATGAATGGTGGGAGGCCGATACCCGCGCAATGGTTGAGCAGGCCCGCAATCACCCGTGCGTGGTGATCTACAGCGTAGGCAATGAGATACGTGACAACCTTAACAACGAGCAGGGCTTTGAGAAATACCGCAGACAGCAGGATCTGGTACACTCCATTGACCCCACCCGTCCGGTAACGATGGCACTGTTCCGCCCCAACTCATCTGGGGTATACCGCAACGGATTTGCCGAGATGATGGATGTGGTTGGCCAGAACTACCGCGTCGATGAGCTCAAGGCCTATCATGAGGCCCACCCCGAGAAGGCTATCATCGGCACTGAAAACACACATGATGTCCAGTCGTGGCTTATGCTGCGTGATGACCCGTCGCTGTGCGGACAGTTCCTCTGGGCCGGCATAGATTATCTTGGCGAGGCTGCCTGGCCGCAGGTTATGTGGAGCACATCTCTGCTGGATGTAACGGGTGGAGTAAAACCCGCAGGACTTCAGCGTGCCAGCTGGTGGATGAATGAACCTATGGTAGCGTTTGCCCGCCACGCCGACAACAACGGCGCAGGTTCGCTCATCTCAGACTGGACTCCGGCTGACCTGGATACCTATGACCAGGCCGTCATTGAGGTCTATTCAAACTGCCAGGAGGTGGAGCTTTTTGTAAACGGCGAATCGCAGGGTCGCAAGACCATGCCCGACAACGCCCGCCCCGCCCTGTTCAACATAAACTTCAACTCCGGTAAGATTGAGGCCGTAGGATATAACGACAGTAAGGAGACTGCCCGATACACATCCTTAACGGCCGATGAGCCTGCCCGCATCAACCTTGAAAAGGCAGGAGGCCGCGCCGGAACAGGCTTTGATGATGTTGAGATAGTCTCAATACAGATTACAGATGCTCAGGGCAATGTCTGCCCAAACAACGACTGCAGCATAGAACTGAAGGTTGAAGGTGCTGAACTTATAGCCGTTGACAATGCCGATGTCCTGGCACATGAAACCAGCCATAAGAGCCCGGTCTTCAACACATATCAGGGACGCATGATTGCCTACATCCGCCGCACATCAGCCAGCGGCAAGGTAACAGTAACGGCGACTGACTGTTCGTCGGCCGCCGCACTAAAAGAATCAAAGACTTTCTGATTTATTACTTCAAAGCTGCCTTGACCTCAGTAACCATGTTCTTGTGAGCCTCATCCTCCTCGGTCAGAGTGGATGTGAGCGCAATGTCTCCGGCTTTGTCATTGGTTGAGAAGGTGCCGGTGTAGAGGAGTATGCTGTTGAAGTAGAGTGTGGCTTCAAAGCAGATCTTGTAATCTCCGGCGGGTACTTCCTTGCCGTCGGCATCCTTGAAATCCCAGGTGTATGTCTGGATTCCGCTCTCTTTGGGTGTGGCTCCTGTTACGGCATCGATCTGTTCATCGGTCATCTCCTCAGCCTTAGCGTTCTTTACCCATGTGGGGGTGCAGGTGGGACGGAAGGTGTAGCCGCGACGACCGCCTCGGCCCTTTGAGGTAAATGATGTTACGGTAAGGGTGCGGACAACCTTGCCCTCTGAGTTTTCAATCCAGACTGCCCACTGGTTGGAGCCGGCTCCTGACTGCTTCTGATAGTTGAATGAGAGTTCCACTGCATTGGCTTTCTTGGAACGCTGGGCCGATGAAGGCATGGCAATGATGGCAGAAAGAACTGCCAAGAGAATGATTCTGATCTTCATATAAAAACAAATTTGGTTATCTTGCTGAGTGCGAAGATAACCAAATTGTTTAAAACAACTACTCTCCTAACGGAGCCGATAGCGGAGAAAGCGAACTCAAGTTCAGACTCGGGAACCCTCCCGTCCACTTTGATGTTTCAGTTGTGTCTTCTCTTACTTCCTTAGCATTGGAAGCGGTAGTATTTTTCCAGTCCTTCATATATAAATATTGTTTTCACGTTTTATTGTCCTTTTCAGCACTATAGGCGATGCTTGTAAGACAAAGATATGAAAACAAATTTAAATATGTGTTAAAATTGGAAAGAATTTTTTCATTCCAGTCCAGAGAACGGTGCAGGCATCTTTTTGGTGTATCCCTGAGCGTGGAAGGTGGCAATTATGGTGCCGTTCTGATCAGTAACCTGTACCTGGGCTGCAGGTATTTTGGGATGCCGGCTGGTGAAATGGCCCTCGGCGGTAAGCACGTCGCCCAGTTTGGCCGATACGTGATAATATATGGTGGAGTTGATGGCAAAAGCCATGTTATCTCCCTGATTTACAAGCGCTGCAAATACCAGGTCGGCAAGAGTGAACAGCGCTCCGCCCTGGCAGATGTTTCCGGCATTCATATGGTTCTCAGTAACTGTCATGGTAGCCTTGGCTGAGCCCGGTTTTACATCGGTCAGTTCAATGCCGATGTACTTGGCGAACTTGTCGCCCTCATTGAGAAAATCTTTTAGTGTCATATTCTTGGTTATCGGTTATAAATCTTCTTACCGTCAATAATGTAGAGTCCCTTGCCCAGGGCAGCGTCACGTGACGAATTAACCCTGCGGCCGTCCGGCAGGTAAATCGCCCTTTCCGGATTGGGATCATAATATCTGGGGGCCGATGTATACGGCGCGCCGCCCCATTCGCGGCAGATGCTGTTGTAGTTATCGGCGTACCATCTTTTCACATAATCAATCTCCTGGCTCAAAGACTCCTTGAGCGGCACCGGATTACCGTTCCAACGGTCATACTCCCTCTGCCATGCCCCCGATTTCTCAAACTCTGCGGCATAAGCATCCAGACGCGCAAAAACGCTGTCGGGACTCAACAGTGTCGGAGAGAGTTCCGCCCAGCGGTCCTTGACAGCTTTGCGGAAACCGTCCACATTATTCAAGTGCAGCCGGTCGTACGGAGCCCTCCAGTCATACCTGTTCAGGATGGCCGTAACATCATTGTAGTCTCCGTCATAATTGCCTCCCAACGACATATCCATATCCCACGGCGTGATAAGATAGCGGTGACCTTTGGTAATATCGACTGTTGACAGGAAAGTATTCTTGTAGAAATTGTCATCAACATTAAGGGCCGATGTAAACACAAGGTAGTCCACCAGATTATCCACATAAAACCAGTTCAGATATTCATCGCAGAACTGCGCGAACGTGGTCTCCTGAGAACAGAAATCTATAAGGTCCATCAACGGCTGCCATGTAACATCCGACGGATAGTCAGACGGATACTGGAGTTCCCAGGCATTCCACTCCGTGGTGTTGACTGGGGCCGTATCATAACCGGTCAGATAGCTGCTGGAGCCTGACCACTTGGTGCATTTGTACAGAAGTCCCTTGATGTAAACCCTGCCGCTCGTCCCCTTATCGGCCTTCTTAAGTCCCAGCAGTTTACGGTCCACCTTGTCTGAAAGACAGTAAAGCCCCTCATACTCTCCGTTCAGGAAAAGCTCCACGAACACTCCGTCAGTGCCGTTACGGTTATCGAATCCGGTATCATAGGGAGTATGACTCATGCTGTTCCAGATGTCGAAACAGAGCCTGTTCCTCATCCTGATCCTGTCAATGGCCATGGCATCAAGAATCCAGCTGTTCTCCTCCCTTATTCCCAGGACGTTGGCATCCAGATCATCGCCCCTACTGTCAAGCAGCTTGACCGCGAGTGATTTCTTGTCATATGCCATGGCGCTGGCACCCCTGTATTTGACCTCACATCTGAATTGCACGTCACGCCGGGCGGGGTCGGTCCTTTTCTGAAAGTCCCATATCTCTATCTGCCCGCTCACATAAGAGTCATTCTCCAGAGCAGACTCCGTCACGATATTGACCAACGGCAGCGCGTTGGCGTCCAGCCCCTCCTTGAGACGACTGAAATCAGTCTCCTGAGCATGGGCAGTCAATACCGGGAATGAGAGGAACAATATGAGTGAGAGTCCTTTAAATGTCATGATGCCGGGGTGTTATTCTGTTGCAAAAGTATTCAAAAATATGATGGCGTCAATAAGTTCCTGCTGCGGGAAATCCATGGGAACTATACCTATAGGCTTCTTATGGTTACCCAGATACTCCAGCAGCCGTACATTGTTGGTCTTGGCATTGCGCTTAATATTGGTAGTAACTCCCGAACCGGTATAACCCGACAGATGGTTAATGCACCACACTCCCTCCGGGGCCGATGCAAACTCCCTTATCAAAGCGGTAACCTTATCCCATTTAGAGTTCAGATAATCGCCCTTGCCACCGTCAGTGAAAAAGTCCTGAGCCCAAAGGACGGCACTCTCATACTGACATGATTCAATCCTTGAACGATGAGACGATCCGTTACCGGGCCAGCCATGCACTACGGTACCGGGATAATCCCTGCCCGACGACGGCGCGTCCCTATGTATAAATAGTACACGCCCGCGCATATCGGCCACAGTCATATCGGCCGTGAACGATGCCGGCATACCGGCAGGGAAGAGAGAGTTTATCTCATCCATTGTCATTTCGACACCCTCCTGTCCACCTCCCGCGCTGTTGGTCATGACTACGCAAAACTCGGTGGGATGTTGCTCAAGTTTGTTGATTATGATCTGCATGGCCTCCTCAAAATCCAGATGACAGTCGGCCGGGCCGTGATAAATCCTGAGTCTGCCCTCCTCCAACCTGGGGCGCAAGTCAAAGAAACGGATTCCGGCATCCCACTGCTCAGAGAGGTCCATCGTCTGGGTACGGGCGTAGTGGCGCATAGGGAAACGTACGCCCGATGTACCTGAATCATGTGTTCCGGGAATGGATACACGGCAGGCCTTCATTGAATCCGGCAGAGCGGCCATCCATCCTGAATTCTGGGAGAAAGAGACACACGCCCAAAGAGAACAACACAACAGAAAGAGGAATCTTCTCATACAAACGCAAAAATAACTAATTTTGCGGCCGATTTGAACAAAACGCAAAATGGAACGACTTAAGAGAGTGGTAAAACAGGCTGTGCCCAGGGCATTCAAGACGATATGGTGGATATTCAAGATCACAGCCATTGTCTCTTTTATAATGTTCCTGCTCAAGTACACCGGTATTCTGGCATGGATAGCAGCGGCTGTAAGTCCTGTGTTCCGCATATTCGGTCTGCCGGGTGACGCTTCACTGGCTTATGTGAGCGGTTATTTCATCAACGTATACTCGTGCATTGCGGTGGTATCGACCATTGACCTTACCGCACGCCAGATTACCATACTCGGCACCATGACACTGGCAGCCCACGCCATGGTGGTTGAGACTGCCGTCCAGAAGAAGACCGGAGCTCCGGCCCTCTATACGGTGCTCATCCGTACTCTGGGTTCCATCGCACTCGGTATCATCATGAACCTGGTTCTGCCCGGTCGTCCTGTCTATGATGCTGCAACGGTCAATCTCTCCGAGATTCCCTTCTTCCAGATCCAGGGTGAGTTCTGGCCCATGTTCATGGTATGGTTCAAGGGACTTGTCAAGCTTGCCGTATGGATGGTAGTGCTCATCACACTGCTCAATGTCATTCAGCGCGCATTCTACGAGTACGGCATCATGGATAAGATATCACGTCTGTTCAGCCCGCTGCTCACTCTGTTCGGTCTGCCCAAGGAGACATCGTTCCTTTGGATCGTGGCTAATGTGATTGGTCTTTCTTACGGATCGGCCGCAATCATGGATGAGATGGAGCGCGGTGAGATATCGGACAAAAGCATACGCCTGCTCAATACACACATCGGCATATCTCACAGTAACCTGGAGGACCTGATGCTATTTGCAGCAGTGGGCGGCATGTGGTATTGGATGCTCCTTTTCCGCTGGGGCATGGTAACTGTCCTGGCCTGGTCGCTCCGCCTCTACTTCAAAATTACAGCACGATAATAAAAAACTCCGATTCAAACGAACCGGAGTTTTTTATTTAGAATTCTGCTGAACGCGGTGTTCTCGGGAACGGGATCACATCTCTAATGTTCTGCATTCCGGTGACGAACAGGATCAGGCGCTCAAAGCCCAGACCGAATCCGGCGTGCGGGCATGAACCCCAGCGGCGGGTATCAAGATACCACCACAGATGAGTCATATCCATCTGACGACGGTTGATCTCACCCATCAGTTTATCATAATCGGCCTCACGTACTGAACCGCCTATGATCTCACCAATCTGCGGGAACAGAACATCAGTACCCTGCATTGTTGATGCGGGAGCCTTTACACCGTGATAACCTATTGAACCGCCATCGGCAGTAGCCTCATTCTGCTTCATGTAGAATGACTTGATGGCTGTAGGATAGTCAGTCATGATAACGGGCTTGCGGAAGTGCTCCTCAACGAGGAAACGCTCATGCTCAGAGGCCAGGTCATCACCCCAGTTGCAGGGGAACTCGAACTTCTTGCCGTTCTTGATAGCCTCCTGAAGGATGTTGATACCCTCAGTATAGGTAAGACGTACGAAGCTCTCCTTGAGTACGCCATTGAGACGCTCCAGCAGGGTCTTGTCAATCATGTTGTTGAGGAACTCCAGATCATCCTGGCAGTGGTCGAGTGCCCACTTTACGCAGTACTTGATGAAGTCCTCCTCAAGGTCCATCAGCTCCTCCTGGTCCAGGAAAGCAATCTCGGGCTCAATCATCCAGAACTCGGCCAGATGGCGCGGAGTGTTGGAGTTCTCGGCACGGAATGTAGGACCGAAAGTATAGATGGCACCCAGAGCGGTTGCACCAAGCTCACCCTCCAGCTGACCGCTTACGGTAAGTGAAGTCTGCTGACCGAAGAAATCATCATCATAGATAATCTTACCCTGATCATCCTTCTTGAGGTCATAGAGGTTCTTGGTGGTTACCTGGAACATGTTACCTGCACCCTCGCAGTCACTTGCTGTGATAAGCGGAGTGTGGAAATAGAAGAATCCATGCTCATGGAAATAGGTGTGGATGGCCATTGCCATGTTGTGACGGATACGCATCACAGCACCGAAAGTATTGGTGCGCAGACGCATGTGGGCGTGCTGACGCATATACTCGAATGTCTGGCCCTTCTTCTGCATGGGATAGTCATCACCGCACAGACCCAGAACCTCAATATCGGTAGCCTGAACCTCGACAGCCTGACCTGAGCCGATGCTCTCAACCATGGTACCCTTTACACTAAGGCATGCACCGGTGGTAATCTGCTTCATCAGCTCGTCGCTGAACTTCTCGAGGTCAGCTACTATCTGAACATTCTTGATTGTCGAGCCGTCATTGAGAGCAATGAAGTTCACGCTCTTGCTGCCACGCTTTGTTCTTACCCAACCTTTGACGACAACCTCCTGACCGTAATCGGTACGCTTAAGGAGGTCAACAATCCTTGTTCTTTTGATATCCATTGTTTTAGATTTAATTCGTGATTAATTATTCGTAAGCACCCATGCGGAGCATGTTGACCTCCTTCTCGGTGAGGAAACGCCAATCGCCGCGACGCAGACGCTTCTTGGTAAGACCTGCAAACTGAACGCGGTCCAGCTTGGTAACGCGGTAACCCAGAGCGTCGAACATACGACGTACCACGCGGTTGCGGCCTGAGTGGATCTCAATGCCTACCTGGGTCTTGTCGTCGTTAACGTAGCTTACCTCATCGGCACGTACGATATCGCCCTCTTCCTCGCCGATGTTTACACCGTCAAGAAGCTTCTGCAGATCCTCGGCGCTGACGGCGCGGTCCAGACGTGCATGATAGATCTTCTTCTTGAGGAATCTGGGGTGTGTCAGGCGGCTTGCCATCTCACCGTCATTGGTAAGAAGCAGAACACCTGTTGTATTGCGGTCAAGACGGCCTACGGGATATACGCGCTCCTTGCAGGCACCCTTGATGTAATCCATAACTGTCTTGCGCTCCTGAGGATCATCAACTGTGGTAACGCAATCCTTGGGTTTGTTGAGCAGGATGTAGATCTTGCGCTCGATGCTTACCAGCTGATCGTGGAACAGTACGTTGTCACCGCGATGTACCTTGGTACCGAGCTCGGTTACGGTCTGGCCGTTAACCTTTACAACACCGGCCTGGATGAACTCATCGGCCTCACGACGTGAGCATACACCGGCATTTGCCAGGTACTTGTTCAAACGTATCTCCTCCTCGGGATCGTGAATGACATCCTGATACTCTATGCGCTTGCGGTTATCCTGACGCTTCTGCATGGGTTTGCGGAAACCGCCCTGCTGGCCGTAGCCACCCTGACGCTGGAATCCGCCGCCCTGGCGCTGACCATAGCCACCCTGGCGCTGGCCGTAACCGCCCTGACGCTGGCCGTAACCACCCTGACGCTGGTAGCCGCCCTGACGCTGGTAGCCGCCATCATTAACTTCACCGTTCTGGCCCTGGACGCGCTCCCTGTAGAAACGGGGCTGACCCTCCTCGCCGTTATTGAACTGGCGGTTCTGGCCATAACGCTGCTGTCCGTAACCCTGACGGTTATTATTGTATCCACGGTTCTGGTAACCGCCCTGGCGGTTCTGACCGTAGCCCTGCTGATCTCCATAATTCTGTCCGTACTGACGGCGGGGACGATCCTGGTTGTAACCCTGATCACCGTCCTGACGCTGCGGACGCTCTACTCTTGAATACTGGGGACGATTGTTGTACTCCACCCTCACAAAACGGGGGCGACCTTCGCGACGGTTAGCATTCTGGTTGTTGTCATCGGAGTTTCCGTTGAACCTGTTGAAGCTGTTCTCCTGTTCCTGATTCCCGCTCTCGTCGTAGAATCTGTTTCCATTCTCTGTTTCCATCATAATTGTAACTGTTTAAGGTGAAGCCATCACGGCTTCGCGTCAATGATTTAGATTTTTTGTTTTACTATCACACGCCGAAATAGTTGCCAGGCGTTATGGCTTTAAGTTCTTTTTTAATATTATCGTTTACGTTCAGTCCGTCTATAAATTCGCTGATTGACTCACGTGTAACTTGACTATTGGTTCTTGTAAGGGCCTTGAGTGCCTCATAGGGATGCGGATATCCCTCACGGCGCAGGATGGTCTGGATAGCCTCGGCTACTACGCTCCAGCATCCGTCCAGATCGGCCGCAATCTTCTGCTCGTTGATGAGCAGCTTGCCCAGACCCTTGAGTGAGCTGGCAACGGCAATCATCTGATGGCCGAAGGGAACACCTACGTTACGGATAACGGTTGAGTCTGTCAGGTCACGCTGCAGGCGAGATACCGGCAGTTTGCGTGACAGGTGCTCCAGGATGGCGTTGGCCATACCCAGGTTACCCTCGGCGTTCTCAAAGTCTATAGGATTGACCTTGTGAGGCATTGCGCTTGAGCCAACCTCACCGGCCTTGATCTGCTGTTTGAAATACTCCATTGATATGTACTGCCAGAAGTCGCGGTTCATATCTATCTGGATGGTGTTCAGACGCTTCATTGCATCGAACAGGGCTGCCAGGTTGTCGTAGTTGGAGATCTGTGTGGTATACTCCTCACGCTTGAGTCCCAGCTTATCGGCCAGGAACTTGGCGCCGAATGCCTTCCAGTCAATCTCAGGATAAGCCACATGGTGAGCGTTGAAGTTACCGGTGGCACCGCCGAACTTGGCTGACATGGGAACTGCCTTGAGCTGTGAGAGCTGCTCGCGCATACGGTATGCGAACACCTCGATCTCCTTACCCAGACGTGTGGGTGAAGCGGGCTGTCCGTGGGTACGTGCCAGCATGGGAACATCCTTCCAGCGCTGTGCGTACTCCTCAAGTTTGTCAATAAGTGACTGGATTGCGGGATAGTAGACATTCTCAAGAGCCTCCTTGATCATCAGGGGCACTGAGGTATTGTTTATATCCTGTGATGTAAGTCCGAAGTGTATGAACTCCTTGTAGGGAATAAGTTCCTCAACAAGGTCGAATTTCTCTTTTATGAAATACTCAACCGCTTTTACGTCGTGGTTGGTAACCTTCTCTATGTCCTTGATATGAGCTGCATCCTCCTCGCTGAAGTTCTGCCAGATCTGACGGAGGCCGTCAAGTGATGCGCGTGAAACTCCTGCCAGCTGGGGAAGTTGGAATTCACAAAGTGCTGTAA
>JAEEGJ010027645.1_pt1 | contig 11369 bp, 9 predicted proteins | sample 8958761 | NCBI WGS metagenome assembly JAEEGJ01 (sample SAMN16246546, study PRJNA631951) | gut metagenome | biome: gut microbiome; feature: rumen; material: RS-attached | host: Bos | place: Iran: Karaj | collected 2018-10
GCCTACAGCCCGGCTCCGGTGGTGACGGACGCTCTCCTCGACGAGGTGAAGAAAACGATTATCGAACCGACCCTCAAGGGCATGGCCGCCGAAGGCAAACCCTACACGGGCGTGCTCTACGTGGGCATCATGGTGACTGCGAAGGGCCCGAAGGTCGTGGAATACAACTGCCGCCTCGGCGACCCCGAATGCCAGATTGTGCTTCCGCTCTACGACGGCGACGTGCTCGCGTTGTTCGACGCTGCCGAAAAGGGCGAACTCGCGAAACTCGGTGCCCCGAAGGCTCCGAAGGGCAGCTCCGCTATCGTCGTGCTCGCGAGTGCCGGTTATCCGGGCTCCTACGAAAAGGGCAAGGTCGTGACGGGTATCGAAGAAGCCGAAAAGAACGGCGCCCAGGTGCTCCATGCTGGCACCAAGATGGTCGACGGCAAGCTCGTGACCAACGGTGGCCGCGTGTTTGGCGTGGTGGGTCACGGTGCAACGCTCCAGGATGCTTTGGACATCGCTTACGCCGCTTGCGAAAAAGTTCAGTTCGAAGGCAAGTTCTACCGCAAGGACATCGGCAAGAAGGGCCTCGCAAGACTCGCAAAATAGGAGATGGGAAAATGCTCAAAACGAACACAATCAAAGTTGTGGCATTTCTTGGTTTGCTGCTAGCTTTTGTTGCTTGCGGTCCAAGTAAAGAAGAACAGGAAAAAGAAGCCCGCTTCAATTATGCAAAAAAGACTGTATCTGATTTGTTATCAGTGGATACTGTAGGTACAGAAAAGGAAGCTATTTTTATAGTAACGAAAAATGCTTACATGCAAAAGGTTGCAAAAATAGTTGATATGCAACAATTAGTAGATTCCATTTATGCTCTTGAAAATTGGAAATTGAAACGTTGCCAAAAGTTGTCCGGCTTGGTTCCTTCAAGTATGCCGAATGATATGAAAGAGCAGATTGATGTTTTGTGGTCAACGACATGTTCAAAGTATCAGTTGAGACTTGGCTGTCTGGATGCTTTTGCTGCCTATATGAAGGCTAAGACAAAAGAGAATAAAAATGAAGTTGAACTTGAATGCAAAAAGGTTGAAATACAATCTAATTTGATGATAGCTCAGTTTAATAGATTAGCTGATATGTATGGGAAAAAATAAAAGAGGACTTAAAAATGCAGATTAATGAAGTTCCGAATGCAAAGGTCGGTATCGTTGCCGGTAGCAAGTCCGACCAGGAAACTGTAGACAAGATAACCGCCGTGCTCGACCAGTTCGGCATCGTGTGGGAATTCAACATTCTCTCTGCACACCGTACCCCGAACGCTACGGCAAAGTATGCTCGTGAAGCCGCCGGGCGAGGCCTCCAGGTCCTCATCGGTGTTGCTGGCCTCGCTGCAGCCCTTCCGGGCGTGCTCGCAGGGCACACGATTCTTCCGGTCATTGGCCTGCCCTGCGCCGGCGGCCCGCTCAACGGCGTCGATGCCTTGCACTCCATCGTGCAGATGCCCCCGGGAATCCCGGTGGCCACGGTCGGCATCGGTAACGGCAAGAACGCCGGTTATCTCGCCGCCCACATCGTCGCCATCGCTGACGCGTCCGTCCGTGAAAAGCTCGTTGCTTACCGCAAGAGCCTTGGTGATATCGAAGGCTAAGCCAAGCGCTACGCTTTTCTCGCATATAAAATTCGCTGGCATTTCCGCCGGCGTTTTTTTTTTTGCACTTTTATCCGTTTTATTCTTAGCGTCGCAGGCTACAGCTTCATCCATTCATCTATTGAAATTCGATTTCCGTCACGTTCTTACGCTTACTAATCACTAACCACTAACCACCAACCACTTCTAACTACAGACTTTTGTATATTGTCCTAGTCTTTAAATTTCTAGCCCGTTTTGTGCCTATGTTTTATCGTGTTTTGAAAAGATCTTTGTTGCTTGGAGTTCTGCTTCTCCTGTCCGTGTCGTTTGCTGAAACGAGTTCTTCGTCCGCACAGTCTGAGTCCGCGGCGCAGTCTCGTATTGCAGATACATTAGCGGCATCGTCTTCCAGTGCTTCGCTCCCAAAATGGCAGACGCTTCCCGAGATGAAGGCTCCGTGGATGAAGGGCGAAAGGCTGTCTTACACTCTCAGTTGGGGCTTTATTACGGCGGGTTATGCAACGCTCGAGGTCAAACCGCGCAAAGACGGCAAAACGGAATTCCTGACTTTTGCAACCGCCAATAAGACGGTCAATAAATTCTACCCGGTCCACGATACTGTTTACACGCTCGTTCGCAATAAGGGCCTCATGACAGATGTTTTCCGCAAGTCCCTTCACGAAGGAACGTTCCACAACAAGTCGTTGATCCGCTTTGACCGCGATGCCAAGAAAGCCTTCCTTTCGGATACGGTGTTCAAGGATGCGGTCAATCATTATGTAAAGCGCTCTGCCGATACGTCCGTGACTATCAATGGGCTCGAACATAGTATTATGTCGGCGTTCTATCTTGTGCGTACTCTTCCTCTTAAAGAGGGGGCCACTTCCCGTTTTTCGGCTGTGAGTGGGGAAAAACGCTATGAACTCAAGGTGATTATCCATAAACGAGAAAAAATCAAAACGGATCTCGGTGAGTTCAATACGGTCAAAGTCGAGCCGGTTTTGGATGGCGATGGCATTTTCAAGTCCAGCGGCCGCATTTTTATCTGGTTTACCGACGACGAAAAGCGTCTTCCGGTGCTCATGCAGTGCGAAATCAAGCTTGGGAGCATCAAGGCCGAGCTGACGAAGGTCGAATAGACGTTCTAAAAACTTACAAAATTGTAAAATCAAACGAAAATAGAACTTTTACATGAAGTTTTCGAAAAAAACTTCTATAAAAAGTTATATTCCAAGCGTGGTTATTTATCCGAGGCTTTTTAATGCTGAAAAAATTGTTGTTGCTGTTGTGCTTGGCTAGTTTGGTTGCATGGGCTGCTCCCTCGAAAGGGCGTAAAGCGTCTATGAAGAAAAAGGCGGCTCCGGTTGCCGAAAAAACAGTGGAAGCTCCCGCTGCTTCGGCTGCAGATGCTGCTGATGGCTTTATGTCTGCTCCCGAGAGTTCTTCTGCGGCTGCAAACCCTGTTGCTGATGACGATGAAGAAGAAAGTGTGGAACAGTCCACGGCTGGCATGACTGCCGCCCAGAGAACGGATTTTCTCTCTCGCAAGAAGTTCGAAGAAGAACAGCGTTTGGATGAATATGCAAACTCCGAACGTCGCCGTGACTGGCTCAAGGACCGCTTGATTTTTGAAGTGGGTCTCGGTTCCCGTATGCCGTTTATGGGCGAATCTGGCATGGGCATGGGCTTAGGTGCTGGCATTGAATACATTACCCGCTGGCATGTGGCTGCTTTTGCTTCTTTCGGTATGCTCCCGAAAGTCAAGGATAGCGAATTTGATTACATGGAACTCGAAGGTGGTACGGGCTATAAGGTTGGCATTAACTACTACATCTTCCCGAAGATTCCTATTCACTTGGGCTTGTCCGCATCTTATGGTACGGTTTATTTCGACCACGACATGGAACCGGATGAAAATGGTCTCCGTAGCTTGATTTCTGTCAAGGGCTTCCAGTTCGATGTGTTGGTTACATACCTTTCTAATGAATGGTACTACTTGCAGTTCTCCTTTGGTATGTACTATGCACCGGATCTTAAGAAGGCTCCGGAAAACAACCCGAGCTTCAAGAAGACGAGAGACTCTCAGACCGAAGCTGTTGATACCTATGCTTCTCGCGTCGTGGGTAAGCCGAATGGTATGGATAGTAAGGGCATCGTGTTCGGCATTACCATCGGTTATGCTTTGCCGGAATTCTTCCCGGACGATACCGAAAAGCGCCGCCGTCAGCGTGAAAAGGAACGCAACAAGGCTGCCGCAGGCACCAGTGCCTGGAACCGCTAATTATAGAGCATAAAAGTTTAGCCCGCCAAGTTCGATACTTTGGCGGGCCTTTTTGTTTTAATACCCATGTCCGGAATCGAACCGGAATACCTTCCTTCGGAGGGAAGGACACTATCCATTGTGATACACGGGCGTGTGCTTTTAAAGCGGGTATAATATAGTAAATAAGATGAAAGAAGAAAAAAGTGGTTAGTAAGCAGTGGTTAGTAAACAGGAATAAATTTAGTGGTTAGTAAACAGTGGCTAGTAAACAGGATAATAAAATGAAAGATTAAAGATGAAAAATTAAAAAAGAAATTTTAACTCTTAATTTTTAATTCTTAATTCATAAATCCTAACCACCAACCACTAACCACTAACCACTAACCACTAACTCATTAATCCACAATCTTCACTATCAACTCGTGCGGTTCGGCGTCCACGACGAGTGCGTTGTGGAATTCTCCCACGTCACCATCGCCTTCGATGACCTTCACGATATCGTCATTTTCCATCGAGTTGCCTTCGGTGCGGCCGTAGAAGTGGTATTCGCTTTCTTCGGCAACCTGGTCGATGATGATGCGGACCGTCTTGCCGATCATGTTCTCGGCGTATTCGGCGGCGAGTTCTTCTTGGAAGTCTGTGACCGCTTCGAGCCTTGCGCGGGCATCGCTTTCGTCAACGGCGGGCAAGTCCATTTCCATCACGGGAGTGCCTTCTTCGGGGCTGAACACGAATCCGCCCAAGTGGTCGAATTGCACATCTTGCAAAAGTTCCATCAGCTCTTCGAAATCCTCGTGCGTTTCGCCGGGGAATCCCACGAGTACGGTACTGCGAAGCGTTACGCCAGGAATGCGTTCGCGGATCTTGTGCAAAAGGTCGACAAGTTCAGCCTTGCGGTAGTTGCGCTTCATGTACTTGAGCATTTTGTCGCTTGCATGCTGGATTGGCATGTCTACGTACTTTACGAGGCGCTGTTCGTTGGCCATCAAGTCCAAAAGCTCATCGTCCACGAACATCGGGTACCAATAAAGCATACGGATCCACGGGATGCTCGTGTTGTCTAGAATGGCGCGCAATAGCTGGGCGAGCGTGCCGCCTTTCTTGCCCTTTTCACGTCCAAAGTAAGTCGTATCCTGGGCAATTAAAGTAATTTCCTTGACGCCCTGCGCTTCGAGGTCCTTCGCTTCGGCAACGATATCTTCGATAGAACGCGAATCTTGCTTGCCGCGAATCAAGGGGATGGCGCAATAGGCGCAACGGCGGTTGCAACCTTCCGCAATTTTCAGGTAGGCGTGGTGCGGGAATCCGCCTAGGTTCATGCGGGCTAGGTTCTCGGCTTCGCAACCCTGCGGAGCGACAATGCCCATCTTCTTCAAAAGTTCGCCAGGCTTGTAGGTGCCGACCCAGTAGTCCACTTCGGGCAGTTCCTTCATCAGTTCTTCGCCATAGCGGCCACTGAGGCAACCGGCCACGATCAGCTTCTGCTTTGCCTTTTTCGCCTTTGCCTGGGCGAGAATCGCGTTGATGGATTCCTCTTTGGCGGCTTCGATAAAACCGCAAGTGTTCACGAGAATGTAATCGGCTTTGCCGGCGGAATCGCAGGTGACGAAACCCGCATGGAGCATTTCGCCGACGAGGTTTTCCGCATCGACCTGGTTTTTAGCGCATCCGAGATGCACGACGAATACTTTTGGCTTTTTAGTAGGCATATCCCAAATATAGATTTTACCCCGTATAGCCCAAGCTCCGTAAACCGGATTACGGCGTTCTTTTCGGACCTCCTCTAGATGAACCCTGCCCCTTTAAGTGTTTATTTGTGCGAAATTTCAATTGTTTTTCAAAAAAATCTTTGCTACATTGCTCTAAAAATTAATGTGGAGAAAATTTTATGAAAAAACTTATTCTTGCATCGGCGTTCATGTTTGCCATGACCGCTTGCGATGATGGCAGCAGCCCGACATCTAGCAATACCCCGTCTATGCCGGATACAGGAAACCAGGCTGTTGGCGATCCGGTTGGTGGCGGAGACCAAAATCCAAACAATCAAGTCGTCGATGCGGGCGAGCCGTCTTGCACGGTTACTACGACTGCTAATTCCGTAACCACAGTGCAGATTCTGCCCGGCGTGGGGTCCTATACCTCGACCGCCGTCAATAACGGTTCGCGTTATTCTAACATCACGTCGGAATACTGGTATGCCGACAACGCGACTGCCGCTGACGAGTGCCGAAAAAATAAAGAGGAGGCAAGCCATTGGTTGGACGGTTCCATGAAGGTGACATGTTCGGGCAACAAGATTTTTGTTGAAGAAGTGGACGAAGGCAAATTGCGCGACTATGAAGCCGATTTTAGGGAAAACTGCGAAGATTTCGAAGCCTGGGCGAAGAGCTATTCGACTTCAAAAGATCCGGGCTCATCGACCGATCCTTCATCTACGATTGTCGATATTGGCGGCTATAAGTGCGAAGTATCCCGTTCCGGCAAAACCGTTACAATCCTCCAGTCCTATAAGGGCCTTGGTTTTGAGGAGACTACTTCGTTTGAAAGTGGCACGCCGGTAGGTGTTCGAAAGATGACGTTTACCGACGCTGAAGATGCTGCCGAAGAATGCTATGATCAAAAGGAAGAGGCCGAAGATTCCAATGACCCGCTGTACAAGGTTGAATGTTCCGGCAAAAACGTCGTGGTGACCAAGAAGGTCAAGGATGAGTTTGGTTGGGGCGTTGACGGCTTTGAGGAGTATTACAAGTCCTGGTGCGAAGACCAGAAGCGCCGCCTGAAAAACGGCGAAATAGACATGCTCATCTGATGATGAAAACCGCTTGAAAATCAAAAAAGGCTCCGCAGATGCGGGGCCTTTAACAGTTCGTTGCTATTGTAAAAACTACATGTCTTCGCTGACGCTGGGCTGGCCAATGCGGTCGTTCTTGCGGTTGTCCACCCAACCGGCGTATCCCTGCGGCGCGAGAACTTCCTTGCCGAATTGCTGTGCATTGGCGATAGAGGAGAAATATCCAACGCGTACGCGGTAGAATGTGCCTTCGAGTTCACCCGGATTTTCGACTTCGGCAACGTATGCCTTGATGCCCTGGTCGGAGAGCTTGCTTACAACGCTGTTTGCGGCTCTTCTAGAAGGCTGGATGCTCACCTGGATTACGAATGGGCCCGAAGATTCCTGTTCGACACTTGCGCCGGAGGAGGGTGCAAAGTTACGGCTCTCGACGAGAGAGGGCTTGTCGTCAGCGTCTGAAAGGGATTGAATGGGGACCAATGCCGGTTCTTCTTGTACTGGTTCCGGTGCTGGAGCCGGTTTTGGGGCTGGAGCGGGTGCTTCGACAACGGGTTTGGCCTGTGCCTGAGGCGCAGGTTGTTCTTCCTTGCTACCGCAGGCGGAAAGCAAGGCGCAGGAAAGGGTAATTGCCCCGAGTAAAGATACCGATTGCAGTTTCATGGGTGAACTCCACATTGAAAAATTTTCTTCGGCAAATTGGAATAATCTTACAAAGAATATACATAACTCTTTGATACTTCGCAAGTTATGGAGATTTATTTTTGTGAAAAAAGTTGAAATTTTACAAAAAAATACGAGGAATTTTTAATTTTTTAGATATATTTAGTGCTCAAATGTTTATAAAAAGTGCGCAGTTGCGGCTGCTACTGGAGCTTTGGATATTTCGATATACATCCTTTGATTTTTTTAGCGATATACCGGAAAGCCCCAGAATTTCTTCTGGGGCTTAGTGAGTTAGAATGAAAAGGCACTAATGATTTAGGTTCGTTAAGGTACTTTCGTCATATGGTAACCGAAGGCGATCTTGTCATCCGGGGCGGCGTTGGAATTACGCTTGATGCGGATGGTGATGTTTCCCGATTTCGGTACCTTGAAGGTTTGCAGAATGTATTGATGGTCGTAATTATTGGCGGAGTAGCTGCTGATGGACTTGTTGTTCTGGTACACAGTGACGCTCCATTTTAAGGGCAACTTTTTCAACTTCTTGATTGTGCTGCCCTTTGTTAAGTAAGCGACTGCCAGATTGTACTTTTCGCCAGCCACGAGGTTGTTGAGGGTGACTTCCAGATCCCTGCTGTTTCCGTTGCCGTCCTTGAATAAGGACTGGTCGTTGCCCTTAGGCCAGTAACCGGAATAGCCCTTGCTGTATGCCATGAGATCAAATGACGGAATACCGGGAGCTGCACCGCCGTCGGTATCTCTATTGTTGAAAACGTGGCCCGCTGTCGATGTCAGGAATATGGGCTTGACCACTTCGGGATGCCCCTTAATGAATGAGTTCTTGCTCATTAAGACTGCGGCCATGGCGGCAGAGAATGGCGTGGAAGAGCTCGTTCCGTTGAACGAGTGGCCGTATTCAGATGGGAATACAGCATCGTAGAAACCGGCCAAGTTCATTATTTCTGGCTTGGGTGCTCCAGTTTCTGGGTTTATGTGGCAGCTGTATTGCAGGTAATTGTAACCGAGCGATCCTGTCGGACTGTATTGCAAATATGGGTCCGCGGCACCGACGGTAATGGCATTGGCTGCCTTACCGGGGGAGTGGATTGTGGCCTTCGGTTGCCTGTCAGCGTCGTTCTGAAGGTTTCCAGCATTGATAAACGCTGTAACGCCGGTGTTGTAGATGTAGTTGTCGAATGCGGCATCGACGCTTTCGTATTTGTTGGTGTATTTGTTGTCGTAAGCATAACCGAGGGATACAGTCCCGATGTAAATCTTCGGGCTGAACGAGGACGACATTGGATTGTCGGGGCCTCCTGTTGAGGAAATATGGTCGGAATCGTAGCCGTAGACTGTGGCGGACGGCGCAAATAGCTGAAGTACGTCGGTTACTCCAGTGGCGTGAAGGTCGGTCTTGCCGCCGCAATCCTTGGATGAGTATCTGGAGCGGTACGGAATTTGCGACGAATTGGCACAGCCAAGTTCCATAAAATAAATGCCGATGTCGTTTCCTTTGTATCCATCGTTATGAGCTCTTTTGAGCTGTGAGGTTTGGAGCGCTTCGTCGCGTGTTGCGTAATAGATTGTGTAGGTGCCGTAACCGCGGGTGCTTAATGTTCCCGAATAATAGTTGGGTTCTGCTACGGGCTTTTCATCTTCTATATAGAGGTCTTCCGAAGATTGCAATTTTTCAACCATTTCGGAAGGTGTCAAAAGAGCCCTGTACGGTTTCTTGAGCGGCTTTATCTTCTTGATGCGGCGGTTTTCCCAATCTTCTGTTTTTTTCAAGAAAGACGCTTTGTCAATTTGCTTTCCGTTCAACCAAAAGACTTCTTTATTGGTTTTGTTGTCGTAGGAATAGTGGACGGGACCCAGCGGTTCTATGTCTGCATCTTCCACGGTCAAGTCGTTCACGATGACTTCCATTTTCGGTTCAGCTTCATCCTTGACGATGTAAACTGTGGAATCCTGAATTTGGCCTTTCTTGAGCTTTCGGCCAAGAACGTCATTCTTGAGGACGACTTTTTTTGTTTGTATGTTGCCGCTTGCCTTCTGGGCCGACTTTTCCGCCTTGTATTTTTCGACAAATTCCCTTGCCTTGGGCGACAGTCGGTCTAGATAGCTATCTTCGGTTCCCGCCTGAACTGAAGCAACAGCAGCAAGCGAGAACGCCAATAGAATATTGGTATTCATTTATTTACCCCTTTGGTAATAATGTGAGTTTTTTCCTGTTTTTATTTTATTATACCATTTTGAACAACAAAATGATAGACTGAATATAAACTGTTGTGTGAAAAATTGTGGATAAATGAGTGATATGTAATAAAATAATATTTTGTAAATATTACTTTACTAATAATATACGCGTTGCTTTGGACTCCAATATGCCGCTGGCAACTCCTTTAGGGGCGCTTTGGGTGCTTGCTTATGGGACTTGTTGTCTCTTTTGGGGGATTTTTCTTGAAAAGGCGTGAAATTAAGCCCTAAAACACGGTAAATCTGGATTTTTTGCTTTGACAGACCGTTGATGTATTTCTATTTGTATTAAAAACGATTTTTGTAGCAAAAAGAAAAGGTTTTATGGGCTTTAATGTGCACGGACTGGCGTTTAAACAGTCCATGATGACCCTTGTTGGATTCAGCATCGTGTTTGCGACGCTGTTCGGGGTTCTCAGTTTCCAAGTGCAAAGCAAACTTTCGACCCTCCTTACTGAAAAGGGCGAAGAGATTAGCCTTTCGAACGTTGCCATTATTGAAAAGTTATTTGAAAAAGGAAAAAGGCTCGGCGATGAATATGCCGAAGTGCTTGGCAAAGAAATGTTGTCGGGCAAGGATCTTGATGATTTCTTGACCCAGGCGGTTTTTGATGCCCGGCAAACGCTTCCGCAGGTGCTGGCTGTTGTTGTCGCTTATGAACCGGGGATGGCTCCCAAGTCCAAGTGGCATCAGGAAGTAATGCGCCTTGCCCAATATTCGGGGGCTGAAATCAAGCTGATTAAGGGTAGCGACTATCTTGAAAAGACTTGGTACAAGAGCACGAAGAACTTGCAGAAAGGGCTTTGGCAGGAACCGTTTGTCGGAGACTTTATCAAGGAGCCAATTGCCATTTACACTGCTCCGATTTTCCAGAAGGATGAATATGGGAATACCGTTTTTGCGGGTGTTCTTTGCGTGGATATGTCGATAGCTTTTCTCAAGGAGACTGTCGCTTCGATTCCCGTATCGGATTCGGGCTACGTTGTCATTTTGTCTGCAAACAATACTGTAATTGCTCACCCCAGGAACGAAGTTGTTTTCAAGGAAAACTTTTCTAACCTCTCTTGGGGGATGGGGGTGCAGACCATCTCGGAGTTCGAAAAAACCGTGCATAGCATGAAAAAGGGACTCTTCATGGGAACAACGCCCGATGGCGATGAAGCCGTCATTTACTTCAAGGCGATGGAATCCAACGGCTGGACGTTCATGATCGTGTGGCCCGCGCATGAATTCATGGAAAGCCAACGTTCCTTGGAAAAAATGTTTGCGTGGATGAGCGTTGCTGGTTATGTTATTATGCTTGTCTTGATATTCTTTATCTCGTCCAGGGTGTCACGTCCGCTTAAAGAACTTGCCGTTGCTGCAAGAAAATTGGGGCAAGGCGACTTTGACGTGGCGATCCCGCATCTTTCTGGGCGCGATGAGATTGCGCAATTTGCTTGGGCGTTCATGAACATGCGCACGTCGCTCAAGGAACACATGGAAAAGCAAAAGGACCTGGACCGCATCGAAAGCGAACTCGATTTTGCGAAGGACATCCAGCTCGGGTTCCTCTCGATGGACGAAAAAGAAGAAGGCTCGGAAGATTCTTTTCATGAATTGACTCCGTTCATGCTTCCGGCGAAGGAAGTTGGCGGCGATTTCTATGATTTCTTCAAGCTGGACGATGGACGCTTGTGCGTGGTCGTGGGCGATGTTTCTGGAAAGGGCATCCCTGCGGCGCTCTTTATGATGGTTTCTCGAATTGTGCTGCGGACCCTGGCGCAGAACTTGAAATCTGTGGT
>JAEEGJ010027646.1_pt1 | contig 11369 bp, 14 predicted proteins | sample 8958761 | NCBI WGS metagenome assembly JAEEGJ01 (sample SAMN16246546, study PRJNA631951) | gut metagenome | biome: gut microbiome; feature: rumen; material: RS-attached | host: Bos | place: Iran: Karaj | collected 2018-10
CAATAGGTTTCGCCTACTCTTTAAAAAGGTCACGAACACGTATGTCAAGAGCCTCCGCTATGGTATGCAAGCGCCATAGCGAAGGCTCCCTACGCCCACTCCAAAACTGTCTGATGGCTTGGGGCGAGAATGCACAGCGGGTACTGTTATCGTAAGACGGGCTAACAGCCCTTTGTCTTTCTGATTTTCGGTGCAAAGATTGGCTTTTTATTTCAAATAAAACAAACTTTTCCCCTAAATATTCATAAAAGAGGGCTGAAAACACCTCGTTCAATTCAATATTCGTCAAAAAAGAACTAACTTTGCAGCATATTAGTAAATAAGCGACGATGAGAGAGCGAAATATTGTAATTTTTATGCTCTTTTCCGTGTTGACCCTGACGCTGGGCTGCACGAAGCATGACCGCAGCGAGGAGGCGGACAGGGTTACTGACGAACTGAAAGGACTGATGTTCAAGAACCCTGAACAGTCATTGGCACGAGTAGATAGTGCCGAGCAGGCGGGTGTGTTCTCGGCATCCGATGCCAACCTCCTAAGGGTCAACATCTATTGGAATATCGGCCAGAAGCGGATGGCGGCGTTCTACGGTGAACAGGCCTTGGCCGATTCCGACGTGAAACGCAAAAGCAAGACCTATTATTCGGCCCTTATGCTGATGGTCAAATGGTACGAGGAAAACGGCGAGTACGGGAAAGCCAACGAGATGGCTGACGAGATCTTGGCTGACGTGGAAAGAGACACAAGCCAGATGGCACTGACGATGCGGAGCAGTGCGCTGACACGCAAGGCAGAGTGCGAAATACATACAGGGCACCCCGACGAGGCAGAGCGTCTGTACTTGGAGAGTATCGATATTCTGATGAAAGGCATGGAGCATCCGAAGAGCTACTGGGAGATAGACCCTCTATTCTATAACATTCTGGAAACCTCAGACTTCTACCTTGAGCATGGAAAGCCGGAAAAGGCATTGGAACTGATAGCAAAGGGCGATACGGCGCTGGCCCGATTGGAATGTAGCCCCGAGGTGCCGGATAAAGTGCTCCAGTTCCGCCGAAACAACGTGACCATCAGTCAGGCAATGGTCTATGCCGCCAACGGCCAGCGCGACAAGGCCGAGACCCTCTACCTCAAACACCGCCAGACCGAGGGATTGTCGCATACCGACATTTTCGTCGAAGGTCGCTATCTGGCTATGACCGACCGCTACGACGAGGCCATCCGCCTCTACCGCCAGTCCGACTCCATCTATCGTGCTGCGGGCGGTTCACTTTCCAGTGCCTATATCAAGGCCCGCATGTCGCTCGAATACGATGTGCTGCAGAAGGCTGGTCGAACGGCAGAAGCCTTGGCCTTGGGTAACCGTATACGCCAGTTGACAGACTCTATACGTGTTGAGGAACGGCGGGCCGACATGGAGCAACAAAAGGAAATCAAGCGTCAAGAGGCCGAGATTATCGACAAGCGACATTCGCTTACCCTCCACCGCATCATTCTCGTTGCAGCCATCCTTGTCTGCCTGCTCATTGCTTGGCTGCTCTGGCGCTCCTATAAATATAATTAGGTGTTGACGGCCAAGAACCGCAAACTCTACGAGGAGATAGAGCAACGCCGACAAGAAGAGCAGCTGGAGATGGCACAGTTGCAGGCCGCGCCCGAGGAGCAACTCACCACCGAGCAGCAACTTTACCGCCGCCTCTGCACGCTGATGGACGAACAGAAGCCCTATACCGACGAGACGCTGAACCGCGACTCGCTGGCTCGGCTGCTTGGCACCAACGCGAAGTATGTGGAGCAGGCCATCCGCCAATGCTCGAAAGGTGAGACCCCAGGCGACTTCATCACCCGCTACCGTCTGGAGCACGTCGCCCGTCTGCTGAAGACCACCGACCACCCTATCGCCATCATTGGCGAACTTGCGGGCATCCCCAGCCGTGCAACTCTGGCCCGACTATTCCGCAACGCCTACGGCATGTCGCCCACCGAGTACCGCAAAATATAGCATTATTTCTCCCGATGAAACGGGGAGAAATGCATTTTTTCCAAATTTGAGACATACTTTTCCGCCAGTGAGACATCGCTCTTGCTGGCGGTTTGTAATTTTGCGGCAAATTTCGGAACAATATGGAAACATCATTTGTCATAGCAGTAGCCTTGGGCGTCGCCGTCATCGTGGTGCTCCTGGTTCTGGTGGCCGTCGTCGTTTATCAGCGGTGGCGCATCTCCGACAACAATGCACACCTGAAATCGTTTCTCGACGAGAACATGGAAATGCGCGACAAATTGCGGGAGTATGAAAGATTATAGTTTTTTTAATTTATAAATCCTTTAAACATTATTTATTATGAGAAAGATTTTTGTAATGGCAGTATTTGCTTGCTTCGCTGCCATGAATGTGAACGCCCAGACGGCAGAGACGGAAAGTAAGAACGAGAAGATGCTTCGCTTGACGAAAGCGGCAGACGAGAACCCTGCGGACTGGAAAGCCCAATGGGAGGCGGGCAATTTCCTGATGGACAAGGAGAACGGAGTGTATAACCATGTGCAGGCTGAGAAATACTACGAGCGTCTCTTTCACCTTGCCATGGACTATAACAAGGAGATACCCGACTCGGTGATTGGTATGACGGGGTTCATGCTGGCGGGGTTGTCGATGGCTCCCGAGAAGGAAAACTTGGATCGCGCCTTGTTCTACATAGACGCGATGAGGCATGCCGACAAGATGGGCGTAGACATGAATAAAGGCTACACATACTTGTTCGAAACGTATGGCGCCTTACTCAGCAAGGCGATGGACAAGGAGGAAAGGTCGCTGTATTACATCACGGAGCTTCGCAATCATCTGACCAAGGACGAGAAGCCGGGAATAGAGTACACGGACGCTATGACGGCTATGCTGTACGACGAACTGATGTCGAAATACAAGGAGATGTATAGCGACAAGCTCTTGGAACAGACCGTCGACGGCAAGAAGTACATCGCGCTTTCCGTGGGCGAGTGGAACATCGAGAAGCCTTTCGCGGGGTGGACGAAGGAAACGGAAGGAGACCAAACGTCGCTATACTACTGCTGTGATGACGGCAAGCTCGCCGACGACCTGCACGGCGAGATGACCTTCTCTTTCTATGCTAACAAAGATGGCGTCAAGCCGCAGGACGACGCAAATGTGCGGCTGATTACCGTCACGCCCGAGCGCCGTCAGCAGCTGGTCGAGGCATACCGCAAATACATGAAGAAGTCAAAGAAGAACAAGTAAATGAACGGTGATGACCATGACCCTCATCAACGATAGCGGCATCAACTACCAGCCCAACCAGGCCACTGCTGTAGAAATGTGGGGCGCAAAGGTGACAGACCCTTCTGCGCCCTACTAAGCAATAGGTTTCGCCTACTCTTTAAAAAGGTCACGAACACGTATGTCAAGAGCCTCCGCTATGGTATGCAAGCGCCATAGCGAAGGCTCCCTACGCCCACTCCAAAACTGTCTGATGGCTTGGGGCGATATGCCTAACTGTTTTGCCAATTCTACACAGTTGATGTTTTTTCCCTCATTACTTTTTGCAGATTCAACTGCGACTCATACTTTACTTTTTTCATTGTGTTTGTTTTAAAATTGTTTATACTAATAGCCTCACCACCATCATTGGCAGTGAGGCTGCAGTTTCCCCTCCTAAGTTCTTGGCAAAGCCGAGCGAGGAGGGGTTAGGGGTGGTCTGAACTGGCGCCAATGCAACGATCCGCAGCATGGTGAAGGAACTGCTGCGCCCCCTTCTGCGCCCTTAAATTATCAAACTTTTTGGAAGTGCATGGGATGATAACCAAGCACTTCCAATTTTTATACGAATCTACTACTTGCTATCTGTGTAGAGCTTTCTATTTCCACGTGCCAGTGGAGTATTGGCCTTTATCATCATAGATGTAGAGAACAGGCAAGATGTTATTGCTTTCCTCAGTAAGCCAACCGGAGAATTTACTGCTCTTTGTACCGACACTAAAGGCATGGGTATCATGATAGGAGATTGGAACTTTACCGCCGGTAGCGGTTAGAGTGTAGCCGTCAAAACTACGTTCGAAACTGATTTTGACTTCTTCTGAGCTATCCGGGTCGAAACCAGGCTTTAGCTGCGCCTTCAGGTGTAAGCCGACTGTGGCAGGCAGTTTATGCTGTACGGTCTTCTTCCAACTTTCCGCTGTCAAGGCTTCATTCTGAATCTTTCCGTCGGCGTCATAGTACTCAATGACGACATCCATGATGTTCAATGTCGCTTGGGTGGTTCCTACTTCATAGTTCATCACAACAGCCACGATTGAATTGTCTACGGCTGGTTTGGGGTCGCTCTTGTCATCATCGTCACTTCCGCAGGCGGTGAATACTGTTGTTGTCATTGCGCAGCAAAGGACGGCTGCGAGCGCCATCAGATTCTTTTTCATAATTGTGAAGTTTTGATTGTTATTTGATAATTACTTTCTTATGGTTCTGGATATATACACCGTTTTGTGTGGGTTTGCTGTCCATGCGGATTCCCTGAATACCGTACCAACGGTCGTCGGCAGGCTGGCGGTCAGTGATGGATCTTACACCTGTAGAAGGATCCTCTGCGATATAAGCGAATGGAATTGTTTTAACAAATTGGGCCTTGCCGTTGAAAACCACTTCCACTTTTATATATAAGGTGGTATCTGCCATAGGAGCCTTCTCCTGCTCTTCAATGTAGTCAGCAATATCGATGTCGCCCTCCCAATCGAGCGGATGGTCGGCAAGGTTGGCACCCGAGATTTGTTTGACGGAGGTCTGGATGGTGTCAGCCTTACTTTCATCACTTGTCAATACGTAGGTGTTGATGCGTACGGTGGGATCTTTTTCTGGTGTTTCTGCCTTCACGTAGGGATAGCCGTAGTTCAGTTTCATGTGCAGCTTCATGCCTGTGTCAGTGCCAGCAACATACTTTTGCTTATCCAGCTCAGCAAAGCCGCGAACGGTATCATTGACAGAGATGAGGATATTGTCGCGATTGGCACCCTCCTGCGTCCAGTTCGATTCCATCGTCAGGTGGTACTGACCTGGCTCTGGGTCACAGTAGGTTAGTTTCATCGAGTCGAGGGCTGCCACCAATGGCTGGTCAGGACGATACAGGCGCAGCGGCTTTTCTATCATGATCACCTCTGTCTCCGTGGTATCACCGTTTTCGTTTTTGCCAAGGGCGAAAAGGCGCAGCGTGGCTTTCTCAGAACCGTTGAATTGGTTCACGTCGTAGGGATAGCCCGTATTGTAAAATGTCTTCACCTCAATGTCGTTACCCACATTCACGCTATTATATCTCACGCGTGCCGACGGTTCGTCTTTTACCTCGATGGTCTCTTCGTAGTTGTAGTCGAGTCCAGGTATGTAGTTGCGATAGACATACTGTCCTCCACGGCAAATACTTCTGCCACAACCCGTATTCTCCGTCAAATAATCAGAGTATTTCATAAGACTAAAGATTCTTGTGAGATCATCATTGGATTCATACAGCAAAGGCCTACGGCCATACGGGTCGGTAAACGAGAGGTGAAAGAGCAGATTGGCTGGTGTCACCACATCTTGGCCCGTTTCATTATTTGCTTCAATCTTAACATTGACATTGATAACACCCGCACGCAGTTCTTCTCCCTGATAGGGCGTATCTAATGTGTTATCGTCACCAAATAAATAATAGGTGGTCTTTTCCACTTGCGTAACGGTAAATATCGATTTAGCCTCGTCTTGGGCTTGAATGTTTCCTACTGGAATAATTGCGCAGCAAAGAATGGTTGCAAGCGCCATCAGATTCTTTTTCATATCAAATAATATTTATTTGTTCATATTTTGCTTCTTTTTATTATAAATACCAATCTTTGTATCGTGGCTACTCAATTACCCCTGACCCTATCTGATTGCCATCTTTGTCGAAGGTGAAGCTCGCGTTTAACATGCCTCCTCTACTATCCCACAATTCTATCAATTGTGGTAACTTTTCACCGCTGGTATCCATGCGATGACTAATTGATTCCCCAAGTTTAACGGTATTTCCCCAAGCTTTCTTGCCATCCTTAGTGATGCCTTCCAAGTAAACTTCATGATCGATGAGGTTGACATTGTCGATATGGACGTCGGCAAGCTGTGCACCATCCTTCAACTTGACGCTGATTTTCACGCCGAAGGTGGCAGGGAAGTTGATACTGTTGGCTTCTTTTTGCCATGTGGCTTTGCCATCCTTAATCGCCCATGTTGCCTTCTCTGTCATCAGCTTGTTGTCATTGGCGTAGTAGGTCATGGTGTAGTCACAGAGTTGTGCCATCTTTTCATCAACACTGATGAGGTAGATGCCGCCTATGCCCAAGATTTCGGATGACTTCGGTGTGTTATCGTCATCGTCGTCGCCGCAGGCGGTGAATACTGTTGTTGTCATTGTGCAGCAAAGGACGGCTGCAAGCGTCATTAAAATCTTTTTCATAATTTTGATGTTTATTGAATTAATAATTTGTTGTTCCATGTTTCGCGATTTGCTCTAGCTCGTCATGCAGCAGGAGGTTCTCACGGATGAAGCGGGCCAATGTACGATAACTGTCCGCAAGTCGCCACCTATAATATAATATGGTGAGCAGCAATCCTACCACCACTAGCACGAAGGCGGCTGCAAGGGCTACGGTAAGGATAAGAGTCAGGTCAGTCATATTTATTACATTTGATTTCGGACACAAAAGTAGTGGAAAATGCCCGAAAGCATTCCCCACTGCTTAAAAAAATTGTTTCAATTCTTAAAAAACTACTTATTTCGCCGCCTTTCTGTATTCCGATGGCGACATAGAGTAGTGTTCGCGGAAGATGCGGCTAAAGGTTGTGCGATTGGTAATACCGCTCTGTTCGATAATCAGTCCAATGGGGTCATCGGTCGTAGTAAGAAGTAGGGCAGCATGGCGGATGCGGTACAGATTGATAAAGTCGGCAGGGGTCTGTCCGGCACACTCACGAAGAGCGGCATAGACATAGGTGTGGTTGGTGCCGAGAATACGGGCCAGCGTCTCGTGGTTCGTATCGGCATCGGTATAGACATCAGATTGCTCCATCAGTTTGCACAAGCGACGATAGAGAAGTTGGCTTTGTGTCAGTTTTTCTTCTGGCTGAGCCTGCAATTGTTGCCGTTCTTCGGCCTCGGCCTGTTCGCGTTGCTGTATCTGCTCATAGAGGCTGCGGGTTTTTCCGGCCAACTGACGGTTATCAAGACGGACGCGCCAGATGATGTAGGCCGACAACATCAACAACAGGAAAGCAGCAATGAGAATAATGCGTTGCATCGTGATGGATTGGTGCTTCCTGGCAATTTCCTCTTCCTGTTGCTGGATTTTCTGCATCTGCTCCACGTCGGTTTGCCGTTCCTGCTGACGCAACGAGTCTGTCAACTGCCGCATATAATCTCCCAACGTCAGAGCCTCTGCCGTGCGCCCCGCCCGTTGCAGCGCATGGTACTTGTGTTTCAGCAGGGTCTTTACATAGATGTCGCTAACAAAGTCGCCACTTGAGCGCACGATGGAGTCGGCCTCGTCAAACAGACGGAGTGCCTCGTCGTAACGGCCCATGATGGTGAGAAAGACGCCCTCAGCCGTCTTGTCGGCATCATTCAGATTTGGGGACTGCCGATGTTCGCGGAAAAGAGCCTCGGCCTGTTCATGCTGACCACATGCCGCATAGACCATCGCCTTACTAATGGTCATGTTGTTGCGGCGCATCTGTACCACCCAGCCGGCATTGTCGGGACACTGCGTCAAACGGTTCAAGGCCGTGTCCATTTTCGCCATCAGGGGCAGCGCCCTATCTGCCATCTTATTGTCAAGATACAGGTCGTTGAGTGATAGCAGCGTGTAGATAAGCGGGTCAATATCCGCATAATCGGTAGCTGATAGAGTGCTCTCCATCATGATGTCAATGCTTTGCAGAAACAGACGCTCGGCCTCGTCGATATGGTTCAGTTCGCTTTCGCAATCGGCCATCTGAGACAGCGCCCTGCACTTCATGGCCAAAGCCCGGGGACTTGTGCCGTCACCCACAAAAGTAAGGATATCCTTAGCCAGCGCGAGGGATTTTCCATATTCGCCATTGTCGTAGGCATTGTCGGCAAGAATCCAACGAACCGCGCAATAATCGCTGCTGTCGGCAGACGTGACAATGGCATGCCCAGCCTCCGCTGCAATAGCCTTCTCAGCGCAATAGGCCGCCATCCGTCTGCGGTCTGCATTCTCATAGATGCAGGCCCTGACAGTGTTGGCCCGTACTGCCGTAAACACACCGGCCTCCTCCGCACTATCCACACGCTCCAAGGAATGCTCAATGTCAGCAATTCCCTCATTGAAAATCTCGTCGCTCAGCGCTTCAGCCTCATCGCTATGGTCAGGTTTCGTGCAGGCCGCAAAGGCCAGCACGGTGAATAACATCAAGATTACAATAATTATTCGCTCTCTCATCATAGCTTATTTTCAGCGCACAGCACTCCTGTTCTTCTGATTTTATTAAAGAATAGGATTATCAGACATGTCATCGCTGGGCAATTCGAAATTGAACGTTGACGGGCTCCATGCAGGGGGTGCCGACTCATTGATCAAGAGCCAGCGGCTCCAGCCCACTAGACGGTCGAAGGTGGTTTGCTGATAGGTATTGGCGAAGGTGCTGGGCCAGGTGTTCTCCCATAAGAACTCATAGTTGCCGATATTGCCATCGCTGCTGTCCTCATCGTTGGCAATGTACTTATAGGCAGCTTTGGTGCCATCAGGATAGAACACAAGGGCTCCTATCAATTTAGCGTCTCCGCCAAACCCCTTATCGTAAAGGTATTCAACATAAGCCCCCCTAACGGCGAGCATCACGCTGTAGTCCACCATATAATTGTGCTCGGTAAGATAGCGGCTGTAGCGCTGTTTGACAATACAGGCGTTGAAGGCATCGGCCAGGCGGTAATACAGTTCTTCGTCAAAGACCTCAGGCAGTACGGCAAAGAAGCTCTCCATGTATTTGGCGAAATCGTAGAAGGGGTTGCCGTTCTCCACCTTCACGGCATTGGCTGTGCAGAAGTCGATGGCTTCGCGCTGTTCGGGCGTACCATTCTGGTAGGTGTCCACCAGACGGTCGGTAAATTCTCTCAGCACGAGAGCCAGATCGTTCAGACGACTGGTCTTGGTCATGGTGAGATCATAGTAGAGGGGGTGTTCCTCTTCAGTATTCTCCGGGTTGTAGAACTTGCTGTCCCAGTGATCTACATTGGAATCCACGAAGTGTGCCAGCGTCGTCTCTGTGTCCTTGCCTTCAGCCATGTCGTCAACAATGGTGTATAAAGTTCCGCCGCCACCCCACATGACATAGGTGGAGCAGGTGACGTAGTCAGTCACATCCTTCACATCGTAGAGAAACTCCATATTGTTCATCAGACAGAGGTATAATACAATACCTTCCGGGCGCACATTGGCGTTTCTCACACCACGTGCGAAGCTTTTAGCCGAGAAGCATGCGTCGTTATGCCCGTCGTCGAATACCATTCCGCGCGTTGCTGCAGCGTCTGCCAAGTCTTGATCGGGTAAATAGCCGCCACCGTGGTCGGCCATCACAAGGATATATTTCTTCGCAGGATAGGTTTTGGCCGCCCAGTTGATGAAATTGGTCAGCGAGTCGGGACAGGTATAATCACAGTTCGGTTCACCGTATGGCTCCGTCTCAAGCATCTGCTGCCGCAGCGTCTTCTTGGGGTCGACCAAGAACCGATAGGTAGCGCCCCGCTGAGGATGGAAAAGGACGAAATAAGGTCCAGCATTCATATTCTCTATCTCTTCTTCTGTCTTTCCCTCTGCCAATGAGTCAGCCGCCTCGGCTATTTGTTCATCAGTGTATTCTTTGTAGATCGTAGGATTGAGCGATGCCTTATATTGAGCCACGACGTTTACACGTTTGAAACTCTCTGTCTTGGCTTTGTAGAACTGGCGGAAATCTTCAAAGATAGCCGCATCTACATTACCACCGCCATGGCCATACCACATGATGGTGGCATCGGCCAGATCCTCTTCAGGCTCATCCGGCTCAGGGTTAATCACTGGGTTGTCACTAATGTCATTGGTACATGACGTCATCGACACCGTCATTGTCATGGCGCACATCGCTGTCAGTGCTGCCAAAAAGAATTTTTTTGTTTTCATTTTTGTTTATCATTAGTTAAATTATTTGCATGAAATTTATTTCTTTCGGTTTCCTATAAACTCCGTGGTGGAGGAGGCGGGAGCGGATTGCCTTGGTTCTCCCTCCCAAATCGGCACTCAACGGCGGTAACTTCGGAAACCTGAGCATCATCAAATACTTTTTCATTGTAAATCTTTTATTGTCATAGACTGCTTTTATTCCGTTTGCCAACCAAAGTAGACGATGGTAATACGCTGGTGGCGCTCGTTCTGGCTATTTGCAGTGACCAGACTATCGGTTGGCGGGTCATAATACTGGAGTTTTCGCTTCAAACCAAGGAACTGGGACTTGGTATCGTTCACCCAAAATGTGCCATTGGGATTGGTAATCATATCATTGTCCAAAAGTTTTTGCTGTATGTCTATGTCAGAGCGGAGAATATCTAAGACCTCTTTCAGTTCTTCCGCCATTGGGAACGAGAAGCTAAAGTAGTGCTTGTTCAAGAACATATTGTCGAAGTCATCCTTGCAGAATGGATTCCCACTCACCAGCATGATGTTATTCTGTCGGGTCTTACCCAAGCTTTTTATCAAAATGCCGCGTTGACCCTTTGTTGCCTCACGAATGCAGAAATAATGCGAATTTATATAGTTTGAATATAACGCCTTACCTTCTTTTATCAAATGCGTCCGAGTCCACTGAAGAGTGACTAATTCGCCAACATTCCATTCATTTTCAGACGTTTTTAAAATCATATTTATTTTTTTTCTTTGTGATCGGGTTTACTTACGCATGGCAGAGTTGTTGCAACTATTCTTCTGCCCTAGCTGTTTATTCAGTTCACTGTTCAATTCGTTAAGTTCTTTCTCTAAATTGCTATTCTCATGCTTCAGACGGCCGTTCTCAATATGCGCATCCTCAATCCGGTTACTGAGGATGGTATTGCGCATGATGAGCACAAGGATAATAAAAGTCACGAGACCAGCAATGATAATGATAGCCAATGTGTCCATTTTTATTCCACCTGAGGAGGTTTATATTATTCCTGCTCTCTTCAACTTCTCGCGCTGCTCTTCGTTCTGACGGATAAAGCGCTCGATGAAGACGTTCTGGTCACCGATGCGCCAACGCTGGTATATGATGATGACCACAAATGCCAACACCACTACAATAATGGCTGCGGCTAACGCTACTGTG
>JAEEGJ010027648.1_pt1 | contig 11368 bp, 3 predicted proteins | sample 8958761 | NCBI WGS metagenome assembly JAEEGJ01 (sample SAMN16246546, study PRJNA631951) | gut metagenome | biome: gut microbiome; feature: rumen; material: RS-attached | host: Bos | place: Iran: Karaj | collected 2018-10
GAAAACATGATTGAGTTCGACGGCGAAATCAAGGTGTTCGACATGAGCCGCGGCTTCTCTCCGAATGGCAACTCCGTGTACACCGAAGGCCCGTGGATCCACAAGCGCAACAACAAGTACTACATGCTTTACGCTTCCCACGGCACCGCCCAGGGCGAAAAGATTTCGTACTCCACCAGCGATTCCCCGACGGGCCCGTGGACCTGGGGCGGAATCATCATGGAACCGGGTCAGGGCAATGCCTTTACGAACCACTGCGGCATCATCGATTTCAAGGGCCGTAGCTTCTTCTTCTACCACAACCAGAAAAACGCGAGCGGCGGCGGCTACAGCCGTTCTACCGCGATCGAAGAATTCACGTGGAATGAGGACGGTACGATTCCCTCCCTCAAGACGACCGACAACGGCGTCGTGAAACCGGTCAAGAACCTCGACCCGTTTGAACGCGTGGAAGCCGAGACGAAGTCCTGGGTGGGCAACATGACCATTGACAAGCCCCGCGATCCCGAAGGCGGCAACTACACGATTATCAACCATGTGGCATCGGAAAACGGTGCTGTTTACCTCACCAACATGGGCAGCAATTTCTATACGAAGGTCCGTTCCGTGGACATGGGCGATGGTGCCGACAGTATTACCATTTGCACAAAGGGTGATGCCGGCAAGCTCGAAGTCCATGCGAGTTCCGAAAAGGGTGCGCTCCTTGCCTCTATTGATGTCCCGTCTAGTTCCAAGTGGGAAGAACATACTTTTGCCTTGACGGATGCGGCTGGAGTCGACGACTTGTTCTTTGTCGTGAAGCAGGGCGGTTTTGATTTTGACTACTGGTACATGGTCAGCAATGCGACCGCTGTTCCGCAGACTCCTTACAATGATGTTGCGGCTGCGGTGCCGGGCAAGGTCGAGGCCGAGAACTACGACGTGGGCGGCCACAACAAGGCCTTCTACGACAACGACCGCGAAAACCAGGGCGAAGCGTACCGACAGGACGAAGTCGACATCGTGGCGATTGACGATTCCAAGTGCGGCGATGCGGCCTGTACGGGCTTTGCCATTGGCTACACCAACGAAGGCGAATGGGTAGAGTACACCATCAATGTCGCTGCCGATGCGACGTACAAAATTACTGCGAACGTGGCAACCGCATCTGATGCTTCTGCGATGCAGTTGCTCATAGACGACAAGGAAATTACGGAATCAGTGGCTATCGAAAAGATAGACACAGTGTGGACAACGTACAAGGTCGTCGATGTCGGCTCTGTGGAACTCAAGAAGGGCGAACATGTGCTCAAGTTGCTCATTACGGGCGGTTACCTGAATGTGGACTGGTTGCAATTTACCGACCCGAATGCAGAACCGTCTCTTGCCATTAAAACTCCGGTTGTGAATGCTGCAAAGTCGCCGCGCTACGAGGTGTTCTCTGTGTCTGGCAAGCGTCTGGGCCGTGTGAATGTTTCCGGCGGGACCATTGCGGAATCCTTGAAGATGGCGGGCTACAAGCCAGGAATCTACATGGTGCGTAACGCTTCTGGCGTGCATGTGGTGAACACGGCCAAGTAACGAAATATTCCTATAAACACATCCCAAAGATCAGGCGTTCCGGGAAATCGGAATGCCTGATTTCTTATTTTGTGCTTTTCTCATTTGGATAAAGTGTCCACAATAACTTGTGCCTGTCCGGTGAAAAAACACATTGTTAAAGGTATCTTATAGAAGGGTCCAAAAAGAGGATGAAACAATGTGTAGAATGTTTGGTTTTGTTGCTTTTGCAACGTTTTGCTTAGTGGGTAGTTTGGGCTTTGCTCAGGAACAGGCGACTTTCTATGTTGCACCCACAGGCAGTGATTCCAATCCGGGAACGGAAGCGGCTCCCTTCAAGACAATAACCAAGGCGCAGAAGGCCGTTCGCGAAATTAACGGCACCATGACGGGCGATATCGTCGTGTATTTGCGCGAGGGGACCTACCAGCTGAACAGCACGGTGAACTTTGACGAGCGTGACGGTGGCAAGGATGGCCATTACGTGCGTTACAAAGCTTACAAGGGCGAAAATCCGCTTATCACAGGCGGCAAGCCGATTACGGGTTGGACAATTCACGATGAAGCGAACAACATCTGGAAGGCCGAAGGCGTCGACGGTCGATTCCGTCAGCTGTACGTGAACGGCAAGAAGGCTGTTCGCGCTTGCTTCCCCAACGCGATTGCTTCAGATGAGAAGGGCGCTGGCACCTTTGATCACGATTTTGTACGCCTTTCGAAGGTGGACTCTACGGGCCGTGCCTTTGATGTTTCTGCGGAATACATCAAGAATATCAAGAACATTGAGGATGTCGAAATCCATTTGATGATCGCCTGGGCTGAAAGCATCTTGCGATTGGAAAAGGCGGAGGTGAACGGCGGTACTGCAAAACTCATTCCCAAGGATCCTGAACGCACCAAACTGTTCCATCGCGCATATCCTATGCTTGGCACGGCCTTCCAGAGCAATCCGCCCAAGCAACAGGTTTTTTATCTGGAGAACTCCTACGATTTGATTGATGCACCGGGTGAATGGTACCTGGATGAAAAGAATCAAACGCTTTTCTACAAGCCCCGTTCCGGCGAAAACATGGGTAGCGCCAATGTGGTTGCACCCCGCCTCAATACCATGTTCAGCGTTTTAGGTAGGGATACCAAGAACAAGGTGGGCTATATGTCTTTCGAAGGCCTAAACTTTGCTCATTCCAACTATACCCGCCCCAGCGAAGAAGGTTTCCTGGATTTGCAGGCGGCAAACTTCAATGTGGATGTCCTTCCGGATCCTGGTCGCGGAAATTGGGAAAGGTTGAACAGCAACAAGTTCTTGCTGTGGCGTCCGGATGCAGGTTTCCGTGTTGAAAATGCTCACCACATGAAAATCAGGAACTGCACTTTTACGCAGATGGCTGCTAACGGTCTCGACATGGTCTCCGGTACGAACGATGACTTGGTCGAAGGCAACGTGTTCTACGAAATCGGTGCGAACGGCATTATGCTCGGCAAGTTCTCTCAGGATTCCCTGACTGAAATTCATATTCCGTATAACCCGACCGACAAGGACGAAATCAGCACGCGCGATACGCTCCGTTACAACCTGATTACGAACGTAACCAACGAGCACCAGGGTGCCGTGGGCATTGGCGCTGGCTACCCGCGCTATGTCGTGATTGAAAACAACGAAGTGTCTTATACAAACTATTCGGGCATTTCGGTAGGCTACGGCTGGACCAAGAGCGAAACCGCAATGACGAACAACAAGATTAACAAGAACAATATTCACCACATTTCCCGCTTGCTTTGCGACTCCGGTCCGATTTACACTTTGAGCAACCAGGGTACGGGCAGTGAAATCAAGGAGAACTACCTCCACGATTACGGTGCCTCTGAATGGTCCGATTACTGGGTCTTGCCAATTTACCTCGATGAAGGCTCCAGCGGCTTTACGGTCGAAAATAACTCGTACAAGAATTCTCCGAGTGGTGTCGGCCAAAACCAGCCGGGACAATTTACTCAAAGGAACAATGGAGGCTATATCGAGTCTGTTGCTGCCGCTGCAGGCCTCCAGGGCGATTTCAAGAATCTTGCCGACAAGATTTCGAACATTCCGCTGGCCGATTTCTCGAATCCGGTTCCGCAGGCTCCGTTCAAGAATGCCTTCGTGTTCCCCGCATTGGTGCAGGCTGAAGATTACGACGAAGGCGGCCAAGGTGTTTCTTACAGCGACAAGGATATTGCCAACCAGGGAAATGTCTACCGTGAAGATGGCGTGGATGTTGTTGGGCTGGAATGCACCGATTCCGCTGCGACCCAAGGCTGCAAGGGCTATGCCGTTGGCTATACGCAGGCTGGCGAATGGATGGAATACTCTGTGAATGTGCCTGCCGACGCCAAGTACTTTGTCAAGGCGAATGTGGCTACGGCTTCCGAAACGTCCAGCTTCATGTTGCTGGTGGACAATGATGCGGTGACGGATACCGTTGTGGTCCCGAAAACCGATTCCACTTGGGACGTGTACAAAGAAATCGATGTGGGTACTGTTGAACTCAAGCAGGGCGAGCATGTAATCCGGCTGCTTATTACGGGTGACTACCTGAACATTGACTGGATCCAGTTTGCGGATTCGGCAAACCAGACTTTGCCGCCAACGCAATTGGTTGAAAAGGTGCGGCTTGAGGTGAACCCGGAAACTGCTTACGACGTATTTGGACTTACAGGCAAATATTTAGGCCGCGTAGAACTGCGCGGAGAATCGGTCCGCAATGCGCTCGTACGCGAAGGCTTTGCTCAGGGTATTTACCTTGTGCGTAGCGTCGGGCGCGCCATAGCCCTGCGTGTGCAGGTGAGATAAAAAAGTAGACAGTAAACAGTAGGCAGTAGGAAGGAATCTCCTACTGCCTGTTTTTGTTTGCTTTTGCCACATTAAGTCTCTGCAAAAAACGGCAAAATATAGCCTCTAAAATAGCTTGAATACGCCATCTTGACAGATTCCGAAGTTGGCTTTTTGAGCTAAAAAGAGTATATTTATAAAAGAATGTCCTTTGAATGGGGTTTTTATGTCCTTGGAACTTCTAGAAAAAAAACTACGAACACTGCCTGAAGACAGCTTTGATGAGGTCGATGAGTTTTTCGATTTCATTTTGTTCCGTTCTGAACGGGAATGTTCGCAGAATGATTTTAACGAGGATACAAAAGCCGCTCTTCGCGAAGTTGAAGAAATGAAGGCTGACCCGTCGAAAGGCAAGTCTTATACAGATGTCGATACGATGATGCGGGAGTTGCTCGCATAATGTATTCTGTAAAGCCGACTAATCAGTTTAAGCGAGATCTTAAACTAGTTCAAAAACGTGGTTATGACATACAGAAAATGACAGATGTCATCAAAAAACTCGCTGCGGGTGAAACTTTGCCAGAAGCGAATCGTGACCATGCTCTATCTGGGAATTTCAAGGGATGTCGGGAATGTCATATTGAGCCCGATTGGCTGTTGATTTATGAAATAGAGAAAGATAACTTGATACTGTATTTGACTAGGACAGGGACTCATTCAGACTTGTTTAAAAAATGATAGGAAAAGAACAGTTAGAGAAGCCTTTTCCCTTTTGACAAAAAATCCACACTAGTTGCATAATCGTTGTTAAAATCCTCCTTAAATGGGGTATTTTTTATAAGGGTGTAAAACAAAGAGGATGTTATGAATGGTTTTTCGCTTTCGACTTTTATGTCGTGCGCGGCATTTTGTGCCGTGATGGTTTCAACCGCAAATTCCCAGCCTAATGACGAATGGAACGGCAAGCCGCGTATTTTCGGCGTGAATACGCTTACGCCGCACGTGACCTCGATGCCGTACTCTACTGTAGAAGAGGCTATCAAGGGGGACCGCCACGCTTCGGAATGGTACCAGACGCTTTCGGGTACGTGGAAATTCTTCCATGTCGAAAAGCCTAGCCAGCGCAATAACGACTTCTACAAGGACAATTACGATGTGTCGGGATGGGACGATCTTCCGGTGCCGTCTTCCTGGCAGCTGCACGGCTACGACCACCCGATTTATACCAACGTTGTTTATCCGTGGGCGCAGAACAACAGGGTCTCCGCTCCGGGCGCTCCGACCGAGTTCAACCCGGTGGGCCATTACCGCCGCACCTTCACTGTTCCCGAAAAGTGGGATGGCAAGCGTATCCGCGTCCACTTTGAAGGCGTGGAATCTGCCTACTATGTATGGGTGAACGGCAATTACGTGGGCTATAGCGAAGACACTTTTACGGGTCACGAATTCGATATCAACAAGTACCTGCGCAAGGGTGAGAACAACATTTCTGTGCAGGTGTTCCGCTGGTGCGATGGTAGCTGGCTCGAAGACCAGGACTTCATCCGCCTTTCGGGCATTATGCGCGACGTGTACATTTATGCGGTGCCGCCTGTGCATATCCAGGATTTCCAGATTGACGCGACACTCACCAACAACTACCAGGATGGTTTGCTGAAGACGACCGCATGGATTTACAACTCCACCGGAACCGAATCCGACGAATTTACCGTGGAACTTTCCCTCTACGACGCATCCGGTGCCGAGGTGATTTCCCCCAGTTCGCAGAAGGTGTCGGGCATTGGCCCGAACGGAGCCGAAAAGAGCGTGCATTTTGAACTCCCGCTCAGCAAGCCGAACCGTTGGTCTGCGGAAACACCGTACCTTTACTCTGCGGTGCTCGCCATCAAGGACAAGTCTGGCAAGATTATCCAAGTCGAAAGCAACAAGATCGGTTTCCGCAAGGTGGAAATCAAGAAGGACAACGGGGCGCCGCGCCTGTTCGTGAACGGCATGCCCGTGAAATTCCACGGCGTGAACCGCCACGAACTCGATCCGGATAACGGCCGTGCGGTGACTTACGAACGCATGGAAAATGACATCATCTTGATGAAGCGTTTTAACATCAATGCGCTCCGCATGTCTCATTATCCGAACAACCCGATGATGTTTGATCTTTGCGACAAGTACGGCATTTACGTGATTGACGAGGCGAACGTGGAAAGCCACGGAGCGAACGGCGACTTGCCCAAGAGTAGCGATGATTGGCGCGCTCCGGTGGTGGACCGCCTGAACAGCATGGTGCAGCGCGACAAGAACCATCCCTGCATTATTCTGTGGTCGCTGGGTAACGAGGCCGGTAACGGAAACGTATTCGCTTCTGAACGTGAACGCGCCCACCAAATTGACTCCACACGCTACGTGCATTACGAGGGCGACAACAACAATGCCGATGTGATGAGCCAGATGTACTGGGGTTACGATTACATCAACGGCTACAACGATGGAAACAAGCCCGTGATGCTTTGCGAATACGAACACGCCATGGGCAACTCCGTGGGCGATTTGCAGGAATACATGGATGCTTTTTACAGGAATCCGCGCGCCTTTGGCGGCTTTATCTGGGACTTTATCGACCAGGGCTTGCACCACAAGGGCACTCCGTACTGGGAATTTGGCGGCATGTGGGGCGACTGGCAGAACGACGACAACTTCTGTGCGAACGGTCTCGTATTCCCCGATCGCAAGATTCAGCCCGAAATGTGGGAAGTCAAGTATCAGTACAGCCAGATTCGCGTGAGGAACGTGGACGCTTCGCAGGGCAAGCTCAGCGTCGAAAGCCGTTACCTCTTCTTGAACCTGGGTGATTTCCTCGATGGTTACTGGCAAATCAAGGAAGACGGCAAGGTCATCAAAGAAGGGAAAATTGACGGTTCCCAGCTGAATATCGCTCCGAACCAGAAAAAGGACATTTCTATCAAGATGCCGGAAGTTGAATTCAAGAACGGCTCGGAATACCATCTCGACATAGATTTCCGCCTGAAGAAGAACCAGCTCTGGGCGAATACTGGTTTCAGCGTTGCTCACGAGCAGTTCGCGATTAACGTGGGCCAGGCCAAGTCGGCTCAAATCGACATCAGTTCCTTGCCCGGCCACCGCGTGACCCGTGGCACCGACGAATTTACGGTTGAAGGCGACGATTTCAAGATCCGCATCGACCAGAAGAGCGCAACGATTGCAAGCTACGTGCTCGATGGCGATACAATTATCCGCGACGGCGGCATCCCGAACTTCTGGCGTGCCCCGACCGACAACGACAAGGGCTTCAACATGGAACGCGGTCACGGCGAATGGCGCCATGCGGGGGCGAAGCGCTCCGTGAGAGGTGCCGAGGTGAAGGAAGTCTCCGCCCAGGAAACCCAGGTGACATTCCAGTTGGCATTCCCGGATGTGGGTTCTTCGCGCATGAGCCTGACTTATACCATTTACGGTAGCGGCGATGTCATCGTGGAATACACGTTCAACCCCGACGGCAGCAAGAGCTACATCCCGAATGTCGGCACGCTCTTTACGGTGCCGGGTGGCTACGAGAGAGTGCGTTACTTTGGGCGTGGCCCGGACGAAAACTACATCGGCCGTAACCGCGGAAGTTTCATGGGCATGTACGGCACCTATGCCGACTCGATGACCGTGATGTACATGGAAATTGGCGAAACGGGCCAGCGCACCGACGTGAAGTGGGCTGCCCTCACCAACGACGAGGGCAAGGGCCTGTTGATTGTGGGTTCCCCGCGCATGGAATTCAGCGCCCAGCATTATTCTCCGGAACAACTCACCGACGTGAAGCTCCCGTGGGAACTCAAGCGCAACAAGGATATCGTCCTCCGCGTGGACCTGCACCAGATGGGCCTCGGCGGCATCAACAGCTGGGGTGCAGAACCGCTTGACGCCTACCGCCTGTTCTCGAAGAACGAGTATAGTCACAAGTTCCGCCTCGCTCCGATTCGCAAAAAACTGAACGATCCGAGTGCATATGCGAATCTCGGTTTCAAGAATCTGGAAACGAGCCTTGTTGATGCGCAGTATCCAACGGACATCTACACGAACGACGCGAAGGAAGATCCGACTGAAAAGGTTGTGGATACCGAACAGAAGGGTTCCGGCTCCGATACGACAGGTAGTAATCCTGATTCGACTGGCGTGGGACCGGACACGACGACGAAAATTCCGGATATTGCTGGGCAGAAGCTCCAGTGGCAAGCTGAACCCAAGGACTATGTCATATTCAATATGCAGGGCAAGCTGGTGTCTTCGTTCACGACGCTCGGTGTCGAGGATTTGCACCAGAAGACCGTCAATGCTGTCCAGCGTTCCGGAGTCTACCTGGTCAAGGCGAAGAAGGGCGGACAGACGTATAGGATTTCTGTAAGAAAGTAGAACCTCCTAAACACATCATACACAAAGGCACCTGTCGGGAAAATCCGGCAGGCGTCTTTTGTTACAAATTAATTTCCAGAGGCTTTTTTATTCCTTATGCTTATTGAGCCTATTGATAATTCGTCCAAAAAGAATTGTTTCGCGATATTCTAGGTGGCGGAATAATAAGATATCTTAGGGATATCCGGAAACGGGTTCCTTAAATGAGGAGGATGTATGGGTTTTGTTAAGCGCTTTGCCGCTGAATTTTTCTGTTTGTCTAGCTTTGTGCTTGGGACCGTTGTTCCGGTACAGGCTGAAAATCCCCTGACACTTTGGTACAATACCGATGCTGGTACTGAGTTTACGAATGCGCTTCCCATTGGCAATGGCTACATGGGCGGCCTTATCTATGGCGGCGTCACGAAGGACTATATTGGCCTGAACGAAAGTACGGTTTGGTCCGGCGGCCCCGGCGACAACAACAAGCAGGGTGCTGCGAACTACTTGAAAGATGCGCGTGATGCGCTGTTCCGCGGCGATTACCGTGCGGCGGAATCCATTGTGAACGACCGCATGATTGGCCCGGGTCCGGCGAGTTTCCAGCCGGTGGGCGACCTCGTGATTACGACGTCTCATACCGGGGCGGGGGACTACCGCCGCGAACTCGACCTCCGTACGGCTATTGCGAAGACAACGTATTCGGTGGGCGGCGTGAAGCATACGCGCGAATATTTTGCAAGCTACCCGGACCATGTGATTGTGGTGCATCTTTCGGCCGACAAGAACGGCTCCGTGAGTTTCGGCGCAACAATGACGACCCCGCATCGCAGCAACAGCATGTCTTCGGAAGGCAATACGCTCATTTACGACGTGACCGTCAATTCTATCAAGTTCCAGAACCGTTTGAACGTGTTTGCCGACGGCGGCAAGGTCACGGTGTCGGGCGGCAACATTTCCGTGGAAGGCGCGAACTCTGCGACGCTCGTGCTCACGACCGCGACGAACTTCAAGGCGTTTGACGATGTTTCCGGCAATCCGGGCTCTATTGCTGCGGACATCATGAGCAAGGTCAAAGGCAAGTCTTACGACGAACTCAAGGCTACGCACCTGGCCGATTACCAGGCAATTTTCAACCGCGTGAGTCTGAACTTGGGTACGCCCGATAATAGTGCTGGCGATATCACCTCGACCCGCGTGAAGAACTTCAATTCGACAAACGACCCCTCCCTTGTTGAACTCCATTACCAGTACGGCCGTTACTTGCTCATCGCAAGTTCCCGCAAGGGCGGGCAACCGGCCAATTTACAGGGCATCTGGAACAAGGACACGAACCCGATTTGGGGAAGCAAGTACACCACGAACATCAACCTCGAAATGAACTATTGGCCGGTTGAAACGGCCAACCTCGGCGAATGCGTGTGGCCGCTGATCGACAAGATTAAGTCCATGGTGCCGCAGGGCGAAAAGACCGCCAAGGTCCATTGGGGCGTGGACGAGGGCTGGGTGGAACACCACAATACCGACCTCTGGAACCGTACCGCCCCGATTGACGGTGCCTGGGGCTTGTGGCCGAGTGGCGCTGGCTGGCTCAGCACGCACCTTTGGGAACACTTCCTCTTTAACCCGACCGACAAGGCTTACCTCCAGGACGTTTATTCGACCATGAAGGGGGCTGCGCTCTTCCTCGTGAACAGCCTCGTGGAAGAACCGGAAACCGGCAACAAGTACCTGGTGACGGCCCCGAGCGATTCGCCGGAAAACGACCACGGTGGCTACAATGTGTGCTTTGGCCCGACGATGGACAACCAGATTATCCGCGACGTGCTGAACTACACCATCGAGGCGTCCAAGATTTTGGGCGTCGACGAGGATGTGCGTGCCAAGATGGAAGCGACCGTCAAACGCCTCCCGCCCACGAAAACGGGCAAGTACGGGCAGATTACGGAATGGCTCCAGGACTGGGACGATCCGAACAACAAGAACCGTCACATTTCGCACCTGTACGGCCTTTTCCCGAGCGCGCAGATTACCCCGGAAGAAACGCCCGACTTGATCAAGGGAGCCCGCGTCACGCTGGAACAGCGAGGCGACGATGCGACCGGCTGGTCTCTCGCCTGGAAAATCAACTTCTGGGCTCGCATGCACGATGGCGATCATGCTTACAAGATGATTCGTATGCTCCTCACTCCGAGCAAGACGTACAACAACCTCTTCGATGCGCATCCACCATTCCAGATTGACGGTAACTTTGGTGCGGTCTCCGGCGTGAACGAGATGCTTTTGCAGAGCCATAACAACAGGATTAACTTGCTCCCGGCGCTCCCCTCGCAATGGAAGGACGGCTCTGTCAAGGGTATCCGCGCCCGTGGCGGTTTCGAAATCGATTCGATGGCTTGGAAGGGCGGCAAGCTGGCCTACATTTCTATCAAGTCGCTTGTGGGGCAGACCCTCAATGTCGTGAATGGCTCGAATACGTTCTCTACATCGACAGTCCCCGGCGCAGTCTATGAATTCGATGGCAACCTGAAACTCACCAACCAGCCGTACGAACCGGTCAAAATCCCCGGCAAGATTCAGGCCGAAAGCTATATCGCCATGGACGGCGTGCAGATTGAGCCCGACGAA
>JAEEGJ010027649.1_pt1 | contig 11368 bp, 9 predicted proteins | sample 8958761 | NCBI WGS metagenome assembly JAEEGJ01 (sample SAMN16246546, study PRJNA631951) | gut metagenome | biome: gut microbiome; feature: rumen; material: RS-attached | host: Bos | place: Iran: Karaj | collected 2018-10
GTCCTGGCGGCCGGGCACCGTGATGCGGACCAGCTGCGCGCCCGCCGCGGCGAGCTCGAGGGCCTGGGCCACGGTGGCGTCCACGTCGGACGTATGGGTGTTGCACATCGTCTGGACGACGATGGGGTGGCCGGCGCCGATGACGAGCGCGTCACCGACCCGAACCGGAAGCGTCTGGATGCGAGCCATATACGAGTTCTTTCGCCTGCCGGCGGAGGGCCGAGGTGGTCTTGCCGGAGCGCTTGGTCAACTGGAAATGCACGCCCACCGTGGCGATGATGTCGAGCGGGTAGGCGTAGCGGTAATAATACTTGCTGGCGTAGTCCGGCGCGTAGAGCGAGGACCAGGACCAGCGGAGAAGGGCGTTGAAGTGGATCTCCACCGGGTCGAACATCAGCGCGAAGCCCGCGCCGCCCTGCAGGCCGTACTCCCAGCGGTTCTCGTAGGGACGGAAGGCGTTGGCGAACTCCGGCTCCAGGTTGGGGCCGCTGCGCGAGATGCTGTTGCGCCAGCCGCCGTACACGCCCACGTTGGCCATGATCTTGCCGGGGTGGAAGTCGATGTGTATCTGCGCCAGCGCGGGAATCTCGAAGACCTCGATCGTGCCCTGCTCGGCGCCGTCCAGCTCCTGCGTGCGCCCGGTATCGGGATCGCGCTTGAAGCCGAAGCCCTCGTAGCCGTGCGCCACGCCCAGCACGAGGCCGAACATCGGGATGTTGTCGAACATCTTGCTGTACTTCGTGAAGGTGACGCTGACGTAGTTGGGCATGAACTGCCAGGCCCGGTTGTGGCGGGCCGGGGAATAGTACATGTTGGAGAAGGAGACGCCGTAGTTGACGCCGATCATCACGTAGTCGTTGATGAGCGCCTTCTTGCCCGGCGCCACGGCGACGAGCGAGTCGACGTCGTAGGTGACTTCTTGCGCCCGGGCGCCGGCGGCGGAGAGGACGGTCAGCAGGAGGAGGGTCAGGAATCTACGCATGGCATCAGTGGAACAGGGCGCCCACGTCGACGCTCTGCGTGAGCTCGGCGCTGGCAGGGATGTTAAGGTAAGGGCTGCCGGAGAAGTCCAGGAAGACGACCAGCTCGGGCTGGCGGTGCTCCAGGAGCGAACCGGTGTCGTTGATGGCGTTGCGGTTGCGGTCCTCCGTGATGCGGATGCTGTAGCGGCCGGCCTTGATGTAGGGGAAGTGCAGCGTGCCGTCGCGCTCCGTGATGAAGCTGCGCAGGACCTTGTCGCGCTTCTCGCCCAGCAGGTCCACAATGAGCTTGCGGTCCACGCCGGAGAGCTCCAGGTCCAGCGAGCTCAGGGTCTCGTCGGAGGGGAGGCTCACCTTGACGACCGTGCTGTCGGACCAGAAACCGTTGATGTCGCGGAAGGCCCGGTAGGGGAGTTTCATCTGGTACTCGAAGCCCGGCATCAGGCGGTCCTTCGGACGCAGGATGTAGCGCCGCAGGTTGAGGCTGTCGCGCTCGACGGTGAACTCGGCGCGGCTCTGCCGCTGGCGTGTGTTGATCGAATAGAACTTCACGGAGTCGAAATGCTCGGTGATGATCGGGTATTTGAACTCGAGCTCGAAGCCGTTCTGCTCCACCGTTTCGGGCGAAACCTGGAAGGTGTAGACGCAGGTGGTGTCGCCGCGCTTGAGATCGCTGCGGGAGGTCTTGGAGTAGGTGCGCTTGTTCTGCGCCAGGGGGAGGCGGACGATTTCCTGGGTGGGCGCGAGCCGGCCCAGGGAGTCCGTCTTGCGGTAGTTGACGTAGACCTGCATCGTGTCCGGCGCGGCCCGGCGGCTGTTGATCCAGAGCTCGAGGCTGTCCTGCAGGATGTTGAACTGGCTGATGACCTGGTCGGCGCGGTAGCCGCGGATCCACAGCGAGTCGATCCACGCGCCCGGCGCCTGGAAGGTGATGTAGGCGGAGCGCTCGGCGGTGCGTTCCTTGTTCACGATGAACTGCCGGCTGGGCTTCTCGCGGAAGAGCTTCAGCTCGTACTCGCTGCGGCGCGCCTGGCAGCGCAGCGTGTCGAGCATGTCGTATTTGAGCATCTCCGGGACGGTGTCGTGGGCGATCATCACCGGACGGATGAGCGAGTCGATGAAGGCCACGTTCTCGGAGCCGGGGTCGTAGATGTAGTTGTTGTTCGCGTCCTTGATGGCGTAGATCCGGTACACGGTGTCCTGGATGAAGGGCAGGGCGAAGAAGCCCCAGTCGTCGGTCTTGACCGCGGCGTAGGGGCGGTGCAGCAGAGCGGCGGAGTCCGCGAGGTCGCGGTGAAGGAGCACGGTCGCGTCCTTGACGGGCGCGAGGGTCTGGCAGTCCACGACGGTGCCCGTGACCATCATCGAGTCGATCTTCGGACCGGTCGAGAAGACGTAGGTGTAGCCCGGGAACATGTTGCCCTCGTTGGCGTCGGCGATGGCGTTCGTGAACGTGATCGTGTAGGTGGTCGCGGGCTGCAGCGGCTCCTCGAAGGAGACGTGCAGGGTGCGGCCGCGCAGGCGCGACTTCGGCTGGCGCGCCTGGGGCGGCGACAGGACGATGTTCGACGGCGTCTTGATGGTCACGTATTCGTTGAAGACGAAGTCGAAGCTGGCGCCTTCCACGGGGACGTTGACGGCACCCGGCAGGGGCTTGATGTCGATGATGAGCGGGGGGATGGTGTCCTTCTTGCCGCCGGAGGGAGCCTGCGTCGTGTTGGCGCAGGAGGGGAAGAAGAGCGGCAGCAGGCAGGCGCCGACGACGATCAGCAGGGGCAGGAATCTCTTCATGGCGTCAGATGTCTGTGCGGATGACGTCCTGGACGCCGTCGATCTTGGTCAGGCCGTCCACCATGCGCTCCAGGTTCTTCTTGTCGCGGACGAGCAGCTCGATGAATCCTTCGAAGAGACCGGCCTCCGTGGAGAGCTGGAGCTTGCGGATGTTGATCCCGAAGGTCTGGGAGATGAAGCTGGAGATGTCGCTCAGCATGCCCACGCGGTCGATGCCGCGGAGCGAGATGCGGATCGGGTACTCCTGCTGGACGGCGCCCCACTGGGGGACGACCATGCGGTTGCCGTACTTGCTGGCGAGGCTCTCCGCGACGGGGCAGGACTTCTTGTGGACGATGACGAGGCTGTCGCTCATCGAGAAGCCGATCACCGGGTCGCCGGGGATCGGGTGGCAGCACTCGGCAATCTTGTATTCGATCGGGTGCGAGTTGTCCTCGTGGAGGGAGAACTTGCGCTTCTGGCCCGTGGAGAGGTCTTTCTCGTTGATGATGGCCTTGAACTCCTCGGGGCCGAGCAGGCCCAGGCCGATGCGGAAGAAGAGTTCGTCCTCGTCGTTGAGCTGGGTGTAGTCCTGGAACTTGCGGACCAGTTCGCGGGAGCTCTGGAGGCCCATCAGGCGGACGCGTTCCTCGAAGATGCGCTCGCCCTCGCGGGCGATGGCGTCGAAGTCGCGGCGGAAGTATTCGATGACGCGGTTGCGCGCGTAGCGCGTGTGCAGGAAGGACACCCATTCCATCTTGGGCCGGGCGTTCTCCGCGGTGATGATTTCCACCTGGTCGCCGGCCTTGAGGCTGTGCGAGAGGGGAACGAGCTTCATGTTCACCTTGGCGGCGATGGCCTTGTTACCGATCTCCGTGTGGATCTGGTAGGCGAAGTCGAGGGCCGTGGCGCCGCCGCGGATCGCGCGCTGCTCGCCCTTGGGCGTGAAGACCACGATCTCGCTGCTGACGAGGTCCTTGTGGATGATGTCCAGCAGCTCCAGGGCGCTCACGTCGTCGCTCAACAGGATGTCCTGGACCTCGGCGAGCCACTTGTCCATCTCGGAGTCGTTCTCGGAGATGTAGCCGTCGTTCTTGTAGGCCCAGTGGGCGGCGATGCCCTTCTCGGCGATGTCGTCCATGCGGCGGGAGCGGATCTGCACCTCCACCCAGAAGCCGGAACGGCTCATCAGGGTGCAGTGCAGGGCTTCGTAGCCGTTGCTCTTGGGCTGGGAGATCCAGTCGCGGCGCCGCGAGAGGTTCTCGCGGTAGAGGTGCGTGACGGTCGAGAAGATGAGGTAGGCCTGGCCGCGCTCGGTCTGGACGTTGCTGTCGGCCGGGTCGAAGATGATGCGGACGGCGTAGAGGTCGTAGATCTGCTCGAAGGGGACCTGCTTCGTGCGCATCTTGTACCAGATGGAGTACGGGGTCTTGATGCGCTTCTTGATGGTGAACTTGTAGCCGGCCTCCTTGAGCGCCTCCTCGATGGGCGCGATGAAGGTGTCGATGTCCTTGTCGCGCTGGGCGACGTTGCCCTTGATGCGCTCCGTGATGCGGCGGTAGTCCTCGGGCTCCTTGTAGCGGAGCCAGATGTTCTCCATCTCGGACTTGACGCTGTACAGGCCGAGCCGGTGCGCCAGCGGGATGAAGATGAACATGGTCTCGGAGAGGATCTTGTCCCGCTTGTGCTCGGGCATGTATTCGATGGTGCGGCAGTTGTGCAGCCGGTCCGCCAGCTTGATCAGCACCACGCGGACGTCGTCGTTGAGGGTCAGCAGGATGCGCTTGAAGTTCTCCGCCTGGAGGCTCTCCGTGCTGGCCGCCTCGCCCTTGCGGTCCTCGTTGTCGAGGACGGTCTTGATCTTGGTCAGGCCGTCCACCAGGGTCGCGATCTTGTCGCCGAAGAGGTTGCGGATGTCGTCCACCGTGTAGGCGGTGTCCTCGACGACGTCGTGCAGCAGGGCGGCGCAGATGGACTTGCAGCCCAGGCCGATCTCCGTGACGACGATCTGGGCGACGGCGATCGGGTGGAGCATGTACGGCTCGCCCGAGCGGCGGCGGACGTCCTTGTGGGCCTGGTTGGCGAACTGGAAGGCTTTCCGGACGCTCTCGATCTCCTCCTCGTCCTTGCAGCGCTTGGCGGCGACCTCCATCAGCGAGGCGAAGGCCTCGTCGATGCGGCGGAAATCATCGGGTGTGAACTGGGAGAAACTCATTATTTATTTTCAGTGTCCCACGCGGAGACATTATATTGGTCGACATTCTGGAAACTATAGGTCAGCTGCGCCCCGTAGATGATGATCTGCCAGCTGAAGTTCAGCCAGATCAGGAAGAGCGGGACGGCGGCGAGGAGGCCGTAGGCCTGGTTGAGCCGCCCCACGAACATCTGCGTGTGCAGGTAGAGGTGCTGGAAGAGCATGAAGATCGCGCCGGCGATCAGGGCGGCCCAGAAGGCGTATCTGGCCCGGACGAAGGTGGCGGGAATGTATTTGTACATGACCGTGAGCGTGCCCACGAGGATGGCGTAGAAGATGAAGTTGCCCAGCCACTTGAACAGGGTGCGCACTTCATTCAGGTCCAGGCCGAAGAGGTCCGTCATGTTGGTGGCGTAGATGATGCCGGTACCGAAGATGATCATGATGAAGGGAGCCAGGATCAGCACGAGGAAGTAGAAGCCGAAGCGCTTGTAGAGCTTGCGGGGGATCTTGAGGATGCCCCAGACGTTGTTGAACACGCGCTCCACCTGGAACATCATCCAGAGGATGGCCCAGAGGAACATCAGCGCGGAGATGAGCCCCAGTCCGCCGCCCTGGGCGCCGGTGAGGATGTTGCCGGCCTTCTCGGAGAGCATCGTGACGATCTCCGGGTGGGAGGGAATGAGCATCTGCAGGCCCTCGGTGATCTTGCTGTCCAGGCCCAGGCCGCCCGTGACCGCGAAGGCGAAGGCGAGCATGGGGACGAGGGCCAGGGTGATGAAGTAGCTCAGCGACACGCACTGGAATCCCATCCGGTTCTCCGTGAAGGTCTTGAAGGTGATGCGGATGATCTTCCAGGTGCGGACCAGCCAGGCGTAGAACTTGGAACTCCCGCTGGTGTCGAGGGTCCAGATCCGATTGCTGAAAAGGTCCGTTATTTTGCTGGTTATCTTCATGTTCTGTTAAAACAAAGTCAATTCTTCAATGGCGGGGGCTCCGCCGGTTTCCTGTTTGTCATCCCCGACCTGATCGGGGATCTCTTCCGGCAGCATGGCGCGGAACTCCTCCTCGCTGACGACCGGGATCCCCAGTTTCTCACACTTCTTCAGCTTCTCCGGGCCGGGCTTGGAGCCGGCCAGCAGGAAGGCGGTGCTGCCGCTGACGGAGGAGCCGGCCTTGCCGCCGTGGGCGGTGATGAGCTCCTTCATGCGCTCGCGGCTGATGCTGAAGTTGCCGGAGATGACGATCGTTTTGCCCGCCAGGGCGTCGGAGAGGGCGGATTCCTGGCCGGCGCCGTCGAAGCGCAGGCCGGCGGCGCGCAGCCGCGCGACCATCTCCAGGTGCTCGGGTTTGGCGAAGAAGTCGACGACGCTGCGGGCGATGACTTCGCCCACGTCGTCGATTTCGAGGAGCTGCTCCTGCGTGGCGGCGGCGAGGGTGTCGATGTCGCCGAAGTGGCGGGCGATGCCCTTGGCGGTCGTCTCGCCGACGTAGCGGATGCCGAGCGCGAAGAGGACCCGCTCGAAGGGGACCTGCTTCGACGCCTCCAGGCTCGCGAGGAAGCGCTCGGCGGCCTTGTCCTGCCAGCCTTCGAGGCTGAGCAGCTGGTATTTGCTGATATCGTACAGGTCCGCGGGGGTGCGGGCCAGGCCGGCGGCGTAGAACTGCTCGACGGTCATGTCGCCGGCCAGGATGTCCATGGCCTTGCGGCTGACGAAGTGCAGCAGGCGGCCCTTGATCTGCATGGGGCAGCCGTCCTGGTTCGGGCAGAACCATTTGGCTTCGGCCTCGGCCTTGACCAGGGGCGTGCCGCAGTCGGGGCAGACGCTCGGGAAGACGGGCGGCTTCGCGCCTTTCGTCCGGTGCGCGGGGTCGATGCCGGTGATCTTGGGGATGATCTCCCCGCCTTTCTCGACGTAGACCCAGTCGCCCACGCGGATGTCCAGCAGGGCCATCTGGTCGGCGTTGTTGAGGGTGGCGCGCTTGACGAGCGTGCCGCTGAGCTGCACGGGGGCGAGGTTCGCGACGGGGGTCACGGCGCCGGTGCGCCCGACCTGGTAGTCGATGCTGAGCAGCTCCGTGCAGGCCTGCTCGGCCTTGAATTTATAGGCCACCGCCCAGCGGGGCGACTTGGCCGTGTAGCCCAGCGTGCGCTGGGCGGCGAGTTCGTTGATCTTGATGACGATGCCGTCGGTGGCGTAGGGGAGGAACTTGCGCGCCTGGTCCCAGTGGTCGATGTAGGCCTTGATCTCGTCGATGTCGTGGCAGAGGCGGCGCTCCGCCGAGACGGGCAGGCCCCAGCGCTCGGCGGCGTCGAGGGCCTCGCTGTGGGAGGCGAAGTCCACCGACTCGGCGGGGACGTGGTAGAGCGTGCAGATGAGGCCGCGGTGCGCCACTTCCTCGGGGTCGATGAGCTTCAGGGAGCCGGAGGCGGCGTTGCGCGGGTTGGCGAAGGGGGCTTCCTCCTGCGCTTCGCGCTCGCGGTTGAGGGCGTCGAAGGCCGCGTAGGGCATCAGGATCTCGCCGCGGATCTCGAAGTCCTGCGGGAAATCACCCTTCAGCTGCTGCGGGATGTTTGCGATGCGGCGGACGTTCTCGGTGACGTCGTCGCCCTGGACGCCGTCGCCGCGGGTGAGCGCCTGCGCGAGTCGGCCGTTCCGGTAGGTCAGGCAGATGGCGGTGCCGTCGAACTTGAGCTCGCAGCTGTAGCTGAAGCGGACGCCCTCGAGGGTCTTCTCGGCGCGCGCGACGAATTCTTCGATTTCTCCGATGGAATAGGTGTTGCCCAGGGAGAGCATCGGGTAGCGGTGCGGGCGCTGGACGAAGCCCTGCCGCGCCTGCGACTCCGCGTTCGCGCCCACAGGCGCGTCGAGGTCGGAGCCGACGCGGCGGGTGGGGGAGTCGGGGCTGTCGAACTGCGGAAATTCGGCCTCCAGACGCTCCAGCTCATGCATCAGCTGGTCGAACTCGTAGTCCGACATCGTCGGCGCGTTGTCCACATAGTAGCGCCGACTGTTCTCCCGGAGGATCTCCCGGAGTTCGTCTATCCGTATTTTCGCAGCCTGTTCTTGCATACACCCGCGCGCATATATGCACGCATATAATTCACAAATTTACGCATTCTCGCGATGAAAAGCAAAAAAGCAGCCACCGGGAACGAAACAAACCTTCTGCTGCCTTTCCTCTCGCGGGCGGCCGACCTGCCGGGCACAAAAAAGGGCTCCGGTGTGCCCGGAACCCTGAAATTTCGCTTCCCGGGCACGAAAAGGGGTCATTCTGTGCCCGGAAACCGCTGAATTACCTAGAAGCGGAAGGCAAGGCCTCCCGCGAAGGAGAAGAACCAGCGCATGGGGATCTCCGCCCCGCCGGTGCCCGTCGACCGGGTCAAGGAGCCGATCGGATCGAAGTGGAAGGCGGGCATCAGCTTGATGTCGAAGCGCCAGATGCTGTAATTGATGCACATCCCGGCATCCAGCGTCAGCGTGAATGGAGTCCGCACATTTGTTTTGGAGCCGGGCGCGGGCGTGCCGGCGATCCAGCCCGGCGTCACGCCCCCATAGAACTCGATATCGCTGAAAAGGTTCATCAGGAAGCCGGCCAGCAGGCTGCCAACAGCCCCGTCCAGCGAAGAATAGCCGTATCCGCGCATCGCGCCGGCAGCCCCAGAATACACCCGCTCCGAGGGGGTACGGGAAGGACTCCGCCAGACCACGGAGAGCGGAAGCCCGAAGGCATGCTCCACGGTGGCGACACTGGAGGTCCACTGCAGGCCCGCGCGAAAGCCCAGCCCGGACGAATAGAACTGGCCGTACCCGGCGGTCGTCATCAATCTTCCTCCAGTTTCATTGTAAAGTGGTTTATAGACTCCTACGCCCACAAAGGCGTCCCGCATCTGGGCCGAAGCACAGACAGCCGCCGTCGCCAGAAGGGCGACGAGCAGAATACGTTTACACTTCATATAAAGCAATGGTTTCACTACGGTCCGCCCTTTCTCCAAAAAACGCGCCATCGGCCCTGGCAACCTATTCCTCGCAATATTTATCGCAACATGCGTTGCGATAGATATTGCTCGAACGCCGGTCGGTATGCGTCGGAGACGTGGATGAGGGCGCCGCCGATGGAGATGTCGTAGGAGCCGCCGATGGACTCGATCTGGTCCAGGGCGACGATGTAGGAGCGGTGGACCCGCATGAAACGCGACGTGGGCAGGAGCTCCTCGACGGCCTTCATCGTGATGTGGGTGACGAGCGGCCGCTTCTCGGAGCAGAGGTACAGCAGGACATAGTCCTTCATGCCCTCGACATAGCGGATATCGGAGAAAGCCACCTTGTGCAGCTGGCCCTCGGATTTGACGAAGATGGAATCCTGCTGGGCGGAGGCGCTGCCGCTGCCGGGCTCGGCGGCCGTCTCGGCGCTCTCCAGCAGCTCGAACCACTGGCGGGCCTTCTCGGCCGCCTCGAGGAATTTCTGGTAGCGGATGGGCTTGAGCAGGAAGTCCAGCGCCGACACCTCGTAGCTGTCGAAAGCGTAGTCCTTGAACGCGGTCGTGAAGATGACGCGCGTCCCATCCGGGACCATGCGCGAGAGCTCCATGCCGTTCAGGTCCGGCATCTGGATGTCCAGGAAGACCAGTCGGGGCCGCTGGGTGCGGATGGCCTCCAGCGCCGCCACGGGGTCGGTGAAGGATGCTTCCAGCGACAGGAAGGAAGTCTTGGAGATGAAGTTCTCCAACATCTTGACGGCCAGCGGCTCGTCGTCGACGACAATGCAGCTCAGTGCTTTCATGCGAGCAGGTTTTTCAGGACGATCCGGACGTGGTAGGTGCCGTCTTTCTCGTCGTGTTCGTAGCTATAGGCATCCGGGTAGATGAGCTCCAGGCGGCGCTTGAGGTTCTCCATGCCGATGCCGGAGCCGATGTGGTCCTCGCCGGTCTTCTCGAAGAGGGAGTTCTCGCAGGTGAAGACGAGGTTCCTCCCCTCCGGGCGCAGGCCGATGTGCACGAACGACTTCATGCGGGCGTTGACGCCGTGCTTGAAGGCGTTCTCGATCGGGGAGATGAACAGCAGCGGGGCGATCTTCACGTCGGCGGCAGGCAGCTGCCAGTCCGTCGTGACCTCCGTGAGTTCATTGCAGCGGAGCTGCATCAGGTGGATATAATTGTCCATAAAGGCCACCTCGCCCGAGAGCGGCACCTTGTCCACGTCGGTGTCGTAGAGGGCGTAGCGCAGCGTGTCGCTGAGCTGCCCGATGCTCTCCTGCGCCTTGTCGGGATCGATCTGCGTCAGGGAGGAGATGTTGTTCAGCGTATTGAAGAGGAAATGCGGGTTCAGCTGATGCTTGAGCCAGGTGAGCTCTGCCTCGGCCGTCTTGCGCCGCTCCTCCTGAAGCTGGTACTGGATGTCGTTGGAACGGATGATGGAACGCGCGCCGATGGCGAGGAAGATGAACACCAGCTGGAAGAAGCCCGCGGAGATGAGGGTCGGAATGCGGAACGCCAGGATATCGCGCCGCTGAATATGCTCCCGCCAGGGCTCCGGAATCTCCCCGCGCGGCACGAAGCTCGGAAGATTGAGCAAGGTCAGCAGCACCAGATTCAACACGACGAACCAGACGATCTGCTTGCGGAACAGGAGCTTCGGGACCAGCAGGAAATAGTTGATCAGGTACACCAGGCAAATCGGCATCAGCATGTGGAAGGAAGACCAGAAAGTCATCGCGGAACGGGTGCCGTCGCCTGATATCAGCCAGGTCACGCCAGCGGGCAGCAACATCGCGCAACCCCAGATCAGGATTTGCGCGATGTTGAGTATGAGACGATTGTGTTGTCTGTTCATCTACGGGACATTTTCACAAAGATAGCAAATTATCTGTTACATCATACCCATGCCGCCACCCATCATGCTGGTGCCCAGGCTCTCGGACGTGCTCTCGGTGTTCATCACGTCGTCGTTCTTGATGGTCTTGCGGGCGCTCTTGACACGGGCGTTGCCCTGCTTTCCGAAGCTCCAGCTGATGCTGAAGTTGAGCTGCTGCATCGGGATGGTGTTCACGCTCACGGAGCGGAAGTCCTTGCCCTCGCTGACGCTGCGCATCTCCATGCCCTTGCCGCCGGTGAGCGGAAGCGTGTAGTTGATGCTGATGCCGAGGCGGTCGTCCAGGAAGCTCTTGGTCAGGCCGATCATGGCCATGCTCATGCCGGAGCTCCAGCCCTGGAGGGAGTAGTTCTTGCCCATGGCGATGACGTTGGCGCTCAGGCTGAAGTCGAGCGGCAGGGCCTGCTGGAAGCCGAGCATCGCGTTGTAGCTCAGGCCGCTGTTGGACTGGCCGAGGACCTCGCTGCGCAGGTCGGTGTAGTTCAGGCCGCCGTTCAGGTAGATGCGGGTGGTCGGGCTGGCGTTCCAGTTGATGAAGGCGTTCAGGCCGG
>JAEEGJ010027650.1_pt1 | contig 11368 bp, 11 predicted proteins | sample 8958761 | NCBI WGS metagenome assembly JAEEGJ01 (sample SAMN16246546, study PRJNA631951) | gut metagenome | biome: gut microbiome; feature: rumen; material: RS-attached | host: Bos | place: Iran: Karaj | collected 2018-10
GCTATCCTCGACACCCTGGCCGCCACGCCGCCCGAGCTGGCCGCCGATATCTACAAGACCGGCATTTATCTGGCCGGTGGCGGCGCTTTGCTGCGCGGACTGGACCAGCGTGTGAGCAGCAAGACTAAGTTGCAGGTGCACATCGCTGACGACCCGCTGCGAGCGGTGGCTCGCGGTACAGGCATTGCCTTGAAGAACTTCAACAAGTTCTCCTTCTTAATCCGCTAGTTTCAATATCATATACTTAACAGTTCATCAGGGGCTCTTTACGAAGGTGTAAAGAACCCCTGATGAGTTGCTGTTAAGTTAGAGCGGTATGGGCTCAGTCGTCGTAGCGGACGAAAGCGCCTTCGCTGTCGAATAATAATTCGATGGCGCTGTTGAGTTCCACCTCGTAGCCGTTGCGTTCCTTGCCAATCTGCACCACGTACTGGTTGGTGTGGTGGGTGGCAACATAGGTGTTGATGGCGTCAGGGATAATGGCTGAGGGCACGCCGTCGGTATCGCGGTCCTCCACTTCTTTCCAGTCACCGTTCTTTTTGAAGTCGATGTTGGCTCCATCGGTGAACCTCACCTCATACTCGCTCTTGGCTACCTCTTTGTCGTAATAGACGATGGCTACCTGTTTGTCAGCGAAGTGGGTCTGCACGAAAGTCTGCGCTGTCTGGGGCAGCTCGCTGAACTCGATGACTTTCTTTTCGTCCTTGTGGCAGGCTGCCATGCATATGGCGGCAAACATGGCCACTGTCAGAATGATGTTCTTTTTCATTTTGTGGTGTTGTTTAATGGTGTATGATTATGTTTCCGTAAGTCGACGATGGCTTCGTTGTCGAGACTGACTATTGTCACTGTGGAGGTACTCGACGGCAGTATGACTGCGGTGATATCCATGCCCCCCGGTGGATAGCCAGTCAGCGTGCTCCAAATGGACTGAGTCTTGCCGCCCGTTACCCTCAGCAATCCCTCACTCATCAGTTTCATGGCAAAGAATAATACAGCCAGTGAGCTGATGGGGATTTTAATAATCGCTAGAGTGTCAGTGGATTCCATTTTGTAGTCTGCTCATTGGATTTCGACTGCAAAGATACAGACAAATTGTTACAAAACGGTTACGAAAATGTTAAGTTTTGGTTACGTTTTTGTTACGTGATTGTTACAAGAACGCCGTCAGTAGGCTGTGGCGATGGTTTGTAGAATGCGCGTCAGTAGGTCGCCGGCCTCGCGGCTGCTACAGTCGTACCCGTTGCTGACGATGGCAAAGGCGAGCCGGTCGCTGCCCGTGGTGATGTATCCGGCATAGGACTTCACTCCCTCCATGGTGCCTGTCTTGACGTGCATGATGACGCCGTCGGGGAGCGTGGGCAGCAGGTGCCGTGCTGTGCCGCTCTCGCCGGCCCTAGGCAGTGTGGACAGGAAATTGTCGAAGAACGATTCGTGGCTGACAGCGACCAGATAACGGCAGAGGAAGTCGGTGGTGACACGGTTCAGGCGCGAGAGTCCGCTGCCGTCGGCGATGTGCACACCCTCGCAGGCGAGTCCAAGGCCAGTGAGGTAGGTCGTCACGGTTTTGGCACCATTTTCAAAGGTACCGCGCCCGTATCCTTTATAGCCGAGATATTTGAAGATGCTCTCCGCGTAGATGTTGTTGGAGGTGTGGTTGGTGTACTGCGCGATGGTGCCATAGGGGGTGCTAAGGTAGTCCATGACGGCCCGGAGGCTGTCGGGCATGGCTTTTGCCTCACGGGCACCAAGGCTGACGCTGATGCCGCGGGTGCGGAGGTAGGAGGCGAAAAGGTCGGCGCAGGTGCGGGCCGGATCGGGGAGGGCGGCACGCACGCTGAAGTCTTTGCGTCCCAGCGGCACAGTGCCGGTATAGCGTCGCTCCTTGCTGTAGGGGGCGCCATAGACGATGACGTTGTCGCCCGAACCGGCGGCGCCAGTGGTTACAGTGCAGGTCTCCAGCAGGTCGAGGCTCTTGGGGGTGGTGCGCGCCACTGTTGCAGCATCGCCTAACTGGGCGCCGGGGTTGAAGTGGACAAAGTACATGTTCTCGTGGAAGTTGAGTCCACTGACGCCGGCACCGTAGTAGTTGCCTACGTCGCCCCACTGCCAGCTGTCGTGCAACCGTTGGTTGTCGAAAATGGAGGTGTTGTAGAACACGCCGCCGTCGATGCGGCGTACGCCACGCTTGCGCAGGGCTGTCGTCCATTGGGCAAAGAGGGTGTCGAAGGTGGTCTGGCGATAGCGATAGGATCCCAGCAGCGGGTCTCCGCCACCGGTGATATATAGGTTGCCGTGTAGCACCCCGTCGCGGTCCAACTCGCCGCGCATAGTGAGACGTGTGGTGAAGCGGAAGTCGTTCCCCAGCAGGGCGAATCCCGTGGCGGTGGTGAAGAGTTTTTCGACCGAGGCAGGTGTCACCGACCGCTGGTCTTCGTAGCCGTAGATTTTCTTGCCTGTACTGGTGCTGTAGATGCTTACGCTAAGTGTGGCGTGCTCCATGCCTGCTGCCTGTGCCACCTGATGCACGGTGAGGTCAACCTTCGCCGAGGGTTGCGCCTGGAGAGAGTTGAAGATGGAAAGTTGAAAGTTTAAAATGGAGAGGATGAGGAGTGAAAGGATGTGAAAGGGAGTGAAAGGGAGTGAGAAGGACGATTGTTTCATGGTGGCGGCGTAATTCTTAATTCTGAATTCTTAATTCTTCAGTGTTTCGTCGTCATTTCAAGCTCTATGTCAAAGAAACCGCTGCGGAGCTTGTCCGGCACGATCTTCCCGTCCTTTACCGTTATGCTGTCCGCGTCCCTGAATATGAACGTCAGCTGTTTGTCGGAGAAAAAAGAATATCCGTAACCTGGCAATCCGGACCAGCCGAGTATGCCGCTTTGCACTATTCCGTCCTTTATTTTTTGCATAGTCTCAATATCGACCGGCTTTACGCTCTCGTATATTTTCGGGTCGTCGTAGCGGCTGGTTTTTTTATTCGTTCCGCTCCCGTCCGGCTCAAACGTAAGATTTGCCGTTGTAAAACTGCCGTTTTTTCTTTTTTCTTCAAATACTATCGAAATAAGAGAAGAGACGTCCGGGAACACGATTTTTTCGCTGCTCATCGCTTCTGTAAAAAACGCAGCGATCTTTACGCCGTTCTGATACGATAAAACGGGCGACTGATTGTTTGATACGCTTATCTTCTCGCCGCTGCCGTAGCGTACGTCAATATAGCCGCCGAAATTCTCCGGCAGACCGTGCGTCTTTGAATGAAAACCGTTTTCCGCCGCTAAGTTGCACTCCCGCGCAAGCTCGCATAAAGCGGGCATAACGTTTTCTTTGACGATCGCCCACGCGCTTTCTCTTTCGGCTCCTCTGCGGCGGTTTTCGCTTTTTTCCAAAAACAGCAGCGTGCCGCCGCACGTCCTTGCGGCGTACGCGGAGACAAAACCGAGCTCCGATACTTCGTTTTTTATGTACGGCAGAGCGGATTTGGCTATGAACAGCGTCATATCGTTTGATTTTATTTCTTTCGGCGCTCTTGTGTCAAGCGTGGCGTCCGTACCGCCGCATTCGCCCGGTCTTGTCTTCTTCAACACCTGAATGCCGTCTTTTTTGAATATACTCATTTTATTCTTCTCCCGCATCGGTTTTGAACCTTTCCGCAAACGAGCCGACGTACGGCAGCTCTTTCGCTTTGCCTTTTACCGCGTTTATTATACCTGTGACCGACAGCGCGGCGAGCGCCGCGAGTCCGGCGTAGAGCAGAGCGCCGACGATAACGACGCCCCAGCTTCCGACGGTCACGCGCAGTATGTCAAGTATTATGAATATAAGCGCCGCATAAACCGTGTCTATAATGAATTTCAGTACTCCCTGCCGCCTGTGGAAACGCACGAAGCCGGAATCCTTCGCGGCGAAAACCGGTATGAGCACGAAGATCCACATATAGCATAACGCGCTTAAAAATCTGCCTTTCTGTATCTCTTCTTCCTCGTATTCGGCCGTGTGGTCTTTTAACGGAAAACCTTTCATGTCAGTTGTCCTCCGGTTTGCCGAATCTGCTCTCGTACTGCCGCTCGTCCTCGTCCGTTACCGTGTAGAGCTGCAGCAGCCGGTCTTCAAGCTCAGCGCGCTCGGTATCAAGCTCCATGAGCTTTTTATAGTCAAGCTCGTATTCTTTATATTCTTTTTCTATTTCGTCAAGACGCTGCTCTATCTGCTCCGTCTCTTTTTTCTGCCGCTCTATTTTGGATAACAGCTTGCGTTTGTCGGAACGGTCCTGTTTTTCCTTTTCGTATCTTCTTTTGTTTTCCTCTTTGTCCGGATTTTTCGGCGCCGGCGTATCCGCCTGAGGCGAACTCAATCCGATATATTTCAGATAATCCGTATACGTTCCGTGATAGTCCGCAAACGGCTTTGCCGATATGTCAAGCACGCGCGTGCAGAGCTTGTTTATAAAATATCTGTCGTGAGATACGGCGATTATCGTGCCTTTGTATTCGGATAACGCCCCTTCAAGCGCCTCGCGGCTTTTTATGTCAAGATGGTTCGTCGGCTCGTCGAGCAGAAGCACATTGTTTGAACGGAGTATCAGCTTGACCATGGTCAGACGCGCTTTCTCACCGCCGGAGAGAACGCCCACTTTTTTGTTTACGTCGTCGCCTTTGAACAAAAACAGCGCCAGCGCCGAGCGTATCTCGGTCTGCGTTCTTTTTCCGTATTCGCCCCATACCTCGTCAAGCACGGTGTTCTCGTCGTTCAATTCCTGGTTTTCCTGGTCGTAGTAGCCGATGCTCACGTTATAACCGAACTCAAAGCTGCCGGATGTCTGCTTCAGCCTGCCGCGCAGTATTTTCATTAAAGTTGACTTGCCGGAGCCGTTTTTGCCGGTGATAAACGCGTGATCTCCGCGTTTTATCAGAAACGACACGCCGGAGAAGAGAGGCGCTCCGTCATAGCTTTTTGACAGATCAGTCACGGTCAGCACGTCGTTACACGATTCGGAGCCTTCCGTAAATCTTATGCGCACGCCGCGGCTCTCCGCTTCCGGCGCTTCTATTTTTTCCATTCTGTCAATTGCTTTCTGGCGCGATTCCGCCGCTATTATGTTTTTCTCTCTGTTCCAGCGGCGCTGCTGCTCGATAAACGCTTCAAGCCGCGCTATCTCGCGCTGCTGATTTTCATAATGGCGCTTCTGTATCTCTTTATCCGTCTTCTTTTTCTGTACGTACGCGGTGTAATTGCCGTTATACAGCTTTGCCTTGCCGTTTTCAATATCAAGTATCTTCGTCGCCACGCAGTCGAGAAAATATCTGTCGTGCGATACGACCAATACCGTTGACGGCAGAGTCGGTATAATGCCCTCAAGCCACGTAAGCGTCTGTATGTCAAGGTGGTTCGTCGGCTCGTCAAGCAGAAGTATGTCCGGCGGCTTTATTATCAGCTTGCCGAGCGCGAGCCGCGTTTTCTGCCCGCCCGACAAGTCCTTTGCCGGCATATCGAATTCGGATTCGGAAAAACCGAGTTTTGATAAATACGATCTCACCCGCCCGCGGAAATGGTCGCCGCCGTCCGCGGTAAACGATTCGAGCTTCATCGTGTATTCGGACAGATAGCTGTCGGAAAGCGTGAGATTCGCCATGTGCGCAACGTCAATACGCCGCTTCATCCGCTCAAGCTCCGCCTCGCGCTCTATCAGATCGGCAAAAGCGCTTTCCAGCACGGAAAAGACCGTGCCTTCCCCGTCCGTCACGGCGTTCTGCTCAAGCATACCCACGGTCTTTCCTTTTGATATATATACGTTGCCCTGACCATCGTACTGCCCGGTTATCATCCTTAACAGAGAAGTCTTTCCTGCGCCGTTTTCACCGACTATGCCCACGCGGTCGCCCTCCTGCACGGAAAACGACACGGCCGACAAAACGTCGCGCTCGCCGAAAGACAGAGTCAGTCCGTCACATCCTAAAACGATCATTGTCCTTTAACTTTCTTTATAAAATCACGATACCACAAAGCGCTTTTCTTCGGCTTACATTCAAAAGTCTTGAAATTTGTTTCAAAAATGCCGAAGTGATAGTTATATCCCGCGCTCCATTCAAAATTGTCCATTAAGCTCCACAGGTAATATCCGCGCACGTCAAACCCCTCGTCAAGCGCCTTTTCAAACCAGCTCAAAAAGCCGGATAAATATTTTATCCTGTCGTCGTCTTCAATCATTCCGTCGGCTCCGCGCGTCTCGTCGCCTATGAAATACGTGCCGTTTTCGGTAATGTATATCGGTATTTGCAGCCCGTAAAGATCGTGCACGAGATGAATCGCGTCGTAAATGGCTTTCGGGTAATATTCGGTCTTATTATTTAAGAAGTTGCCGCCCTGCGAAAAGTCGGCGACGGCCTGCTGATCGACGGAAACGGGCACTCTGTTGTAAACGTTCAAACCGTAGAAATCTATCGGGCGGTGCATAAGCTCAAGATCGCCGTCGTAAATATCCATAAGCGTGCCCTCGGATGAAAGATGAGAGAGGATATAGTCGCTGTATCCGCCGCCGAGTACGGGGTCCGTATAGAATTTCCAGTTGCGCTCGTCCTGGTCTATCACGAGCGCGCGGTCTTCTTCCGTGTCGCGTATGGCGTGGCGCTTCCAGATATCTATAACAATGCCGACGTCGCCTTTTGCGCCGGACGCGCGGAAAGCGTCGACCGCCGCGCCGTGAGCGACCAGAATGTTGTGCCGCGCCTGGTTGCCCTCTTTTTCGTTAACTCTGCCCGGAGCGAAGCCGCCCAACGCATAGCCGACGTACGTTGCTATCGGCTCGTTAATTGTCGACCAGAGCGGAACGACGTCGCCGTACAGTTCAAACATTTTTGACGCGTATTCCGCAAAGTATTTTATCGTATCTCTGTTCACCCAGCCGTTCTGCTCTTCAAGCGCCTGCGGCAGGTCCCAGTGATAAAGCGTTACGTTCGGTTTTATACCCGCTTCAAGCAGCTTGTCAAAGCAGCGTTTGTAATAGTCAACGCCTTTTTGATTGAGCCGGCCCTTGCCGGAAGGCATCACGCGCGACCAGGATATTGACATCCTGTAGCTGTCAACGCCCATGAATTTAAGGTTTTGCACGTCGCGGTCAAAATAATGATAGCTGCCGCAGGCGTTCTCCGGCGTGTCTCCGTTTTGTATCTTACCGGGCTTTTTTGCAAAAACGTCCCATATACTCTCGCCGCGGCCGTCGTCGTTCGCGCCGCCTTCTATCTGTCCCGCGGACGTTGCAAGTCCGAACAAAAAATCTTTATCAAATCCCATAATACGCCTCCGTATCTTTTTTTACCATTATACAGTACGGAGAACAAAAAATCAAGTATTTATCATAAATAAATGTAATACGGCGAAGGTCAAATGAATATTATTTAACAAAAAAACGTGGAGGAATTTATGTTTGTCTGGTCTGTAAAAGCGTCAACGCTTAAATTCATAGCGGTTCTGCTCGTTTCCGCGGCGGCGATAGGCGCGCTTGCCGTTTTTATGCCTAAATACGAGCTGAAAGCCGCGGCGGCGTCAGCGGCGGAGGCGAGCCGCAAAGCGTCCGGCGAGGATGATATAAAAGAGTTCTTGTCAGAAAACGGCTGGGAAGTGTCGCAGCTGCTTGACAAAGCGGACGTGACCGTGCCCGCGGAGTTCGATTCGGTCTACGAAAGCTATAACACGCTGCAGAAAAAGCAGGGGTTCGATCTTTCGAAATACAAAAGAAAGACCGTCAGCAGATACACGTATAAAGTGGATAACTATGCGGACTATTCCGGCGTCGTTTTGGCGGACGTCATAGTGTATAAAAACAAAGTCATAGGCGGCGATATATGCTCTGCGGACGTAAACGGATTCATACACGGCTTTTCGAAGGACGTAACGCTGCCGTGAATTAAGAATTCAGAATTAAGAATTCAGAATTAAGAATTCAGAATTAAGGTGTCGGCTTCGCCGACGAATTATGGTGGGTTCCCACCCCTCACGGCGCTACGCGCCACCCCCCATACCCCCCTGTCCCCTCCCATCATTCTTCGAATGAGGGGGCGTGGCGGAAAATGAAATCCGCCCCGTGCCGGAGCGGATGAAATCGGCTTCACCGATGAAATCACTGCGTGATGAAATCCGCCTTGCGGCGGGTTGATTGTAGGGGCGACCATCGGTCGTCCGCCGAAATTCGCATAAAATAAGCGGGCGATCAATGATCGCCCCTACAAACGGGTCGTCGTGGGCGCCGACCCCTACTTGACAATTATAAAAAAAAGTTGTAAAATGATCGTGTCGGGTGTGACCCCCGGCACGATTTTTTCGACTTTAACCATGAAACGGGAGGAAAGGCTTTGCAGGATAAGCAAATTGTTGATCTGTACTGGGCGCGCTCCGAGGACGCTATACGGCAGACCGAGATAAAATACGGAAAAACGCTTTATTCCGTATCTTATTCGGTCACAAATTCGAGCCGTGATTCCGAGGAATGCGTCAACGACACGTATCTTAAAGCGTGGAATCAGATGCCCACGGACAGGCCGGATATGTTAGGCGCGTATCTGTCAAAAATAACAAGAGCGCTGTCCGTTGACAGAGTCCGGCGCGAAACGGCGGAAAAACGCGGCGGCGCGGGCGCAGTTGCCGAAGAGCTGTCCGAGCTTATACCTTCGGATTTTTCAATGGATGCTCACATTGAAAACGAAGCTCTGAAGGAAGCGTTAAACGGTTTTATCCAAAGCCTTGACAAACAGAAACGCGTCGTATTCGTCAAGCGGTATTTCTTCTGTCTTGATATAGATACGATATGCGCTCAGACGGGTTTAGGCAGATCCGCGGTAAAAATGATGCTTATGCGGATGCGGGAAAAGCTCGGCGAAAAATTAAGAGAGGAGGGACTTCTGTGACGGATAAAGAAAAATATACGCAAAAACTCATGGACGCGGTCGGCGGAATAGACGACAAATACGTATATGAAGCGCAGAATTATACTCCCAAAAAACGTATGCCGGGCTACGTGGCGGCGATAATCGCCGCGGCGGCTTCAATGTTTCTGATAATAGGCGCGGCTCTGCCGCTTACGTTCTTTTCACTTTCTGCAATGATAAAGAGCGGAAACGCGCAAAACGACGCGAAGGATACGGCGCCTCAATATCAGATGGAACAGAGCTTTTCGCACACGGATGCAGAGAAATACGACAGCCTGCCGCAAATAAACGGCGCGGCGCTCGTATGGCGTACGGCGGAGCGCGGCTACAGCTTTGTTCCGATCAGCGAAAGCAAAGCGGAAACGCTTATCGCAAGCATCGGAGAGGGTGGAGAAAAACCCGCGGAGGACGACGGCATATCAGTCTGGATACGCACGGAAAAAGGCGAGTATATCTCGCCGGAGCTCAAAAGATCTCCCGGAAACGTTGACTGCGCCGTATTCGAATATTCGCCTGAGATAGCGATATCCGATAAAGCGGCGCGGATGATAACGGATATCATAAACGAAAGGGGTTAAGTCATGAAAAAATCAAAAACAGTAATATCAATTATACTTGTGTCGGCAATGCTCATTTTAGCGTCGTGTACGGCGGCGCCGGCGCCGTCAGATTACTATAATCCTATAAACGGCGTGATAGACGATGCCGCAAACTATGCAATTCCTTCCGAGGCGGAAGTGCCTGCCGGACTGCCGACAGGCAATTACGACCCGGAGAAAAAGGGCATAGTTGAAAATCAGTTTATAAAGACGTCGGAGAACGCCGTATCAACGTTTTCCGCGGACGTGGATACGGCGTCGTACGCGCTTCTGCGGAGGCTTATGAAAAACGGTTACAGCTTAAGCGAAATAATCTCCACCGCGGGCGACGGTATTCGCACGGAAGAGCTTGTAAACTATTTTAAATACGACTATAAAAAGCCCGCTGAAAACGAGCTTTTCGGAGTGAGCTGCAAACTGATAAACTGTCCGTGGAACGAAGAAAGCCGTCTTCTTACGCTCGGACTTCAGACGGAGAAGCCCGAGAGCAGACTGCCGAACAACCTTGTTTTTCTGATAGATATATCGGGATCGATGTATTCGGAGGATAAGCTGCCGCTTCTGCAGAGGACGTTTTCGTATCTTACCTCAAATCTGACCGCGGAAGACACGGTTTCCGTCATAACGTACGCGGACGGCGAGCGGATAGTGCTTGAAGGCTGCGCCGGAAACAAAGCGGATCTGATACAGTCCGCGATAAACAGCCTCAAGGCGGAAGGCTTCACAAACGGAGAGGCGGGCTTGAAAAAAGCGTACGAGCTTGCGGAAAAGTATTATAAACCAAACGGAAACAACAGGATCATACTTGCGTCCGACGGCGACCTTAACGTCGGTATGTCGAGCGTTGACGAAATAGAGAAATTCGTCGCGGAAAAGAGAGGGCAGGGCGTTTATATCTCCGTCCTCGGCTTCGGCTACGGCAACTACCGCGACAGTATTATGGAGACTATAGCGGACAAGGGCAACGGCGTTTACTACTATATAGACGGCGAGGAGGAGGCTGAAAAGATATTCGGCACCGATCTGCTCTCCACGCTTTACACCGTAGCATCCGACGTAAAACTGCAGATAACGTTTGACTCCGAAAACGTAGCGGAATACAGACTTATAGGCTATGAAAACCGCGTAATGAGCGAGGAGGATTTCAAAAACGACACGAAGGACGCGGGCGAACTCGGTGCCGGTCACAGCGTAACGGTCTGCTACGAACTGAAGCTGAAAGAGGGAAACGAAACGGAAAACGAAGGGTTGTTTGATCTGTCCGTAAGATACAAAAAGCCGGGTGAAGAGAAGAGCGTGCAGAACGATTACAGATTTAATCTGAGTATCACATCCGATCCGGACGCCGACACGAACCTCATCGCCGCGCTCTGCGAGCTCGGTATGATACTGCATAACAGCGAATACGGCAAAAACCTGACGCTTGACGACGTATGCTCGCTTTTAGAGGGACACGATTACGGGTTTGATCAGTATAAAGCGCAGTTTGCACAGATGATAAAAGAATTAAGAATTAAGAATTAAGAATTCAGAATATAAACGGGCGACCATTGGTCGCCCGTTTTTAATGCCGTCAGGCAATTCACGTCGTAAGACAATTCACGCCCGAAGGGCAATTCGCGCGCATAGGGGTTCCCCAACGCGAACTTGAGAGCGTTGGGGGTTCCCGTAAGGCGCAATTCATTCTTAAATGAAATACTTTTGTGGTGAATTGACGGCTTATCGCCGTCGTGAATTTCCGCTTACGCGAAAGTGAATTGGTTTCACCGTGAATTACCGCTGTCGCGGAGTGAATGTAGGGGCGACCATCGGTCGCCCGTTTTAGGGGAGGGGTTGGCCCGCCCGCGTGAA
>JAEEGJ010027652.1_pt1 | contig 11366 bp, 6 predicted proteins | sample 8958761 | NCBI WGS metagenome assembly JAEEGJ01 (sample SAMN16246546, study PRJNA631951) | gut metagenome | biome: gut microbiome; feature: rumen; material: RS-attached | host: Bos | place: Iran: Karaj | collected 2018-10
TAATGAAAGTAATCCTGAAAAGAAAGTAGCTGAATTCATCAACTTCCTTCCTGTATTGGCTTATGATGGTTCGACAATGCGTCAGATATCTGCACAGGATGTTCTGGATATCGCTATGGCGGGCACTTCAGCAACGCTGCTTGCAAGACGTTGGGAGTCAGCATTGCTGGTAAATGTTGATAATGACACACTTCAACGATTACTAAACAATAAAGAGGCTCTGGACGCCCTTATGAACATCGAAGGCTTCCGTTCGCTTAATCAGGACATCGAGACTATCATTAACCGTTCTGAGCATGTAAAGAAGGTTAAAAAGGAGGGTGAAGAAAAGCTCACACCGAAGGAAAAGAAAGAATTGTCTGCCGAAGAGAAAGAATACAAATCCATGCGTAAGCAAATACAGGAGAAGCTTATCAAGTTTGCTACGCGAGTTCCTATCTTCATGTATCTTACTGATTATCGTGAAATGTCTTTGAAGGATGTCATCACACAGTTGGAACCAGGACTCTTTAAGAAGGTTACTGGTCTTGATATAAAGGATTTTGAGCTTCTCTGCTCCCTTGGTGTATTTAATGCCAACCTTATGAATCAGGCTATATTCAGCTTTAAGAGATATGAGGACAGCAGTCTTTCTTATACCGGTATCGATAAACATGAGGGCAAGGATATTGGTGGTTGGGACACTGTTATCAAGAGAGCTGAATATGAGAAGATGTTCTTTAACCAACAGGCAACGATGTCTATTGAGGATGCTATAGTAGAACCGCAGACTGAAGAAGATATAATACCTACTACAAAACATCAGACAACATACGTTACACCGATATCTACTATTTCTCTAGTTGCTGAACCTGAACCGAAGTATAATGCTGGACCTAAACATCTGTCTTCTACGATAACCACTAAAGATGAATTTGTTATGCCTAAGTTATATGAGGGAATGAAAGTCATTCATGGTAAGTTTGGAGAAGGAACTATCAGGAAGGTATTTGTTAACGAGAAAAAGATCAATGTCAGTTTTGCTGTTGGCGAAAAGGCCTTTATTACAGATGAAAAGAGTGATATGAATGCCTTTAAAAAAGGCTTCTTGAAGGTGAAGGAATCTGATTGAAAAGACGGTTATTGATTTGCTGAGATTAGCAAAAGACCATAAGGTTTTCAACTGCAAGATTGATAGAGAAATATTCGACATTCTGCCAGACGGGATTTAGATTAAAGAAACTAAGTTACGGCTTTATTTGGGATAAGTAAAGTTAATGATCCACTGTTTGATTGGGATGTTCCTGCAGATAAAGTTTAACACCAGCGATTTTGTAAATAAAGTTGTTTGAATATTTTTAGTAAATAGTGTATAATGTTCATGAGCATTAATTCCTTTTTTGGGGATGTGATTTTGATCGATGACATGATACCAAAAAACGGGGGTCAATGCTCATTTTATTTTGAACTCCCGAAAATAAAGAGTTTTAATAAAAAACGGAGTGTCAGACTTGACACTACCAATAAAAGCAGAGAGGTAGTAGTATGAAAACAAATGACAGACCGCTTACGGATTTAATGAAAGCAGTGGACAGTGGAGCGGCACAGCTACCGGATTTCCAAAGAGGCTGGGTATGGGACGATGGACGTATTAAAGCGTTGATACTCAGCGTAATACATAATTTCCCGGTTGGAGCTGCTATGTTCCTAGAATATGGAAATGAGAGTATACATTTCAAACACAAACCTATAGAGGGATCTGATGCGAATCCTAATAGGGAGCCTGATGAGTTAATTCTTGATGGACAGCAAAGGCTGACTTCACTTTATAATGCGCTTTACAGCAAGAATCCAGTTCACACAAAAACTGACAAAGGGAAGGAGATAGACAGATATTATTATTTGGATATCGAAAAGGCTGTCGATCCTTCTGCTGATGACGATGAAGTGGTTATTTCCATACCGTCTACAAGACAAGTAACGTCTGATTTTGGACGAAAAGTTGAACTGGATCTATCTTCAAGGCAACTTGAATTTGAAAAGAAAATGTTTCCGTTAAATATTATACTTGATTCCGGAGAAGAGCAGGGATGGCAGAATGAATATTATGCCTATTATAATTATGACCCTGTGATTATTCAGAAGTTCACGGAACTATTCTCTAAAATTATTATGCCGACACAGAAATATGCAATGCCGGTTATTTTGCTTGATAAGGAAACACCTAAAGAAGCAGTTTGTCAGGTCTTTGAAAATGTTAATACGGGTGGAGTTTCATTGACTGTATTCGAGCTTGTTACTGCTATATTTGCTATGGATGACTTCCCGCTCCGTAACGACTGGGATGAGCGTAAGGAAAAGTATTTTTCAGGAGAATTACTTAATATAATCACAGCTACAGATTTCCTAACTGCACTCACACTACTTTCTTCTTTTAGGGCTGGAGGGACGGTGAGCTGTAAAAAGAAGGATGTTCTGGCTCTTCAGCTTACAATTTACAAGAAATATGCAGATGACCTGTGCAAAGGTTTTTTAGTTGCTGATAAGTTGTTGCAGGAGGAACGTATTTTCTCCAGCAGGGATCTGCCATATACTACACAGCTAATACCTCTTGCTGCTATATGCACTGTTCTGATGGATGGGAATAAGATTTATACCACTACAATTAAGAATATGGTAAAGCAGTGGTATTGGTGTGGTGTGTTCGGAGAATTGTATGGATCGGCAAATGAAACAAGATATGCGAATGATATTTCCCAAGTTATCAAGTGGATTACGGATAATGGAGATCTTCCGAAAACAGTAACAGATTTCTTCTTCAATCCGACACGATTACTTGGTCTTCAATCAAGACAGTCAGCAGCATACAAAGGGATTATGGCTTTGATTTTGAAGAATCATGCCCGTGATTTTATTTCCGGAGCGGAAATGGATTTCTCGACATACTCAAACGAGAAGATAGATATTCATCATATTTTCCCGAAGGATTACTGTATGGGCAAGAATTATGATAAGGCAAAGTGGAATAGTATTGTAAATAAGACACCTATTTCTGCAAGCAGTAATCGTGAGATTGGCGGAGTTGCTCCGTCTGTGTATCTCGGGAAGCTTGAAAAGAAAGGTTCTGTGCTGTCATCAGACCTAGACGGATATGTAGAAACACATTGGATTGATCATACTATGCTAAGAAACAACGAGTTCCAGAATTTCATTGTTGATAGGGCTAAGAAATTGCTGAGTGCAATAGAAGGTGCCACTGGTAGGACTATTTCAGGTAAGGACTCTGATGAAGTGCAACAAGCATTTGGTGCAACTTTGAATTAAAGTATATTTTATGCTCTGTTGGATGAATTGTTGTTATGAAAGGGCACTAGATTAAATTTGGAGTTAAGGGGTTTATAGAATATAATGATTCTTGATGGTTATTGGAAAAAAGAATTAAAGCACTTTAGCAGACAATTAGCTTTTTGCACAAAACAAAGATTATTCTATGATGATAGGTATATTGAGCATAAAGTAAATCGTGCTTTTTTATTTACAGCAGCTATTATTCGAAAAGTTATTGAAGATGAAAAAGATGCAGAAAAAACTATAGAAAAACATAACCAATCTGTAGATGAAAATACCTGGCTTACCCCGGAATTTGCTGTGATAAAAATAGATGTTCCGGTTATAATATTTAAACATATAGCGGATGATAAATTTTTTGTCAATTCTAGAGTTTTCATAGAAGACTATGATACTTATAATCCATCAAGAGAGAATATTTCATTAGTTCGTATTTGTAATCAGATTATACATTCATATGCATGGGAGGTAATATATCAAGATAAAAAAAATGTATATGGGGTGATGATGGCTTCTGACTTTTTTTTGGAAAAAGAAGTATATTTTATTACTATTAAGGATTGGATAGAAGCTATAAATAATGTAGTTAGAAAATGTTGTATTTAGTATGAAGTGTTCAAATAGTTGTAGAGAATAATGAGAATGACCTTCTAAAAACTTTACTTAAAAATAGGCGTATTGTTATTGTGACATGCGCGCGTTAAGTAATTACTATGATTGATTTTAAAACTGAATTAGAATTATATCTGTGAAAATATATTATTACTAATGTATAAATAGAAAACATTTGCTGAGATATGAGAAAGGAATAATCCTGATTTATATATAATAACTGGATTAAATAGTTAATATGGCTTTTGAAAAAGGGGGGAGAGCGGATAAACAAGGAAATGTATACGAAAACAGGTTTTTAGCAAAAAAACTTATAAGTTTGATTGCTGAAGAAATAACATCTGTTGTAGTTGAACCTGCAGGAACAGTAGTGAGTATTTGTGAGTTCTATACGAAGGATAAAAATGGTAAGAAGATTTACTATCAATGTAAAGGAAGTAATGGTGATAAAGACCATTGGGCACCTAGTGATTTAGATCGATATAATCTTTTTTCAAGAGTTAAAAAATTATTAGAAAGTGATTCTAATTGTGAATTCTGTTTTGTTTCACCTTTATATTATAGTGGATTAAATGATTTGTGTGAAAGAGCAAAAGAATACTCGTCAGGAACAGAATTTCATGAATATGCACTTACTAATAGTCAGCTTCGGAATACATTTGCTGCTTGTGAAAGATATTTGAATTTAAACCATAATGACTTAAAACAACTGGATGAACTTAAAAATATACTTTCAAGATGTGAATTCCTTGTTGTTCCTAACAACTCTGAGACTGTACATGATTTAGAAGGTTTTATAAATGTTTACTTTTGTGGAATAGCTGGGGATACTCGTCTCCTTTTAGAAAATTATGTTAATGATACAGCATCTTATAGGAAAGAACTGATTGCATCGGATATAATAAATTATCTCTTGAGAAAAGGAGTTCAATTAAGAGCTGCGTTTGATGCTGGACATATTCGTCCTGTCATTGAACGTTTAAATAATAGCTTTTCTGAGTCTTTTAATGCTATTCAAGGAAGTTTATTTCACCGAGGTATTTCGGATGAAATTATTGACAAAATAAAAGATGGACATTCGGTAATCATACATGGCAAAGCTGGAGTGGGGAAAAGTGGATGTGTTCGAGAACTTATAAGGCATCTAGAGGAAAAGCAAGTATGTTATTTAGCAATTTCGTTAGATAAGCATATGCCTTCAGAATATGCAGATAAATATGGGAAAATGCTTGGTTTGCCTGAGTCTCCGGTTAACAGTTTGTTTCATATATCGGGAACTAGGCAATGTGTTCTTATTTTGGATCAGTTAGACGCATTGCGTTGGACTGCATTACATTCTGCTACGGCATTGGATGTATGCAAAGAGATGCTAGCACAAGCACAATTTATAAACAATAATGCGGGTGGATCCATTTCTATCGTCTTTTCGGTTAGGACATTTGACTATGAAAATGATGCAGGTATTAAATCATTGTTTAAAATGGATAATCAAGCACATCCATGGTCTGAAATAGAAATTAATGTTTTATCTGACGGTGAGGTAATGCAAATTGTTGGAGATAACTACAATAATCTATCTAGCAAAGTTAAGAACCTAATTAGGGTTCCGGCATCTTTGTTTGTTTGGACGCAATTAGATTCAAAAAGAAAAATGAATCAATTATCATCTGCTCTGGATTTGGTCAAATCATGGTGGGGGCAAATCAGAGATAGTTATTCTGAAAAAGGACTGGATGTAGTATCTCTTGATAATTGTATAAACAGTCTTGTTAAGGATATTGAAAACGCAGCTTCTTTTACTGTACCCCAAATTATGTATATGAAATACTCTCGTGAAGTGGATTATTTGGTTTCTGGTGGGTTACTTATACAAGACAGTAGTTTGATTTCTTTTGCGCACCAGACCTTCCTTGATACTTTCTTGTTAGTAAAAGATTTAGAAGTATTTTTCACGCAAAAAGCAAGTTTATTATCAATAATTCTATTGTGGAAGAGTCAAATGCCGATATATAGATATCGATTAGCGGCACTTTGGCAAAATATTATCGATTGGAATCAAGATGAATTTATCCGAGAGGCATATGGATTTCTAGAGTCAGAGCATATACATTTTTACTTTAAAAGTGTTATCTTTGAAATTATAAGCCAGTTAACCGTCCCGACTAGTGGCGTAATGAGAATTGTAGATGAATACTTTGCAAAAGAAGAATGGCATACTTTTATTATACAGACAGTTTATGATCGTCATCCGGTGTTCATAGAACACTTATCTACACAAAACATTCTTTACTGGTTTAGCGAAGAAGGATACCCTTTGCTAGAAACCATGAAATATTATTCTCCTAATTTTGTATTACATATACTCCGGGAGTTAATGGAAAAACATTTAATTGAATATGAGAAAATTATTAGATTTCTAGGATCTGAGATTAGCGAAGAAGATGACAATTTCTTCGAAATCCGCATGGAAATATACAAAAATGACATTAATTTACTATCTGGTATTCGCTACATTGACATAGAGAAGGTACAACCAGCTCATCTATTGAAAGTATTAGAATTAGTTCTCGAAAACGTCTATGTTGTGGGAGTGAACCGTGTTTATATAGATGGTAAAAAAATGATAGAATTCTGTGAGAAAAACTATATTATTATTTGTTCTTTGTTTGATCGTGTATGTAAAGCTGCAAAAAATTTAATTCCATCTCCGCATACAATTATAAATTATGATGAAAGATTCTGGTTTCCACATGAACCCGAATCAAGTTTCACCAGAGAAATAGTTAATTTAATAAAAATATCCCTAAAAATACTTGCGGTTAATGAACCAGAAAAGGCATTGGGCTATATTTTACAAACTGATAAATATAAAAATGGAATTTCAAATGAACTCGCCTTGGCTACAGTACTAGAGCTTCCGTTCGAATACAGTGATTGGGCGATTGAATGGTTAATATCCGATTTCGATAATCATATTTTTGACTGTATAAGTAATTCTTATGACTATCTTCAAATAACTAAAGAAATATTAAAAAAACATTCTTTAAAATGTTCTAAGGGGCATTTTGAACATTTGGAGCATATTATATGTAATTGGAAAGGAGATCGGGAAAGATTTGTTAGTTCATTTAAAATGAGACTTGAAATAAATCGGTCAAAGGATAGTGAGTCTGTTTATTGGCCGACGTGGGGACATTTACAGAAGACACTTTTGCCATTTTTGGACTCTACACGTACTCAAAAGAAAACAAAAGAACTTATAAATGTTCTTAATAGAAATAGTTGGGTTAGAATAAATGACTACCATGAAGGTATTCTTTGCGGTCCGGCAAAGAATGTTATATCAACAATACGTAAAAATTCTGAACATTTCAACGATAAAAATTGGATAAAAATTGTATCGGCAGATATTACCGATATTCATTCTCGAATGCCCGAAAAAGAAGACGAAAAATATTATTATGAATCGTCACATCGTGCATTTGCCCAAGATTTTGGGAAATGTGTGAAAAAAGACCCAGTAAGATTTGCTGAGTTGATACTTAAGTTTCCGCTGAATTGTCCTGAAAATTATTATGTATATGCTCTAAACAGTTTAAGCAGTATAGAAACACAACGTATTGATTTTGACATGATATGTAAAGTGATTCGTCATGTTATGGGAATATCTTCTTACGCTATTTGTCGGGCGATTACAGATATTATTGATGTTCGATTGGAAGAAAATTGGCCGGAAGATATAATACATTATTTAATTCAGATAGCGACAGGAAATCTAAATCTTATAGATAATGAAGGAATTGATTATAAACAAGATGATGAACATTGCCTTTCTCAGGAAGATCTGATAATGGCAGTTCGAAGAAATCCACGCAGTATAGCGGTTGAAACGATGGGAAAACTAATGATACACCATTTGGAGGTATGTGAATGGTTTAAACCATATATTGAGGCTTTAGCGCTTGATGAGAGTGCAGGTGTTCGATTTGCTACGACTACTTGTGCAGCTGCTTTTTATGAACAAGACCATACTTTTGCATATTATTTACTTGATATTTTATTGGAAAAAGATTTGTGTGTTTTGTATGCAAAGCATTGTTTTCTACTAATGCGCAGTGACTTACATATTTTAGTGGGTCATTACTTTGAATATATGAAAAAGGCGTGCAATAATCAAAATCCGAAGTTAACGGTTCATGTAGCACAATTGACATGTATTACTGCTATTCTAACATCAAATAAGCAGGTGTTGGATTTCCTTTATACTTATGAATGGACTTTGGAAGCTATCGAAAAAATATGTATGAAAGCAGTTGAAGCATTTGAGAAAGAAGAGTATCATGTGATTAGTCAAAGTATTCTGGAGCATTTTTTGGAGGTGTGTCCGGAAAGTATCAATTATATTAGTTATTTGCTTCGTGAGAAAAAAATAGATATGAAGCGTGATGAACGTTTCATAATGACTGTTCTACAAAAGAATAATAACATAGACATTATTTACGATTTTCTAGAGTTTATAAAAGAACAGGATGTTGATATAGCTTGTTTTAGTATGATAATAAAGCAAGCAGTTGAAAGTATAAATGATAAAGTGTTGGCATGGCAGCAGTATCGCATTGAAGAGGGACTTGTTAACGCTATCATTAAATTGGTAGATATTGCTAATGGTGATGATGAATTAACAGAAATATGTCTTGATATTTTGGATGAAGTATTTCGAAAACGTATTCTAAATGATTCGGGAGTTTCAAAGTTATTAAATGGAGTTGATTGAAACGGAATTCATTTAGGGTATCATTATAAGAACATCGATGCTGTATCCCTATATTAGGTTTTAAACTTGTAATATGAACACGACATTGCACTAAAAATGTTTTTATGACGAAACGTTTACTAAAATATTTTGTATAGAGGGTATATGAAATCTAATATTCCGATTCGACATCATTATATTCCTCAATTCTTATTGAGGCAGTTCTGTAATAGTGAAGGCTATCTTTGTTACTGTGATAAGAAAAGTTTTGCAAATGTAAATAAGAAACCTGAAGAAGTCTTCATGGTTAGGAACTTGTATCGTGATACGATCAATAATCCGGACAATCCTGTGCAGATAGAAAAAGATTTTTCTGTATTTGAGCGGGAAGCTTCCGAGATTATCCATAAGTTTTTAACAGAGCCGGATATCACTATCAGTGTAGAGAAAGAAGAAAAGCTAAAATTGTTTTTTGCTCTTATGGGTATACGCTCTAAAGGTGCAGCTGAGAAGTTTTCGCAAGGACTTTTAGAGGATTCAAAGAAGTTTTATTCGGTGTATCAGGAAAATGGTGATTTTTCGGATTTTTGGAAAAGAAATCTGAGCTTGTTGGTTAAATGTCGGTCTTATGCTGAGGTGGAAAGTAATCCCGATATTGATAAGCCTATAAAAATATTTATGCGTAGAGACGCTTGTGGTTTTATGGGTTTACATTTTGTCATTGCAGAAAAACGTGGGAAAGAAGAATTTATTATTGGGGATTCATATCCGGTTGAAGTCAGTGGCCTCTTAAATGGCAATAAAGCTAGGGAGTATTCTATTTTTCCTATATCATCTGACAGAGTGCTATTTATGGCAGACAATTTTTTGGATATGGCATGGAATAACAAGAAGCTTTCAGATTTTGAACGGGAGTTAAAGTCGACTCCACCACGTTCAAAAGATGGAAAAACAGTGCGGTATCATGTTAAGAAAATATACGAGAGTGATGTTAAGCTGATAAATGCAATAACTTTTGACGGGGCGGAAGACGGTGTGGCATTTAAAGATAGGGCTAAGGTTTCTCTGAGCGAATATGCCGAGATTTATGAGAACTGGACAGCGTCAGGGGAATGTTAGTAGAAGAAGCAAATGGTTTTCGAAAACTAATATGGTATTTTATAAAGATATATACACTGAAAAGGAAGTATGAAACATGATAAAGAATAAGTATTTTGGGTATGTTTTGTTTATAGTAATAGTGATCGGTTTCTTTAATCTGTTTGACTTTATTTATTCGGAGTTTATAACAAAAAGCGGTTACCGGTTCACAGTTACAGCAGATATCGGGTTTCCGGCATTGGTGGCGGCGATAATTGGTTATTTATTGTTTGTTAGAAAAAAAGATTGAGGGAAATCTGGGATGAATAGGCTAAGAGGCGGAGATAAAAAATGTTTGGTATAATAGGCTCCATTCGGAGAAGACAGGACAGATCATTTCAGACTCGTCTAAAAGAACAGATTTTAGAGCAGGCAGCAGTGTATGCTCAAGTCAAAACAAAAACGGAGATTTGTCCATGGTCCGCTATGAAAAATCATATGAAAAGGGCAATGGTACATTTGATAAGAACTATATTGGCAGAAAACGCTTATCCCATTACCTGCTTTATGAGAAAATAGATGATGAGAAGGTTATAGAAATTCTATTTGAAGAAGAACTTAAAGACCGTCAGACGAATTCTTTTCAGGGTATCGGTTCGTCCTTACAGATATTGACTTTTTTATTACAGCGATATAATAAAACAGGGAAGTATTCCGGTCTGTTTGAGAAGGCGAAAAATGCCAACTTCGACTGTGCCTGCGGTTATGACGAAAATGAAATAGTCGACGATTCGTTAGATTCACTTGATATAACTGATTGTATATATCTTTCTTATGAATTGCAGTATATGGATACAATGGAGCAATTAATAACTGAGTGGGAAGCAGGTGTTAAAAAGTGGACTGACAATGAGCGAAAAAAGCTGACCCGTTTTAATAACCTTCTGGGAAAGAATAACAGGAACGAAGAACAATATATCAGGTTGTTAGAATCGGCCAAGGAAAATGGAAAGTGCTTTGATATAGTTTCGGCCTACAATGAAATCATAGAGTTATATATTTCGGAAGGTCAATTTGAGTCAGCATATTCATATATGCGGGATATGATAGATACTACAGATTTTAAGGAAATTCAAATGATCCGTCTTTTCCGGTCTGTTTTGGAAGAATGCTTTGAGATCATATGCGGATTAAGTGATACTCCTGTTGATCTGTGGGAATGGGCTAAGAGTTATTTACTTATGATGGATAAGAAACAGAAATTCGGAAATCTTTATGAAAAATCTATAGCTGCTGCAAAGTGTTGCGGTGATGAGATTGCTGAAGCATTAGAGAAAGAATACGCTGAGTGGAAAGAAGAAGTAAAATTTCATTGAGGGAACAGAGGTAACAGGGGACGGTTCTCTGTTCCCTGGAGTTTAAGCGTGAGGTGAAACTATGCCGTTTCAGATCATAAGAAATGATATTACAAAAGTGAAGGCGGATATAATAGTTAATTCCGCTAATCCTAAGCCGGTGTATGCTTCCGGGACGGACGGGGCGATATACAAAGCGGCAGGGGCGGACCAGCTTCTGGCAGAGCGCAGGAAGATAG
>JAEEGJ010027653.1_pt1 | contig 11365 bp, 8 predicted proteins | sample 8958761 | NCBI WGS metagenome assembly JAEEGJ01 (sample SAMN16246546, study PRJNA631951) | gut metagenome | biome: gut microbiome; feature: rumen; material: RS-attached | host: Bos | place: Iran: Karaj | collected 2018-10
TTCGCACCTCCGCAGGCTGTGAGCAATACTGCTATGATTAATAGTTGAATGTATCTCATTAATACTCAAACTCGATATCGTCGATACACATGTAAGTAGGAGTTGTTGGACCGTAGTCGTTCTTCTTTGTGCTATCGAATGCAAAGCTCAGGCTGGTAACTTTCTCCAAACTCTGGAAATCGCAGAACTGCCAATCCTTTACATACTCGCCGTCCTTAGCCAGGAAAATCTCAACATCTTTGGTTTTACCATTGGCCAATGTAGCGGTAACAATACACTTGAACCAGTCGTCCTTCTCGAACTTACCAGGTGTCATACCATCGCCATTCAGGATAGCATCAACAGCCCAAGCCTCGTTGGTAAACCAGAAGCCCTTCAGGGTAACGGCACGACCAAAGTCGATAGTCTCGCCAAAGGTATAAACTACACAGTAGTTGTTGCCACTCTTTGCGGCGCCGACTGCGCTATTGAACTGATCGGGATTCAAATCCTTGTAAGTAGTAGCGGTACGGTTAGAGATAGCAAAACCCGACCAGCTGGCAAATGATGGTGTGTAGTTAACTGGGAAGGTTACGCCCTTTTCCTTATACTGGCAAGCAAAAGCCTCAGCTCCCCAGTTGTCAAACTTAGTACCAGATTCGTCACCACTCCAATAGCCATCAGCGCCAAGCTTCTTATTCTCGAAAGAAACTGTAGCCTGTCTCTTACCACCAACTGGATTGTCATCATTAGTACATGATGTGAACGACAGTGCGAAACCGCACACGAGGACAGCAAGTCCGAATAATTTGTTTGTTTTCATAACTGTTTTTGTTTTAAGTGATTAATATGAATTAATTGATAACTATCTTCTTTCTGTTTTGAATATAGACACCCTTCTTGGTTGGAATTACATTTCGACCCTGAAGGTCGTAGAAGCGCTTCTGACTAGCATCCTTAATGACGCTACGAATACCTGTCTGAGCGTTCTTGATGGCTTCGAGCGAGGCTTCGAGATGGATATCCTCGGCACCAGCAAACTCTGTAGAGGTTTCGCCCCACCACTCGGGTTGGGGACATTTCTGATTCAAACCTGTATATACACGTACAAAGTCGATGAAATCAAGATTTACAGGCAGACGGTTCTCATCAACAGCCCACGAGATATCAATACCGCAGCCCTCATAATTATAAGAGGTGGCATCGGCATTATCGCTAAAGTTGGGCAGATTATCGGCATAGCCATAGCGGAAACCTACCAGCACATAATAGTAGGGACTAAACGACTGCTCTACCTGATCGGACAGATTCTGCATATTATCGGGCAGTCGGGTGCCTTTAAAGGTGAGATTATCTGGCAACCACTGGGGGTAATACTCCTGGGTGTGGTAGTGATTACGATCGATGGTGCCGCTATTACCTTGGTTATCTGTCCAGGGAATATCACCCATGGGGTTCTGACGGTAGGTTATCTCGTAACCATAAATTACCTTGCTTACGCTATCCACATCGCAACTGCCGCTGATTTCGTACCAAGGGTCGTCGGGCTTTCCGTTGCCGTTTACATCCTTCGACACCATTACTACGCCAGCCTCATTCATACCACCAAACACCAGGTTCTTCATTTCCTGATAGGCGTTTCCCCATACGGCAAAGTCGCGCTCGCCAGGCACGTTGGCGATAGAATGATCGAAGTGGAACGTGATATAACCGCCCCAGCCGCCAAGTGCTACCAAATGAGAATCGATAGGACCAAGACCTGCCAGATTGTTGTTACACTTACGAATCATATCGGCCTCGGTATCGCCAGCTTCGTATTCTGGCACATCGTTTACATACTGTCCTGGGGCAGGGCGATATTCATCTACCGCCTGGATGTATTTGGAGTGCACAGTAACATCGTCCATGCGCTGAGCATGGATATTACCGATGGTAATTGCGGCTATTAATAGTAACAATATCTTCTTCATTTTTTTGTTGTTTTAAATAAAAATGCTGCGTGGGCGGGTATATCGCCTGTGCTTACCTTCCAGTCGAAGGTGCCATCGGGCAGGAAGTGCAGCAACTCGCCACTCGATACATAGTTCTTGGCATCCATCAGATAAAAATCGCGATGGACGGGGTTTACAATGATGCCATACGGCATGCGTATCTTGCTAATCTCGGGTGCACTCGACAGACTGGTGCTTACCACCTGATGCGTTTTTACGTTGATGATACCATAGGTGATGGTATTACTCATCGACACCTCGCTCCATTGAGAACCGTAGAAATAGAGCGAATCGCCCACAATACAAAGATCGCTTACAGCCTGATCGATGTGTCCACCTACTTTCATCTGGCCGTTTTCGTCGGGTGCCAGCCACCAGATGCTTGATGCCTCAGACATATAGTCGCCACGAGCTGTTACCCATAGCTGATTGTACTTATCGGCCTTCAGGTGGTGCAGGTTGGGGGCTACCTCTACCTTGCTGGTTTCTTGCATGGTAGCCATATCTATCACACTTACCGTACTCTCATAACCCTGTCCCGTCATACCTTGATAGCCACCACTGTTGGCTACATATAGCTGGTTGCCGATAATGGCCATCTCCTCAGGCTGATAGCCTACACTACAAGAGTCAACCTTTTGCAAGGTGAGTGTATCTACCTTATACACGCTACCCAACGGACTGTTGCTCGAAGCATAAACCGTTCCCACATACGATGACACGTAGGCATAGCGATCGTTAAACGTCACGTATCGGCAGTTAGGAATGTTTACCTTTCCTATTCTGATAGCCGAATCGGCACGGGCCACCTCAACCTTGTTTGAGCAGTTGATAACCAGCCACAGACGCGAGCCATATATCTGACAGTCGTTACCCACATCGCCCAGCGACATTACAGTACTTGGGTTGCGCTGCGAGTATATGTTGCGATAATAGTGGGCTGTAGAATCCGACAGGTCGAGATAGTCGAGCGACGACTTGTTCGATCCCATGTTGCCCTCATTCAGCAGATACATACCTATGATATCGCCCTGCTGCGTTTTGCCGCCTGGATCGCTTTTCTCCATCGGCACTATCATCACATCCTGGCGACAGGCCGAAAGGAGCAACAGGGTTAATATGTAGTACGCTAGCTGCTTCATATCTCAACGCTTAATGTTAGTGCATAGTTGCGACCTGGCATGGGGTAATTTACGATTACCTCGTAATCCTGCCCTAACAGATTGTTCACATCCAAGTGCGCTTTCATCAGCACACTATTTACTTTCCACCAAACTCCCAGACTCAGGTCGCTGGTGTACCAAGGTTCCATGTGGTTATAGATAATGTTCTCCTGCTCGTCGTAGCGTTCGCCTGCATAGATAAACGAGTAGTTCAGGTTCCAGTTCTTATAGGTAAGACCCAGAATAGCAGAACCTGAGTGCCAGGGGATGTAGGGTATCTGATGCTTATAATACGAGGTTTCGGCATCAGTAACATCGCGTGCATCCTGATAAGTGTACTGGGCACGAGTGGTAGCTATCAGATCCTTACCAATCTTGAAATCGGCCTCGGCCTCAACATCTATTCCCTTGATGTGAACCTTACCTAAGTTCAGCATCGTCCAACGGAACTGCTGCCCCTTGGGGTAAGCCACAATTTTATCGTGTACTGTATTATAATAGGCATCGAAGTGCATCTCGGCATGGCGAATGATACCATGCTCAAAGTGCTTGTTAAGCGCAAAGCCGGCATCGTACTGCAAGGCGCTCTCGGGTACCAGGTTGGCATTACCCATATCGGTATAATACAGGTCGTTGAAGGTCGGCATGCGGAAACTCTTTTTTACGTAGGCTCGCATAGAGAAGAAGGTGCCTCGGAAGGGATACACGTTAACAAATAGCGCCGGCGTGAGTTTAGATAGCGAATGACTGCTGTTTAAGCCTGCAAACTCACCCCTGCGGTGGGTTTTGTCGTGGATAAAGGTAGCCAGGATAGAGCCTTGCGCCTTCAGGTGTTTGTAGTCGATAGCTGTGGCTAAGCTTACCAGATTAGAGATGCGTGTGGGGTATGCAAAGTTGTAGATATCAGCATTCAGTTTGTTCCACTTAAAATCGTAGGCCAGCGATGCACTCCAGTTGGGTAGCAGCTCCAGTACATTGGCTGTAGAAAGATAGAACTCCTGCTGCTTGTAACGATTGTCAACAGGTAGCTGGGTGGTATCCTTGTTTACGTAGTGGGTGTTGTAATAGGCATACTTGGCCAGCCATCGGGTGCTGAAACCATCGCCTATATTCTTATTATAATCGGCTTGTACAAAGGTGTTCAAATCCTGTTGGCGCTCACCACGTCGCCACACGTTGTTTACGATGGCACCAGGAATGCCTCGGGCTGAGTTATATAGATAACCCTTAAGCTGCCAACTACCCTGCTCCAATCGGCCAAACAGGTTTGCTTCGATACGTTCAGCATGTATATCGCCGTTCTGTCGCACAGCCGTTGTGTCCCAAGCCGTTTGTCCGTTAGGATATTTTCGCTCGTAATGGAACTTATACTTACCGCTGGCTGTTAAGAAGCCGGCACTTACCGATGAGCTGATGGTTGATGACAGTTTCTGCTCCCAAAGGGTAGAAAAGCGGAACATATCGCTTGAACCATACTGGGTTTTAAATCGCAGATGGGTATTCTCGCCTTTCTTGAAATCAGGCGCTTTGGTACGGATATAGATAGAACCGGCGTTTCCAAAATCGCTGGCGGGCTGGAAGATGGCACTCTTCTGGCCGTTATAAAGTGTGATATCCTCTACGTTATCAAGTGAGAACTGGCCCAAGTCAATCTGTCCGTTCTGCGCATTACCTAACTGCACACCATCGTAGCTGATGCCTAAGTGATGCGTACCCATCGAGCGGATGTTTACTGTTTTAATGCCGCCCACGCCGCCATAATCCTTTAGTTGGACACCTGAGAAATAGCGCAACGCATCGGCCACAGAGTGCGTGTTCAGTTGTTCCAGCAGTTCGCCCTTCAGTTTCTGACTGGGCACCACCTCGCGCATAGCTGGCTTCGACACAACAATTATCTCCCGTACATGCTGCACGGAATCTAACTTGCTTTGTGCTGCCGTTGTCATCGCCAACACGCAAGCCATTGCCAATGTGAATGCTCGATTCATCATCTTTTATTCTGCCATCGCCATCTAACCCCAGAGATAGGCAAGCGGCTAAAGTTTCATCGGCAGGTCTTCTGACTTATCGTCTGGCAGCAAACGTCTTCCCAAAAATCTCAGTGACATACATGTTTGCGCCTCATAAAGGACGACTTACAGCAGCGGGAAAGGCCACGGGTAGGTGCCTTTCGGCGGGATTCTGTTCAGGATTCTCACCCGATTCCCTATTAATCTCCACATCAGGAGAACCGATTACAGCTGCAAAGATACAATAATTCTGCAAATAAACGAAGTTTTTCGCTAAAAACTAACTTGTGCACTAATTATAAAACTCCTATCATTATTATTTTTATCTTATATATTATCTCTTATATGATAATAATAATGTAATGTTGATAGGGTGAATAACGTCATGAACGACCTGGAAACTCATGATTTGCAGACAGTTCTTTTGGTATGACAGAGGAAGATTTTTTAATAATGGCATTGGTCGAGCTTTAGGATCATGAAAAACCTTGGGAATCAGCGTGGATGATCATTTTCGTGACTTCACGAAAATGAAAACGTTAGCAAAAGGTTCACAATACGAATATGATAGAAGAGGGCGGAAGATTTTGTCAACCTCTCCGCCCTATGCTTCGCACTCTCCTCAATTTTTTATTTGTATATTAAGGCTAAACTGTTTAAAAGATTATCAGTAGCTTGCTTAAACGATGCTGACAAAGCCTTTTTTCCAGAAGAATTCCCATTCCAATTTTTAGCCGTTTCTTCACCTTTGAAGGTAAATGATTGAATTTCTCTATTGTTTCCATTTTGCTGTTTTAATTCAACTCTATACTCGGTATTACCATACCACCTACTCGATCCACCCGTGAAAAGTGGCGATATAATGAGATCTCTAGCCTTGAGTTTATATTTGAAAGTTGCTTCAAATGTAATAATATGTATACATAGGAACGAACTACTATCAGCGACAGAACTATCATTAAAATTTATTTGTGCTTTAGGAAAAGTGTTTTTAATAATTTCCTCTAAATCATTTATTAGATTCTCAGAAGAATATTTTTCTATACTTTTGTGTGGCATAGATCTGTCATCCTTAATAGAAATGTTAATATTACCTGAATAGTTCGATATAATACAATTATCATATTTAGGCTTCCAACAATGTTTCTTGGGAGTTTTGGAAAAACTGGTTATTGTACAAGTAAACAAAGCTACTAATAAGAACAAAAATACTTTATTTTTCATAATTATTTGTTTTTGGGATTTTACATTTATTTCACTGAAACTTTTTATGTGAGGGGTGCTGTTTGGTCATTATGCTTGCATTTGCTTATTATTGTATCGCAACTTTCACAGACTTGTCGCCAATCTTAACGATGGCAATTTCTCCTTTTTTCATATTGGTAAAGACTGAAGCCTGATTGCCCATAGCTTTCGAACTTCCTACCATCTGACCAAAAACTGAGTATACAACTATATCCGCACCATCATTAATGCCAGAAATATTCAAAACACCACCATTGCTTTGAATCAATACAGGATTTGCTCTAACATTGGCTATAGCGCTTTCAATTCCTTCAGTCTTAGGATTAACGTCAATCCAGCATAGTGTGGCGGTTACGGTCTCAGAGTTATCATAGCCCGTTTTGGTAGCATATGCGCTAATACTGTAAGTTACAGTTAACTGTACTTCATTGCCACTACCAGATTTGATGTCAGTATCTGTGATGTTGTATTGGCATGAAGCACCCTCAGTGCCACTGGTGAATTTGAGTTTGCCATTGCTATAACTGATTTCGGGTTTCTCACATTTCTTTGGAGTTGATGTACCTCCGCCGCCTGTTCCTTCTTCTATATACAGGAAGTCTTTCCAACCTTCGGTATTTTTATATTTGTTTATGGTACCAACGGGCACATACAAAGTTGCATTGTTAAAAGTGTTCTGAGTAAAAGTATTATGAATAGAGTTCTTTCCATTTATGGAAAATGGATTCTTTATCAGCGAAATAACGACGGGAAGGTTGCCGCAAGCGAACGCACCATTTCCAATGGTCGTTATACTGTTAGGAATTGTGATCGAGGTCAAGCTAGAACAGCTAGTGAAAACAGCATCTCCTATGGTCGTCACACTGTTGCCTATTGTGACCGAGGTCATGTTGGAACAGTTAGAGAATGCATATTGTTCAATGGTTGTCACACTGTTGCCTATTGTAACCGAGATCAAGCCTGAACAACGACAGAACGCATATTTTCCAATGGTTGTCACATTGTTAGGAATTGTCAACAAAGTCAAGCCAGAACAATCATAAAACGCAAAATCTCCAATGGTTGTTACACTATTAGGAATTGTAATTGATGACAAGCTAATGCAACTATGGAAACAATCATCTCCAATGGCGGTCACACTATTTGGAATTGTGACCGAGGTTAAGCCTGAACAACTTTCGAACGCACCTGCTCCAATGGTGGTCACACTGCTAGGAATTATGATCGAAGTCAAGCCAGAACACACTTCGAATGCACGTTCTCCAATGGTCTTCACACTGTTAGGAATTGTTGCTGCAGTTAAGCTAGAACAGAATGAGAATGCGCGGTCTCCAATGCTTATCACATTGTTTCCTATTATGATTGAGGTCAACCTAGAACAATATTGGAATGCGTATTCTCCAATAATCTTCACACTGTTAGGAATTGCGACCGAAGTCAAGCCTGAACAATTAAAGAACGCTTTATTTCCGATTCTCGTCACTTTTCGAGTCCTGTTCATATAAGACACCTCTTCAGGAATAACGACGCTGCCACTATACCCTGTATAGTAATTATAACTACCATAATATGTCACTTCCAAGTCCTTTGCATCATTGATGTAGTTATAACAGATTTTAACGCCATCAGCATTTTCAACAGCAATGTCGTAGGCGTAAGCCCTTGCTCCAACCATGCTCATGAGCACAATGAGGAAAAAAGAAAAAAATACTTGTTTCATACATATTGTTTTTAAAGATTAATAATTTTACCTTCATTAATGATACGGGGAAGTGACTGGTTTTTACATTGCCATTTAAATTTATCAACATGCTTTTGATCATCTTCGGAATGATATGAAAAGTGCCAAATTGTATTTTTGTTAGTTAAAGATAATACTTTCCCAAAATATGCCAAATCAATATCGGCAAGAGAATGACCTATAACTACAACGTGTTTAATTTCTGGTAACGATAAGAAGAAAGTTTCATTTTTATCTATCTGTTTTTTCTGATCCTTATAATAAGCATATAGAATATCTTTTATTTTTTCTTTTGCTCTTTCTTCTTCATCTGATTGCGCATTATAATTTGGCCGAATAAAACTTTGATCATGACCTGTTATAATTTCCTCGCTATCATCTATACTGCCATGAATATGACAAATGTGTTCCGTTGAAATTCCGTATATACTTTCTAATATCTTGGTATAATTGAATGTTAAGTACCAACTTTTTTTGCTTAGCTCAAATCTCTGCTCAATACCATTCAAAGATATTTGGCTTGCCCATTTCTTCATTTCTGGTCTAATTTTACTGCATAAACGTCGTACATTATCTGTAACCTTGTTTGATGCGATTTCGTATTTGTTTACACCTAGTGAATCATCTGGATTTCTATAATAGTAGCGATATATTTTGTCAATGTCATAGTAGCCTAAAGCTTCTTCGAAATTGCTCCATATAGAATCTACTTTTCCATCGAGCATATGGAAAACCTGTTGCATATCAGTTACAAAATCTTCCTCACCATTAAGATTAAGCCAGCAACAAAAATGCTTATATTTGGTTAATGCATCATGATAGAGATCGAACCCATTACCTAGAATAAATAACGTGTTTCCCTCGGCATCTTTAAGAAATGGGAATTCTTTTTTCATAGGCTTTAATATGAGTCAAGTGCTCCCATTCCTGACTTTCTAGATTGTTAGTAATATCCTCTTGCTAAGATATAAAAAAGCGTGGGAGTCAGATCTGTTACTCGTCCCACGTCTAGAGGCTCTGGCATCGCCCAATCAGTCAGTAACGAGCAACGCCGAAGCCCACGCGATATGCAGATATCGTATAGATATAACATACCCAATGGACGTCTCCGTTGCTTTGTTTTTGACTGATTGTTTGGAACTGCCAGATTCCTAGACGTCAAAGACAAAGCGTTAGATAACGCCTTTCCATAAATTAGCGTCTCACTTGTCTGTTTACGCACTTTCACTTGTGCACAGAGGTGATGACAGTGCAAATATAGGGATTTTAATCGAAACTTCCAAGTTTTATACGGAAAAAGTTATTTTTAACATTCTATAGATGTAACATTTTGGTTGTTTATTATACTATTAGGTAGAAAAGTGTTATCTTTGCATCGTAAAAAACTAAAAACGATATGGATATTCAGAAAATAGAACAATACAAATCCACTTTTGATGCGATAGTGGAGATTGTAAAAGACGAGGATGGTAATGACATTGAAGTATGGTATGCCCGTGAGCTGCAAACAGTGCTTGGTTATGCCAAATGGGAACGCTTTGTCGGTGCAATTGAGCGTGCTATAGAAGCGTGCAAATCGACTGGTGTAAATGTCGATGATCATTTTCGTGAGGTCACGAAAATAGTCCAAATTGGTAGCAACTCTCAACGTGAAGTACAAGACTTTATACTCACACGATATGCTTGCTACCTTATTGCCCAAAACGGTGACCCAAAGAAAGAAGAAATTGCCTTTGCTCAGAGCTATTTTGCAATTCAAACCCGTAAAGCAGAGTTAATTGAAGAACGATTAAATCAAATAGCTCGTTTAAATACTCGTGAACGTCTGCGTGAATCAGAAAAGCAGCTGAGTAGAAATATCTACCAACGAGGGGTTGACGATAAAGGCTTCGGCAGAATCCGATCAAAAGGAGATAGTGCACTATTTGGAGGATTATCTACCGACCAGATGAAAAAACGGTTGGGTATTAAAAGCGGCGCTTTAGCCGATTATCTTCCAACGCTGACTATTGCAGCAAAGAATTTGGCAACAGAAATGACCAACTACAACGTAGAACAAAAGAATCTTCGTGGCGAGGTAAACATTACTACAGAGCATGTTCAAAATAATCGCAGTGTTCGTGGTATGCTTGGAAAACGTGGCATAAAACCTGAAAATTTGCCGCCTGCAGAGGATATCAAAAAGGTTGAACGCAAGGTTGCAAAAGACGAGAAACTAATGCAGAAAGGAAAATCAAAATTACCCAAATAAATATTGTAATAAAAAACAGACCATTTTCCCAAAGCCGGGAAAATGGTCTGTTTTTACTTTATTCAGACGATACTCATATCATTTAGATAGAATATGATGTTTAGTAATTTTACTAAAGTCTATAATTTACTGTGCTATGTTACAAGTTGATAGTTACCAACTAGCACATGGGTATTTGATAGGGTCTTAAGCAAAATATATAGAAATAAATATGCGATGTAGCCTACATGCCTACATGATATCGTGATAATTAGCTGATTTTTAGTGTTTTGTGTAATTTTAAGCCTACATAAAGCCCCACAAAAGCCTACATGGAGCCTACATGATTTATTCATGATGCCTGCATGTTTTAACATTTATAAACGGGGTAGAAGGTTCATTTAGCCTTGATAACAACTTTTATCCTTAATACTTGTTGATAAATTCTCTAGAGAATTTTGTGGTTTCCTAGGCTGTTGGCAATCTTTAGCACGCCACTTAGCCGAAAATTCTCTAGAGAATTTCGCTACTACCATTAAGACTACACGCTGAAAGTGCGCCAAGAAGTTACTTTTTGTAAGGCAAGAAGTTACTTCTTGCATGCTATACAACAAGCATCAAAGGGGCCAAAAGCCACTTTTTGCACCCAGAAAAGCTACTTTTTGGCCATTTTTATGTAGGCTTTATGTAGGCTTTTGTGGGGCTTTATGTAGGCTTGAACAATACGAAAACGCCTATAAATACAGGCATTTTGAGTGATTTTATGTAGGCATGTAGGCTTACAAAAGATTTGTGATTGCAATATCAATATTGTAGCACTACCTCATCGGGGTTTACTTCTAATGTGGCTTTGGCGCCTGTTAGGAGGGGGAAGTTTTTTAGGTGGGCGTGACCTACTGGAAAGTTGTAGCATACGGGGATGTGCCAATGCTGTAGGTACTCGTTGAGCAGGGCGTACATGTCGTCGAAACCGTTTTCGGGGTGTTTGTATTTGTTGAACTGCCCAA